>Ga0302322_100004289_pt1 | contig 12354 bp, 11 predicted proteins | sample Fen_T0_2_FD_203757 | JGI IMG/M metagenome (GOLD analysis project Ga0302322, IMG submission 203757) | Peat permafrost microbial communities from Stordalen Mire near Abisko, Sweden - Fen_T0_2 | ecosystem: Environmental > Terrestrial > Soil > Wetlands > Permafrost | place: Sweden: Abisko...
GTCATCGGCAATTTCCACGCCGACGGGCTGGTGGTGCAGTGAGCCGCCTGCCATCCGTAATGAGGAGCATCGAATGAAACGACTCAACATAATTCTTTCCTGCGGCCTGCTTGCCCTTGCCGGTTCCGCCGTGGCTGCTGGCGACAAGGATGCAACTGCCCATCGGCACAAGGCCAGGGCAGCCAGCCACTCGGGCAAGGGTGCGGTGGCGCCGCACGCGCCGGTACGGCTGTCCGCGGAGGAGATTGTCCACCGCAACGTGAAGGCGCGCGGCGGCGAGGGTGCCTGGCAGAAGGTGGAAACGCTCACGCTCTCCGGCAAACTGGAAGCGGGTGGCAAGCAGAACACCGAACTGCCTTACGTGATGAAGATGAAGCGCCCGGAAAAGAGCCGGCTGGAACTGGTCTTCCAGAACCAGACCGCGGTCCAGACCTGGGATGGCGAGAAGGGCTGGAAAACGCGTCCTTTCCTGGGCCGCAGCGATGCGGAGCCGTTCACACCGGCGGAAGCCAGGGCGGCCTCCGACTGGCAGCCCCTGGACGGGCCGCTCATCGATCATGAACGCAAGGGAATCCATGTGAGCCTGGTCGGTACCGACACGGTGGAAGGTCATCCCGCCTACGAGCTGTCCCTGACCATGAAGGATGGCACCGAACGCAAGTTGTGGATCGATGCCAGGACCTTCCTGGAGGCCAAGGTCGAGGGCGAGCCGCGCAAGCTGGACGGGCGGGTACGCGAGGTCTCGATCTTCTACCGGGACTTCAAGACCGAGCACGGCCTGACCACGCCGCGTCTCTATGAGACCGTCGTGCAGGGGGTCAAGGACACACACAAGATGCAGGTGGAGAAGCTGGTCGTCAACGAAGCCATGGACGACAAGCTGTTTGCCCAGCCAAACCTGAGCCTGGCCAGGGCTGGAAAGTGATGGCGGTGCGTTGGACTGGCCGAACCACGTTGGCCGGGTACCTGGCCACGGTGGCGCTGACCGCTTTCGCCTCGCTTTCGGAAGCGCCACACGACCTGCCGTCCGTGTCCGTACCGCCTGGCGCCGACGATATTGTCGCCAGGCACGTGGAGGCGCGTGGCGGGCTGGCCACCTGGCGCAAACTCAATCGCATGGTGTGGGTGGGCCACATCGAGCCCAGTGCCGAGCGCGCGGTGCCGCCTCTGCCGTTCCTTCTGGAACAGGCACGACCCAATCGGACGCGTTTCGAGATCAAGTCCGACAGCCTGCCGTCGGTACGCATCTTTGACGGCAACCGCGGCTGGAAGCTGCGCGCAGTTCCGGGCGGTGGGCCGGTGTTGCGTGACTTCTCGGCCGACGAAGTGCGTTATGCGCGCGAGACGAGCAGCATCGACGGCGACCTCGTCGACGCCGCGGAGAAGGGCAACCGGGTGACCCTGGAGGGCGAGGATTCGGTGGACGGCCAGCCCGCCTACCGGTTGCTGGTGCAACTGCCGTCCGGCGTGCGCCACCACGTCTGGATCGATGCGAAAAGCTTCCTTGATGTCAGGGCGGACCGGGAGGTGCGTGGCGCCGGCGGCCAGGTCGGCTGGGTCATGGTCATGAACCGCGATTTCAAGGACTTCGATGGGCTCAAGCTGCCTACCCGGATCGAGACCGGCAGTGACGCGGCTCATGCTCCGGATGTCATGGTCATCGAGCGGGTGCTCGTCAATCCGCCCCTCGATGAACGTACCTTCACACGCCCCAGGGTGCCGGGCACCAGCGGCCGCGCCCGAGTTCTCGCCGAGCCTGACGGCCGTGGCTCTCGCTGAGCGGATGCAAGCCACGCCGACCCGCTGCCTGCTGCGTGTGCTCATGGCGGTTTGTCTCGTGGCCGCTGGTGCGCCGGTTGTGCACGCGGGCGGGAAGGTCAAGGCTGCGTCTAAGGAGGTGGTCTCGGACAGCGTGGCTGCGGGCCGGGCGATCTATCTTCACGGCATCCTCACCAATGGGAAGCCCCTCGTCGGCACCCATGCCGACGGCATGTCCATCCAGGGCGCGAACACGGCATGCGTCAACTGTCACCAGCATAGCGGCCTGGGCGCCAAGGAAGGCCACAACACGATTCCACCCATCACCGGTCGCTACCTGTTCAGGCCGATCGGCCGCAGCCAGGAGAATCTCGATCTGCCTTTCGTCATCGGTATGCGTCCAGACCGTGCGCCCTATACCGACGAGACGCTCGCGCGTGCGGTTCGGGAGGGGGTGGACGCGGACGGGAATGCCCTGCGCTACCTGATGCCGCGCTTCAACCTCGACGACGCCGACATGGTCGCGCTGATTGCGTACCTGAGGTCCCTCGACCAGCGCAAGGTGCCGGGCGTCAGCAATACCGTGCTTCACTTTGCCACCATCATCACGCCTGACGCAGACCCGGTGAAGCGTGAGGGCATGTTGTCTGTTGTCCGGCAGTTCTTTGCGGATCGCAATGCCTCTCAGCGCGCTCCCAGTCCGCGCCTGCTGTCGACCCACAAGGTCTCTTTCAAGGCGCCCCGGCAGTGGCAGCTGCATGTGTGGGAGCTCAAGGGACCCGCCTCGACCTGGAATGCACAGCTCAAGCGCTATCTCGAGCAGGAGCCCGTGTTCGCGGTGCTCTCGGGACTCGGCGGCGCAAGCTGGGCACCGGTGCAGGCATTCTGCGAATCGGAAGGCATCCCCTGCCTGTTCCCGAATGTCGAGGCTCCGCCGGCAGTAGACAGCCACAGCTTTTATTCGCTGTATTTCTCGCCCGGCGTGGACCTGGAAGCGGACCTGATCGCCAGACATATCCTCGATTCCACCCGGGGATCGCCGACCAGGACCGTCACCCAGGTCTATCGTAGCGGTGAAAGCGGCGTGCCCGCAGCCACATTCCTGGCGAAGGTGCTCAAGACCGATGGCATCAGGGTGACGAGCCATGCGCTCCCCGCGGATGCCCAAGCCGGCGACGTCGCGGACGCGGTGAGTGCGGCATCGGGCGCCGACGCGATGGTGCTCTGGCTGCACCAGAAGGACATTGCCGCGCTCGGTGCGCCACCGCGGGAACCCGAAGCGGTTTTCATGTCCGGGCTCATGGGCGGGCTGGAGAATGCGCCGCTGCCGGCGGACTGGCGCAGCCGTGTCAACATCGCCTACCCGGTCGACCTGCCGGAACAGCGCCGGGTCAGGCTCGACTATCCGCTTGGCTGGTTCAGATTCCGCCGTATCCCGATCGTCGATCTGCCCGTACAGGTCGATACCTATCTTGCCTGCGGAATTCTGTCGGAGACCCTTAATGGCATGTCCGATACCTTCATGCGCGAATACCTGGTCGAGCGTGTCCAGAATATGCTGGAGCATCGCATCCTCACCGGCTACTTTCCGCGCCTTTCGCTTGCAACCGGACAGAGGTTCGCATCCAAGGGCGGTTATATCGTGAAGTTTGCGGGCGCCGACGGCAATCGCCTCATGGCTGTTTCAAACTGGACGGTGCCATAACAGCGGCAGGGGTGGCTCTGGCGGCCAACGGAATCAGGATCGGCGGCCGCCGGGCGAGACCCGAAGCAGCGCACCCGACCATGAACCCACGCCAGCGCAAGTTGATCCTTGCACATTCATTGCCAGCGATTGCAGCCGAACATCGGCAGTTGTTCCTGCTGATTTCGAATTTCCAGGCCGGCGTAAGGATCGGTTGGGAGCATCCGCAACTGGCCGCACTGTATGAGCGGGTCATCGGACTTTCGATTGCGCACTTTGCACATGAGGAATCGCTCCTGTCCGAGATCGAGCATCCCGGCTTCGCAACTCACGAGTCGGCGCACGGCAAGATGATCGCCGATCTTGCTCCGGCCACGTACCTCGATTCGCTTGATCCTGGCGGGATCGAGCTCCAGCATATGTTCGACGCAATTCTTGTGCACCACATTCGCGAAGATGTCGGCCACTTCTTTGCAGATGCGGAGACCGATGCGTGAACGGGAGCGATGCGCAGGTCAACCCGGCTGGCCGCGCACCCAGCGCACGATGTCCTGGGCGCCCATCGCGCCCGCCTGCCGGGCGACCTCGCGCCCACCTTTGAAAAGGGCCAGTGTCGGGATGCTGCGGATGCCATAGCGGGCTCCGAGGTCCTGCTCGGCTTCGGTGTTCACTTTGGCTAGACGGATCGCGGGTTCCAGGATCCCGGCAGCCTGCTCGAACTGCGGCGCCATCATCTTGCAGGGTCCGCACCATGGCGCCCAGAAGTCGACCAGAACCGGGATGTCGTTGCGTTCGATGTGCTTGCCGAATGTGCTGCCATCGAGTTCAGCCGGATGTGCGGTGAACAGGGGCCGGTGGCACTGGCCGCAGGCCGGGTCTTGCTTCAGTCTGGCGGACGGAACGCGATTGACCGCATGGCAATGCGGGCAGACGAGGTGCAGCGATTCTTCCACGACGGCTTCCTTGCCTGGATGGTTGCAACATATATTGGGTCATCGCATCGGTTCTCCAAGGCCTCGTGATCTGCCAAAGGCGTCAAAGGCCATCAGCCTCAGCGCTTCTCCCATCAGCCGCACGCGAAGGTGAAGTGTCAGGGGCACTTGCAGAGGAAATGAAGCCAGCCCCTCAAACGACAGACCCCGCCGCAGCGGGGTCTAAGCAGGATGGAAACCGCTCAGCGTTACTTCCTGCGCCTGGCCATGAAGCCCAGCAAGCCCAGGCCGGCCAGCATCATTGAGTAGGTTTCAGGTTCGGGAACCGCCGCAGGAGCCGTCAAAGTCGCGATGCCGCCGTCGTGGAAGGCGATGGATCCACCGAAGGCGTCAAGCGTGTTCGCCAGCATGAACTCGATCGTGTAACTGCCATTGCCGACGATGGGGCCAAACGGGCCGGAACTGAAGTTGATCGTTTGGTCATAGTTGCAGAAGCCAGGACAGCCGAGTGCTGCCCAGGAGCCAACGTTAACCCCGTTGATCAACACGTTCACCGTTAGGCTGTCTTCGAGGCCATTCACGATCCGGAAGGTGTCGGAAAACGATGCCACGGCAGTCAGGCTGGGCACAGTGAACGTATCCCGCACGTAGTCGCCGGCGGTCCACATGTAAGCGCTTAGTCCGCCGGGTAGTATTGTCCCCGAGATTGTCCCATTGGTGCCTGTGGCGGAGGTTGACGCGCCCACATCAGGGAAAGACACACTGTCCGCCTGAGCATTCAGCGTGCATAACAGGGAAGCGAATAGAAGTCCAATGGTACGTTTCATTTCTTACCTCCATCTCGGATAAGTCCTTCACCTCCGCTGAACCTGCATAAAGCGCCTGAGAGCACCCTCTGCCTTCAGCGGAGACGACTGCATTCGTCGCCACGTAACCTTAAGTCACAACCCTCACATCGCCATTAGGGTTACCACCCATTTACAAAGTAGGGTCTGGTAGGGTTTGCCCGGTCTGGTCGCAATGCTCGAAGCAACATGGCAAGCGGGGGTAGGCACCTTGACCGAGGAATATTCTTCCGGCCCGGTTCTCGAAGCCGGCGGATCGCCGAATGCGTAGGGCGAGTTGGCCGGTAGCCTACATGCATAGGCCCTGGGATGGCCGAAACCCGAAACCGACAGGGGGGATCGGCAGGCAGATTTCTAAAGGATTTCCGGTCGTTTCCGATAACCAGTGCGTCCTTGCCGATCGGTCCCTGGTCCAACCAACAATGAACAACAGGTATGAATAAGGTCCATCACACAGGCTGGCTTTTCCACCGCCGCTCTGAGCGGTATTCCTTCACGCCTTTTATGCCAGTGCAGGTTCATGGACAGTCCGGCTTGTGTCGCGGGATCCGCAGGAATACCTCGGCTGGATACCGCCCGGATCTTGCGCCATGATCGCGCAAAACGGCTTTATCGATTACAAGACCAAAAGGGCGCTGGTCATTGACGACTATCCCAGCATGCGGTCGGCCTTCAAGATGGCGCTGGCCAGCTTCGGCATGACCAAGGTCGATGTCGCCGCGACCGGATCCGAGGCGGTGATGCGCGTCAAGTCGACCAGCTACGACATCATCATCAGCGACTACAACCTGGGCGAGGGACGCGATGGCCAGCAGGTTCTGGAAGAGATGCGCCACCGCAACCTGATCGGCCTGGAAACGGCGTTCCTGATGGTGACGGCGGAGAGTGTCTACGAGCGGGTGGTCGCGGCAGCGGAACTGGCGCCGGACGACTACCTGATCAAGCCATTCAATGGCGAGATCATGCGGACCCGGCTCGATGCCATTCTGACGAAGAAGAGCGTGTTCCAGCAGGTGTATCGCAGCCTCGCCGAGGGCGATCTGGAGTCTGCCCTCGAAGGCTGCGACGCACTTGTTGCATCGCATCCGAAATACCTTGTGGACGCGATGCGCTTCAAGGGTGAAGTGCTCGTCGCGATGGGCAACTTCGAGTCCGCCGAGGCTTTGTATAAACAGGTGATGGCCATGCGCGCCGTGCCCTGGTCGCGTCTCGGCCTGGCCAAAAGCCTGCACCTGCAGCACAAGGAGAAGGAGGCGGAAGGCATGCTGGTCGACCTGATCGACCAGTACCCGGAACTGGTTGCCGGTTATGACCTGCTGGCCGATGTTCAGCAGAGCCAGAACAAGTTGAAGGATATGCAGTACACCCTGCAACGCTCCGTATCGGTATCCGCAAAATCTACCCTGCGGCAGCGCAGGCTCGGCGAGGTGGCCTATCAGAACAGCGACCTGGGCAGCGCGGAGACCGCCTTCAGGGCAGCCATCGAGAAGGGAAGGAATTCCATCTATCTGCAACCGAACGATTTTGCCAACCTGTCCCGTGTGCACCTGGTGCAGGGCGACGCGAAGGCTGCCGCCGAGGTGCTGGTGAGCAACCGCAAACTGTTGCAGGAAAGCGATGAAGGCAAATTGATCTCCGCTGTCATGCTGAGCAAGATCAGTGCGCACAACGGGCGTCACGACGAGGCCCGCGAACTGATCCGGGATGCCCTGCGCATCAAGCAGCACAAGGTGCGCTGCGAGCCGGGACTGGCTCTCGATATGGTTCAATCGTGCCTGAACGCAGGCCTGGATCAGGAGGCGGCCAACCTGCTCGACGAGGTGGCGCGTAACGCTCATGACAGCACGGCCTTGCTGGACAAGGCCAAGCAGATCTACCGCGAAGCCGGCAAGGAGGCCGCCGTACGGGAGATACTTCGGCAGGCGACCGCGCATGTTGCGCAGCTTTCCAGGGAAGGCGCGCTGCTGTTGCAGCGCGGCGAACTGAAGAGCGGTGTCGCCAAATTGCTGCAGGCGTCAGAAGCGGCCCCGCGCAATCCGCGCGTGTTGATGAACACGGTATGGGCGGCGCTGCGACTGATCGAACAGCAGGGCAATTCCGACGGCATGCTGGGCCATGCGAAAAGGCTGCTTGCGGACGTCACCTACCTGACGCCAGAACACCCGCGACTGATCGGTTTGCAGAACATGCTGCGCAGCATCGAGTCGAGTAGCACCAGGCAGCGGGTGGCTGCACAGATTGCCAATATGGGATGAATCATGCCTTCAATTGAAAATCAGGACCTCTATGCGGCCCTGTTGCACGAAATGAAAAACAATCTCGTGTTGATGGCGATGACGATGGAGCGGGTGCCTCATACCAGGGTCGCCGAGCACGATCAGCCGCTTGATGAAGCACGCCTGCTCTGCCAGCGTGTTTCCGAACGCCTGATGCAGGCCTTGTTGATCTACAAGAGCGATCTGGGTGGCATGGTTCTGAACGCTGTGGACGCGTATTCCCCCGAGGATTTCGTCGCGGAAATGGCGGGGCAGGCACGCTACCTGCAGACGCCGCACCGGATCGAAACCCGCATCGATCCGAATGTTCCGGCCATCTGGTTCTTCGACCGCAACATTCTGGAAATGGCGTTGATCAATGCCATCCACAATTCCCTCTCCTTCGCCCGCTCACGCATCGAGATCACCGCGCGGGTCGAGGACGGCATGTTGTGCCTGGCGATCGAGGACGACTCTGACGGCTATCCGCCGCATATCCTGCAGGCGGTAGCGGAAGACCGGCCCCTCAACAGCAGCGGTACCGGTCTGGGCTTGCGCTTTGCCAGCCTGATCGCAAAGTCCCATGAGAACAACGGACGCAGAGGTTCCCTGTCCCTGCGTAATCAGGGTGGTTCCGTCTTCGAGATCCGGGTGCCCTGATACGGTTTCATGCGAAATATCTGCGTTAGACTGCGTCCCGGACGAATCGAGAATGCCGTCCTGGACGAATCGAGAATGCCAGTTCACGAGTTGGTTTTCGCAGGTTGTCTTTAGGAGATTTTCGGTCCAGATGATCATCGGCAGAATCGGACAAAAAATACTCCTGGTCGTCGGTCTGGCGGCCAGTGTCGGCATGGCAGTCAGTCTGTGGGCTTACTCCATCGCCCAGGAGAGCGCCATGCGCGAGCAGAACGAGCGCTCATCTGCACAGACGGTCGAATCAGTCATGAAAGCGTTGCAAAGTGTCATGCTGACCGGCAATGCCGACATCGCCCAATCACTTTCCGATCGACTCAAGACCGTCGAAGGCGCGCAGGATTTCCGTATTCTTCGCATCGACGGCAACGAAGCATACCGGGACAACCGGACCATCCGCGCCGTCAATGCATACAAGGGCGAGAAGGCATTTTTTGAACGCGGCGAAGAAAGTGTGGTCCCCGTTCTGCCCAAGGATGCACCTGAACTCGTTCAAGCTGCCGGCAGCGGCAAGCCCGTTGCCCGCTACTTCGCGGGGCCGGATGGCAAACTGTCGATGACCACCATCGCACCGATCCTGGCCACCAGAGGTTGTGGCAAATGCCATGGCGAGGAAGCCAGGATCCTTGGATTTCTCAAGTTCTCGGCCTCTCTTACCGCCCTTCAGCGGGAGATTGCCGTTGCCCGTGTCCGAGCGGTTGCGATGATCTTCGCCAGTCTCTTCCTCACCCTGATATTCACCGCCGCCATCCTGCGTTACTCGGTTGCCAAACCCATCGCTGAAGTCACCGAAGCCATGAGCAAGGCGGCCGGCGGCGATCTCAACAGTGTCGCGCTTGCCAGCGGCACCGATGAAATTGCCCAGATGGCGCGCAGCTTCAACACCATGACTTCCGAACTCCTGCACGCCTATGAAGGCATGCAGCGCGAACAGGACAAGCTGACGACGATCATCCGCTCGGCAAAGGAAGCAATCATCGTCGCCGACGGCAATGACCGGGTCACACTCGTCAATCCGTCGGCCGAACTGATGCTCGGCAAAAGTGTTGAAGACATCACGCGACGCGGCTTCATTGCCGCGCTCGACGACGACGCGCTGATGAACCGCCTCCTCGACGATCCGGTTGGCAATCCGGAGATTTTCCGGCGCGGCGAGACCATTCTTTCCGGCCAGGCCTCCCGCATCAAGGCGGATGACGGTCACACCGTCGGCAGCGCCTTGCTCATTCGCGATATCACGCTCGAGAAAAATCTGGAAGATGACCTGCGCAAGCTGTCGACCACGGACGGCCTGACCGGCCTGTTCAATCGCCGTTTCCTCGACGAATCGCTGCAGAAGGAATTGGCGCGGGCGCAGCGTTCCGGGCAGTCTCTGTCCATCCTCATGCTTGACGTCGACCACTTCAAGAAATTCAACGATCTGCACGGCCACGAAATGGGCGACCGGGTTCTCAAATCGGTTGCCACCGTCATGCTGGCCAGTCTGCGCCGCCAGGATTACTCGTGCCGATACGGCGGTGAGGAATTCCTTGCGATCCTTCCCGACACAACGATGAGCAGCGCTTGCGAAACCGCGGAAAGGTTGCGCCAGGCGATTTGCAATCGTTTGGTCGACGGCCAGTCGGTGACGGTATCGATCGGCTGCGCCACTTTCCCCAATAACCGGATCGTGTCTCCGGAAGATTTTGTTTTGCAGGCCGATAACGCCCTCTACGAGGCCAAACGCCAGGGCCGAAACCGCTGCGTTCATGCAGGTGAAGCCAAGCCCGCTCAGACGTAGGCAGTCCATTCAGTTGAGGAATACGCATGCAAACCACTGTCTCTCCCGGTTCCGCTCTTTTCGTGACCCTGATCCTGCTCCTGCCGGGTACCGCTGCCTTGGCGGCTGGAAACGCGCCAGCCGGAGCGATGATTTTCGAAGAGCTGTGCGCCGAGTGCCATTCCACCACCGGCAAGAACAAGAAAGGTCCGTCCTTGCGCGGCATCGTCGGTCGCATGGCGGGCAGGGCTCAGGGTTTCGCGGACTATTCGGATGGAATGAAAAATAGTGGCCTCGTCTGGACCGCCGAGCAACTGGATAGATATCTCACCAAGCCGGATCAATTTATTCCGCGGGTGAAAATGACATTCAAGGGGCTATCCGACGCCAGGGAACGCGCAGAATTGATCGAGTTTTTGTCGACCAGGAAGTAGCCGAGGAGACCAGAATGTCGAACGGCGCCTGTTCGTGTTGCCTGACGGGATGTTGCATCCCCCTGGCTTTGCTAGCCGGGATGGTATTGGCCACTTCCGCACAGGCGGTTCCCAGTTTCTCGCGGCAGACCAGCCAGGAATGCACCACTTGCCATGTCGGTGCATTCGGTCCGCAACTGACGCCCTACGGGATCAAATTCAAGCTTGGCGGCTACACCGAGTCCACCAGCGAGCCCGGCCATGTTCCCCTGTCCGGCATGCTGGTCGCCGGTTACACGCATACCCGAAATGACCTTCCGCAAGCTCCGGAACATTTCCAGACCAACAACAATGCCACTCTCGGGGAAGCCTCCGTTTTCCTTGCCGGAAGGCTCCACGAAAACCTGGGCGCCTTCGCCCAGGTGACCTGGGATGGGGTTTCACGCCGATGGGGCATGGACAGCCTGGATCTTCGTTACGCGAGGGCAGCGCGCTTCGCCGGCGAAGAAATCACGTTCGGCGCATCCCTCAACAACCGCCCGACGGTTCAGGATCCGCTCAATACGACACCCGTCTGGAGCTTCCCGTTCACGACTTCGCCGGAAGACTTTGCCCCGGTCCCGACGGCCAGTCCGGTTATCGCCGGCGCCCTGGATGGACGGGTATTCGGCCTCTCCGCCTATCTTTTCACCGGCCGTGGAATGTATGCGGAAATCGGCGGATACCGGGCAGCCGGGCGGCAATATCTCATCGATACGAATGTCATTCCCGACCCGGCAGAGCCGGGCCGGAATTTGCTGGGCACCGCGCCGTACTGGCGCCTGGCCTACATCGACGACAGGACGCGCGACATGTATTCCCTGGGAGTATTCGGGATGAACTTGCGTTTGCGCGATTTGAATTCCGGCGGGCCTGGCGACGGATTCCGCGATGTGGGGATCGATGCGAATTACCAGTACCTTGGCACACGCACCCACGTGTTCACGGTGGGGGGCAGCTATATCGCCGAGCGGCAAGCGCTCGACGAGACCCTGGCCGAAAAGCGCAATCTCAAGCTCGACCAGTTGAAGCTGACCGCCTCCTACCATTACAACAAGACCTATGGAGTAACCGTAAGTCGTTTCGATACCAGAGGTACGCCGGATTCCATCCTCTACACCCACGGCAAGCCCGATTCGAATGGCTGGACATACCAGACAGACTGGACGCCGTTCGGCAAGCCCGAATCATGGCACGAGCCCTGGGTAAACCTCCGGATCGGGCTGCAGTACACGCGTTACGGAAAATTCGATGGCAGTTCCGAGGGCGCTTCGGGCAACAACTGCACCTATCTGTTTATCTGGACTGCATTCTGATGTCTCCCGCCCGCACGGCGGCGGCTCGGCGTCATCCGGTCGTCCGCCTGGAGTGTCCCTTGCGGCAGACAGGCGTTCTGCTCAGTGCAATCAATCCCCGTGCCTGGGTGCAACATGCCGGCGGACAAGATTCAGCAGTGCACCTGGGTCGATCGGCTTGGCGATATGGCCGACCATGCCGGCATCGAAACACCTTGCCTTTTCTTCGGCGAATGCGTGAGCGGTCTGGCCGATGATCGGCAGACCCGGGACCAGTTCGAGGATCCTGCGCGTCGCCTCGTAACCGTCCATGACCGGCATCTGGATATCCATCAACACAAGATCATAGGCATCCGGCCCATTGCGAACGACGCAGTCCACCGCCTCCTGGCCGTTGCCGGCCATCGACACGCGGGCGCCTTCTGCGCCCAGGATTTCTTCGAGCAGCATCTGGTTGATGGGCTCATCCTCGGCAGCCAGGATGGAGATGCCCGCCAGGGGCTGGTTGGTCCCCGTGCTTCCGGCCTCGGGGGCGGCGGTCTCTGCGGCAGGCGGGGCATCGCACGGAACATACGGCAGGCGGAACTCGAAGGTGCTGCCGATGCCGGGCCGGCTTTCCACGCGGATGTCGCCACCCATCAGTTCCAGGATACGCCTGCTGATCGCCAGGCCGAGACC
>Ga0302322_100004292_pt1 | contig 12349 bp, 9 predicted proteins | sample Fen_T0_2_FD_203757 | JGI IMG/M metagenome (GOLD analysis project Ga0302322, IMG submission 203757) | Peat permafrost microbial communities from Stordalen Mire near Abisko, Sweden - Fen_T0_2 | ecosystem: Environmental > Terrestrial > Soil > Wetlands > Permafrost | place: Sweden: Abisko...
GTGCGGTTGCGGAAACGACATTGACCGGGACTTGAATGCGGCTAGAAACCTAGCCAAGTGCGCCGCAAGCTCTGCGGTGTCAGCCTGTGGAGTCCAGAAGCGCTGGCGTCGCGCAAGCGGCGTGAAACTCTGGACGGCGAAGCAGGAAGAAAAAACTAGATTTTATGGAAAATCATAGGTTTTTCAGAGCGGCGAATACTTTCTTGACAACGACCGACGAACCCCACTGCTAATAAGGCCGACCTCCCCATGCCCGGACTGCCCCGCGTCAGCGTCGTGATTGCCTCGTTCAATCACCGCCCGTACATCCGCCAGTGCCTGGCCAGCGTCTTCGACCAGGACTGGCAGGACTTTGAAATCCTCCTGACCGACGACGGTTCGGCGGACGGCACGGCCGACGCCGCCCGCGAACATGCCGACCCGCGCCTGTCCGTCCAGGCGTTCGAGCGCAACCACGGCGCCTGCGTCGCCTTGAACCACGGCCTGCGGCGCGCCCGCGGCGAGTTCGTCGCCATTTTGAATTCCGACGACTGGTTCCTGCCCGGCAAGCTTGCCAAGCAAGTGGCCTATCTCGACGCCCACCCGGATGTCGGGGCGGTTTTCGGCCATCCGGTTTTAGTAGACGAGCAAGGCGCGGCGTTCACCGACGAGGCCCACAAGGACTTCAGCGCCTTCCGCACGGAAAACCGTGGCCGCCATGCTTGGCTGAGGCATTTCTTCGACCAAGGCAATTGCCTGTGCCATCCGACCGTGCTGATTCGGAGAGCCTGCTATGACCGCGTGGGTTTGTACGATTCCAGGCTGGCCCAGGTGCCCGACCTGGACATGTGGATGCGGCTGTGCCGGCATTTCGAGATTCATGTCTTGCCCGAGCCCGTGCTGGCGTTTCGGATCAGGGACAACCAGCAAAACGCCAGCGCGGCCCGCCCCGAGGTGATTATCCGCGACATCTGGGAACGCCGGCATATTCTCGACAATTACCTTAATCTGGAGACCGGCGATTTGTTGCGCGTCTTTCCCGAATTCGCCGCCGCCGCCGCCGGCGATGCCCGCAGGCAGTGCCTGGCCGGCTTGGCCAGGCATGCCATCGCGCTGGGCGCGCCGTTTCACGTAGGCTTTGGCATGGACTTGTGGCACGGCACCCTCGACAAGTCCGGCGAATCACTCGAATACATTGATTTCATACGTACCACCGGACAGCACGACCTCTATCAGGCTATGCGCTGCAAAAAGCTGGAGGAAGAGGTTATTGCCTTACGCCAAAAAGCGGTCAACCTGTAAATCCCGGCACCCTTCAATTCGGTAAGGATAAATGCGCAGCTCGTCAAACACCCCGTATCTTGAGCGGCTGGATCATCTGCGATTCTATGCCGCAGCGCTTGTTGTGACATTCCACTTTTTCCGCAGGCACGTTGAGGATTTGAAGCCTAACAACCCGTTGCTGTCGATGATTGAGGAAGGGAACACAGGCATCGGCCTGTTCATGGTCATCAGCGGCTTCATCTTCACGGTCATCAGCCACAACAAAGAAATCGATTATTGGAAATTCTTGCGCAACCGCTTCATCCGGATTTATCCGCTGTTCCTGTTTGCCGTGTTCCTGTCGCTGCTGATCAGCACTTACAACGAAGGCCGGAATTACGGATTCATCGAGCTGCTCGGCTGGGTTTTTCCGTTCCGTGCCAGCACGGTGTCCTATTCGACCTATTTCATCCAGTTGTGGACCATTTGGGTGGAATTCCAGTTTTACTTTATCTTCCCTTTCCTCAAACAGTTTTACGAGCGCCATGGGCTGCGCTATTTGCTAGGCTGGCTCGCGCTGTTGATTGTGTTGCGCGGCATGATCTTCCTGATCACCGGGAGCGTGCGGTTCATCGCCTACGAGACGATTTTCGGCCGGCTCGACCAATTTCTGGTCGGCATGTTGGCCGGCCTGGCCTACGCGCGCCGGCCCGGCGGCTTCGGCCACCCGCTGCAACTGCCGGCCGCGGGCGCGGCGGTGTTGGCCTCGGTGCATTGGTTTAACCACCAGGGCGGGCACGCCAACATGGACGGGTCGTTCTGGATCTGGTGGACGACGGCGGAGGGCCTGGCGTGGGGCTGGTTTGTGCTGGCTTACCTGGGCTTCCGCCACCGCCTGCCCGGGCGGATGGAATCCTGGATCGCCCAACTGGGGGCCATGAGCTTTTCCATCTACGTCATGCACAACCTGGTGCTGGCCGCCGTCGAGAAGTCGGTCGGCGTGCTGCCGCTGCATTCCGACCGCATCGTCGCGGCCTTGCTGTCGGCGTTCTTAGTGGCCTTGCCGGCCACGGTCGCCTTGGCGTGGGCCACCTACGCGCTGATCGAAAAGCCGTTTTTGGCGATGCGGTCGAGTTATTTGAAAAGCCCTGCCCCCCAGCCCTAAGCCAATGCCGCCACGTTAATTCTCATTTGTTGCGCTAGTCGAATTGGCGAACCTCTTTTTTTTCCAACTGCCCGCTAAGGCTACGCTGAAAATCCGTGCCGACACGAGCCTCCTAAGCCCGTGCCATGCGCCTACGCCATTTTTGCGTAAGTCCTTGCTGGCGACGGCGTGGCCTTGCTGCTTCGCCCATCTTGATGAGCGAGCAATTGCAATAACCAAGAAAAACCGTCAAGTTAATATCCTACTTAAATACTCGGTTGTAAATCCAAAAAAAAAGGAGTACAAGGGCAATAAGTCATGTGTATGTATTGGCAAGGAGTATTTTATGTTCACCAAGAAAATTTCAGTATTAATTTTTGTTGCTGCCTATTTTTATGGCGCACCCTTTGCCATAGCTGACCACGCCGGGAGTACGGAAACAATTTTAAATTGGGCAGAAAAAGCCTATCCACAATATTTTCCAAACCATGAAGCAACTAAAGTATTGGTGCCTTGGCTATACCGGTATTATTCCGCAACAGGAATTTACGCAGGGCTGAACGATAATGGTGGTGTCTATGTGATGGGCGGTGCTTTTGGACAAAGCCCTCTCTATATTGACACAGAAGCCAATCTACTCAATCTTGCTTTGGCTAATCATGCGCCCGTCGCAAGCTCCTTATCGGTAGAGGCTAACCCTGCGGTTTCGCTGGTAGAGACAAAGCTAATTGGGAGTGATTCAGATAACGACACAATTAGCTATTTGTTGCTTTCTCCCAGCGTTGGGCAGGGTTATAGCGAAGCCTATGTTGCTCCACAAAGCGGCAGGCTTTATGTGACATTGGACGGCAGTAACACTGTCGAGGTGAATTTAACTTACCGGGTATCTGACGGTCAGTTATTTAGCGCGGCAGCCAATGTCAAAATTCAGTTAAACGCTAATGTTCAGGACAAGCAAACCGGTGCAAACAATATAGCACCTGAAGTCTATGGTGGATTTCCCATTAACGATCCTTATGGTAATTTGCTGGGCGGTTCACAATTGCCTGCATCGGTTGATTTAAGTAGTAATTTCCCTACGCCAGGAGATCAGGGACAGCAAGGCAGTTGTGTCGCATGGGCCACGGGCTATGCGCTAAAAAGCTACCAGGAAAAAGTGGAATTGAGATGGGATTTGAACCGCTTGGAACATCTGTTTAGCCCTGCTTTCATCTTCAATCAAATCCATGACAGGAGTTTAAGTTGCAGGGAAGGTTCACTTATATTCGATGCGCTTAATTTGCTGAAAAACACCGGTGCGGCAACTTGGAGCAATATGCCTTATACGGATGCCAATTGCACCACCGCGCCCACTAGCGTCGCGGTGCAGCAAGCCGCAGGTTTCAAGATCAGTAGTTGGGCAAAACTGAATGGTGTGGATGCCATAAAAGCCGAATTAGCCAATCATCACGCAGTGGTGATTGGCGTTGACACTTATGAGTCATTGCAGCTTTTGCATGGCACCAATTCTGTCTACACCGCAAAGACTGGGGCCTACAAGGGTGGGCATGCGCTGGCCGTTGTCGGTTATGACGACAACAAGTATGGCGGAGCGTTCAGGATAATCAACTCTTGGGGAACTAGCTGGGGAGATAATGGTTATTTCTGGTTGACTTATGATCTGGCTCGCCAAGGCGTTATTAGGGAAGCTTATAGTGCTGTCGATGCCAGTGATACAAATAACCCACAACCTGTAGATCCGCCGCCCCAGCCTGCGAATATGCCCAATTTGACAGTCACGAGTTGGAAGGCTGATTACACTCCTAAGCCAAGTGGTAGTGGCACGTTTCAGTATAAAATAACCAATACTGGTACGGCTGAAGCGCCTGCGGGTGCCTATGTCAACTTAATGCTGTCAAAGGACAGAGCCATCTCCAATTCCGACATATATGTGGCTTACGAAAAGATTCCGTTTTCTTTGGAACCTGGGATAGCCGCTTATCGAGATGACAGTAACGTGATGAACTTTAAGTTTCCTGACACGTTATTACCTGGAAGTTATTACATGGCTGTATGGGTAGATGATTTAAGCAAGGTCGCCGAGTCCAACGAAAATGATAATGTGTCCTTTGGCGATAGTCAGTTGACCATTATAAACTCTTTGCCTGACCTGATGATTCAAAACTGGTATGCAGAGTGGGACGATTATGGACGAGGTACTTTTAGTTATGAGGTAATCAATAAAGGCAATAGCCAAGCTCCTGGAGGATGGGATGTGAATTTGCTGCCCAGCAGTGATGCTACACTTGGAAACGATGATTATTTGTATCTTTTTTATAAAACGATACATACCAGTTTATCACCAGGAGTATATATATCGGAAAATGAGTACTTTGATTTTGCAGATGTTCCTCCTGGTTATTACTACATGGCTGTTTGGATTGACGATCTTAATATGGTTTCAGAATCCAACGAGCGAAACAACATATCGTGGGGCTGGGATTGGATTTATTGGGGATTTGGTTCGCTCGGTACTCCGTCTGCTCAATCAGACGGCATAACGACTAATAAAGCGTTGGATTCTGGCTTGACTACTGGAGGTGGAAAAATGTTTAACGGCAAGAAATTATTACCCGATGGCGTCAGCATGAAAAAAGTTGAGGTTGTAGCGACACCGGGTGGTGGATTTCAGATTGTGCCTCTTGCTGATGAACAAACGAACCAATCTGGCTTAACGGGGAAAACCACTCCAAAAGCGAACGCCCAGGATGAAACTATTTTCTTGAAGACGATGAAATCCAAAGATATTGGCGTGTTCCCAACCACCAAAGAAATACCCATGCCATGAGTCTTACGATATCCGTTTTTGTTCTGTCAGTGTTTGCTTTTCAAATATTATCAACATCGGTCAACGCGGATGTTGATAATATTGTAACTAATGCTCGCCCTTCAGTGAAGGCAACTAATACAGAACTTTCAAATCCCGCCGATGTGAAATGTGCCAAGGATAAATACAAGGTTCAAGCAATTTTAGTTAATGGAATTCCTACAGATAGTGTTTGCATTAATCCGAGCAATGGCAGGCGCTGTAATGCGTGGGCCTATTTTCGGGGAAAATGTAGTCTCTCGAATCAACAACATAACCCACGTAACAAACGCTGAGTACTGCCGAACCTTGGCCCTGCCGATTTCCCCGTCAAAAGCCGGGTAGTCCGGACAACGGCTCCATCATTGTCCAACGATCATGCCCGACTGTCGAGGCAAAGAGACGTGACTGATCTACCGCTAACTAGGCGACAACTCCATGACATAAAGTAGCGCGTCGCAAATCCGGTGCGCGTCGTCATCGCTCAGCGCGCCATAAAACGGCAGCGCCAGCACTTCCGCCGCCGCCCAGTGGGCGGTCGGCAAATTGACGGGGCTGGCGGACGGCAATTGCCTGTAGCAGCTATATTCGCTGCACAGGGGATAAAAATACCGGCGCGCGAAGATGTTGAAGTCCTTCAGCTCGGCATGCACCTGGTCGCGGTTTTTAGCGGGGCCGCCGGCGCCAATGCGGACAATGAAATACTGCTGACTGTTTTTGACCGCCGCCGGCATGGCCATGAGCGACAAGCCCGGCACATCGGCCAGCCGCGCCGTGTAGACGGCCGCCACCCGCCGCCTGGCCGACAACTCCTCTTCCAGGTAGTCCAGCATGGCCAGCCCGAGCGCGGCCTGCAATTCGCTCATTTTGCCGTTGATGCCCGGCATCGCCACCTCGGACTCGTTCTTGATGCCGAAGTTTTTCAGCAGGTCGATGCGGTGCTTGAGCGCCGGGTCGCCGACCGCCAAAGCGCCGCCCTCGGCGGTGTGGAACAGTTTGGTCGCGTGGAAGCTGAACATCGTCGCGTCGCCGAACGTGCTGATCGGCTGTCCGTCGATGGCCGCGCCGAAGGCATGCGCCGCGTCGTAGATGACTTTCAGGCCATAGAAGCGGGCGATGTCCTGGATGGCCTCCACGTCGCAAGGCACGCCATAGACATGCACGGCCAGAATGGCGCTGGTGCGGGCGGTGATTTTCGCCTCGATGCCGCTCGGGTCGATGTTCAGCGTCACCGGGTCGATGTCCGCGAACACCGGCGCGATATTGTTCCAAGACAGCACATGCGGCGTCGCCGGGAAGGTAAACGGCGTGGTGATGACCTCGCCGGACAAGCGCAAGGCCTGGCAGGCGACGATCAGCGCAATCGTGCCGTTGTTGAACAGGGACAGCAGCGGCGCGCCAAGATAGGCCGACAGCGCCCGCTCCAAGGCCTGGTGCTGTTGCCCGTTATTGGCGAGCCAGCCGGACGCCCAAACGGACTCCAGGCGCGCCATGTACTCCGGCAAAGGCGGCAAGAACGGCTTGGTGACGTAAATCGGCTGCTCAAACGGCGGAGGAGGGCGCATGCGCGGGGGTTGCTAAAAGTTTGGTCAGGCGTTTGCCCAGCGCGATGCCAGGTTGCTCCACCCCGTGGTGAAGCGCGGCGGACGTGGCGGCAAGCATCGCCATGGCGACGCACAGGCCCGGCCAGCCGGTGGTCTTCCAGTGTTGGAAGACGGCCAGGATGACCGGCACATGGAGCAAATAGACGGGATAGGAGACGCGCCCCAGCCAGTGCGGAAACCCGAAGCGCAGCCTTGGGAGGCGCAGGGCCAGCAAGAACAGCCCGGCCAGCCCGACGCCGGAAAGGCTGGAAGGGTTGAGCGAAACCAGCGCGTTCCATTGCGTGGGCCATCCCGCGAAGACCGCCGCCACGGCGCACAGCAGCCACGCCGGCAGGCCCGCCAGCGCCGCCTCGAAGCGCCAGAGCAGGCAGCCCATGACGAAAAACACTAACTGCGCGGGAAAGGCGTTGACGATGAAGGCGAAGCGCATGAAGCCGTTCACCGGGCTGACGCCCGCGCGGGCGATGGCCTCCGCGTAAAGCGGGTCCAGGCCGCCTGCGTGGGCCGTCCACACCCAAGCCGACGAGGCTGCCAGCGCGGCCGCCATGGTGCCGATCCAGAAGGCGGCGGACTGGCGGCGCGGTTCCAGCCAGACCAACAGCGGCGCGACGGCATACCACGCCAACTCGACGGTCAGCGTCCAACTCACGGTCAACACGTCATAACGCAATAGCGCGCTAGGAACCCAGTGGGATTGCGCCATGAGATTCCACAGGAAATCCCCCCGGCCAGACGCCAAGGCTTCGCCATCCAGCCTTCCATAAAGCAGGCTCACCCCCAGCACCGCCATCCAATAGGCTGGAAAAATGCGCAGCAAGCGGCGAACCGCATAGGCTGCCAACGTGTAACGGCTGGCGCTTTGGACAATCAGGTAGCCGCTTATCAAAAAGAACAACTGGACGCCCAGCAAGCCACCCAGTTCGCCAAAAAACGGCACCCGTATTCCCGCATGCGCGGAAAGATGGTTGCAAACGACGCCGAAAACCGCCAGGCCGCGCAACGCATCGAGGTTGTTGGGCGGGCGCTTTTTTTCGGTTTTATTGGGAACATCGATATCCACTAATTTCAGACGCCTGATTTTTTGAGCCATTTTAACCGAGCAGGGCGGGAAACGGATCCATTGTTTGGCCACGCGGAATCGGCGGAATTCGGTGAGCGATAAAGCATAAAATGTGTCAGCGAAGGATGCGCGTCAATCGAGCGGCCGCCAACACTGCGAAGATTGGCTCCCTAACGGGAGCGGCTAATCCCATTCCCCGGCAGGAGTCGTTGCTTTTAAGTTGAATGTTAGTTGTGAGGATGGTACACAAATTATAACTTGTGTTATAATCAGGCCATGACAACAGTCAAAATCACGACAGTCGGCAATTCACTCGGAATCGTTCTGCCGCGCGAAATGCTGGAACGCTTGCGCGTGGACAAGGGCGATTTGTTGTATTTGGTCGAAACCCCGACGGGCATCGAATTGACGCCATACGAACCGTTGTTCGCGGCCCAAATGGAGGCTTTGGAGAACACCGCGCGATCCGAGCGCGACTTGCTAAAGCATCTGGCGAAGCCGCTAGGGATCGGCGGCCCCGCCCGGAACTTTGGCCAACTCGCCGACTTACACAACACGGGCGACGGGCTTGCAAACCCTGTGACGTTTCGGAGCAACGATGAGTGAACCGGTCTGGATCCTTGAGCGGGTGGCGCTGGCGGCGCACCAGCGCCAGATGGCGGAGCATGGCGGCCGACGGCCGGGCCACGACGCGGAGCGGCTCGCCCAGGCGCTGGCCTGGCCGAAAAACCTGCTGTCCGCCGCAGCAGGCCAAGGGCTGCGCGGCGTGGATCTGGCCGCGGCCTATGCGGAGGCGGCGCTCAAGTTCAGGCCCTTTGACGAGGGCAACGCCGGCGTCGCCTTGCTCTGGGCGATGTTGTTCCTGCGCCTGAACGGCCTGTCGCTACCGGCCCCGCTGGGGGAGAAGTATGCGATTTTCAAGGCGATGGCGAGCGGGGAAATGAACCGCGCCTCGCTGGCCGAATGGATGTCGCTGCGCCATCTGGCGAACGAAAAAAACGCCCGGACGGTCGTCCGGGTGCGGGTGAGCAAAAACAAAGTCACCCGCGTGACAGTCCTGATCCCCCCCCCTGGCGGGATATCCGCCATTCCTTCTTCCGCCTGAACGCCGGCCGGGCAGGCTGAAAGGGCTATCCCATTTTTGGAATTGATTGATGAGTCGAACCTCTGCCAAACGCGGCGAGCTGCTTAGCGCCATCTTGTCTTATCGAAATGCCTTCATCACTGTCGCAGCCTTCAGCTTTTTCATCAACTTCATGATGCTGACCCCGTCAATCTACATGCTCCAGGTTTATGACCGCGTGCTCGCGAGCCGCAACGAGACCACGCTGCTGATGCTGTCGTTCTTGATCGTCGGCCTTTACGCCATGATGTCCTTGCTGGAAGCGGTGCGTTCTTTTGTGCTGGTGCGGGTGGGGGCTAGGCTGGATCTCAAGCTCAACGCGCGCGTGTTCACCGCCGCGTTCGAGCGCAATCTGGTCAAATCGGGCAGCAACGCCGCGCAGTCCCTGGGCGATCTGGCGACGGTCCGCCAAGCGTTCACCGGGGCGGCCCTGTTGGCGTTGATGGACGCGCCGTGGATGCCAATCTACCTGGTGGTGATTTTCATCTTTTCAGTGCCGCTCGGCGTCTTCGCCCTGGTGGGAGCGCTGCTTCTGGTCGCCTTGGCGTTGGTCAACGAACGGATCTCGCACCCGCCGCTGGACGAGGCGCAAAAGCTGGGCATGCACGCCTCGACGATGGCCTCCAACCATTTGCGCAACGCCGAAGTCATCGAGGCGATGGGGATGCTGCCGCAAATTCGCGGGCGCTGGTTCGAACTGCACCTCCAGTTTCTGCGCAAACAGGCGCTGGCGAGCGACCGGGCCGGCTTGATGGGCGGCCTGACGAAATTCGTGAGGATCACCATGCAGTCGCTGGTGCTGGGCTTCGGCGCCTTGCTGACGATCAAAGGCGAAATGACGGCGGGCATGATGATCGCCTCCTCCATTTTGGTGGGCCGGGCGCTGGCGCCCGTCGAGCTGTTGATCGGCAACTGGAAGCAGATCCTCTCCGCGCAGGCCGCCTACGGGCGTTTGCAGGAATTGTTGTCCGCCCACCCGGCGCGCAAATCTGGAATGCCGCTTCCGCCGCCGACAGGGGACGTGTCGCTGTACGCCGTGTCGGCGGTGGCGCCTGGCACGCGGAACCTGATTTTGAACAACGTCAACCTGTCGATCAAGGCGGGAGAGGTGGTGGCGGTCATCGGGCCCAGCGCCGCCGGCAAGTCTTCGCTGGCGCGCCTGCTGGTGGGGGTGTGGCCCGCGGCCAGCGGCACGGTCCGCCTGGACGGGGCCGATCTGTACCAGTGGAACAAGGACGACCTGGGGCCTTATATCGGCTATCTGCCCCAGGACATCGAATTGTTCGCCGGCACCGTCGCCGAGAACATCGCCCGCTTTGGCGAGATCGTTCCGGACAAGGTGATCAAGGCCGCCCGGCTGGCCGGCATGCACGAGCTTATCCTTCAGTTCCCGCAAGGCTACGACACGCCTTTGGCCGACGCGGGCAGCTCGCTCTCCGGCGGGCAGCGCCAGCGCCTTGGCTTGGCCAGGGCCCTGTATGGGGAGCCCTCGTTTATCGTCCTGGACGAGCCCAATTCAAACCTTGACGACATGGGCGAGAAGGCATTGCTCGAAAGCATCAAAGAGCTGAAGGCGCGCGGCAAAACGGTGGTGCTGATTACCCACCAGTTAAGCTTTCTGATGGTGGTCGATAAAATTTTGGCCATGCACGAAGGCACAGTGAAGTTCTACGGTCCGCGCGACCAGGTTCTGGCCGCGCTGAAGCCCCAGGCTCCGCAGGGCACTGGCGTGCCGCTGGCAAGATCAAGCTAACCCGACATTTAAAATCCCCCATGGACGCCCAGACCAACCCGGTATATTGCCGATGAAAAATTTGCCTCTTGCCACGCCGAAGGAAGGTTCCTCTGTCGCCGTGACGAACCCGCCCCGTGGACATGCTATTGACATCAATGACGCCACGCCCCAGCGCTGGGGGTGGCTGCTGCTGCTGGTCGGCTTCGGCGGCTTTGCCTTGTGGGCCACTGTCGCGCCCTTGGACCAGGGCATTTCCGCGCCGGGTACCGTGATCGTGTCCGGCAACCGCAAGTCGGTGCAGCCGCTCACCGGCGGCAAGGTGGCGGCGATCCTGGTCAAGGACGGCGACACCGTCGCGGCGGGCCAAGTGCTGATCCGCCTCGACGACACGCAAGCCAAATCGCAGTTTGAAATAGCCCGCGGCCAGTGGTTCAGCGCGCAGGCCGTGGAGGCGCGCCTGGCCGCCGAGCGCGCCGGCCAGCCGAAGGTTGTCTTTCCGCCCGCGTTGTTGGCCGAACAGACCGACCCCTCGGCGGCCAAGGCCATCGAACTGCAAACCCAGCTTTTCGAGACGCGCCGCAACAACCTGGAAAGCGGGCTGGGCATCTTGCGGGAGAACGTGACGGGGCTGGAGGCCCAGGTGCGGGGGCTGGAAGAAGTCCGCAAGTCGAAAGAAGAACAATTGCGCTTGCTGCGCGAAGAACTGGACGGACAACGGGAACTGGCCAAAGAGGGGTATTTGCCGCGCAACAAGCTGCTGGAGCAGGAGCGCCTGCTGGCGCAACTAAGCGGATCTATCTCCGATGACATCGGTAACATCGGCCACACTCGCAGTGCCATCGCCGAGGCCAAGAAGCGCATGATTTCCCATCGGCAGGAATACCAGCGCGAAGTGGAGTCCGCGCTGACGGACAGCCAGCGCGAGGCGGCCGCGTTGTCCAGCCGGGTGGGGGCGCTGGCGTTCGAGCTGGCGAACGCCACCATCCGCTCGCCCACGGAAGGCGTGGTGGTCGGGCTGGCGGTGCACACCGTCGGCGGCGTGGTCCAGGCGGGCGGCGTGTTGATGGACGTGGTTCCAAAGGACGAGCCGCTGAAAATCGACACCCAAATCGCGACCTTCCTCATTGACAAGGTGAAAATCGGATTGCCGGTGGACATCATGTTCCCGGCCTTCCAGCAGGCGACAACCCCCCACGTCCCCGGCACCGTGCTGACCGTTTCGGCGGATGTCCTGGCCGACCCCAAAGACGGCCACCCTTTCTACAAGGCGCAGATCCAGGTGACGCCCGAGGGCATGCTCAAGCTGCGCGAACACATGATCAAGGCGGGCATGCCGGCGGAAGTGTTTATTCGGACGGGCGAGCGCACCATGCTCAACTATATCGTCAAGCCCCTGCGCGACCGCCTGCGCGGCTCGCTGACCGAGGAGTGAGACCGGACATGGGACATACGCATGCCGCCCGGCGATGGGCGCTCCTGGCCTTTGCGGGCTTGTTCTTGGCCTGTCCGCAGGCGTTCGGCTTCGGCTTGCTGGAAGCCTACCAAGCCGCGCTGGCCAACGACCCCGCTTACCGCTCCGCGCAGTTCGAGCGGGAG
>Ga0302322_100004295_pt1 | contig 12345 bp, 8 predicted proteins | sample Fen_T0_2_FD_203757 | JGI IMG/M metagenome (GOLD analysis project Ga0302322, IMG submission 203757) | Peat permafrost microbial communities from Stordalen Mire near Abisko, Sweden - Fen_T0_2 | ecosystem: Environmental > Terrestrial > Soil > Wetlands > Permafrost | place: Sweden: Abisko...
GAGTTCAGCAGGGTACGCGCAGTCCGCGGCCGCTGCGGCAACACCGGAGGCGGCCAGCAGCGATGCATCGGTCGCCGCGCCGGCGGTTGCCGGCGCCACCGATGCCGCCCAGGTCGCCGCACCGGCGGCCGCCACGGCGCCGCCCGCGCCGGCCAAGGCCGAGCCGGCAGCGCCGCCACCTGCGCCCACCGCGCCGATACTGGTGACGGTGGACAAGATCAGCGGCGGCGACACGGCGTGGATGCTCACTTCCACCGCCCTGGTGCTCCTGATGACCATCCCCGGGCTGGCGCTGTTCTACGCCGGCATGGTGCGCAAGAAGAACGTGCTCTCGGTGATGGCGCAGGTCTTCGCGGTGACCTGCGTGGTGTCCATCGTCTGGATGCTGGCCGGCTACAGCCTGGCCTTCATGCCCGGCACGCCCTATATCGGCGGCATGGAGCGGCTGCTGCTGTTCGGCATGGACTACATGAAGGACGCCGGCAAGGTCACGGTCCATCACGCAGCGACCTCGATACCGGAGTCCGTCTACATGATGTACCAGATGACCTTCGCCATCATCACCCCGGCCCTGGTGGTGGGGGCGTTTGCCGAGCGCATGAAGTTCTCCGCGATGCTCTGTTTCATGCTCCTCTGGTCCCTGCTGGTCTATTCGCCGGTCGCCCACTGGGTGTGGGAGCCGGGCGGCTGGCTTGCCACCATGGGCGCGCTGGACTTCGCCGGCGGCACCGTGGTGCACGTCAACGCCGGGATCGCCGGTTTTGTCTGCGCCTTCATGCTGGGCAAGCGGGTTGGCTTCGGCAGCGAGCCCTTCCCGCCTTTCAACCTTGGCCTGACGATGGCCGGCGCGGCCCTGCTGTGGGTGGGCTGGTTTGGTTTCAACGCCGGTTCGGCGGTGGCGGCCGACGGCCGCGCCGGCATGGCGATGGCGGTGACCCATATCGCCACCGCCCTGGCGGCGCTGACCTGGATGAGCTGCGAATGGGTGATGCGCGGCAAGCCCTCGCTGCTCGGACTGTGCTCGGGCGCGGTGGCCGGGCTGGTGGCGATCACCCCGGCGGCCGGCTTTGTCAATCCGCGCGGCGCCCTGATCATCGGCGTGCTGGCCGGCGTGTTCTGCTACTGGGGCGCCACCGGCTTAAAGCGCCGCCTGGGCTACGACGACTCGCTGGACGTGTTCGGCATCCACGGGGTGGGCGGCATCGTCGGCGCCCTGCTTACCGGGGTGCTGGTCGACAAGGGCATCAGCGGGGCCGAGGGCAGCGTGCTGACCCAGGCGATCGCCGTTGGCGCGACCCTGGTCTACAGCGGCGTGATGACGGCGCTGATCCTGGGCCTGATCAGGATGACCATCGGCCTGCGGGTCAGCGAGGACGAAGAGCGCGAGGGACTGGACATCAGCTCGCATGAAGAGATGGTGCAGTAGTGGCGTTGCAGTGGGGTAGGGCAATGAGGGGAGGGTGGCCCCGCGGTCGCGCGCGGGGCCACCCTGGAAGCCGAGTTTCAACCAGAGGAGGTTGCAATGAGTGCGAGCAGTTCTGAGGTTTTTGCTGTCCTGGGGCGCATCCATGTGCTGTTGCGCAGAGACTTGAACCGCATCACGGATATTGAATGGGCCGGCACCAACAAGGCCTATGCGCTGGAGGTGGTGCGCCTGTGCGGCGCCGCCTCGCATCCGGATCTGCCCGCGCTGGCGGCCCGGCTCAGCGACCTGCTCGAGCTGGCGCCCAAGGCCGCGGGAGGCGCAAGCACGCGCGCGCCCGCGCCGATGGGGCCGCAGACCGAGGCAGCGCTGGAGGAGGTGACCGCCGGACGCGTGCCATCCGGGCCGCGTTACCTCGGCAGCCTGCGTTAGCCGAAACACGTGGCCGCGCCGGCCGCGCGGCGGCTGGTGACGCGTGTCGGCGTCAAAAGATGTACCCGGCACGGGGGTGTCGGGCACCCGCGGGCGAGTTGCCGGCAAATGCTTATGCAGGAGCCACAACTCGCCCGGGGCTGCGGCTGCGCGTCAGCGCCCGCGCCAAGCTGCGCCCGGCCTGCATCGGCCGCTGGCGCGGCGGGTGCGGCCGTGCCCGTCGCCCGCGAGCGGGCGACTAGTACCATCCTTGCCCGCGAGCGGGCGACTAGTACCATCCTTGCCCGCGAGCGGGCGACCAGTACCATCCTTGCCCGCCAGCAGGCGACTAGTACCATCCTTGCCCGCGAGCGGGCGGCTAGTACCACTCCCGTCCGCGCGCGCGGCCAGAGCCCTTCCCCGCCCGCGCCGGGCGGGCGAGTAGGGTCTAGCCGCGGCCCACGAAGGGCATCTTGGTCGCCATCACCGTCATGAACAGCACGTTGGCGTCCAGCGGCAGGCTGGCCATGTGCACCACCGCGTTGGCCACCACCTGCACGTCCATGCGCGGCTCGACCATCATCTCGCCGGTCGGCTGCAGCACCCCCTTGGTCATGCGGTCGGTCATCTCGGTGGCGGCATTGCCAATGTCGATCTGGCCGCAGGCGATGTCGTACTTGCGGCAGTCCAGCGAGGTCGACTTGGTCAGGCCGGTGACCGCGTGCTTGGTGGCCGTATAGGGCGAGGAGTTCGGGCGCGGCGCGTGCGCCGAGATCGAGCCGTTGTTGATGATGCGCCCGCCCATCGGGCTTTGCGCCTTCATCATGTGGATCGCCTGCTGGGTGCACAGGAACATGCCCGTGAGATTGACGCCGAGCACCGCCGACCACTGCTCGAACGTCAGATCTTCCATCGGGATCGCCGGGGCGCCCATCCCGGCGTTGTTGAACAGCACGTCGAGGCGGCCGAACTTTTCCTTCACCTTGGCGAACAGTGCCTTGACCTGGTCGGGGTTGCCGACGTCGGTGGGCACGGCCAGCGCGTTGCTGCTGTCGGCGCCGGCGCCCTTGATGGTCTCTTCGAGCGCATCGGCGCGGCGTCCCACGACGACGATCCTGTAGCCGGCCTTGAACAGGGCGGTGGCGCTGGCGCGGCCGACGCCGCTGCCGGCGCCGGTGACGAGGGCAACTTTATGGGTACTCATGGGTGTCTTCTCCGGAAGGGTCTTGTTGGAGCTGCCTTGGACGGTGCTTTCGCGACCGCAAAGCGCAGGCGTAATTTACCCGCTTTTCGCGGGCATGCCTGCGTTGATCCGTCGCTCGGTCTGGTCCAGCTAATCCTGCAACTCACCGTGCAGGTCGCGCTGCCTGAACAAACAGACTTCTTGGCTGAACCGAGTGGTCGAGTCGAGCCTGAAAGTCCCGACCCGCTAAGGCGAAAACACCCACACATAGGTGCCGGAATCTCGTATGCTCAAACTGCGGCGCGCGTCCCGGCGAGTGCTTGTCAGCGGTGCTCGCGGACTTGCGTGGGTGCGCATTGCCAGGGACGACCAGCGCGCCGGTGCCGGCCGGGCCTAGCCGGGCTGGCCGGCATGCGCGCATAAAAATATCGGTACCGGCCTTGCATGCCTGAGCCGGCTTGAACCATGGCTCCGATCACGGATTGAAAATGAGCGGAATTTTTATCAGGTTTTGTCAGGTTGCTGCGGCCGCGCCGCCTGGTTTGGGCGCGGTCGGCCGCTGCACGTATGTGTCGCTGAACATACGTTATTTGTAAAGTGGCGCCCACGCAGCGCGTGTTTTTTCACTGAAAAGATCAGTGGTTTTACAAGGTGCGCGCGTCTTTTGCACCGGGTTGGTGCGGGATCGCAGCCCGTGCCATGGCGTATTTCTTATGCCGGCCCGCGCTTCATTCCACCGCGGGCTTGAGCTCCTGCAGCACCGGGCGAAACTGCGCCACCTGTCCCTTGAGGATGGCGTCGAGTTCCGCGGGTGTCGAGCCCACCGCCTCGGCGGCCAGGTCGTTCAGGCGCTTGACGATGTCCGGGTGACGCACCGCCGCCGCGACTTCGCGCTGCAGGCGGTCGATGATCTCGCGGGGCGTCTTTGCCGGGGCGAACAGGCCGTTCCAGCCGTTCGCCTCGATCGACGGAAAGCCCAGTTCGCGCACCGTCGGCAGGTCCGGCAAGGCCGGCGTGCGTTTGGTGGAATTGGTCGCCAGGGCCTTGAGCGTGCCGTTGCGGATTTCCGCGAGTGAGGACGAAATCTGGTCACCGCCCATCTGGATGCGGCCGGAGAGCAGCTCCATCTTCAGCGGGGCGGCGCCCTTGAACGGAATGTGGGTCATCTCGATCTTGTTCTCGCGCTTGAGCATCTCGCCGACCACGTTCATGAACGAGCCCGGCCCGGTCGAGCCGTAGTTGTATTGCGCGCTTTTGTTGTTGGCCAGGTAGGTCACGAACTCGCGCAGGTCCTTGGCCGGGACGCTGGGGTGGGCGGTGATCACCAGCGGCACGTTGACCACGTTGGAGATGGCGGCGAAGTCGGTCTCGATGTTGTAGGGCGAGCGGCCGGCGATGGCCAGGGAGGTCGAAGCGAGCGGGAAAGTGATGTTGTGCATCAGGATGGTGTAGCCGTCCGGCGGGGCCTTGGCCACCACGTCGGCGCCCAGCGAGCCGCCGGCGCCGCCGCGGTTTTCGATGGTCACCGGCTGTCCCATGGTCTCGCTCATGCGCTGGGCCACCAGGCGGGCGACGATGTCGGTGGTGCCGCCAGCGGGGAAGGGCACCACCATCTTGATCGGCTTGTTGGGGTAGGGCTGGGCCAGCGCCGGTGGCGCGGCGCCCAGCAGGCACAGCGTAGCGGCGACGAACAACTTGCTGATGGTCGACATGTCTGGTCTCCTCGATGGTTTTTGCGCCGGCGCCCAGGGCCCCGGTCGTCCCGCGCGCTGACTTGCTACTTCAACTGATAGACAACCTTGCCGCCCACCATGGTCAGCACGGGCTTGATGTCCTTGATGCGCTCGGCCGGCACCTTGAGATAGTCCTGGTCCAGCACCAGCAGGTCGGCGTACTTGCCCTTGGCCAGCGAGCCCAGGTTGGCTTCCTGGAACATGAAGGGGGCGTTGTTGCGGGTGTGGGCGATCAGGGCTTCTTCGCGGCTGATGGTCTGGCGGATCACCTGCTTGCCGCCGAGCATCTTGCCGGTGACGGCCCACCACAGGGTATAGAAGGGATTGGCGGGGGCGGCGCCGTTCGAATCCGAGCCTATGCCATAGGGCAGGCCGCTGTCGGCGATCAGGCGCAGCGGGGTCTGGTCGTAGGCCGCGTCGCCGTAGGCGCGGTGCAGGCCGGCGCCGGAGATGGTGGCCTGGCTGTGCACCTGCAGATACAGGCCGAGCTTGCGCACCCGCTCCACGTCTTCCGGCCGGAACTCGCGCACATGGGCGAGCGACCAGCGCAGGCCGCGGATCGGGCGCTGCTTGTTGATCGCCTCCATCTCGGTGAGAAAGGCGGCGATGGTGTCGTGCTGGTTCGCATGCACCGAGAGATTCATGCCGCGGTCGGCCACCGCGTAGGCGATCCTGTGCCATAGCGCGAGTTGCTCGGGGGTGATATTCACGCCCTTGGGCACCGGGTTGTCGTGCAGGGGCAGGAACACGGTCTCGCCCCAGCCCAGTGTGTCGAACCAGTCGTCGCCCTGGAAGGGCACCAGCTCGCGCACCCGGGCCACCGCTTGCTCGGTCTGCTCGGCATTGGCAGCACCGTTCCACGCGCCGTGAAATACCCGCACGGTCTGCTCGCCCTTGTCGTGCAGGGTGGCGAAGGGCTGGTACAGATCGTCGGTGAAGCCGTAGCCGCCCCAGTCGATGAAGGCGGTCAGGCCCATGCGATTAAGGTCCTTCTGCAGGCTGCGGGCGTATTCGAGACGCAGCGCCGGATCACCGCCGGGCAGCTTGCGGCGCAGAAAGCTGGAGGCGCCGCCGCCTTCGATCACCCCGGTGGGCTTGCCCGCCGTATCGCGCAGGATGCGCGCGCCGGGGATGGTCAGTGCGCTATCGGCCAGGCCGACTGCGTCGGCTGCCTTGCTGTTGAGGACGGCGAGGGCATAGACCAGTTGCAGCGCGACCGGATTGGCGGGGGCGATTTCATCGAGCTCGGCCTGTGTGAATGGGGTTTGCGCGTCAGTGAACTGGTCATAGGTCCAGCCGCCCAGCACGGCAATCCAGTCGCCGGGTTTGCTTGCGCGCACCCGCTCGCGCAGCATCTCCACAGCCTGGCGCCGCGAGGTGACGCCGTCCCAGCGCACCTCCAGTCCCCAATGCTGGGCCGCGCGTACGAAGTGGGCATGGTTGTCGATCAGGCCGGGGATCACCGTGCGGCCCTGCAGGTTGATCACCTTGGTGCCCGGGCCGGCGAGCTTTTTGACCTCGGCGCTCTTGCCGGCGGCGACGATGCGACCATCCTTCACGGCGAGTGCCTGGACGATGGAGAACTGCTCGTCGACGGTGACGATCTTGCCGTTGAGCAGGATGGTGTCGGCGTCGGCCCATGCGGCAGCGCCCAACAGCGTATTACAAAAGAGTATGGCGGCGATACGGGCGAGCAGGCGTTGCATATGTCCCCTCTGGTCTTGACTGTTTTGCTTTTGACTTCTTATCTTCGACTGATGTTATCACCCGGGCTGTATTGACTTGGCCTTATGTTTCCGATCAAGTCCCGGCAGGAGCGCATCCGGTATATTCCCTTTTCCCTCCAATGCACGGATTCCCATGAGCACGCAATCCCCCATGAACGGCGCCGAAAGCCTGGTGCGCACCCTGATCGCCGGCGGCGTCGAGGTCTGCTTTGCCAATCCCGGCACCTCCGAAATGCATTTCGTCGCGGCGCTCGACAAGGTCGAGGGCATGCGCTGCGTGCTGGGACTGTTCGAGGGCGTGGTGACCGGCGCGGCTGATGGCTACTACCGCATGGCGGGCAAGCCGGCGGCGACCCTGCTGCACCTGGGGCCGGGCCTGGGTAACGGGCTGGCCAATCTGCACAACGCGCGCAAGGCGCATTCGGGCATCGTCAACATCGTCGGCGAGCACGCGACCTATCACACCCAATACGACGCGCCGCTGACCGCGGATATCGAAGGCATCGCCCGCCCGATGTCGGACTGGGTCAAGAGCTCGCCGTCGGCGCAGGCCGTGGCTGCGGACGGCGCGCTGGCCATCGAAACGGCGCGCACGCCGCCCGGGCAGATCGCCACCTTGATTTTGCCGGCGGACACGGCGTGGAATCCGGGCACCGGCATCGCATCGGCCCGGCCGGCGCCGGCGCGCAAACCGGTCAGTGCCGATGCGGTCAAAGCGGCGGCGCGCGCGCTGGCCGCCGGCGACGCGGCCATCCTGATGGGGGACGTGGCCCTGCGCGCCCATGCGCTGGAGTCGGCCGGGCGGGTCGCGGCCAAGAGCGGCTGCCGGCTGCTCGCCGAATACAACTACGGCCGCATGGAGCGTGGCGCGGGCCGGGTGCGCGCCGAGCGCATCCCCTACGCCGTGGACGCGGCGCTGGCCACGCTCAAGGGTCTGAAGCGCATTGTGCTGGTGGGGGCGAAAATCCCGGTGAGCTTTTTCGCCTATCCCAACAAGCCCAGCCTGCAGGCGCCGGGGGATTGCGAATTCATCCACCTGGCGGGCCTGGGTGACGACCAGGCCGGCGCCTTGCAGGCATTGGCCGACGAAATGGGCGCGGGCGCGATTGCGCCCGCCCATGTGGCAGCGCTCGACCGGCCCGAGCTGCCCACCGGCAAGTACACGCTCGACAGCATCGGCACCCTGCTGGGCGCGCTGCTGCCGGAGAACGCCATCGTGATCGACGAGGCGGTGTCCAGCGGGCGCGGCTTCGCGCGCTTCACCGCCAACGTGCAGCCGCATGACTGGGTGCCGAACAGCGGCGGCTCGATAGGCTTCGCGCTGCCGGTGGCGGTGGGCGCGGCCATCGCCTGCCCGGACCGCAAGGTGATCGCCCTCGAAGGCGACGGCAGCGGCATGTACACCCTGCAGGCGCTCTGGACCATGGCGCGCGAGAAGCTCGACGTGACGGTGCTGGTATTCGCCAACCGCGCCTATAACATCCTGCGCGGCGAGCTGGCCAATGTGGGCGCCGGCGCCCCGGGCGTGCGCGCCACCGACATGCTGACCCTGGATCGGCCGGACCTGGACTGGCAGGCCCTGGCCAAGGGCCATGGCGTCGAATCGGGGCGCGCGGAGAACCTGGACGAACTGGCGGTGCAGTTCAGGCGCGCCCTTGCGCGCAACGGCCCGTACCTGATCGAAGTGGCGATGTAGCCGCCGCCGCTGGCGCGAGCCGGCAGTTGCGGGGACAGACCCGATTCCGTTCACCTACCGTTAGCGGTGCGCTTGTCGAACCGCCGTGGCAGAGCACGGGTCCTTCGACAGGATCAGGACGAACGGTGGTAAGTGAACAGCTTCGGAGACAGGCCTACTTACTTGCCTGTGCCTTCTTGGCGTCGGCCACCTTGGCGGGTGCCGCGGGTGCAGCGGGCTTGGGCTTGAGCAGTGCGGACCGCTCCTTGAGCAGAGGCGCGATGCTGGCGTCGGTGACGAGGAACACCTTCTTGTCCATCGCCTGTTCGCGCTTGATGCGGGCATCGAAGGCGGCGAGCTTGTCCTTGAAGGCCTGGTCCAGCTTGGCCTTGTCTTCGGCCTTTTCGTCCTTGCCCGGTGTGCGTTCGCGCGGTACATCCGGTTTGCCGGTGACGCTCAGGGTGAGGGCTCGGGTCGGTTCCTTCGGCTCGCCGCCTTTTTTGCCTATGGTGTAGGTATAGTTCAGGCCGTCGAATGTCTCGACCGTGAGCACGTCGCCATCGGTCAGGCCCAGTTCGTCTGGTTTGGGATTGACGGCGACGTCGGTCATTGCCAGGCTGCCGAGGTTGCCGGCGATTTCCTCGGCCTTGTTGGTGTCGAACTCCTCGCCCTTGGCGGCGTCCTTCAGTATCCAGGCCATCACCGCCTCTTCGGCGCGAGTCAGGGTCCAGCGCGGCTTGCCGCCGGAGCTCAAGGTGATGGTCCTGGCCCGCTCCGGTTTGGCAAAGGTCTTGTCCAGCCAGGCGCGCGGGCTGGCATCGACCTCGGTGAGCGGGTCGTTGATGGCAATCGCGGTAGTGGTCGCATCGCGGGCCAGCAGGTAGCGCCCGGTGGGCACTTCCTTGGTGGCTCCGGGTATCTCGGAAGGCTTGGTGAGCGCCTTGCCGAGGATCAGGTTGCCCAGCGACTTGCCGGCGGCATCGCTCAGGTCGACTGCAATGCCGCCATCGGCCTGGCCGGGGGCGGCCAGTTGCAGACGCGGGCGCAGGGCCTCGGTGATCGCCTCGGTTTGGGTCACCTTCAGCTCCGAGAGCTTGACCAGCAGAGGGCCGATTTTTTGCGTATCGGCCGGGTAGCCGTCGCGCTCCTTGACGCTCCAGGCATCGCCCTTGCGCTCCAGGGTGACCGACTCCTTGCCGCCATTGATGCGCAGGCTGGCGATGTTGTTGATCACCAGGCCGGGCAGCACCTTGGCGCCGGACTGGGTGTCGGCCTGCTTCCAGGCGCCGGCGCCGCCGTAGTGGATCCAGGCGGCCAGGCCGCCCAGCAGGATCAGGATCGCGGCCAACAGGCTCAGTTGTTTGCTGCTCATGGCCTAGATCCTCACCGTGCGGCGTTTGCGGTACACCGCCCAGAAGATGCCCGCCAGCGCAACCAGCAGGGGCATCAGCGCGATGTTGGCCAGCTTGGTCCAGAACTCCAGGGCCTCGCTGTCGGCGCGCAGCTTCTTGCGCATGTCCTTGAGCGCGATCTTGGTCTCGGTGGCCTTGCGCTTGAAGTTGTCGAGTTCCTTCTGCTGCTCGGGCGTGACCGCCGCCGCGGTCTTGCCGTCGGCGCTGCCTTTTTGCATGGCCTTCAACTTGTCCTGGGTCTCGGTGAGGCTGTCCTGCAACTCCTTGAGCTTGCCGAAGTATTGTTGCTGGGCTTTCGCTTCAAGTTCGCGCACCACGATGAAGGGGCGCGCGGCATCGGCGCGGCTGCGCAGGTTGATCAGGTTGGCGTCGCCCGCCATCTGCTCGACCAGGGCCTGGGCGAATGCCAGGTTGCCGTTGATCGGCACCATTACGCGCTGGCCGAAGATCTCCTGCACCTGGACGGCGGCGCCGTCGGCGATCAGGTCGCTGTCGCCCACCAGCACGACGGCGCCTTCAAGCTTGGCTTCCTTGAGTACTTCGGGGGCGGGCTTGCCTTCCTTGGTCAGGCCGGGCTTCTGGCCTTCGTCAGGGCGGCCGCCGGGGAATGCGGTTTTGAACTTGCCGGTGAGTTTGAGCGCCAGCACCTGCTCCTTGTTGGTCGACACAAAGCCGCGCACCGCCGGCTCGCCCTGGGTCTGGGCGATGATGGAGTCGACCATCTGGTTGATCGGCGAGCTCTTGATCAGCACCGTCTGTGTCAGGCCCGCCGCCGGCGTGCCGCCGAAGGAGCCGGTGAAAGGCAGCATCATGGTAGTGAGCTGGTTGGTGGCGATGTCGTCCTTGTTGAGCGCCTGCGCGGTGAGCGTGAGCAGGGTGGGCCACTGCTTGTCGCCCTGGCCGGTGGAGTACTTCATGTCCAGCACCACCTTGCCGGCGTCGAAGGTCAAGCCCCAGGCCTTGATCAGCTTGTCCAGGTTGGACGACTTGTTCTGGCCCATGCCCATCTGGCCGCCCTGCTGGTCGAAATAGGCCCAGGGGTCAACGAAGGCGATCACCTTGCCGCCGCGCAGCAGGAACTGGTCGATAGCGAACTGGCCGCCGTCGCTGATCTCGCGCGGATGGATCACCAGCAGCACCTTGACGTCGGGGTCGATTGCATCGGCCACTTCGCTGATCTTTTTCAGGGTGAAGTCGCGCTGCAGTTCGCTGATGAAGGCCCAGGGTGGAGTTGGCATCTGGCCCGACATCGGGTTGAACTGGCCGCCACCCATCACGGGCAGGGAACTCATCACCCCGATCACCGGCTTGTCCTTGGTGGCAACGCGGGCAATCGCCCGGGTGATGTCGTATTCGAGCAGGCGCTCGCGGTCCGCCGCCAGCACGGGGATGGCCAGCTTCTGGTCCAGGAAATTGATGCCCAGGCCGAGGTAGAACTTGTCGCCGGTGCCGGCGCTTTGCGCCTCGATGCCGTCCAGGGCTGCCGAGTCCTCGGCGTCCGAATCGGGCTGCGGGTCGAGTTTCTCGATGATCACCTTGCCGCGCGCCGCCTGCTGGTATTCGGCCAGCAGGTCCTCGACGCGCCGTGCGTAGGCTTTGGTGGCCACCGGTACGTCCTCGTTGCCCTGGGTGTAGTAAAAGCGCAGCTTGACCGGCGCTTCGAGCTTGCCCAGCACGGCCTTGGTGCCGTCGGTCAGCGTATACAGATGGCCCTGCGTCAGGTCGACGCGGGTGCGCAACTGGCTGGACAGAAAATTGACGGCGACCAGGATCAGAAATACGATCAGCACGCCGCCGGTGGAGTAGATCAGGGTTTCAGTCTTGCGTTGCATTGCTCTGTCTCTTGCGATCAATGGTTTGTCGTGGGCGCGCGGCTAGGCGCGCTGCGAACGGATGATCACCCCGGTGGTGAACAGGCCGAAGCCGATCACCGAGGCGAAATACACCACGTCCTTGAACTCGAGCACGCCCTTGACCACGCCGTCGAAGTGGGTCATCACCGAAAAGGCGGCGATGGCTTCGATGAAGTTGGGGCTGGCCCAGCGCGCCATCAGGCTGGTCACCGGGTTGAATCCCACCATGATCAGCGCCAGGCAGATCATTACCGCCAGCACGAAGCTCACTACCTGGTTGCGCGACAACGCGGAGGTCATGCTGGCAATGGCCAGGTAGGCGCCGGCCATGAACAGGCTGCCGATGTAGCCGGCGATGATCACGCCGTTGTCCGGGTTGCCCAGCCAGTTGACAGTGATCACCACCGGGAAGGTGAGCAAGAGGGCAATGCCGATGAATATCCACGAGGCCAGGAACTTGCCGACGATCGCCTGCCAGGGCGCGATCGGCATGGTCATCAACAGTTCCATCGTGCCCAGGCGCCTCTCCTCCGCCCACAGGCGCATGCCGACGGCCGGCACCAGGAACAAATACAGCCACGGGTGCCAGGAAAAGAAGGACACCAGCGAAGCCTCGCCGCGCTCGAAAAACGCGCCGAAGGTGAAGGTGAAGAATCCCGCCAGCAGAAGGAAGATGACGATGAAGACGTACGCGATGGGGGCATCGAAATACGCCGCCAGCTCGCGCTTGGCGATGGTCTTGACTCCGGACCAGGCGCTCATGCTCGTGCTCCTTGGGTGGCTTGTGATTGGTTGGCTTGTTGGATGAGGGCGTCGTCATGCGCCTGCTTCTTCGCCTGTTGCGAGGCGGCATCTGTGACGGTCAGGGCGCGGAACACGTCGTCCAGCCGGCCTTCCTCGACGCGGATGTCTTCCAGGCCCAGGTGCT
>Ga0302322_100004296_pt1 | contig 12345 bp, 7 predicted proteins | sample Fen_T0_2_FD_203757 | JGI IMG/M metagenome (GOLD analysis project Ga0302322, IMG submission 203757) | Peat permafrost microbial communities from Stordalen Mire near Abisko, Sweden - Fen_T0_2 | ecosystem: Environmental > Terrestrial > Soil > Wetlands > Permafrost | place: Sweden: Abisko...
CATGCACGTCCTCGCCGGTCAGGTCGCAGCCCAGCACCGGAACCTTGGCCGTCGCGAGGAGGGGCGCGAGGTCGGCCGTGTGCGCGCGCACGCGGGCGAAGGAGCCCATGCTGGCGTTGATGACCTTTTGGTGGAACAGGTCGGCGCAGTCGGGCGAAAGGACGACCCGGTCGAGGCCGAACCAGTCGGCGATGCGCAGGAGCGTGCCGACGTTGCCGGCGTCCTGGACGCCATCCAGAGCCAGTGTCAGGCCCTGGTCGAGCGCGCCGGGTGCGAGCGGCTCCCGCGCGATCTTCCCGACGGCCAGCACGCTGGACGGAGTGGGAAAATGGCTGGCCCGTGCCATCTCCTCCGCGGTGATTTCAATTATCTGGAGATGCGGCGCCCTCGCCGCGTAATTCGCGAAACGCGGCGAGGGCGCCGCATCTCCAGCGCGGGTGACATAGACCATCTCAAACGGAAAACCAGCCGCGAGCAGCTCGGCCACGACCTTTTCGCCCTCGACGACGAACAGGCCCAGTTCTTCGCGGGACTTTTTCTCGTGCAGGGAACGCAGGCGTTGGAGCTCGGCCTTGGTCAGCGGCATGCCGGAAGCCTCAACGAACCGCCGGCCGCGTGCAACCCTCACTCCTGAAAGCGGCAAAATCGGAACGACCCAATGTCACCTATTAAGTGACATTGCCTCCGGGGGCAGGACGCCAAACCTGGCGCTGGCGAGCCGGCGCCTCCCGTGGCTGGGCCCGGCCGCATCGCCGTGATTGCACTCGCACGCCGGACTCCCCTAAGTTGGCCGCCTATGACCAAGAAGCTGGGCTGGGGGATCCTGAGCACGGGACGCATTGCGGGGGTTTTTGCGCAGGGCCTGGCCCGCGCGCAGAACAGCCGCCTGGTGGCGGTGGGCAGCCGCACCCCGGCCAATGCCGAGAAGTTCGCGGCCATCAATGGCGGAGCGCGCGCCCACGGCAGCTACGAGGCGCTGCTGGCCGACCCCGAGGTCGAGGCCGTCTACATCGCGGTGCCGCACCCGGCGCACGTCGAGTGGGCCATCCGCGCCGCCGAGGCGGGCAAGCACATTCTCTGCGAGAAACCCATCGGGCTGAACTACGCCGAGGCCATGGTCATGGCGGAGGCCGCCCGCGCGCACGGCGTGCTGCTGATGGAGGCGTTCATGTACCGCTGCCACCCGCAGACGGCGAAGGTGGTCGAGCTGGTGAAAAGCGGTGTGATCGGCGAGGTGCGGCTCGTGCAGGCCACCTTCGGGTTCAACGCCCCCTTCAGCGCCGATTCCCGCCTCTGGGCCAACGCCCTTGGCGGCGGCGGCATCCTCGATGTCGGCTGCTATGCGGTGTCGTTTTCCCGGCTGATCGCCGGCGCCATGTCGGGTGCGCCGTTTCTCGACCCGGTGTCCGTCAGCGGCGCGGGCCAGCTGCACCCGGAGAGCGGCGTGGACGTGGTGGCGGCGGCGACACTGAAGTTCGCCAACGGCCTCGTGGCGCAGGTGGCGACGAGCGTCGGCCTGAGCCAGGACAATTCCGCGCGCATCTACGGCACGGCGGGCATGATCGTCGTGCCCTCGCCGTGGATTCCACCGAGCGAGGGCGGCGAGGCGAAGTTCTTCCTGCACAAGGACGGCAAGGTGGAGGAGATCGTCATCGCCACCGCGGAGAACCTCTACGGCCTCGAGGCCGACGCCGTGGCCGCGGCGCTGGCGCGCGGCGAGCGCGAGGTGCCCGCGATGAGCGTGGCGGACACGCTGGGCAACCTGGCCGCGCTCGATGCCTGGCGCGCCGCCATCGGGCTCACCTACGAGGCGGAGAAACCCGAAAAATTTCTCCACACGCATTCGCGCCGGCCGCTCGCCCGCCGGGCGGACGCCAATATTCCGACGGGCACGATTGCGCATCTCACGAAGCCGGTGTCGCGCCTGATCATGGGCTGCGACAACACCGTCACGATGCCGTACAGCGCGGCGATGTGGGACGACTATTTCGAGCGGGGCGGCAACACCTTCGATACCGCGTACGTCTACGGCGGCGGCCTGCAGGAGAAGCTGCTGGGCCAGTGGATCAAGAACCGTGGCGTCCGCGAGGAGGTCGCCGTCATCGTCAAGGGCGCCCACACGCCGATGTGCACGCCGGAGTGGCTGACCGCGCAGCTGAACGAGTCGCTCGAGCGGCTGCAGACGCCGTATGCGGACATCTACATGCTGCACCGCGACAACCTCGCGGTGCCGGTCGGCCAGTTCGTCGAGGTGCTCAACGAGCACGTGAAGGCGGGCCGGATCCGCGCGTTCGGCGGCTCGAACTGGACGCTGGCCCGCGTGGCCGCGGCCAACCGTTACGCTGCGCGCAAGGGCCTGCAGGGCTTCAGCGTGGTGAGCAACAACTTCAGCCTGGCGCGCATGGTGGACCCGGTCTGGGACGGATGCATTTCCGCCTCCGACAAGGAATCGCGCCGCTGGCTCAAGAAGCACCAGCTGCCGCTGCTGGCGTGGTCCAGCCAGGCGCGCGGCTTCTTCACCGACCGTGCCGGCCGCGACAAGCTGGGCGACGCGCAACTCGTCCGCTGCTGGTATGCCGATGACAATTTTGCCCGCCGGGAGCGCGCCATCGAGCTGGCGAAAAAGAAGGGCGTCCCGCCCATCGCGATCGCCGCGGCCTACGTGCTCGCGCAGCCGTTTCCGACGTTCGCGCTGATCGGCCCGCGCGTCATCGGCGAGACGGTCAGCTCGCTCGTCTGCCTCGGCGTGACCCTGACGCCGAAGGAAGTGGCCTGGCTGAATCTCGAGCGGGCGCGGCCGTGAGGCTTGCGCCCGGGAGAGTGCCTGGGTGAATCAACTGATGGCGAAGTCCACCACATCGCCGCGGCGGAAGGCGTCCAGATAGGCCTCGCGGCAGGCCTTGATCGCCTCGGGCTGGGTGACGAGTTCTGCCCACGAAAATGACAGTGTCTTTGTCCCGGCGGCGCGCGGCGGAATGGCGCCCGTGATTCCGGGTGCGAGTCGGGCGAACGCCCGGCCCCAGTCCTTCAGCTGGCCGGCCGAGTTAAACAGACCGCTGTAGCGGCTCGCGTCGAGCGACGAGGGCGTGTCGCGGTAGGGCCAGAACAGCCAGCCGCAGACATCGCCGCGCGTGGCTTCGACGAGCCCGGTGCACCAGGCGGTCTGGTCGGCCTCAGTGCGCGTGGCCTGCTCCCGGTTGGCGGTCATCACCGGGCCGCCGCCATACCAGCCGCACTCCTCCATCACGACCGGCTTGCCCGCAGCATGCACGTAGCGGGCGACGGCCCGGGCGTGGGCCAGTGTCTCGGCCATGCCCTGCGCCGTCTCGCACGGATCGCGGTAGATGTTCGGGTGGAACACGTGATGGGGATAAAAGTGAACCGACGTGTAGTCGACGAGCCCGGCGAGCTGGTGGGGGTTGAACGCCGCGTACGGGTCGGGGGGATACCAGTCGAACGGCGCGCTCTTCTGGTGCAGGCCGATCGTGACCAGGTGGGTATCGTCCTCCTCGCGGATGGCGGCGGTCATGCGCCGGACGTATTCGACGGCGACATGCTCGCGAAAGCGCTGGAAGTCGGCGGACCAGTCCCACTGCAACGGCTCGGTCGGGCAGGGCGGCGCGGCGGGCGCGTGGGGCGAGAATTTTGTGCGCCAGCGCGCCCATTGACGGCTCAGCGCCTTCGACGGCCGCCACGGGGCGAAGGGTTCGTTGTGCAGCTCGTAGGCGAGCAGGGCCGGATGCCCGCGCATCGCGCGCGCCAGACCGCGCCAGGCCACCGTCTGCGCCTTGAGCAGCTTCGGGCGGAGATAACTTTCGAAGGGCGTGGGCTCCTTCCACCACGCCGGCGCACCCTCCCACAGGCTCGGTCCCGACCAGATCACCCGGAGCCCGCGGTCGCCCGCGAGCGTCAGCATGCGCTCCATCTTGGCCAGGCCGGTGGCGCTGGTCTGGGCGGGACCGTCCATGACGTTCATCACCGTCGCGAACACGCGCACGACGTTGCCGCCGATCGATCGGATCTGGTCAAAGTGCGCGCCCACCCGGCCGGGATCGAACTGCTCCCACAGGCGCGGCGACCAGCCGGTCTCGGGATCATAGTAATTGCAGCCCCACGGCGTGAACGTCGGCCCGCCGCCGCGCTCGCGAAAGCCCCAGCCCGCTGGATGCACTTGGATGAGATTCATGGCGAAAAAATCACCGGCATGGTCGGCGGCGAGTGGTCAATTCGCGCCAAAGCATGCCGGATCTTCCGGTCATTTGGCAAACCCCAGTTCTGGGGGTCGCGTCACTTCGTCACGCCCGACCAGTCGGTGGCGGGGACGCACAGCGTGTCGGTCTCGTGCTGGTCCTTGCGGACATGCGCGCGCATGGCGTCGCGGTAATCGTTCACCGACTCAAAGAACGCCGACATCATCAGCATGAGCCAGTACATGCCGCGCTCGGTCAGCTGCCAGCCGCGGTCGTCGCGCCGGGCCGCGCCGAGCCACTCGAGCGTGCGCAGCTCGCCCCACAGCGTGCGGAAAAAGCGCTTCCCATGGCGCCGCATCGCCCAGTCACGGTCGAGCCGCAGGCCAAACATCCGCATGAGCAGGCTGTACCGCATGAGGTCACCCTCGGTCAGGCGGTGCCGGGTGGTGATGCCGGTCAGCCCCTGCGCGATGCGCTGGGCGTAGGTTTCGAGCGAGAATGTCGTGGTGTACAGCGTGCCGTCGAGGAAGCTGAAGGCCCCGCTGCCGACCCCGACGTAGTAATCGGCGTCCGCGATATACTCGTCGCTGCCGTGGCCGCGCCGCGTGAAACACCACGCGGAGGTGGGCGTGAATTCGGGCTGCAGCCGCCTCACCAAGGTGGTGAAAAACTCCCGCAGCCGCCGCTGGTCGGGCAGCCCCATCGCGCCGGCCATCCGCCGCGCCGCCGTGGGGGAGGTCATCAGCGGATAGAACGACACCTGGTTCGCGCCGAGCTGGTGCACGATGTCAAGGTCACGCTCGAACGAGGCGAGGCTTTGGTGCGGCTGGTTGAAAATCAGGTCGAGGTTGAGGGTGGGGAAGAGTCCGGCGGCGCCGCGGATGGCGGCCTGGATCTCGTCACTGCCGCCGTATTTCTCAAACCGCTCCATTTCCTTGAGCAACCGGTCGTCGAAACTCTGCACGCCGACCGACAGCCGGGTGACACCCGCGGCGCGGAGGGGCCCGAGGATCTCGGGGCGCAGGTCCTTGGGGTTGGTCTCGACCGAGATTTCCGCGACGCCGAAAAGCTCGCGCACGAGCGCGATGGTCGTGATGAGCTCGCCGGGCTCGGTCGTGGGGGTGCCCCCGCCAAAATACGCGCCGGTGAAGCGGAAGCCGGCGCCATGGTAGCGGCGGATTTCCTCCCGCAGGAAATGGAAGTAACGCTGCGCCTGGCCGTGGTGGTGCTGCACGCGGTGAAACGAGCAAAACGGGCACAGCACCTCGCAGAACGGCACGTGCAGGTAGAGATAGCCGGTGCCCTCGCGCGGCGCCGGCGGCACCGTGCCCGGCGCATCCTCCATGCGGAGGAAGCCGCGCGTCCGGTAGCGGAAGGCGCGCAGGAGGAACGAATCGATGAGGGGCGAGTTGAGCACGGGGAACGGTGGAACATTAGACCCGCTTTGGGGCGCCGCCGCGCAGTGGACCTTGCCAATCTCTGCGCATTTCTTGTCCTTTCGCGTTTGCGAATTGAGCGGCCCCGGGGGTGTGATACTGCTTAAGTTGCGAACGCACGACGCCGGCGGACGGCGGCGCGCCCAGCCACCATGCCACCGATGACCCCACGCGACCGCTGCATCGCCGCCCTGGAGCGCCGGCCATTGACCGGGCGGGTGCCGCACTTCGAACTGGTGTTCTATCTCACGATGGAGGCGTTCGGGCGCGTGCACCCCTCGCATCGCAACTACGACCAGTGGCTGCAGATGGAGGAGAAGGAGCGGGACCTGCACCGGCGCGACATGGCCGACCTCTACATCGCCACCGCCGAGCGCTTCGAGCACAGCGCCATCTTCATCCATGCGAACCCGTGCACCGACGAGGAGTTGCAGCGGATGGTGGACCTGATCCGCGAGCGCACGGGCGACCGGTACTTTCTCATGGCGCATGGCGACGCGACCTTTGCGATCCCGAGCGGCACCGAGATGGAGGCGTTTTCCTGCTCGATGGTGGAGGAGCCGGAGAAGCTCAAGGCGCAGACCGCCGGCTGGGTGCGGGAGGCCTTGGCGCGCGCGGCGCGCTGGCGCCGGCCGGGCGGGCTCGACGGGTTCGCGCTGTGCGCGGACTACTGCTTCAACACCGGGCCGTTCCTGAGCCCGGCGAAATTCGGCGAGTTCGTCACACCCTACCTCGCCGAACTCACCCGCGGCTACCGCGACCTCGGCTATTACGTCATCAAGCACACGGACGGGAACATCATGCCGATCATCGACCAGCTGGTGCAGAGCGGGCCGCATGCGCTGCACTCGCTCGACCCGCAGGGCGGGGTGGATCTCGCGGCGGTCAAGCGGCGCTACGGCCGCGAGGTCTGCCTGATCGGCAACGTCCACTGCGGGATGCTCGACACGGGCACGCCGGCGCAGATCGAGGCGGCCGCGCGCTATGCCTTGCAGCAGGGCATGCCGGGTGGCGGCTATATTTTCTCCACGAGCAACTGCATCTACACCGGCATGCCACTGGCCAGCTACGAGGTCATGCTTGCCGTCTGGCGGCGCGAGGGGAACTACTGACGCCCGCACCATGACCCCACGCGAAAAAGTCGAGCGGGCGTTGCGCGGCGGTCACACCGACCGGGTGCCCTTCACGGTCTACGAGTGCATGATGCCCCAGTGCGCGGGAGAGCGCGAACTGCGCAACCGCGGCGGCTGCATCGTCCACCGCCTCCCGGTCTTCACCACGCACCGGCCCAACGTGAAGATGACGCAGCAGGTCTACTGGGAAGGGGAGCGCAAGTTCACCCGGACCAGCTACGAGACCCCGCGCGGCACGGTGTCCACGCTCGCCGAGGATGGCGGCTTCACGTCATGGCGGCACGAGCTCCTGCTCAAGCGGCCGGAGGACTACGCCGCGATCCGCTGCCTGCTGCGCGACGAGGTCTACGCGCCGGCCTACGCCGCGTACGCCCGCGCCGAGGCCGCGTTTGGCGGGGATGCGATCTGCCGCGCGAACTTCGGGCTCGAGCCGATGCAGGAGCTCATTTCCGGCGGCGTGATGGGCATGCAGACGTACTGCGAGGAGTGGATGGAGCGGCGCGACGAGGTGCTGCAGCTGTACGAGATCCTGGTGGAGAACCGCCGCAAGGTCTACCCGCTCGTGGCGCAGTCACCGGCATCGCATGCCAACTATGGCGGCAACGTCACCCCCGAGATCATCGGGCTCGAGAACTTCGAAAAATATTTCGTGCCCCATTACAATGAGGCGGCCGAGGTCATGCACCGGCACGGCAAGCTGATCGGCTGCCACTTCGACGCCAACACCCGGCTCTTGGCCAAGGCGATCGCGGGCACGGCGCTCGACTACATCGAGGCCTTTACGCCCGCCCCCGACACGGATCAGACGCTGGCCGAGGCCCGCGCAGCCTGGCCGGACAAGGTCCTGTGGATCAACTTTCCCTCATCGGTGCACCTCCGCCCGGACGCTGCCGTCGAGCAGGTGACATTCGACCTGCTGGAGCAGGCCGGCGCGGTGGACGGACTGCTCGTCGGCATCACCGAGGACATGCCGCCCGAGCGCTGGCCGCACAGCTGCCGCGCGATCATGGATGGCATTGACCGCCATGCGCGCGAGCATCCGGCGCGCTACGCCCCATGAATACGGGTATCGGCCGGCCGGAGCCGGTGGCCGACTGAATGGGCTCGCGGGGGGATGCTGGGTGGCGCAGGCTGCGCCGTCCCATGAAGCCACCCCGCACCCCCGAGGAACAGCTGCGCCGCGTGCTGCGCACGGCCAAGCTGAATGGTCTCGGCGTGGCGATTGTCGCGGGCGTGGGCGCGCTCGGGTCACTGGCTTTTGGCGATCTGTTGGGGGCGGCGGTCGGGGCCCTGGTGACGGTGGGCGGCGCGATGGAATTGTCCGGCCGCAAGCTGCTGGAGCGCGGTGATGCGGACGGCATGCGCCGCCTCGTGCGCAGCCAGCTGCTGGTGCTCGGCGTGATCGTGGTCTACGCGGTCAGCCGGTTTGCGAGCTTCGATGCCGAAAGCGCGATGGGCAACCTGACGCCGGATATGCGCAATGACCTGACCCAGGCCGGCGTCGACCTGGCGGCGATCCTGCCGATGGTGCGGCTGATGTTTTACGCCCTGTATGGCTCGCTCGCCGTGGTCACACTCTTCTACCAGGGAGGTCTGGCGCTTTATTACCGGCGGCACACCGGGGCAGTGAAACTGGCCTTGGCGGCGCGGTTGCGGCCGGCGGCGCCCGCGGCGGGCCGGGCGGAAGTTTCCCCGGAGGACCTCGTGACCTGACATGCGCCGGACCGGACACAAGGCCCCGTCCGCCGAGGTGCTGCCGTTCTTTTTCCTGAACCACCGGCTGGAACCGGCGCGGTTGCGGGCGAGGATCCGGGAAATCCAGGCGGCGGGTTGCGACGGATTTTTCATCCACGCCCGGGAGGGACTGGCGACTCCCTACCTCTCGGAGGAGTGGTTTGCGGCGGTGCAGTGCTGCATCGAGGAAGCGCGGAAACTTGGACTGCGCGCGTGGCTCTACGACGAAATGCCCTATCCCAGCGGCGCGGCCGGGGGCGAGGTGGTGCGGCGCCGGCCCGAGTTCGTCGAGCAGTCGCTACGGGTGGAGCGCAGGATTTTCCCGGGTGGCCGGCGGATCGAGTGGAAGCTGGGCGGCGGCGAGGTCCTGGCCTGTTACGCCCGCCGGCGGACTGGACGGCGCGAAACCGTCGATCTGCGCGGCGGCGTGGGCCCGGTCGCGGACACCTGGCGAAAGACCGAACTCGTGGACAGCCGGCTTTATTATCCTTCCGGGCCGGCGGAGGTCTTTGACTGCCCGCGCGCCATCTGCGTGCTGCCGGAAAATGTCCTGGCGGTGACGCTGCCCCGCGGCAGCTGGGAACTGGTGGCGGCCATCAAGCAGACCGGCGGCGACCTGCTGGAGCCGTTTGGCAACTACGTCGATGTCTCGAATCCGGCTGCGACCAAACTTTTTCTGGAGCTGACGCACGAGGCGTACCGGAGCCGCTTCGCGAAGCAGTTTGGGAAAACGGTGCCCGGAATTTTTTGCGATGAGCCGAAGTTTCGCAATCCGCTGCCGTGGGGGCAGGGCGTCGCCGAAAAAATCGGAAGGATCACGCCCGCGCTGGCGTTTGCCCTCGCCGGCGAGACGGGCGCGGCCGCGGACAAGGAGCGGCGCCGCTACCGGCGGGTGACGGCGCGGGCGTTCCTCGAGCACTGGACCACGCCAATCAGCCGGTGGTGCGGGCGGAACGGGATCGCGCTCACGGGTCACATCAGCCCCGAGGAGGAATGGTGGTACGAATCCCGGCACGTCGGCAGCGTGCTGGCGAACCTGCGCCGGTTTCAGGTGCCGGGCTGTGATGTGATCATCCCGGCGGCGGGCGACCGGAAGAATGCGATCCTCAATCTGACCGCGAGCCTCGCGGTGTCGGCGGCGGCGCAGGCCGGCCGGCCGCAGGCCCTGTGCGAGGTGTTCGGCGCGTGTGATTTCACGCTCGATCTGCGCACGATGAAGCGGATGGCCGACTGGCTCGCGCTCGCCGGCATCAACGTGCTGGTGCCGCATGGCTTCCTCTACTCGCTGGACGGCTACCGGAAGCTCGATGCGCCGCCGAGCTTTGCCCCGCCGGCGTTCGCGGGCGCGGACTTCGCCGCGTTGGCCGAGGAGTTCCGCCGTGCGGCGGAACCGCTCGGGCCAGGGGTGGAGCCGGATGTCCTGGCGATCCGGCCGATCGATTTCCTCCGCGGGCTGCCCGATGCGGAAAAGCCCAGGGCGGACCGGTTGCTCACGCGCGCGGCGAATTTTGCGACGGGAATGGCCCGGCGTGGCTTGCGCCTGCACTGGATCGACGACGACGAGTTGGCCGGCGTGAGGGCGTCCGGCGGGCGGTTCGCGTTCGGTGCCTGCCGTTACCAGCACCTGGTGTTTTTCCGCGACTTCACCGACCGAAGCACCCGCACGCGGCTGACCGCACTCGGCATGAAGGGCGCGGTTTTGGACGACCGGGCGGCTCTCTCGTTGCTGCGCGGTCCGCTCACGAGCAACGGCGACGTCCACGCGGCGCGGCGGCGCGACGGGCGGTGGTTCGTGGCCAATATCGGAAAAAAGCCAGCGGACTTTTCGCTCGGCCAGACGGGTGGCCGTTTGCAGGGCGGTGAAAGCCGGATGGTGGATGCCCGCGCGGCGACTGCCGTAGCCAAACCGGACCGGACTCTGTTCGCACTGCCCGATCGCTGGAACGTCGTCCGGCCGAAGACGAACCCCGTGTTTCTCAATCACTGGGCGCGGAACGGCCGGAAGGTGGAGCTGGCGCCGGCGTTTGACCTGCAGCCGGCATTGGCGCCGGTGCTGGGGCAGACGTTGTTCGGGCCAGTGCCGCTGAATCCCGAACTGAATGAGCCGCGCGAGTGGATTTATCGGGCGCGTTTTTCCGTGCGGGGTCGCGTGGCGTTGAAGCTGGTGTGTGAAGCGGGGCACATGCGCGGCGACTGGACGGCGCGGCTCAACGGCCGCGCGCTGGCCAAGTGGAACAGGGAGGGGGACTTTTTGCTGAGTCACCCGCTGGCCGGCTATCTGCGGGCCGGGGTCAATCAGCTGGAGTTTCATTTTACGCTGCGGCGTTCGACCGATGGGATGATCGGAGCCTGCCGGTTGGAGGGGAACGTGATCGTGCGGCCGGGTGGGGCGCTCCAAGCGACTCCTGCCGCAGAGGCCCTGGCGACCGCGGCCACGACTCGGACCGCGCTGGGGCTGCCGTTTTACTGCGGGCCGGTCCGCTACTGGCAGCGCTTCAATCTCAACGGCAAGCCGGGTGTAACGTTGCGGCTGTGCTGTCCGGGAATTACCGGCAACGGCGCGGCCGTGCGGGTCAACGGGGTCCGCTGCGGCTCGGTGCGCTGGGCGCCGGACGAGGTGGATGTGACGGAGGCGATCCGGCGCGGCTCCAACCTCTTCGAAATCGACTGGCGCGGGTCACCGGTGACCCTCACGGGTCGCGTGGACCCCTCGCGACTGGGTTGCCGGGTCAAGCTGGTGGGTGAGGGCTGACAGGAAGCTTATTTCCCAATGACCAAGGAGTGTCACAGATTGTCATTGCGAGCCCCGCGTCGCGGGGCGCGGCAATCCATCCGGATGGATTGCTTCGTTGTTCACTGCGCTCACGACTCGCAATGACAGATCAAAGGATGCAAACACCCCGGCCGGAATCCCCGCGCAGCGCGAATTGCCAGCTGCTTTACTTTACGGCGGGCAGCCTGACGGCGGACAGTGCCGTCCTGGCCGCGATCACCAACGCCTACTCAGCCCACCCCGAGGGCGCGAGCCTGGCGCGGATCGACCGGGCGACGGGGGCGATGGAGCCGCTCGCTGTTTTCCCGGGCCCGGCGATGCAGGCTTACCCCTATTTTGCCCGGCCACGCTCGGCGAATCCGGCGGAGGATTATCTGTTCAACGGCACCGTGGCGACGCACGGCCTGAACAAATCCAGCCCCTGCCTGCATCCGGCCTCGGGGAATTTGTTCTTTGTCTGGGGCCGCGAAGACGGCTGGGGGCAGCTCGACTGCGTGAACCTGCGCGACGGCCGGCGGCGAATGCTGGCCGAGATTCCGCCGGAGCGCACCGTCGGCTACTGTCACCTCGACGCGGAGGGCGGGCACATGCTGCTCAGCCTGGCGGACCGCCGGATCCTGGAATTTGGCGCGAAGCGGCAGGGCAACCGCGAGATGTCGGAGAATTACGCGAAGGCCGGGCTGACGACGCAGCTGGTCGAGGTGGAGGTCGCCACGGGAAAAATGACGCTGCGCTGGGAGGAGCCGGCCTGGGTGACGCACGTGCAGTATCACCCGCGCCGGCGCGACCTCGTGCTCTACAATCACGAGTGGACCTGGCCGCTCGGCGTGGAGCGCATCTGGCTCAAGTCGGATGGGCAGCCGCGGGTGCAAGTGCGGCCAGCGACCCGGCCGGTCCGCTTCCGCACGTCGTCCGATCCCGGGCTCGATGACGTCGCCCACGAGGTTTGGCAGGAGGACGGAGGCGCGGTGATCTACCACGGCGTGCGCTGGGATGCCGGCGAATATCCCGAGCAGTTTGTCGGCCGGGCGCCGGTCGACGCGGGTGCGCCGCTGCAGGAGATCTCCATCCCGCGCGAC
>Ga0302322_100004297_pt1 | contig 12345 bp, 12 predicted proteins | sample Fen_T0_2_FD_203757 | JGI IMG/M metagenome (GOLD analysis project Ga0302322, IMG submission 203757) | Peat permafrost microbial communities from Stordalen Mire near Abisko, Sweden - Fen_T0_2 | ecosystem: Environmental > Terrestrial > Soil > Wetlands > Permafrost | place: Sweden: Abisko...
ACAAGTTGCCGCCGCTAAATCGAGTGCCAGCCCCGCCGGGAATTTTTTCGTGGATGTGGTGATGACCAACCCGGAATACCAGGAACTCAACGCTAGACATAACCACAGTTCACTTCGTTTCACCTATGGCCCATTGTATCGTAAGCTCGGGTTGAGCCCTCAACAGATTGCCAATTTCGAAGCGGCGATGGACGAACAAGAACAAACCAGCATGGATGCCTTTCTTGCCGCCCGTTCCGAGAAAGTTTCTTATGAAGATCCTGGCCTGTCTCAGTTAAAGGCTTCCGTCGCCAAGCCTGCTGATGACAAGTTGCGCACCACGTTGGGCGATGCCGGCTTTGAGCAGTATAATGCGTACAAGAAAACGATGGAGTCCCGCTCCGCCGTGGATTCTCTGGCGACGGCACTCTATTATACAGAGACGCCGCTCACTGCCGGGCAGGCCGACCAGTTGACGCAATTGGTGGCCGCGAATACGGGGAAGCGTTCGGTGGACGCGGTGGGCATGACGACGCTTGGCGAGATTGATTGGGATAAAGTATCCACGCAGGCTCAGGGAATATTGTCATCGTCTCAACTTAACCTTCTCCAGGCTTACAGAGAGAAGAAACGGACAGAGGATCAACTGGGTGCGTTGTCGGTCAGGCTGACCAACGAAGCTATGGCCAAAGCGAACAAAATTTCTGGCAACTGAGTCCTATTTGAATCGCGGAAGGGCGTTCTGCGATTCTGCTCCTCCGCGCTCCCGCGATCAATTTGGACCGGGTTGACAACGCACCGGTCAGCGGACGTCATTCGTTCACCCTCATGTCGTTCAACTACGCCGAGTTTGCTGCTGAGTTTCCCTGGTTTTTTCCGACTGTCGCGGCGATCTTTGGCGCGCTGATCGGGAGCTTTCTCAATGTCGTTATCTATCGCGTGCCGGCGGGGAAATCCATTGTGCGACCGGGCTCGCATTGCGCCTGCGGTCAGCCGATCGCGTGGTACGACAATATTCCGGTGCTCAGCTGGTTCATTTTGCGTGGACGCGCCCGGTGCTGCGGTCGGCCGTACTCGTTTCGCTATGCATTTGTCGAGCTACTCACGGCGGCTTTGTTCCTTTCGTGTTGGTTGCGCTTCGCGCCGGAGTCGCCGGGCAAGGCGGTGTGTGGCATGGTCTTCGTGGCGATCCTGATCTGCGCGACGTTCATCGATCTGGATCACATGATCATTCCGGATGTGTTCACGATTTGGGCGGGCGTGCTCGGCGTGATCCTGTCGGTGGCCGTGCCGATGCTGCACGGTCGCGCTCACGAATTTGTGGTGATCGCGCGCTTCCATTCCGGTATCGACGCCGTGCTGGGACTACTGGTTGGTTCGGGCCTGGTGCTCTGGATCGCGCTGCTGGCCGAGGAAATTTTGAAGAAGGAGGCGATGGGCTTTGGCGACGTGAAATTTGTCGGCATGGTCGGTGCGTTCTGCGGCTGGCAGGGCGCGGTATGCTCGATCTTTGGCGGGGCCTTGGTGGGCACGGTGTGGTTCGCGATTGCGATGGTCTGGCAAAAGATTTTTCCGAAGAAGGAGGGGGAGAACGAGAAGGATAAAGAGAACGAGAAAGACGGGAAAAAAAAGGCGTTGGCGGAAGGTTTGCCGGACGAGTCGCAGGAATCGGCGCCGCTAGGTTTTGGTGTGCATGTGCCTTTCGGCCCAATGCTCGCGATTGGCGCGGCGATTTATTTTCTTGGCGCTGACCGCTGGGTCGCCGCGTACTTCGCGGAGTTGAATTCGCTGCTGTGAGGTTTGAGTATTTTGGGGAGAACGGTGGCCGTAGCCGCTGCAATTAAGCAGCGGAGCAAAGGAGGGCTCAACGCCGCGTCATAAGTGACGCGGCTACGACGTCTTTGGAGGTGCTCGAAAAACATGGCTGTCCTCGGCCACAAAAACCAAAGAGCGCACGGTGCAAGCCCGGGCGCTCTTTATTGTCTCCAAATTGTTCGGTCAATTAGCGCTGGCAACTTGTTTGTTAAATTCGAACACCTGCTGCGCATGGACCAGCACCGGCTGCCCTGCACGCGTAGGCGGCGCAAATTTCCATTTCTGCACCGCTGCCACGGAGATTCCAGCTAGTAGGTCGTTATCACTGGAGGCTGAGGCCGCAAACCGTGTTTTCCCCGTCTCATCGATATAGAAATCGACCACCACCTTGCCGGTGATCCCCTTGTCGGCCCATTCCGCGGGATACGTGGGGGTCACCACGCTCAGTGGCGTCGGGATGGCGTCCAGATTTTTCAAGCTGCAGGCCTGGTATGCATAACCATCCTGTTGAACCTCGAAGTTTGAAACAAAACCATTGTAGCGCTGCACCATCATCACACCGTTTACCTCGAAGTTGAAGGTCAGCTCTACGATCGAATCGATCGGATCGTTGCCAATATATTCGGGCTCAAATTTCCATTTTTTGACCACATTCTCCGACTCGTCGGCAAACGCCTTTTGGGTGTAGGCCACCACCAAGAGATCAGCCAGCTCTCCTTGCGCAGTCACGTGAACCACCACTTTTGTTGATCCATGCAAAACCCCCTCACGCATCAACCGCGCTGGATAGATTGCCTTGGCGGTTTGTATTACTTTGAGGTGTTTAACAGGCGGCGGCGTCACTGCCGGTTCGGCTGCAAAAACCGGTGTTAGGAGACTGATGATTCCAACGAGGAGAAGGGAGGGTTTCATAGTATAATTGGGTTTTCCTGCATAACCCCAGCGAAGCACAAATCCCTTCAGGCCGGTCTCCGCAGCTTTCCGGGCGAGGGGAGACTGACGTTCTACGCCGACCTATTTTGCAGAGCCCAAACGCCCTTCATTTTTTGCCAGCCACGCCTCGTATTCTTTGCGCGGCATAAATTTTAGCGAAGCCGAGTTGATGCAATAACGCAGGCCGGTTGGCGCCGGGCCGTCCTCAAAAACATGCCCGAGATGCGCGCCGTCCACCGAGCAGTTAACCTCCACCCGGGTCATTCCGTGGCTGGTGTCACGCGCTTCGCCGACAAACGCTTTTTCGATCGACCGCGTGAAACTGGGCCAGCCCGTGCCGGAGTTAAATTTGTCGCGACTGTCAAAAAGCGGCGTGTCGCTGCAGACCGAAAAATACACGCCGTCGTCATGGAAATCCCAATACGCGTTTTGAAACGGCGGTTCGGTGCCCTGCTGGCGGGCGACTCGATACTGCTGCGACGTCAGGAGCTTTTTCCACTCGTCATCGGTGTGCTTGACCTTGGCTGCCGCCATGTCGATCACCGCCTGCGAAGGCAGACCGCAGGCAGATTTTTCGCCATCGATTTTGCAGGCAGCAGGTGCGGGCAGGGCTGTTTCGTTTTTCGATTTCATATCAGAGAAGGCGAAGAGACTCGTTGTGAACAAGACGGGGAATACAGGAAGAAAAAGGGTCAGGCGCATGGCAGGGAGTTTCCTGTATGAGTAATCCAGCCGGTCGATTATTCCAACCGCGGCTGCAAAATATCATTAGCGCATTTCCAAAATAGCTGTAGCCGCTGCCATTTAGCAGCGGATCACAAGAGTACGCAAAACCGCGTCATAAGGGACGCGGCTACGGCCCGGACCGCCCGCTCAACTCTCGTCGACACGCAAGCCAGCTTCGCCGTCGCCAAACTGTGCACGCAAACGCTGGCCAGCCTTCAGGTCTGCTCGTCGCGGAACCGGGCGCCCCTGCTCGTCGCGCAAGATCACAAAACCCCGCTTCAACACCGCGTCGGGGCTGACCGACTGCAGCCGTTTCCACAACGCCAGCAGCCGGTGCGACTCCTGTTGAACGCGCGTCTCCGGTGTTCGCTGCGCGAAGTGCGTCGCCGCTTGCACGAGCTGGTGCTGGCGCTTTTGCAGCGATTGCCCAAGCACTGCGGCGAGTCGGCTCGTGAGGTCGTCGACCTGCAAATGACCGCGCTCGATGCGGGCCGACGGCGACAAGAGCCGCAACCGGCTGCACGCGTGCTCCAACGCCGCACGCGACGTCTCCACCGCGCGTTGCAAAATCCGCTCTGTCGAATCGCTCGCGCGTTCCACTCGCTCCACGCACGAAATAAAATGGCTGGAAATAAGTTCTGCCGCCGCGCTCGGCGTCTCCGCCCGCACGTCAGCCGCAAAATCGCATAGCGTAAAATCGATCTCGTGCCCGACCGCCGAAATGATCGGCACCTTGCACGCAGCCACCGCGCGCACCAGCGGCTCCTCGTTAAACGCCCACAAATCCTCCAAGCTGCCACCACCACGCCCTATCACCAAAAGATCGAAGATGCCGAGTTCCTCCGCCAGCCGTAGCTGCGCGGCCATTTCCTCCGCCGCGCCCGCGCCTTGAACTTTCGCCGGCAGCACAACCAACCGCCCCCGCCAATCGCGCCGTGTCAGGATGCGCATAAAATCCTGCACCGCCGCGCCCGAAGGCGACGTGATAAACCCCACCGTCGACGGCATCGGCGGCACCGGTCGTTTTCGCTCTGGCGCGAAAAGCCCTTCCTCCGCCAGGTGTCGTTTCAATTCCTCAAATTCGCGCTGCAACTTTCCCTGCCCGTCCTCGACCAGCACGCGCACCACCAGCTGATACTGACCGCGCGCCTCATAAACGCTCACCTCGCCGTAGACCAAAACCTGCAAGCCATCCCGCAGAGCCACGCGCTGCCGCGCTGCATCCGTGCGAAACATCACCGCCGACAACTGCGCGCCCGCATCTTTCAGCGAAAAATAAACGTGCCCGCTCGCCTGCTGCCGCAGATTCGAAACTTCACCACGTACCCAGCACGGCCTCAGCGAACCCTCCAGCAGCTCTTTCACGCACCGCGTGAATTCACTCACGCTGAGCGCGCGCTCCTGCTCGATGCCGGCGAGATCTGTCTGTTTTTCGCTCATGCGGCCTCCGATCTTCGCTTGGCATATCGCCGCAGCCAGCGCACCCCAAGAAAAACCGCGATGACCACGCACACCACAAAAAAAACAACCGAACCTGGTCCCTGACGCAGGGAATCTTTGAACTTCACCACCGAGACGACCAGCGCCACCGAGTACACCGACGAAATTGCCCAGGAAACCCACAAGTAGGTCCAAAACGGTACTTTTGCCAGACCCAGCAGGTAGCTCTGGGCGAAAAACGGCGGCCCCGGCATGATCCGGGTGAGAAGTGCAAGGCTCAGATGGTCGTCCCTGTGCACCTGGGGCAAACCATAACCAAGCCATCTCACCAATCGCTCGATCAACGGTCTCAATGCGTATCGAGCTAGCCAATACGTGAGGGCAATGTTAATTCCCAGGCTCAACACCACCAGTGTGATCACCCAGCCTAGCCCCAGCTGCGGTGCGAACGCCGGCCCGACCGAAAGAGAGAACGCCATTACAGGGAACCCGATCGAGGGCAATACAGCCATCGCCGCAAAAAATGGCACCGCCCCGATCACCCGGAACCACCTTAGCACCCGCTCCACCCATCCGCGCCCGAGCGCGACCATTTCCTGCACGCTCATCGCCCGCAGCAACAACGCCACCGCGACCAGCGCTACGACGCCGACGAGGGCGAGCGCGAGCAACAGCGTTTTTTTTCGACCCAAAGGCTTCTTTTCAGACATCGCCCCACGATGCCCTCCCCGCCTCGCCAGCGTCAAGTACGCGCCCCGCTTCGCTAACTTTGCATATTTCACACTCAAGCGAGGACAGTCGTTGGGTCACAGAGGAACACAGAGCGCGGACACAGAGTTCACAGAGGTAAAGCAACAATCTCACGTGCCTTGAACCCCGCTTCTAAACGCCGCTTGGAAATGAGAAATATATCATACCCTGCGCGCTCCCTCGGTCTCTGTGTCGGAGCTCCGTGCTCTCTGTGTCCCATGCCTTGGTTGGTTTAGGTGAAAAATTCGAGCGAATTCCGACATGGGCTCGCGCCACTACGACCAGCGGACTCGAAACAATCCAAACACCGTCATCTTCAACAGCAACCAGCCATGCTTGAAACGTGAGATATTGGTTTCTCCGTAAGTCCGGTCTTTGTACCGGACCGGAATGTCCCGTATGCGTAGATTCAAGAGAGAGGCGCCAAATAACAGGTTGAAATCTCCGAAAGGATCGAAATCCCCCAGCACTTCGATTCGCTGCATGAGCCGGATATAATCGGCCCGCAATAGCATTTTCGTTCCACACAAACTGTCCTTAATCGGTTGACCCAAGACATAGCTCAGGGCCAAGGCAAAGAACTTATTCCCCATGAAATTCAAAAATTGCATCGCCTGGCTTTCCATCGGATAGACGAGGCGGCTGCCGTTGCAAAACTCTGCGACGCCACTCGCGATGGCATCATAAAACTTAGTCAAATCCTCCGGCGGAGCCGTGAGATCGGCGTCCTGAATCACTAAAACATCACCCGATGCTTCCGCGAAACCTGCCCGAACCGCATCCCACTTTCCGCGGCCCGGCTGTTTCAACGCTTTCACCTGATGCGGGCCTGCGTACGCAGTGACTTCCCGTTGAATCACCTCCCACGTGTCATCCGTACTGTTTCCTTCCACAAAGATAATCTCGGTCTGCTGGCCCATCACCGGAATACGCTCCAATGCTGCCCGTATATTGCCCGCCTCATTTCGTGCGGGGACGATGACGGAGCAAGACACAGGGCTATTAATATCGGCTTTTCGCTGTGCCGGTCGCGCAACAATCGTCAGCGTTATACCGAACAACCGAAAACCGGGTAACCGTGCGACAAACCGGTTCAGAAACGGCGTGAGCAATGGAATATTAAACGGCATCCACTGCTGCGAACTTTTCTCGACCACCTCCCAGCCCGCGAGCTCCAGCAAGTTCACCAGATCCGCCGTGGACAACCAATTGCTCTGCGGCTGAGGCGTGACCAATCCCAGCCATTGCGCCCAAAGGAGCGGCCAAAGCCAGAAATTATTCAATGAAGTTACGATCAACCGTGTCCGCGCGTGGCTCGCCGAATGCAAATTCCGCAACGCCTGCTCGATATCCGTTAAATACCCGGTGAGATAACTGAGAATAATATAATCAAAAGACTCTGATATTACTTCGGCCTGAATATCGCCCTGCTTAAAGACCAAGTTACTCTTCTGCCCGTTGCGTCCGGTAGCCTTCGCGATCATGCCCTCACTCAAGTCCAGGCCTACGCCATTGGCTGGGTTCAACCTTTCGAGCAAATTTCCAGCACCGCAGCCCCACTCCAGCACCCGGGAGCCCTCCGGAATTTTTAGGCGATGCCATTCGCCCAGCTGAGCGTGAAAAGACCCCTGAATCCGCCGGACCTTTTCATCGTTTTCCGCCACCCAGTTAAAATATTCTACAAGTTTCGCAAAGGGAGGCATCGGAGTTTGCAAACAACTACACTAGACCCTCATGGATTGACCATTCAAAAAGGCTCTGGTGCTATCTTCCGCGCACGCCAGCGACGCACTTCATGCCCTCATTCATTCGTCTCTCAACTCGTCAGAAAGTCGCCATCGCCCGGCTCCTTAACCGTTGTGTAAAATTAGGCCGAGCGACACTTCGCCGCCCCATGCATGGCCAATTCCGACGCGGCGGCCTCAACTGGCAACTAGACCTAAATGAAGGTATCGATTTCGCCATCTATCTACTCGGAGCTTTCGAGCGCGACCTAGTTCGAAGCTACCGTCGGCTCATCCAGCCAGGCGCGACCGTACTGGATATTGGCGCCAATATTGGAGCCCACACGCTCCCTCTCGCACAGCACGTCGGCCCTGACGGGCGTGTCATCGCGATCGAAGCCACTGAATACGCCTACGGGAAACTGCAAAAAAATCTCTCCCTCAATCCCGCACTGCAGTCACAAACAACCGCCATCCAAGCGTTGCTGACCGCCACAGACGACGCCCTAAGAGAACCCGCCATTTCATCCAGCTGGCCCATCGCTGGCTCCGAAACCACGCACGCGGTTTTATGCGGCGCCATGCGTTCAACCGAAGGAGCACAAACGCAAAGCCTGGACACCCTTCTCGACCACTTGGCGGTACCCCAGGTACACTGGATCAAGCTGGATGTCGATGGGCACGAACTCAGCGTTCTCCAAGGGGCTAGCAAATGTCTGCGCATTCACAAACCAAGCATATTCATGGAACTCGCTCCCTATTGCTACGCGAATTCCATGCATGGATTCCGGGATCTGATTTCCATTCTAACCGAGGCTAACTACTCCTTTCTCAAACTGGGGAGTAATAAATTGCTCTCGACCGATGCAGATTATTTGATCGAGAGAGAAATTCCAAAAAATGGGAGCATCAATATATTGGCCACACACCACACCACCCAGTATCGTGGCCAATAGCCATTACGGCAATATATCGCTTATATATTGATTGTACTCGCGTAGGTCCTTGAAAGGCGGTCCAGCTTTCTTAAACTCCTTAGGCGGACGGGCACTCTCTTCGTCCACCCCGGTAATTCTGCTGATTCGAGTAATCACATTCGGACGCGTCCGTATTTCGGCAACCGCCTCCTTGCGAAACGAACCACTCAAGGCGGTCACGTTATCGCCCGTCAGCTTGTCCTTTTTAAGGTCGTATATTCGGTCTACTCCATACGGCACCTCTTTCATTGTTTGAAGGTCTAGGGTATACCGCTCCAAAACAAGAATCTCCGGATAGAAATTATTTTTTAAGCACTCGCTTATTTTCCACTTGTTTTCCTCGGCTGCCAGTAGGGATATGCAGGGATGGTTGTACAATATTGGCCCGACTGGTTGGGCAATCACAAACGCACCTCGATGTTGGGGCTCCTTTAAAATACTAAACAGCCATTCCATTTCTTGTCCCTGCCAGAGTGTTGATGTGGCGGACGCCCAGGCCGATATTGAGCCCGCGAACGCCAGCGGAAAAGCAATAACCAAATACCAGCAACCCGAAAACGCCCTAATACGCCTGAGTTCACGAATTATGAAGAGCATCGCGACGATCAAAAGCAAGTGGAAGGGAAGTGAAAACCTCGATGCGGTGGGGTCATCCAGCTGTCCCCAGAAATTACACAAGACCAGAACGAAGTTTCCGACAATGATCACCCCCATCGCCAATACTACAGCGTCCTCACCCGCACGACGGAGTTCCCTCCAAATCCTGAAACTCCTGACACAAAGGAATACGAGAGCAACAATACCAGCCGAGGCAAGAAATGCAGAATTGGTTGACCGCAAACTAACACTGAAAAGGTAAAAAACTGCATGCTCAGCATTTCCAATTAGGTTTATAACATCGAAATAGTTTTGCCCCTCAGCCGTTTGTTGAAGCGCCTTCGTTTCAACAAAAATTAAATTAATCAGCAGCGGGAGTAGCAGGAAAACAGGCGCAAACACACCGATCCACCCAAGTTCAAATTCTTTGCTACGCCACCACCGCAAAATTATCACCAAGGCTGTAGGTACAACAAACAAAATGGATTCGTATCGTACCTGCGCAAGATGCACAGCGGTGAGAATGAGTACCGACTGGTTTACCAAGCCTCCGTCGCGAAGATAGGTCGTGCCAAAATACAACAATAACATCATCATCGCCAAGTTAAACACATCATAACCTGCAGAGGTGCTTGCCTGAGCCAGAAGCGGCAACGCCATCCAACACGCGACCGCAAAAATCCCGGCCTGCCAGTTTATCCACTTTTGAGCAAACCAGTAGGTCAGTAATAAAAGAAGAAATGTCGCAGCGGCATTCAGCGCAAAGACATTACCTGGGCGGTATCCCGTGAGGTCATGTATTGTCGCAAGCACGAACTGAAAAAACAACGGGCGCTTGTCGATAGACGCATCCATCACGAGCAACTCATTCTGGAGAAAATGTGCGCGAGTGCCAAACTCCGTCGTGCGTGTATAGTGCATGCTGCGAGCAACACCGGAGATCGTGTATTCATCATACAACACCTTGAATCGATGGGGTTCATGCACTTGCAGGAAAATCGTGCCGAGCAGAGCCGCCATCAGACCGATCCGATGCCTGTGCAACATACTAACTACACTTTTGCCCTTAAAGTAATACCAGAGCGCACCAAGATAGATGCATGCTCCCGCAAGCATGATCCAATAACCCCAATAGATGGCTATAAACGCCGCATCACCCTTCGAGATGAAAACAAAGCGGCAAAGCAACACCATCAAGCTTAACAAGCCAAGGATAAGCAACTTCTTCCAAATGATGCGCATGACAAAACACTGCATAACCGGCCTGCGACGTAAAGAAAAAGGCCACACGAGTTAATATCGTGTGGCCTTCGCTTATATTAAAAGAATTTTTCGCTGGAGATCAGAGCACCTTACCTTCGGTGTCGAAGGCTACGGCCTTACCGGAAGTGGTGTCCTGATTGCCGGCAAGCGCGCTGTTCGTATGCCCCACAACCTCGGCGGGGGCAACACGTGCGTGGGTGATGGTGAACGCCGCTGTACCCGCTGCTACGGTTGAATCATAGGCATCGAGACCAGCCGAATAGCCCTTCCCGACTTGCGCCACCAGTTCCGTCAAGTAGTCCTTTTTGGTAGTAGGATCATCTACACCGCATTTGATGGTGCCTGTAAGCGAGTTATAAGTAAGAGTTAGTTTGTCCGTCAATAAGCCGGCAGGGGCAGCCATATAGGCCTGCGACAAGGCCGAGCCGATTTGGCGGGCGTCGTTGGCCATCGCCTTGGCATAGGATTGACGGCGGACTTTTTGGAAGGCGGGAATAGCCATGGCAGCCAAGAGGCCGATGATGACTACGACGATCATGATTTCGACAAGGGTGAAGCCCTTGGTGGAGTGTTTCATTTTCATAGGATGAATAGATCTAACGTATGGATATGATAAAAGCGCTCAGGAGCGAGCAGTGGCAAAATATCGGCCATGTGCCGCTTTTCCTCAAGATAAAAGCCTGTCAAGAAGCTGTAAAATGCCTTTTGCAAACGTCACTAAATAAGGGTTTTACCTTAGGTTTGTGGCTGCCTCGTGGATGATAATTTAGTTTGGAAATCGTTGAGCCGCATACCTCAATGGAGGAGTTCTTGCCCGTTATTTGCGTTAAGCCCTTTGTCGGGACGTTCCCCTTCAGAACTGTCGTAGCTGCGTCCCTTATGACGCGGGATCGAGTGCCCCAATGATCCACCGCTGCTTAATGGCAGCGGCTACGGCTGTGGGGTTGGCGGCACGCACGAGGATCGAGGGTAGGGTCGCACTTTATGTGCGGACCGGGTTTTGGTGGTTCGCGACGGTTTTTGCCCGCGCGTGAAGTGCGGCCCTGCGGCGGAAACGGATATTGCAAATGAACTCGGAGGCGGCGCTTGAACACCAAGTTCGCGAAGGGGCGCAAAGAGCTGAGCGTTTGCTTCGTTAGCTTTGCGTCCGAGTTTTTCTTGGCGGTCTTTGCGTTAAACGGATTGGGACGGTCGTTTTTTAAGGCGTATTAAAACGATAATCATAGCTGCTGCTGTTGTGCCGCGAGGTTCACGGGAGTGCGTAATCCCGCGTCATAAGTGACGCGGCTACGACATTTTGAAAACGCCCTAGCCGACGCGTTGCCCGGCAATGATTACGCAATCGACTGGGTTTCCGCCGAGCTCGTGGGCCAACAGGCGTTCGTCGCGATGCCGCAACAAAATCATATCGGCGCGTTGTCCAGGTTCGATTGTGCCGCGGTCGCTCAAACCGAGCACGGCAGCTGCGTTGACCGTGCTAGCGGCAATCGCTTCGGTCGGAGTCAGGCCGCAATAGCGCACCGCTAGCGCGATCACGAGTGGCATGGAAAACGTTGGCGCGGTGTGTGGGTTGTAGTTGCTGGCCAGCGCAAGCAGGCCGCCGCTGTCCACGAACGCACCGGCGCGGGCATAACGTCCGCCTTGGTGGAAACCGGTCGCAGGCGTCATCACGGCAATGGTGTTGCTCGCGGCCAGCGCGAGGAGATCGGCTTTGGTTGCGCTTTCGAGGCCATCGACGCTGCGCGCAAAAAGTTTTAGCGCTTCCGCAACCATACCGGTTGGTCCAAATTTGTCGGTGCGCACGCGGAGCGGCAGTCCGTGTTTGTGCGCACGATCGAAAAGCCGCACGCACGCCTCGACCGGCCACGCGTTCTCGTCGCAGAAAGCGTCGATCGCGATGCCGGGAAACTCATGCCAGACCGCGGGCAACATTTCCCGCACGACCATGCGCGTGTAGGCCGCCGGATCGCCTTCGATGGCGTGGCCCAATAAAGCCGTTGGCACAACCGTGCCGGGCCATTCCTGCGCGGCGCGTTGGATTGCGTGGAGCATCTTCAACTCAGCCTCGAGGGTGAGCCCATAACCACTTTTTACCTCCACGGTGGTGGTTCCCGCGCGCAGCATCAGGTCGAGACGCGTGC
>Ga0302322_100004298_pt1 | contig 12344 bp, 9 predicted proteins | sample Fen_T0_2_FD_203757 | JGI IMG/M metagenome (GOLD analysis project Ga0302322, IMG submission 203757) | Peat permafrost microbial communities from Stordalen Mire near Abisko, Sweden - Fen_T0_2 | ecosystem: Environmental > Terrestrial > Soil > Wetlands > Permafrost | place: Sweden: Abisko...
TCGCTTCAATGGGGCCGCGGACCAGCGTCCACGGAGAGACGGCTAACATGGCTGCTTTGTTGTTGTTGGCTGGGCTTCAATGGGGCCGCGGACCAGCGTCCACGGAGAGATGGGTGTGGAACCCTGGTATGTCAGAGACGGACCTGCTTCAATGGGGCCGCGGACCAGCGTCCACGGAGAGGATCGCTCCGTCCTTGTCAACGAGCCCGGCATCGCGGCTTCAATGGGGCCGCGGACCAGCGTCCACGGAGAGGAATGGTTCCGGCGCGCGGCCCTCGGGCCGAAGGGGCTTCAATGGGGCCGCGGACCAGCGTCCACGGAGAGAGCTATAACTCGGCGGACGCGGCGACGCTTTGGGATCTGCTTCAATGGGGCCGCGGACCAGCGTCCACGGAGAGGCGGGCGACGCAGCTGCGACGATCGCGACCGCCATGCTTCAATGGGGCCGCGGACCAGCGTCCACGGAGAGCAGATCGACGGCGCGCTCGCCGCGATGGAGGCCCCGCTTCAATGGGGCCGCGGACCAGCGTCCACGGAGAGCCGAACCTACCAGCGCCGTCCGGTGCGATGGGCTACGTCGCTTCAATGGGGCCGCGGACCAGCGTCCACGGAGAGGCCTGGTCGCGATCGACAAGATTCCGGCGCTGCTCGAGCGGCTTCAATGGGGCCGCGGACCAGCGTCCACGGAGAGGTACTTGAGTTGCGCCGCCGGGTTGGCATCATTGACAAGCTTCAATGGGGCCGCGGACCAGCGTCCACGGAGAGGGAGGCATCAAATTCTATAGAAATATCAACTACTTGAATGGTGCTTTTCGAGCGGTCTATCCCAGGTATCAGGGTGAGGAGGGTTCAGTATCTCACGCTCACGGAACATCAGTAAATTCAGAGCTTTAAGCGACTCGAGCGGTCATCCGACGTTGCGGTGCACCTGACCGCTCGAAATCGCAACACAGTCGCTGTGCTATTCAGTTGTCAACGAACAATCCGGTGCCTCACGCTACCACGACGGTCGGGCCCCCGGCCATCGCGGCCAGGAAGCAACTGCCGATGGCGGTGGGCAAGTTGCGGCACGGCCGCCGTCCATTGCCAGCTGCCCATGGGCTTCGTGGGGCGCCCTCCCCATGAGAGGAAGACGACGTCCGCCCAAGGAACCGAACAGGCAGGTGACCGAAAACGGCGGGCGGATCCGGAGCAACCGCGCTCACCAGTTCTGCCGAAGTCTGCGCATAGAAGCGTGCTTCTCCCACCGCTCTCCACCTCACTCGGGAGTTATCCACAGCTCCCAGCATCAAATCCGTTAGCTCGATTGCAAAATGCCATGCAACCTCGAGCGGCGCCGCAAATTGCGCCCAGGAAAATCTCATCTGCGGGGCGCAGCCGGTCTAAGCTGTCGGCCCGGAGAACCCGAGGAGCCAATGGCAGACCTGTCTGGGCGCGAGTTGGGCGATTTCGTTCTGCTAGATCAGATCGGACAAGGCGGTTACGCGTCCGTGTATCGGTGCGAACAGCCGCTGCTCAAGCGCCACGTGGTGATCAAGGTGCTGCAAAGGACCGACGAGGTCGCCGAGCAGCGCTTCCTGCGTGAAGCCCAGCTCGCCTCCCGGTTCGAGCACCCCTACGCAGCGCACATCTACGCCTTCGGGGTCGAGGAGGACGATGGCCTGCTGTGGATCGCGATGGAGCTGGTCCAAGGCTCCACGCTCGAACAATGGTTGGAGCGGCACGGGCCGATGCCGCTCGACCAGTTCGTGCCGTTCATCGAGCGCGTGGCCGATGTCGTCCAGGCCGCGCACGAGCTTGGCATCGTCCATCGCGACCTGAAGCCGTCGAACATCATGGTGGTGGAGCGCGCTGGCAAGCTGTACCCCAAGCTGCTCGACTTCGGCATCGCGAAGGTCGACATGGTCGACGTGGAGCCGAGCTGGCCCGATGGCTCCCTCGGCGAGAATCAAGAGTCCGAGGACGCGAGCCTCGCGGACGAGGTGCTCACCAGGCCACTTCGCGGCACGCCTCAACGCGGACAACGAACGAAGGCCGTTCGCGGCACGCCTCAACGCGGACAACGAACGAAGACCGTTTCGGCTTCGGTGCGCCCGAGCAAGGAGTGCTGGATCTCTCCCAGTTCGGGGGGGCGCGGGGGGCACAGCAAGAAGCACCGGATCACCTTCAGCGGCGATGGGTTCGGTTCCCGGCCCTACATGTCACCCGAGCAGTGGAAAGACGCTGGGAGTGTTGGCCCGGCGGGCGATATCTACTCGCTCGGTATCATCGCCTACGAGGTACTGACCGGCCGCCGGCCATTCGTCGCTCAGAGCACGGAAGGATACTATCAGCAGCACTGTCATGAAGCAGTGCCACCGCTCGGCGAGGGCTTCTCTGCGCAAATTGAACGTGTCATTCGGCGCGCGCTGAGCAAATCGCCCGACCAGCGCCAAAGTAACGTGCTCGAGCTGGCGGAGGGGCTGCGCGCTGTGCTGCGCGCGAGCGCTCGTGAGCAGCTGCGCGCGTCCGCCCAGCAGTGGCAGGACCGTTTGCGGGCGCCTGGCCTGCTATGGGGACCTGACGTGCTCGCAGAGCTCGACGACTTGACGAGCCGCGTGCTGGAGGAGTTCGAAAGCTCGCCGAGCGGGGCTTCGTCGGACGAGCCGAGCGCGTTGCCGCGTGAGTTCAGCGTGCTCGAGTGCTCGTTCGTCGCTACCAGCCACCGGCGTGCTCGGCGCATGCGCCGGGTACGGCAGGCATTCATCGCGCTTCCCATCGTGCTTGTTGTGCTGGCCGGGGTTGGCGCGCTCCTGTATCGAGCGGAGATGCATGAACAACAGGCGGCCCTGCAGACCAGGCTGGCTCAAGAGCAGACCCGCGCCGCGCAGCATCTGGCGGAAGCGACAGCCACGGAATCCGAACTCGAACAAGGCCGATCTGCGCTCCTCCATGGCGAGCCCGACGCGCAGCGTCACCTGACCGAGGCATACCGTCGAGATCGTTCTCCATCGACTGCGTTCATGTTGGCGCGTGCGCTGCAACCGAGGTTGGCCGAGCAGGCGCGGCTCCCGAGCTCATTCGGGCGGATGTGGTCGGCCACGTTCTCGCCCAACGGCAATCAAGCTGTCACCACCGACGATAAAAACGCTCAAATATGGGACGCACAGACCTTCCGGCTGCTGTTCACGTTGCCCCATGGCGACGTGGTTTATCAGGCCGTGTACAGCGCTGATGGAACGAAACTCGTCACCGCCTGTGGCGACGGTGCCGTCAGAATCTGGGACGTGGCGAGCGGGATGCTCGTTCGCGAGCTGCGGCACGGCAGCACGAAGCCACGCTACTACGCCATTGCGTTGTCGCCCGACAACAAGGTGATTGCAGCGATCGAGAAGGAGGGATCGGTGGCGCATGTCTGGGATGCCGTCACCGGCGCCCCGCTCGCAGAGATCGGCAACGAAGCACGTGGACTTTCTTCCATCGCATTCAGCTCCGATGGCCACTGGTTGGCGACGACCGGCGGGAACAACGTCCGCGTGTTCGACACCAAGACATGGGCTCGGATTGTTTCCATCCCGGGACCAGGAATCGATGGTCTGAGCTGGGATCCGAGCGGTCCGCGTCTTTTGACCGGCAGCGCCGAGGGTGATGCGTCGCTCTGGTCGATCCCGAGCGGCAAACGGTTGCACCATCTGCGCGAGCTCGGCGAGCCGGTCGATGCCGTGGCGTTCTCCCCCGATGGCCGTCTCCTCATCGCAGCGAGTCGCGACGGCGCGGAGCAAGTCTGGGAGGCGACGTCGGGGAAACTGCGGAGCCAGGGCAACTACCTCCATGGCAAGCTCCTCTCGGTTGCATTCGATGCGACGTCCTCGCTCGTCGTCGCGGCGGGCGCGAGTGGCGCGGTTGCCGTTTCCGATGCCGCGCAGGGGATGCCGATTACGGTGCTTGATGGTTCCCGCAACGTCGTCCTGGATGCACACTTCGACCCGAGCTCACGGCGAGTGATCGCGGCCTCCTGGGACGGCACCGCTCGCGTGTGGGACGCGACTTCGCCGTATCGCCAGTGGAGCGTACCACCGGTCAGCGACGATTGCGGTCTGGTTACGAGCCTGGAGCCAGACCGACGGTTCCTTGCGATCGGCTGCAAGAACTACCCGACCCGCGTCTGGGACACGGACCGCGACCTGCTTCTCGCCGAGTTGCCGAGCGTGACGCCAGCGGGCGGCGACTTCGCCTCCGCTTACCCAGCGGTGTCAGCAGCGGGAGATCGCGCCGCGATTGCGCGGGGCAACTCGGTGGAGGTCTACGAGTTGCCGGGCGGCAAGTTGCTACGGACGATCGCACACCGCGCACTGGTCAACACCGTGGCCTTCGCAGCCACGGGACGAGACTTCGTCAGCGGAGCCGTCGACGGAGCTCTGCTCATCACCCGCGACAACGGCGCCTTGGTGACACTTCCCACGTCCTCCGGTGGTATCGACGCGGCCGGGTTCCTACCCGACGGCCGAGTGGTTGCGGCCGACGCACATCGGCGGCTGCGGTTCTATGACGCAGGTGGCACCGCCCTAGCAGACCTCGAGATTCCAGCACGCGCGAGAACGCTGCGGATGTCGTCGGATAGCCTTCGTCTGATCACCGTCCCGAGTTTCACAGGCAAGGTCGCTGCGCCAGTACTGTGGGACCTTGAGCACTACCGCCCCATCGCCGAACTCGAGGATCAGGGACAGGGACAGGTATATTCCGCACGCTTCGTCGCGGGTGGGCAGATCCTCACCGCATGCGGCGACGGCGCGGTACGGCTGTGGGATAGCGCGACAGGAGGGCTGCATCAAACGTATCGCGGAGGGTCGCGATTCCTCGTCGACGTCACGCTCTCGGCCGATGGCTCCATGCTCGTGGCCGGCGGCGGCGATGGCCTGCTGCGATTTTGGGACGCTGCCTCCGCGCGCCCGCTGTGGACGATGCCGGTGCATAAGTCCCATCTTATCGGGGTTCGCGTCGAGGGCGACAACATCGTAACGCGCGGTTTTTCCGGCGACATTTCGCGATGGTCACTACCCAAACCGGGACCAGCGATCGAGGCGTGTGGCGCCCACGAACGCTGCGCTATCGTCTCAAAATGAAGAAATCTATCCGCAAGCTGGTGGTCCGAAGTGAAACCGTTCGAGCGCTCCGAGCGTTAGACGTCGGCGAACTCGCACGCGCCGTCGGAGGAGATGTAGCCGTGCTGGTCGAGTCGGGCAGAGACTGCCCGGCTGCCGTTGTGGCCACAGCGGCCTGCGGCTGAACGAGTTGCACGCGAAGCTCGGCGCGCGGTGAACGTTATCGTTAGCGACGCGATGCCGGCGCCGATCCAAGTTCGGCGTTGGTCGCGTGTGCGACTCGGTTTACACCCCAGCGTTGCGTAACTTCTAGGCGGCGCGAGCGCTCTTCGCGAAACACATCCTTGGCTTCCGGTACGCCGCACACGAGATAAATCCCGGTTCCAAGCGGATCGAGCATTCCAGCGTCGTCTTTTCCTAGATCCGCGCGATGTCGTCGCTAAACGAGTTGCTCGGGGTAGAGAACCTCTACGCCCTGCTGAGCGACGCGCTCGGTCCAGTCCTTGTAATATTCATCCTGGATACGACAGCGGTTGTGCTCGATCATCCAGCGCACGATCTCTCGGGCACTGCGCAGCTCATACTCGTCACCGTATTCCTGGAATGCGTTCACACAGTCAGGTTTGACCGTAAGCAGGACGACATAGGGGAATTCCGAAGGACGAGCAAGGCGACTGTCACGATAGACCTCCTTGGCCTCTGGCACACCGCACACAAGATAGGTTCCCGACCCTAGAGGGTCGAGGAGTACGTCGGGTCGCTCCATGAGGAATTGCTCGATGACAGAGGCGTTAAAGCTGCCATTCAGGGGGTAAAGGAATATACTGTGAACCATTATGGCCTCATTGCAGCGTCTTGTGGCCGGCGTCCATTATTGCGCGCCGAAATGCATCCGCCTGAGCGCTGCCCGGCGGATAGGGGTTCTTCAGCTCGAAGGGTCCCTTGGGGAGCGGCTTGCCTGATGCAGCTACCTTGAATGCCGCGTCATCTTTGCCTAAAACATGATCCCATGGGTTGATGGCCAGCTGTCCGGGGAGGTTGCTGCCCCCCGCGTCGATCAGGTTGTGCCGTGATCCCGAGCGACGCAGGTTGCGCCGATCTGTCTCGAGGAGGCGATCGTGCGACTGGTCCGGATCAAGGAGGCGCCTGCCCAACCGGGCAAGGCGATCCAGGCGAAATGGACGACGCGGCGCGAGCGGGCGAAGCTCCGCGCGTTGATCGTGAAGGCGAAGAAGCAAGGGGACTTGCGAACGTGGCGGCGCGGCAAGGCGGTACGGGACTACCTCAACGGCAAGACGGTGCTGGCCATCGTGGCCGAGCTCGAGGTCGTGCGGGCGTCGGTGAACCAGTGGCTGCGGTGGTACGACACCGCCGGGACCGAGGCGCTGAGGCCGCGCAAGGCGCCCGGTCCAGCTCCCAGGCTCGATGTGGGGCAACGCGAGGCGCTGACCCGGCTGATCGAGGAGGGGCCGCAGGCGGCGGGCTACACGGGCGGCATCTGGACGGGACCTCGGATCGGCGACCTGATCCGCCGGAGGTTCGGCGTTCGATATCACAATCATCACATCCCGAGGCTGCTGCACCGACTCGGCTTCTCGGTGCAGCGGCCCCGCAAGCGGCTTGCGCGCGCCGACAAGGCGGCGCAGGAGCTCTGGATCACCAAGCGGCTGCCCGCGATCCGCAGGAAGGCCGCTCGCTGTCGCGGGGTCGTGGTCTTCGAGGACGAGGCCAGCTTCTGGCAGGACGGCAGCCTGCATCGGACGTGGTCGCGCGTCGGAGTTCAGCCTCGCGTCGACACGTACGGGCTGCGCAAGACCGCGCACATCTTCGGCGCCGTCGCGCTCGACACCGCCAAGTTCACGTTCCGCTTCGCACCTGTGTTCAACGGCACCACGTTCTTCGAGTTCTTGCGGCAGCTCGTGTGCCGTCACCAGGGCCGCAAGGTCTTCCTGATCATCGACAACGGCCCTTGCCATCACCTCGACGACGACGGCAAACGCTGGCTGCGCAAGAACCGTCACCTCATCGAACTCCATCGTCTGCCAGCCTACTCCCCCGAGTTCATGCCGATGGAAGGCATCTGGAAGACGACCCGCAAGCTCACCACGCACAACGCGTTCTTCGTCACCCCGGACCAGCGCGACGCCAAGCTGACCGAGACCTTCAACGTGTTCCAGCGCCGGCCCGAGGTGATCGCAGCTCATGTCGCGAGGTTCCGGTGATCAACAACCCATGCGAGATTGTTTAGATCCCACGCGAAGTGAGAATGACGCGATCCTCTTTCGTGCAGCGAACCAGGTAGGACGCGCCCACGTGCTCGACAACGAGCTCACCCGAGCAGACCAAACACCGCCGATCCGTTCGGCCGTTCCTGGCCAGTTCCTCTGCAGCGGCGTCAGCGTTGTCAATCTCGGCAAGCTCGTCGGGTGTGAGACTAGGCGCCTGAGCCTTGCGTTTTTCCAGAAGCCGAGCAACCTCTTCGGGTGTAAGACTAGTACCCATAAAGAATTCCCCTCATGAGCGCGTTGACGCGGATGGTGACACCCGCTTCCTTAGCGCGTTCCATTGCGTCGAGCAAAAGATGAATTCTGTCCTCTTCGGACAGGTTGGGTAGGTTCTTTGCCGCCCAGTAGCTTGCGCGGAACTCATCGTTCCATGCACCGATTGGGAGCTTGGTTCCACGATGCGCAGCATGTCCAAGCTCATGACCAAGCACGGCCCTTGAACTCATAGCGGACCGCGGATGGAGCGAGCCCTCGACGGGGTTCACATCGCCGCGAACCCTGATGATGTTTTCGCGGTCGCGGTAGCCGGTCTGAGTCCCCTGATTGAAACTAAGCATCTCGGGATCACCGCCAAGGTCGGCGAATTCTTGCTTGAGTCGTTCCATCTCGTGCGGCTCGATGGTTTCGAACGCGGGCCGCCGCAGTCCACCGGCGTTGCGCTCGATTTCCTCGAGTAGCTGTGATGCCGCCTCGTGCTGGCTGATCGGCTCGGCAATGGTCTGTCGGATGCGACCAGTATCAGCGGTCTTGCTTGTTTCGCCGGTGGCGGCAGTCTTGCCGCTGGTAGCCGCACTCTCGCCACGCGCGGCCCCATGCGCAGCCATGACCTCGTCCTCGAGCTTCATCGCCGCGTCGGCGCTGATATGCCCAGCCTGATGCTCGGCGTGGATCGTCGCGAGCGCGTCGTCGAGCTCGGCCGTCGTCTTGGCCACCTTGCCCGCATCGCGCGCGTGGCGCAGCTGCCTGAACGACTTCGCCGCCACCCCGAGCGACACGCCGGTCAGGACCACGTTGAGCGCCAGCCAGAACAGCGACGGGTCCTCGGCAGAGATCGCGCGCGCCTTGTCCATGTCGGTTCCTGCCGCCGCCTTCTGCAGGTCGAACTGCGCGAATTGGTCGGCTAGCAGGTAGACGTCAAGCGCGGCGCCGGCGACTTCGGAGATCGCCACGACGCCCACGGCCAGGCTGCCGCCGCCGGTCGGGATCGCCGCGAGCACCGCGAGGCCGGCCGTCAGTGCAGCGATCGCCCATTCACCCCAGCCGCCGCGCTTCTCCTGCGCGGTCTTCTCGAGGACCGCCCGCTCGCGCACCGAGCCCGGCACGATGAGCATCTGCGGCGCCGTGAGCTGGCGGACGCGGTCCTCTTTCCAGATCGACAGATCCCCGCCCGGCTTCAGTCCCTCGCGGGTCTTCTTGATGTTGTCGAGGATGCCAAACAGATGCGGCGCGATTTCCTCGCGGCGAGAGTCGGCGCCGCCGAGCTTTTCCAGCTTGGAGACGTCGAACGTCACCCTGTGGTCGGAGACCTTGCGGTAGCTGGTGAGGACCGGGAACATCTCTTCCCGCTTCTGCCCCGCGGTGAGATGCGCCTGCTCGGCAGCGGCGGACTTGCGCTCGAGCTCGGCCAGCAACGTCGTGAGCGGCTCCACCTGCTCGGGGTGCCTGGTGTGCCCTGGGGACAGCAGGTCGGGCGACTTGGCTCCGAACAGATCGAGCTGAGCTCTGGCGACCCGTGCTCGCATCGTGTCGATCTCGCGCTGCGAGGCCACGAGCTCGGCCGCGGCGGTCGCGAGCTCCTTGCCGCCCGCCGTATCGCCGCCCCCGTACACGGTCCGCTGCTTGCGCTTCCAGCCGCGGTCACTGGTCTCGACGATGTCGGTCACCTCCTCGCGCGTGATGCCGTACTTCGCGACCTCGGCGAGCGTCCGTTGCTCGCTCTGCGTCAGGGTGAAATCGACGACGTGGTGCGCGGTCCGCTCGTAGTCGGCGAGAAACAGCGCGTTCTCTTGCTTGAGCAGCTCGTATTGCTGCCCCATCGCGCTGGCGATGTCCCAGCCGAGCCGCCACAGCCGTTCACCCTCGGCGGGGCTGGTCTGGCGGTCTCGCGCCAGGTTGGCCTTGTTCTGCATGTGACCGATCAGCTCGAGCACCGCGAGCTCGCCGCCCTTGGCGTACTCGCGCTCCACCATCGCGCGCAGGAACACGGGATCGGTCGAGACCACCCAGCGCAGGTCGTCGGGCAAGGCAGGAGCGCCCGCCTGCGCCGCGCCGAAGTCGACCGCATGGGGGCCAGGGTCCGGCATCGCCGGCGCCTGGTCGCCGTGCTCGTGCGCCGCGAACTCGAGCATGGCGCGCTCGTCGCCCAGCCGTTTGCGCTCACCGGCTGGCTTGCTCGCGTCGGCGACCGCGCTGCGCCGGTCCGCTTGCTCGGCGCGCCGAGCCTCCGGCGCCATCGACATCGCCGCGTGCAGTGCATCCGGCGACCGCTCGACATGAAGCGGCGCCGCAATGCGTACGAGCTTTCGCCCGCCGTGGAGGATGTCGGCGGTGACCTGATAGTCGCCCGGTTGCTGCACCGGAAAACTAGCCAGCGGTGACTCTGGCTGCAGCGGCCCCCACAGCGAGCTCAACCCTGACAGCGCGGCCGAGCGGTGATCGAAGAGCTGCCACTCGATCTGTGCGGCCTGCCCGGCAGGGGGGCCGCTCGCGCTCGACAGCGACGTTTCGACGACCGGATGCGCCGAGAACGTCCGATCGAGCACGGGATGCGCGGGAGACAGTGACAGCCCGCGCGCCTGGACGATGGCAACGAACGCATCGAGCGGATTTGTCGCGTCCTTCGATGCCGCTGAGACGGGCGCAAGCGGCACGCTGGACGCTGGCGCAGCGAAGACAGGCGGGAGCTTCACGCCAGGCCCGGCCGCCGCCACACGCGTTGCCATGTCGTCGCGCTCAGCTTCCGCGGGGCTGGTGCGCGGCTCCACGACCAGGAGCCCGTCGCGTGCCATGAGCGAGTCCGCTGGTTCGGCGAGCGCGGCGGTCACCGGGGCCGCGGTGCCCGTCGGGCCAGACGCCGCGGCAGGCGCAACGCTTGCAGCCGTACCCGTTGGGGATGGGACGGCGCGCGATGGCGCGGTCGGGGACGTGAGCTCCGCGACGAGTCGGCGGCGTACCGGCGATTCGAGCCGCACGAACCGCGCGGCCACATCGTCGCCGCTACCTTGCCGATGGCGCGCGAAGCGCTCGGCCAGCTCGCGGCGCATGCGGGCGTCGAGCTCCGCGAAGCACAGCGCGAGCTGCGATTCCACCCACTCGTCGGACTCCCCCGCTTCGAGGATCCGCCGCAGCTTGACGTCGAGCGTCTCGATCGGCGCGGTCGCGTGTCTCGCCGAGAGAAGGCCTGTCGCTGGCGCTGGATCGTGGGTGGCCTCCGGCTCTGATGCGAGCCCTGCGGGTAGCCCCTGGGCCGCCGCCGGGCGGCGCAACGCCTGCTCCTGCGCCAGGGCTTCGCGCCGAGGGGCATCTTTTAGCGTGTTGCACAGCGCGTCTTGACGCGGCTTGTGCAGTGCCAGGAACGCCGCGACCAGCTTATCCTCGGGCAACTTCGCGTCGATGCGCCACAAGAGACTACGGCCCTCGTCGGCGCTGAGCTGCGCGAACAGCGCATGGAGGCGGGTCTCCTTGCCGTCATTGCCGTCGCGCAACGAGCCCGCCGGCGGGGCCGCGAGCGCCTCGTCGATCTGGCTCTCGAGGCTCAGCTTGGGGATCGGCGGTCGCTCGACGTTGGCGACGGCCTGCTCCAGCTCGGCGAGCCGTTTCACGAGCACGGTACGCCGGGCCTCGTCGGCGCCGTGCTCCTTGGCGTCAGCGAGTGCCTGCTGGACCTCCTCGATCAGCTCATTCGTCTTCGTGCGACCGGCCTCCCAGAGCCGCGGGTCTCGGGCACGCCTGACCTCGCCGAGCCAGTGATCACCGGAGTCCAGCGCGCGCGTCCCCCTGGCGAGCGCGTCGTCAGCCCGCTGCTCGGGGGTAGGCGCTGCGGGCTCATTCTTGTGAACCCCGGGGCGCGCGGATGCCGCGCGGCTGCGGTCGAAGTCGTTCATCGCCACCTCGCCGCTTGCCGCCACGGCACAGCTCGCACCCGCGCACCGCCACCGAGCTGACGACCGAACCGCCGATCGACGAGGGGGAGCAGTGCGGCATCCTGGACGACAGCCACGCCGCGGCGCGCCGCGATCCGCACGTTGCCTTGTGGCACTGCCACGGTCTGCAGCACGCGCCCGCTGGCGAGCGCCACGACGACGATGCCGCGCCCATGGGGGTGCTCGGCAACCAACGCGAGCGAAGTCCCCTCGAGGATCACGCAGCCGCCTCACGATCGCGACCTTCCCGATCACGCATGCCCTGTAGCTCCTTCGCTGACTCGAGCCGCGGCTATGCTCGGCGCTTCCGAGGTCGTGTGCAATGGATGACGAGGACCACGCTGCTGATCGGTTCGCTGGGAGGCGCTGCGTTCCTCGCGTTCGCGCGAGTGGTCAACCCTTTCCAGAGGACCTCCTGGGAATCCCCTTCAACTCAGGGGCCGTACGGCCTGTGCTTTCGGTGGGCGGACCTATTCTTTCGGATGTTTTCGGCTGGTCCGACCTGTGCTTTCGGTGCTTTCGGCTGGTCCGACCTGTGCTTTCGGTGCTTTCGGCTGGTCCGACCTATGCTTTCGGTGCTTTCGGCTGGTTCGACCTGTGCTTTCGGCGACCTGAAGTGCTTTCGGTTGGTCTGACCGACCCGGCGGTTAACAGAACCTGTTAAACGTGCTGAGAAGTTCTGTCCCCTCAGCACGCCCTGAACCGGCATTGAACCGGCCTTTTCGGCATATTGAGCCGCGGTCACCCGATCGCGGCGCTTGGAATCTCAGCACCGGCGGGCTCGGCGCCGTGGGGCGCTGGCGCGTAGAACCAAGCGAATGCTTGGGATTTTCGCC
>Ga0302322_100004299_pt1 | contig 12341 bp, 10 predicted proteins | sample Fen_T0_2_FD_203757 | JGI IMG/M metagenome (GOLD analysis project Ga0302322, IMG submission 203757) | Peat permafrost microbial communities from Stordalen Mire near Abisko, Sweden - Fen_T0_2 | ecosystem: Environmental > Terrestrial > Soil > Wetlands > Permafrost | place: Sweden: Abisko...
CGCCCGGCTCGACCTTCCGCCGTCCCTGCGCGTCGACGATCGTGCAGTCGGCGACGGGCAGCTCCAGCTCGACGACCGTCGTACTGCCCGGCTCGAGCCGCACCTGCCGGTAGCCCTTCAGCTCCCGGTCGGCCCAGGTCGCCGAGGTCACCTGGTCCCGCAGGTACAGCTGGACCGTCTCCGGCCCGGGCCGCAGGCCGGTGTTGCGCAGCGTGACCCGGGCGCGGACGACGTCGCCGGCGCCGACGACCGGCGTCAGCACCTCCAGCCCGGCGTACTCGACCGTGGTGTAGCCCAGGCCCTGGCCGAACGCGAACGCCGGCCGCTGGGTCAGGTCGGCGTAGCGGTCGCCGTGCTGGCCGCGGAGCTGGTTGTAGTACGTCGGCTGCTGGCCGACGTGCCGGGCGAAGGAGATCGGCAGCCGGCCGCTCGGCTCGATCAGCCCGAGCAGCAGCTCGGCGATCGCCTGCCCGCCGCGCATCCCCGGGTTGAACGCGTACACCAGGGCGGCGGCGTCCAGCGCGGACGGCGGCAGCACCAGCGGCTTGGAGCTCAGCAGGACGACGACGAGCGGCTTGCCGGTCGCGGCGAGCGCGTCGAGCAGCGCGATCTGCCCGCCGACGAGCTCGAGCGTCGCGGTGGACCGGGTCTCCCCCACCAGCTCGATCCGGTCGCCGACGACCACGACGACGTGGTCGGCCGCCTCCGCCGCCGCGACCGCCTCGGCGATGAGCGCGGCGTCCGGCGCGGCGGGGTGCACCACCGGCGGGCGGGGCTGGCCGTCGGGGAAGACGGCCCCGTCCGGGTCCGGGCCGACGGTGAGGATGTCGGCGCCCCGGGCGTGGGTGACGGTCCACGCCGCCGGGACGTGCGCGCGCAGCCCGTCGAGGACCGTCGTCGTCAGGGCGCGGGGGTGGCCGTGCGGCATCATCCAGTCCGCCTGGCCGGAGGCACCGGCCCAGTCGCCCAGCTGGGTGTGCGCGTCGTCGGCGTTGGGGCCGATGACGGCGACGGTGCGCGGCGCCGCAGCGCTGTCCGTGCCCGTGCCTCCCGGCAGCGGCAGCACGCCGTCGTTGCGCAGCAGGACCAGGGAGCGGCGCGCCACCTCGAGGTTCAGCTCGGCGTGCGGGGCGGCCGCGATGACGGCGGCCTGGCGCGCGACGTCCGGGCGGCGCGGGTCCTCGAAGAGGCCCAGCTCCATCTTGAGCGTGAGGACGCGGCCCACCGCGGCGTCGACCTGCGCCTCGGTCAGCAGGCCCTTGGCGACGGCGTCCTGCGCGCCCTCGAAGAACTGCGGCGTCGTCATCACCATGTCGTTGCCGGCGATGACGGCGGCCGCCGCGGCCTGGGTGTGGTCGGCGCAGACGTGCTGCTCCCAGACCATCCGGCCGACGTTGTCCCAGTCGGTGACGAGGGTGCCGGTGTAGCCCCACTCGCCCCGCAGCACCTCGTCGAGCAGCCAGCGGTTCACCGTGATGGGGACGCCGTCCATCGACTGGTAGCCGAGCATGAAGGTCCGGCAGCCCTCCCGGGCGACCCGCTCGAACGGCGGGAGGAACCACGAACGCAGCTTGCGCCGGGAGATGTCCGCCTCGCTGGCGTCGCGGCCGCCCTGGGTCTCGGAGTACCCGGCGAAGTGCTTGGCGCAGGCGAGGATCGCCGTCGGGTCGGTGAGGCCCTCGCCCTGGTACCCGCGCACCATGGCCGAGGCGAGCTCGCCGATCAGGAGCGGGTCCTCCCCGAACGTCTCGCTGACCCGGCCCCAGCGCAGGTCCCGCGCGATGCAGAGCACCGGCGAGAAGGTCCAGTGGACGCCGGTCGCGGCGGCCTCGACGGCCGTCACCCGGGCCACCTGCTCCACCAGCGACGGGTCCCAGGTGGCGGCCATCCCGAGCTGCGTCGGAAAGATCGTGGCGCCGGCCCAGAAGGAGTGCCCGTGGATGCAGTCCTCCGCGACGAGCAGCGGGATGCGCAGCCGGGTGCGGTCGGTCAGCTCCGCGGCCTCGAGCACCCGCTCGGGCGAGGTGTGCAGGATCGAGCCCACGTGCAGGTCCTCGACGAGGTGCCGGACGCCGTCCCGGGCGTCCAACTGGAGCATCTGGCCGACCTTCTCCGGCAGCGTCATCCGTCCCACGAGGTCGGCGACCCGGTCGGCCACCGGCAGCGCGGCGTCCAGGTACGGCAACGGCGCGGGGGTCGTCCTCACGCCGGCAGTCGGGATCGGGACGGCGGGGTCGATCGGCATGGTCGCGATCCTAGGCGTCCCCGGCGAGGCGCAGGACGCGCAGCCGGCGGCCCGCGTACCAGGTGCAGCCGACGAGGACGACGAGCAGCAGCGGCACCGCCGTCCCGATCCCGACCGCCGGGGTGACCCCGAGCTCCGCCGCCCGGGCGCCCACCACCTTCTCGGCGAGGGTCAGCGACCACTGCTGCACGCTCAGGGCCTGCGCCCCGGGGACGTAGCCGCCGATCACCGACTCCCAGATGAGCGCGTAGAGCAGCCCGATCACCACGGCGTTGCGGGTGAGGACGGCGAGCAGCAGGAAGACGGCGCAGTACGTCACCCCGGCCACCGCCGCGGCGAGCGCGTAGCCGACGGCGAGGCGGTCCGCGGTGCCGGTGAGCACCAGCCCGGCGACCAGCACCGGGACCGCCGACAGCGCGACGACCGTGGCCGAGGCCACCGCAAGCTTGCTGTGCACGATCGAGGGGCGCGACAGCGGTTTCGACAGCAGGTAGACGATGGAGCCGTCGTCGATCTCGGGGCCGATGGCCCCGGTGCCCGCGATGAGCGCGAGCAGCGGGACGACGGTGCCGAGGCCGAACCCGCCGAGCAGCGCGACGCCGAGGCGCTCGTCGCCGCCGGCGAGCAGCCGGGTCGCGCCGCACAGCAGGAGCAGGATCGCAGGGAGCGCCAGCAGCACCAGCGCGCGGCGCCGGCCGAGCAGGCTGCGCACGGTCAGTCGAGCGACGGTCGCGTTCACCGGGCCACCAGGTAGGAGAAGACGCTCTCGAGGGACTCGTCGGCGGGCACCACGTCGTACAGCCGGATGCCGTGCCCGGCCGCCACCTGCGGGAGCAGTCGGATGAAGCGGGCGTAGTCGGTCGCCTGGACGTGCAGGCCCGCGGCCGCCGTCCCCCCGACGTGTCCGGCGCCCGCGTCGGGGCCGGCCACGGACAGTTCGACGCCGGACGTGCTGGCGTCCGCGATGATCAGGGCCGCCAGCGACCGGTCGTCGGAGGACCGGACCGTGTACTGGTGCGGCCGCTCCGTCATGAGCCGGCGGATCTCCCGGAAGTCCCCGGAGGCCGCGTGCCGGCCCGCCACCATGACCTGGATGCTGCCGGCGAGGCGCTCGACCTCCTCCAGGATGTGCGAGCTGAACAACACCACGCGGCCCTGCTCGCCCATGGCGTGCAGCAGGTCGATGAGCTGCAGGCGCTGCCGGGGATCCATGCCGTTGAAGGGCTCGTCGAGCAGCAGCACGGGCGGATCGTGCACCAGCGCCGTCGCCATCTTGATCCGCTGCTTCATGCCCTTGGAGTAGGTGGTGATGTCGCGGTCCTGCGCGGGCGTCATCTCCACGGTCGCCAGCGCCCGGCGGGCCGCCTCCTGCGGGTCGGGCAGTCCGTGCAGCCGGGCGTTGGCGAGCACGAACTCCCAGCCGCTGACGACGTCGTACATCGCCTCCCGCTCCGGGACGAGTCCGATCCGGCGGTAGATCTGCTCGTTGCGCCACACCGGGTCGCCGTCCAGCGTGACCGTGCCGGACGACGGCGCGAGGAACCCGGCCATCATGTGGATCAGGGTCGACTTGCCGGCGCCGTTGGGGCCGAGCAGCCCGGTCACCCCCGGACCGATGGTCATCGTCACGTCGTTGACGGCCACCACGTTGCCGAACCAGCGCGACACCTGCGCCAGGACCAGGGCGGTCATGACACCGACACCTTCCGGTAGCGCAGCAGGAGCAGGCCGTAGCAGCCGGCCACCAGGACGACGGTGACGCCGGCGAACACCAGCCCGCCCACCGTGCCCGGCGGCCCGGCGGGCAGCGGGTTCTCCTGGTCCAGCAGCCAGGTCTGCAGGCCCTGCACCAGCGAGAACGGGGAGATCAGGCCGAAGTACCCGGCCGCGGTGTCGGCGCCGCGCTCGTTCGCGATGGACTGGGCCGCGCCCGAGACGCCGATCAGCACGATGAGGACGCTGATGATCGCGGCGATGCCCAGGCCGCGGCGGGGCGTGACGGCGGCGATCACCAGGCCGATCCCGGCGAGCACGAGGGCGAACACGACCGCGCCGGCGAGCGCTGCCAGATAGCCCCTGATCTGGTCCGCGAGCGGCAGCTTGGCGAGGAGGGCCCCGACGAAGAGGATCGTCAGCGGAGCTGCGAGGACGACGAACACGGCGCTGGCCAGGCCGGTGAACTTCGCGAACACGTAGTCGCTGCGCCGCAGCGGCCGCGACAGGTAGAGGGAGATGAACCGGAAGCGCAGGTCGCGCGACACCGAGGCGGGCGCCAGGGCCGCGACGTAGATGGCCACCAGCACCTCCAGGTTCAGCACGTAGGCGTGGTAGCCGCCCGGCAGCGACGTCGCCTTCGTGGCGGCCGCCACGATGGCGATCACCAGCGCCGGCAGGCACATGGCCGCGAGCAGCAGCAGGGGCACGACCTTCGACTTCGCGGACCGGCCGAGGCCGAAGCCGCCGCGCAGGCTGTCCAGGTAGAGCGAGCGGACGATGTACCCCCGGCCGAGCCGGGCGCCGTCGTAGTGCCGGTACCCGATGTCGTGGATCGCGCCCGTCTGCGGTGCCCCCGGCGCCCCGGGCGCCCCGGGGTTCGCGGGTGTCGCTGCGTTCGCGGTCACTGCTTCTCCCCTGCCTGGCCCGCGTCCGGGCCGGTGAACATCTCGGCCATGTGGTGGCGACGCCGCTCCATCCGCACCAGGCCGACCCCGAGCTGCGCCACCGCGTCCCGCACGTGGTCGTAGGTGTCGTCGCCGGCGAAGGTGATCTCGATGGTCCGGCCCGAGACACGGGCCGTCAGCTGCGCCCCGACCAGCAGCGCGGTGACGTCGTCCGCCCGCTCGTCGACCTCGGCCACCAGGACGCCGCTGGCCGAGGTGACGTCGGCGGTGGACGTCGAGCGGAGCAGTCGGCCGCCGTCGATCACCACGACGTGGTCACACACCCGTTCCAGCTCGCCGAGCAGGTGCGAGGACACCAGGACGGAGATGCCGAAGTCGACGCCGATCCGGCGGATCAGCCCCAGCATCTCGTCGCGCCCGGCGGGGTCCAGCCCGTTCGTGGGCTCGTCGAGCAGGACCAGCCGGGGGTCGTGCACCAGCGCCTGGGCGAGCTTGACGCGCTGCCGCATGCCGGTGGAGTAGCCACCGATCGGCCGGTACCGCTCCTCGTACAGGCCGACGTGACGCAGCGTGTCCGCGGCGCGCTCGCGCGCCGCTGTGGTGGGCAGGCCCGACATCTTCGCCAGATGGACGACGACCTCCGTCGCCGAGACGTCCGGCGGCAGGCAGTCGTGCTCGGGCATGTAGCCGACCCGTTCGCGGATCGCCTCGCCCCGGGTGGCGACGTCCAGGTCCAGCACGGTCGCCGAGCCCGACGTCGCGGGGAGCAGGCCCAGCAGCATCTTGATCAGGGTGGACTTCCCGGCGCCGTTCGCGCCGATCAGCCCGACCACTCCGGGTTCGATCGCCAAGGTCAGCTCGGACACGGCCGTCACGGGCCCGAACGTCCGGGTCAGCGCGGTCGTCGTCAACAGGGGCACCCGGAGATCGTAACGATTCCGGCGGGTCCGCATACTGCGGCTGGCCCCCGGGTCGGTGGTGCGGTCAGCGCCAGCACGGCGTCCTGCCGGGAGCCGTCGGGCGGGCCGTCCGCGAGCCGTCGTCGAGCCCGGTCGGCGCGGGCGGGATGATGGCTGCGTGCCCACCTTCCGCGCCGACGACGGCGTCGAGATCTGGTACGACGTCGCGGCCGCCGACCGCCCCGATGCCGACCACCTGTCACCGCCCGTCCTGCTGCACCACGGGTTCGGCGCCTCGAGCGAGATCGACTGGGTGGCGCCGGGGACGACCGCCGCGCTGGCGGCCGCCGGGCGTCGCGTCGTCCGCTGGGACGCGCGCGGGCACGGCCGTTCGAGCAAGCCGCACGACCCCGCCCGCTACGGGCTGCTGCGGCTGTCCGACGACGTCCGCCTGCTGCTCGACCTGCTGGAGGTCCCCCGGATCGACCTCGCCGGCTACTCCATGGGCGGCGTCGTGGCGCTGCTCACGGCCGCCCGGGACCCGCGGGTGCGCCGGCTCGTGGTCGGCGGGATCGGTGCCGGCGCCGTCGAACAGGGCGGCCTGGACCACCGGGCGCTCGCGCCGGGGATGCTGCGGGAGGCCCTGCTCGCCGAGGACCCGGCCACGGTGACCGACCCGGTCGCCGCCGCGTTCCGTGCCTTCGCGGACTCGGTCGGGTCCGACCGGACAGCGCTCGCCGCGCTGGCGAGCACGCTGCACGACGACCGGCTCCCGCTGGACGCGGTCACGGTGCCGACGCTCGTGCTGGCCGGCCGCGCCGATCCCCTGGCCACCGGGCCCGAGGTCCTCGCGAGCGCCCTCCCGGACGCCGGCCTGCTCCTGCTGGACGGCGACCACGGCGGTGTCCTGCAGTTGCCCGCCTTCGCCGGCGCCATCGTCTCCTTCCTGGCTGAGGGCCTCTGACGGGAGCGTCCGCAGCCCGCCGGCTCAGCCCTGGAGCCAGGCGGGTGACGGCTCGACGAGCGTACGGCTGTCGGCCAGCCACACCTCCACCGCGTCGCCGTAGCGGACCCACAGGTCCTTCTTCATCCCGGCGGTCAGGGTGCCGCTGAGGTAGAGGACCAGCCGGTTGCGCCCGACGTCGATGCCCGTGACTGGCACCCCTCCCCGGGCGCCGGACGCCGCGACCAACGGGGCCAGGATCGGCGGCAGCGAGGCGGCGAGCGTCTGCTCGACCCCGGTCAGCAGGTCCCGGCCACGGACGACGTACCGGACGTGGAGCGGGGCGTCGGCCCGGGCGCAGCTGCGGGCCAGCGCCTCTGCCGTCGTGCTCGACGGACCGCTGACGACCAGCACCGTGAGCGAGCGGCCGTCGGCGTCCACGACGTAGCCGCCGAACCGGATGCCGTCGAGCACCCGGTCCAGGTCACTCATGGTGGCGACGACGGCGGGCGGCGGCGACAGCGCGATCCAGGCGTAAGGGTCCCCCGGCCGCCCGTCACCGCTCGCCGACGGGCTCGCGTGCGGCGGCCGCGTGGCGGTGTCCTCGCCGGTCGGTGACGGCGCCGGCTCCGGGGTCGACGGCTGGGCGGTGGCGAAGGTGCCGCATCCGCGCGTCCGGTCCGGGGAGGCGGTCACGCCGCCGGGCGTCAGCGGGATCGGACCGGGCGCGAAGGGCGGCACGGTGGTGGTGGTCCCCGGCGACGACGGCGACGGCCAGGCGGGCACCTCGATCAGCGGGGAGACCGGCACCGTCGCCGTCGTTACCGCCGTCGTTACCGCGGTCGGTACCGTCGCCGGCACCGTCGTCGCCGGGCCGGCCGTGAGCGCCTGCACCGCCAGCACCACGGCCGTGCAGGTGGCCGCCGTGGCCAGCGCGACGACCCCCCAGCGCGCGGCGCCGGGGCGACGGCGCGTCTCGGGGCCGGCGCCGGCGCCGGCCTGCACCCGCTGCACCAGCCCCGGCTGCAGCTCGACGTCGGCCGCGCGCTCGGCCAGCACGCGGCGCAGCAGGGGTTCGAGGTCGGTCATCGCGCACCTCCGGTGCCGGTCACGGCCAGTTCGGTCCGCAGCGTCGCCAGGGCCCGGCTCGCGGTGGCCCGGACGGTGCCGGGAGCCACCCCGAGGACGGCGGCGATGGTGACGTCGTCCAGGTCCTCGTAGAAGCGCAGCACCAGGACCGCGCGGGCCCGCGGCGCCAGCCGCTCGAGCAGCCGCCAGAGCGCGTCGCGGGCCGCCAGGTCGTCGGCGACGTCCACGGCGTCCGTGGCACCCGCGGCGCCCGTCGGGCCACTGTCGCCCGCCCGCGCGGCCCCTTCCGGAAGGGCCCCGGACGCCGTGGGCCGCTCCCACCACGCCCGGCGACGCCGCCAGGTGATCAGGGTGTTGACGAGCACCCGCCGCACGTAGGCGTCGGGCTCGGCCGCCCGGCCCGCCGACGACCAGCGTCGGTAGACCTGCACGAGCGCCGTCTGCAGCAGGTCCTCGGCCAGGTGCCGGTCCCCCGTGAGCAGGTACGCCAGCCGTAGCCAGGCCGCGCCGCGGTCCCGCACCAGTTCGTCGAACGTCACGTCCGACCCCCTCATCCGCACATCCTCCCTGACGAGGTGGCGGGGCCGATCTGCTGCCTCCGCCGGACGGCGTCGTCCGGCGGAGGCGGCAGTGCGGTGCCGGACCGGTCAGCCCCGCGCCTCCCCTCCCGCCGCGGGGACGGCGGACGGCGCCGGCCCGGCGGCGGCGTCCCCGGCGCCGGCCCCGGCGCCGGCGGGGAAGCCGACGGCGGCCACCAGGGCGCCCACGGCCGCGACCGCGCAGATGGCCCAGAACGCCGCGTGGAAGGCCGGCAGCCCGGTCCGGGAGACGAGAACCGTCGAGACGGCCGCCACCCCGACGGCCCCGCCCAGCTCGCGCAGGGTTTCGACGAGCCCGGACGCCAGTCCGGCCAGCGCCGGGGTGACCCCCGACAGCGCGCCGATCTGGGCGGCCGGGGCCGCGATCCCACCTGCGACGCCGGCCAGGACCAGCGCCGGGAGCAGGTCCGTCGCGAAGCTCCCGTCGACCGGGATCCGCGTGAGCAGCAACACCGAGCACGCCAGGAGCGCCTGCCCGGCGACCAGCAGCCTGCGCACCCCGAGCACCGCGACGAGCTTGCCGCCGGTGATCGCGGCCGCCACGAACGACGTCGCCGTCGTCGCCAGCCAGGCGACGCCCGTCCGCGTCGGCGAGTACCCGAGCACCTGCTGCATGAGCAGCGAGCCGAGGAAGATGAACCCGAAGAACGCCCCGAACGTCGTGAACGCCGCCAGGTTCGCCGCCACGAGCGTCCGGTTGCGCACCGCCGCGCCCGGCAGCAGCGGCGTCCGCGACCGCCTCTCCACCTGCGCGAAGACGGCCAGCAGGAGGGCGGCGCCCGCGAACGACGCGAGCGTGGACGACGATCCCCAGCCGACGTCCGCCGCCCGGCTGAGCCCGAGCACGAGCAGCAGCAGGCCCCCGGTCACGGTCACCGCCCCGGCGACGTCGAAGCCCTCGCCCTCCCGGCGGCCACCCTCGTCGGCCGGCAGGAAGACCGCCGCCGTCGCCAGGAGCACCACCCCGATCGGCACGTTGATCAGGAAGATCCAGTGCCAGCCCACGCCGTCCGTCAGCAGGCCGCTGGCGATCACCCCGACCGACGCCGAGACGCCGGTGACTGCCCCGTACAGCCCGATGGCGCGGTTGCGCTCCGCCCCGTCGGCGAAGGTCACGGCGAGGATCGACAGCGCGGCCGGCGGGATGAGCGCCGCCCCCAGCCCCTGCAGCACCCGGGCCCCGATGAGGACGTCGGCCGAGCCTGCCAGCCCCGCCAGCAGCGAGGCGGCCGAGAACAGCGCCAGCCCCGCCAGCAGGATCCGGCGCCGCCCCAGCAGGTCCGCGAGCCGGCCGCCGAGCAGCAGGAAGCCGCCCAGCACGAGGCCGTAGCCGATGATGATCCACTGCAGCGCGCTCCGCCCGACGTCCAGGTCGCGCTGGATCGAGGGCAGGGCCACGTTCACGATCGCCACGTCGAGCACGACCATGAACTGCGCCGCGCACGCCAGGGCGAGGATCACGCCCTTGCGCAGGGTCGCCTGCGCGCTCACGGTGCCACCCGGTAGGTGAGCAGGGCGAGGCCCTCGCCGACGGTCTCGGTGCGGACGAGCTGCAGCGGCTTGCGGCCGCTCGTCCCGCCGAAGAGGCGCCGGCCGCCCCCCACCACGACGGGCAGGACGAACAGGCGCAGCTCGTCGACCAGGTCGTGCTCGAGCAGGAGCTGTCCGAGCTGGTAGCTGGCGTACAGGAGGATCTCCCCCGGCACCGATTGCTTGAGCTTGGTGACCTGGTCGACGACGTCCCCCGTCAGGACCGTCGCGTTGCTCCACCGGGGCTCGTCGAGGGTCGAGGACACGACGTACTTGGGCATCCGGTTCAGGCGGTCCGCGAACGGGCTGCTGCGCTGCAGCCAGCGCTCGGCGAACCACTCGTCGCTGCGCCGGCCCAGCAGCAGGGCCTCGGCCGCCATCGCCTCCTGCGTGAGGATCGCGAGCCAGGGCGCCCGGTCCGTGGTCATGAACTGGTCGAACCAGCCCCCGACGTCGGTGCCCTCCTTGCCGTCCGGGTCCTGCGCGACGCCGTCGAGCGAGACGTTCGTGCTGATGACGATCTTTCCCATGGTGCTCTCTCCTGTGTCGTGGCCGACCTGCCGCCGGAACAGACACCGGTCCGGGCGCGGAAGGGGCGCGCGCCGACCGCCCCTTTCCCGGGACGGCCGGTGTCGGTACGGGAAACTGCGACACCGCGACGGAAGAGGTGGCCCGGGTGGGCGAAGCGACGGCCGAACTGATCTCGAGGGCACGCGGCGGCGACGGCGACGCGTTCCGGGAGCTGACCGAGCCGCACCGGCGGGAGCTCCTGGTGCACTGCTACCGGATGCTCGGCTCCTTCCAGGACGCCGAGGAGGCCCTCCAGGAGACGATGCTCGCCGCCTGGCAGGGCGTCGGACGCTTCGAGGGGCGCTCCTCGCTGCGCACCTGGCTCTACCGGATCGCCACCAACCGGTGCCTCAACGCGCGCCGGTCTGCCGGCCGGCGCCCGGCCAAGGAGTGGGACGTGCCGGACGTGCAACCGCCCCCGCCCACCCGGCTCGGCGAGGTCGCCTGGCTGGAGCCCTTCCCCGACGCCCGCCGCACCCTGCTCGATCGCAACGGCGATGACGCACCGCTCGGCCCGGAGGCCCGGTACGAGCAGACCGAGTCCGTCTCGCTGGCCTTCGTGACCGCGCTGCAGCTCCTGCCGCCGCGCCAGCTCGCCGTGCTGATCCTGCGCGACGTCCTCGGGTTCCACGCGAGCGAGGTGGCGGACATGCTGGACACCACCGTCGAGTCGGTCAAGAGCGCCCTCAAACGGGCCCGGGCCGGCCTGGAGCAGCGGCGGCCCACGCCGGACGACCGGGCGCCGGCTCCCGCGCCGGACTCGCCGGCCGAGGAGGCGATCGTGACGTCGTTCGTCCGGGCCTGGGAGGCCGCCGATCTCGACGCCCTGGTGGCCCTGCTCACCGACGACGCCTTCATGTCCATGCCGCCGATGCCCTTCGAGTACGAGGGCCGGGACGTCGTGGCCGGCTTCTGCGCCGGCCTCTTCCGGGCGGGCCGCCGCTTCGACCTCGTGCCGACCAGGGCCAACGGCCAGCCGGCGTTCGGCGCGTACCTGCGCGGCCCGGACGGCGTCACGCACGGCGTGGGCCTCTACGTGCTCACCCTCGCCGGGGACCGGATCTGCGCCATGACCCGCTTCGAGAACAGTGTCCTGCCCTCGTTCGGCCTGCCCCGGACGCTGCCGAGCCGCTAGCGCCCGCCGACGGTGGAGGCCGCCCCGGCGGTGGCGGTGGCGGCGCCGGCGGTGGTGGCGCCGCACGTCACGGCGCGGCGGGCGGCGGGCGGCGGGCGGCGGGCGGCGGGCGGCCGCGTAGAACGCGGCGTCGGCGGCGGCGACCAGGGACGTCACGTCCAGGCGATGCCCACCGGGGCCGCCGCGCCGAAATCACCCGTCAGGCCGCCCGCGGGCGCGGCCGCCACGACGGCGGCCCGCAAGGCTTGCAAGAAAGCAGCCCCAAGAGGGTGTGACGCTCGCCACAGCCACGTCGCCGCGCCGGCTCGGACGGCGGGACGGCGCGACCGCTCCCCGACCGACGGCCCTGCCGAAGACGACGACCCAGTGTTACCGACCTCCTCCAGGACGTCATCATGTGAACGCTCACACGCGCTACCGAAACGGTTCAGTTCTCGACCGGAACAGTTCCGGCGACACCGTTCCGCGGCGCCCCGGCGCCGTCGGATCCACCCAGGTGGGACGGCGCGCACCGGCCGCCCGTCGTCCGGAACTTCCGCCGGGAACCGGTGGATGCTCCGGGCACCCCGGCACCGTTGCGCCCCCTTCGCGCGGACGACGAGCATCGCCGTCTCGGGACGCCCCGACCGCACGACACCGACCGCGGGGTCACCGGACACGAAGGGAAACTGCGATGCTACGCAAGATCAGAGGCTGGAGGCTCCTCGCGG
>Ga0302322_100004300_pt1 | contig 12340 bp, 11 predicted proteins | sample Fen_T0_2_FD_203757 | JGI IMG/M metagenome (GOLD analysis project Ga0302322, IMG submission 203757) | Peat permafrost microbial communities from Stordalen Mire near Abisko, Sweden - Fen_T0_2 | ecosystem: Environmental > Terrestrial > Soil > Wetlands > Permafrost | place: Sweden: Abisko...
TTGTCGATGAGAAAAAAATATTCAATGGGAAGAATATCAGGAGGGGAGACGTACTGATCGGTTTGCCCTCCACAGGGTTGCATACGAATGGCTTTTCACTTGCCCGCCGAGTTTTGCTGAACAAATTCGCGCTCGATATCCATCTTGATGAGTTGGGAAAAACGTTGGGTGATGCGCTCCTCGCTGTTCATCGCTCCTATCGGCAAACCGTGTATCCATTGCTGAACTCGGCACTGTCGAAGTATATTCACGGTCTGTCGCACATTACAGGCGGTGGGATTGAAGGCAATACGATGCGCGTGGTCCCGAACGGATTGACACTGAGTGTGGATTGGAATGCTTGGGTGCGGCCTGCCATTTTCAATCTCATCCAGCATGTTGGTGAAGTACCGGAGGAAGATATGCGGCGAACATTCAATCTTGGCGTCGGGTTGATTTTACTCGTCGATCGCCGGGGTGTTGATGCTGTACTTTCTGCGTTAAGGAAGAAAAAAGAAAAACCATATGTCATGGGTGAAGTTGCAAACAATGATTAATGAGAATATGAAAGGTTGAACCACATGAATCCGGATTTATCTGGAAACTTATCTGTCATTCAGGCAATTCAGCTGATTCTTGCCCCCGGTATCATGATCAGCGCATGCGGGCTTTTGTTGCTCGGTATTAACAATAAGTTCACCAGTGTACTTAATCGAATACGGATATTGACGGAAGAACGACGAAAGACGATCCTCAATGCAGCAGACAGAAATTTTCACCCTGCTGAAAACCAACGGATCGAAAGCATTGCCCGGCAGGTAGCCGGACTTCTCGACCGCGCACGGCTTATCCGGAATTCAATTTTCTGCTACCTCTGCGCTGTTGGATTGTTCGTGACGACTTCGTTATTCATCGGTGCTGATTATTTTGCGCCATCGATTCTCCTTAGGTATTTTATTCTCGGAATGTTTCTTGGCGGTATGATGGTTGTCTTTGTGGGCGTTAGTTTCGGAGTGTTCGATACGCTGAAGGGATTCAACATCGTCAAATTTGAGGTCCAGGTGGACGAATAGATTGTCCTGCCTATGAAAATCTCCATCCTGAATGCCGGTCAACAGACCGATTATCTTTACGGAATCGTCTCGGGACTTTCCGAGATCCCGTCATTGGAGATAGAAGTTGTTGACTCCATTAGTTCGATCGGTGTGGTTGATACCCTCCAGCACACCGCACTGTTCAACTTGCGCGGAGATAATCTTTCACCACAATCTCCTGTTGTAAAGGCTTATCGAATCTTCACGTATTATATCCGGCTCCTCTGGTACACCGCGCACACCTCATCAAAACTTTTTCATATTCAATGGGAAAACAGTATCTCTCTCGTTGATCGGACAATTCTTGTTCTCTATTATAAACTGTTCGGCAAAAAATTAGTGTATACTGCACATAATATTGATAAAGATGCACGTGATGGACGGACCACGTTTCTGCGTCGGAGTTCGCTCGAGGTGATGTATCACCTGATGGATGGTGTCATTGTTCATACACAAAAGATGAAAGACGAACTATGTCAACTCTTTCATGTCTCACCGGAAAAAGTTGTCGTTATTCCGCATGGGATTAACAATCGCATACCGCGACGCGGTCTCACACAACAGGAAGCGCGTAAAATGCTCGGCATCGAATCAACGGCACACACGATTCTTTTCTTTGGCCAGATTGATGAATATAAAGGGGTGGAGATTTTGATTGAAGCCGCATCGTTACTCGTGAAAGAAAATCCGGAAGTGGTTCTGATGATCGTTGGCAAACCGAAGCGGCAGCACACGTATGCGGCGGCGTTGAAGTCGCAGGCAGCGAAGATGCTGCCGGAAAAAAATGTACTCTTCCGGATGCAGTTTATTCCAGCTGATGAAGTGGAAACATTTTTCGCTGCGGCAGATTGTCTTGTTCTTCCGTATAAATGCATTTATCAGAGCGGAGTCATTTTTCTTTCGTACCGATTTGGCCTGCCGATTATCGCAACGGATGTAGGCAGTTTTCGCGAGGACGTGCTTGACGGAGTGACCGGTTTTATTTGTCAACCGGATGATGTGAAAGATATGGCAGAGAAACTTCGAATATTTTTCGGCAGTACATTATTCCATCAACATGAACAAACGCATGCGGACATCATCGACCGTGCCGAGAAAAAATATTCGTGGTCGAATATTGGCAGGCAAACAGTTGATTTGTATTCACGAGTACTGAAGCATTCATGAAACGACTTTCAAAAAATCTTCTTTCATTGTTTTCTGCTGATATGGCCCGCCGTCTCCTCGGTTTTATTTCCGTCGCCTATCTGGCACGCGTGTTGGGGAAGGAAGGTTTCGGAGCGGTCAATCTCGGCTTTGCGGTGCTGGCGTATGCCATGGTACTGAGTGCGGCTGGGTTCCCGACACTCGGAACAAAGAAAATAGCGCAGGGCGAATCGCCGGACTTGGTAGGCAGTGTGATGGGCAGCAGGCTGATTGCAACAAGTATCGTACTGCTCCTCGTTGCCTCCACGGTGCTGGTCACAGTTCCCAACGCAGCGATGGCGCGGCTCATTATATTATTCTCGTGCGCAGTGCTGCCGCAAATATTTTTCGTTGATTGGTTCTTCCAAGGAAAAGAAACCCTGGGAATTGTCAGTGCGGCGAGAGTGATTCAGGCAATGATGTATCTTGCAGTTGTTCTTCTGTTTGTTCGAACAACTGAAGATCTTCTGTGGGTAGCCATCGGGAGTATTGCCGGTGAGTGTGTGGCATCAGCCATACTGGTTCTGCACTTTCGCAGGACCCATCGCTCTGTTTCAATTCGTTTACGACCCTCGCTGGATCTCTTCAAACAGTCCATTCCGCTGGCGGTGGGGATTGCTCTGACAACGTTACTGATCAATTACCCGTCTCTTGCACTAGGCATTTTAACTTCAACCGCAACTGTCGGTACGTTCGGTGCGGCAAGCAAGCTTGTTTATTTCTTGTTGATGGGCGATCGGATTCTCGTGTTGCTTCTTCTGCCGGCATCAGCACGCAAGTACTCTGATTCTCCTGAAACATTCAACAGTATGCTGACAGATGCAATGCGATGGATTCTTATCATCAGTTTGCCTGTTGCGGTTGGTGGAATATTGATCGCGGATCAACTGATTGCGATCATATATGGTCTGGAGTACAGTTCTTCGGTCGCCGTGTTTCAAGTGTTTATTTGGTATTTCTTTATTACGATGGTCCATACGGTGTATTCCGCCGGGCTGATCGGCGTTGGCGGAGAGAGATCGTATGGAAAGATTATGCTTGTCACTGCTCTCGCCTACTTGGTGAGTGTTACTGCCGGAGCGTATTTCTTTGGAGCCATTGGCGCGGCGTTCGGTGTTGTTCTTTCAGAAGGCATTAGTGTCTTACTGATGAAGCGTTCCCTGCAACGGATTATTCCGCTCTGTCCGCCGGAAAAAATTTTACGCGTGATTGTTTCGGTCGGAATTATGGCAGCCGGAGTTGTACTCGTTCTCCCTTATGGATTATTGTGGGGGATTCTCTTTGGAGTTTTGTGTTATAGTCTTATACTGATACTGCTGCAGGCAGTTGTTTGGAAAGATGTTCAAGCATTACTAGTGAGGTTCTCATGAACTTAAAAATCGGAATACTTGGCGGACAGACCGGATGGAATATCCTTCTTCAACAAATCGGTATACCGCATACCGTTGTGACGGATTCGTTGCTTCCTGATGAATACAGTGTGGTGGTGGTAAGTGATAAAGCCGATGATCGTGAATCGGAAATGCTTCGCCAATACCTGACTCTGGGCGGTGCGGTGTTATGTTCTGTCAAAGTGTACGCACGTATCAGGCAGATCACGGCTCAAATAGAAAATATCGACTATCTCTATCCGGGACCTCGTTCCATATTTCATTCTCTTGGCATCATCGATGTGTATGCCCGATGCCAGCTTGCCTGGAATGCGAATGAACTGAAAACCAATCGCGGCAGTTTTGCAGCTCACGTAGGAACACGGTCTGATGACTTAGTGATTGCATTACCCTTTGATCCTTCAGCACTCATGGTGGATCAGCGTGGTGCGGTCAAATCTTTTTATTCACCGGAAAACCGGCTTCCCTTTGAAACAGTTTCGCGAGTGTCAAAAGGAGAAATCCGAGCTCTCGTCTTGAGTTGTCTCGAACTTCTTCATCATCGTCGTGGCATGCCGATGGTTCATCTCTGGAGCTTCCCCAACGGAGCGCGCTCCCTGTTCTGCCTCAGAATAGATACCGACGCGGGAACAGAGGAGCAATTAAAAGATCTCTCTCAGATTGTACAACGAAATGGAATAACAGCAACATGGTTCGTTGATACGAAAAATCATGCACAGATTATCACCTCCCTTGTTGATAAACAACAACAGGAGCTTGGCGTCCATTGTTTCGATCACGAGACGTATCCGGATTATGAAAGCAATGTTCAAAACATTCGCAAAGCGCAGGCATTGTTACGGCCTTTTGGATTTCCATTACAAGGGTTTGCTGCGCCCTTTGGTACATGGAATGATGAACTTGGCCGGGCAATTGCAGACAGCGGCTTTGAATATTCATCAGAGTTTTCGTATGATTATGACAATCTGCCGAGCAGGCCGCAACTGCTGAACGGACCCGGAGTGTTGCAGATGCCGATCCATCCGATTTGTATTGGAAGTCTCAAACGGCATAGCTATACCAATGCACAGATGATCAGATACTTTGCGAGCGTTGTGGAACGAAAGATAGCCGTACGCGAACCGCTGATGTTCTATCATCATCCACGAGATATGCATCTCGATGTGTTGGAATGGCTCATGCAAGAAATGCGCTATGCGAAAGTTCCGGTGAAAACAATGGGTGAGTATGCATCGTGGTGGAAACTGCGCACCACCTCGATTCCTGAAATACAGTTCGTGAACGGAAAGGTGCGGTTACCGGGACGCCGATTAGATAAATCACTCTATATTCGCCTGGTTCAGCCCAATGGAACAGAAGCCATTATCCCTGCATCGGAACAAATTGTACTGGAATCTGTTCGATGGGAACCGAAATCCACGCCGTGGACGATGCCGGATAACTATTTGCGCACAAGGCGGTTTAACTATCGCATTCCGCTTGTCCAAGGTGTCAATGCTGCAGTGAATTTTCTTCGAAGGAAAAAGGCATAGGAAAATCGTATGCATGTTTTATTTGCAACAAGTCAAGCAACAGCATTAACACGCGGAGGCGTACGCACACAGGTGCTTCAGACAAAAGAAGCATTGGAAAATTGTGGTGTGCAAGTGACGCTCTTTGATACGTGGCGGGATTTTCATGCGAATGAATTTGATCTGGTGCATGTTTTTTCAGCGAACATGGCGACCTACCACTTCGCACGTGCAGTGAAAGCGCAGGGACTTCCTCTTGTCGTTTCGCCTGTTTTTTATACGCGCCGGACCGCCAAAACAGTTCAGAAGGTTATCACCGTCGATAGATTGATCAGCCGCAACGTGCGTGGAATTTGGACAGATTACGGTTTGATCGCAGAGATGTGCAGCTGGGCGGAAGCGGTGACACCCAATACTCTTGAAGAAGGAAAATTATTCGTTGATGCGTTTGGTATTCCAGAAAGCAAAGTCATCGTAGTGCCGAATGGCGTGGAAGAGAGATTTGTGCATGCGAAGGCAGGACTGTTTGAACGGGAGTACGGAATAAAGAACTTTATTCTTTCTGTGGGGCACATCGGGCCTGAACGAAAAAATGTTTTACGACTCATAGAAGCGCTGGAACGCATCGATCATCCGGCAGCAATTATAGGGCGCATCGAGGATACACCCTCCGGACGAACGTGCCTTGAGCGTGCACGCCGTAATCCCCGACTGTTGATCGTCGACGCGATTCCTCATGACTCGATGCTCCTGGCGTCTGCGTATGCCGCTTGCGACGTGTTCGTTCTTCCTTCACAGTTTGAAACGCCGGGCATTGCTGCTTTAGAAGCGGGTTTAGCAGGAGCAAAAATAGTCATCACACCGGTCGGCGGAACAAAAGAGTATTTTGGCAGCGATGCGATTTATGTTGAACCGACCTCGATAGACAATATCGTTGAAGGAATACAATCAGCATTAAAGAAAAAAAAGGATTCACTCCTGCGTACTCGTATTCAAAAAGAATTTCTCTGGCATCATGTGGGAGAAAAAACGAAGAAGGTGTACGAGCTGGTGCTGGGCCAAACGTAACTCACTGTTCCCAGTGAGCACAGAACGAAATCTGTTACTAGAACGAGGAACATTGTGGCGAAACTGATCAATATATTCTTTGTGGGCGATATCAACGGTAAACCGGGAATGACGCTGATTTCCTCCTTGCTCAAACAGTACATTCAGAAATATGAAATTGATTTTTGTGTTGTCAATGGAGAGAACGCAACTGAAGGAAAGGGAATTGATGAGGCGGATGCAAAGGCACTTTTCGAACTGGGAGTTCACGTGATCACCACAGGGAATCACTTGTGGGACCGCTGGCAGGCGAAAGCGCTTATCACGAAAGAACGGAATATTCTGAGACCGCTGAATTATCCAAAAGAAAATCCTGGTAACGGTTTCGTTCTGTATGATTTGAAGGAGAAAGGACACGTTGGTGTCATCAACTTGCAGGGACGGACATTTATGCAAACCATCGACGATCCGTTCAAGGCAGCGGATTGGGCGTTGAGCAGAATTGCAAATGATACGAAAGTCGTCCTCATAGATATGCATGCGGAAGCAACAGCAGAAAAAATGGCGCTCGCATGGCATCTGGACGGACGGGTGAGTGCTTTTGTCGGAACGCATACACACATTCCTACTTCAGATGCACGGATTCTTCCCAAAGGGACTGCCTACATCACAGATGTTGGAATGAGCGGGCCCTACGATTCGGTGATCGGCATGAAAAAAGAAATTGCCATCCGAAGGTTTCAGTTCCAAACACCCTACAAGTTTGAGCTTGCCGAGCATGACGTCCGGATGTGCGCGGTTTTTATTCAAGTGGATACTGAAACCGGTAAGGCTGTGAAGATAGAGCAAGTGATCTTCCCCGGCTTTCAGTAAAAGGTAATATTTTTTTGGACGCGTAAGAGAACAGCACGAATTGAATTGCACATCCTGATACCAGGCAAAGAGCTGATGGGGAAGAGATATGGCTGAAATTATTGACGGAAAGAAAATTGCACAAGACATCAAACGCGAGGTGAAGGAAGAAACCATTCGGTTGAAAGAAAGAACCGGTGTGATACCGGGACTTGCTGTTATTCTCGTTGGCGATAATCCTGCATCTCAGTCCTATGTCAAATCAAAAGGCAAAGCCTGCGAAGAAGTTGGATTTTATTCTCTGACCGAATTCATGCCCGCCAGTATTTCAGAACAAAATCTGTTGGCCAAGATCGAGGAATTCAATCGTGATCCCAACATCCATGGGATCCTTGTTCAGCTCCCGCTTCCCAAACATATCAACGAACAGAAGGTAATCGAAGCGATTGATCCGCGAAAGGATGTCGACGGTTTTCATCCCATGAGTATTGGAAAATTAGTGATAGGACTTGAAACATTTAAATCCTGCACACCAGCAGGAATTCAAGAACTTCTTATCCGTAGCGGAAACGACCCATCAGGAAAACATGCCGTGGTTGTCGGCCGCAGTAATATCGTCGGCAAACCCATAGCGAATATTTTATTACAAAAGCAGCCTGGTGCAAATGCTATCGTGACGGTCGCGCACACCGGTACTGCTGATCTCGTGTCCTTTATCAAGACTGCAGATATTCTTATTGCTGCTGTGGGCAAACCGGAATTTATCACAGGTGCAATGGTAAAGCCGGGTGTGGTGATTATTGATGTCGGAATCAATCGTGTTGAAGATCCTTCGTCGACGAAAGGTTATCGCATCGTCGGTGATGTACATTTCGAATCTGCGTCAAAAATCGCGAAGGCAATTACGCCGGTTCCCGGCGGCGTCGGTCTCATGACTGTTGCCATGTTGTTGAAGAATACCTTAAAAGCGGCAACGGGGCTATGATCCATCGGGGTCTCTCTCGGAAGCCTGTTTGAAATGACCTAGGCTGTCACTCGTGTGCATTCACCTGTTGAACTGTTTCACAAAAGGTGGAAGAGAGTTAAAATTTATTTCGAAAACAATCGCGCAAACCCGTCGTAGGGAACAAGGGGAACAATCTTAAATCCGATAAGCCCGGCTTTGACTAACGGCAAAGAATCAATGACACGCTGAGCTTCTGCCGAATCTCCGCATTCAAGAATCAAAACTGCTTCATACTGTTCCTGGGAAAAAAATAATTCGCGTATCGTACCTTCTTGATATAATTCCCATGCTCGCTGAGCTTCCTCAGCGAGCAATTCCAGGGTGAACTGGTCATCCCGTACATAGCTGACTTCAGTTTCAAGTGCAAGAATTTTCATCGTCGTACTTTTCAGGATGGGAGTGTTGATTTCTCAGCCGGCACCTGATGAACTGGCGAAAACAACCGGATGGTCTCGTCGTTCAGAAGTGCCCAAATACTATAGACACCAAGAATTGTCCCGAGTGGAATATGCAAAAGATTGAAAAACGAAATGACGAGCAATGTGATACGACCCCATTCTTTTCTTTTTATCACACCGACAGCTCCAATTATTCCAATGAGTGAAAAAACGAAAATAAAAATTCCTATGATAGTCAGGATACATGGTACGATCTCCATCACTTCTGGAGGAACTTCACTCATTCCGTGGCGATCATAGCGGGAAGCAAACTCTATGATATATCTGAATCCATAGGCTATAATAAAAAGTATGAATGAGCCGATGAGCGTTAACGATTCATACACAATGTTCACAATTCCGACAAGGGTAATATGTTTTTCCATGGAGCGCCGTTCCTTTCTGAATTTATGGGGAAGAATGAAATGCTGTCTAGTATACGAGGATTTTTATCAAAAAGTTATCAGGAGGATACAAGAAGTTGTTCTGGAGGGTTCCCTACTTGATGCATATGCCTCCCAAGGAGTATAAAAAACTTTTTCTAGTTGATATTCATATTGAATAAACATAATATCTATTAATTGAGGAAATTTGTACGGGAACCAAGTACGGAGCATTTGAAAGTATTTTTTACACGATGAAGAAATTATTCTCACATATCAAACGACTGTGGCTTCTGTTTGCACAAAAACTTGGGAAATTCAACACGATCGTGCTGCTCTCCTTCGTGTATATCATCATCATCGGATGTATGTCGCTGGTGATGAGAATATTCCGAAAAGATCCTTTACGGAAGAGCATGGATCCCAAACTCACGACGTATTGGCAGATCAAAGAGCCCGGTGAACAAACTCTCGATCGCCACAAATTTCAATTCTGATCCGGCTGAGTATGAATATTCTTGGCATTTCATGTTTCTACCATGATTCTGCGGCAGCGCTCATAAAAGATGGGCAGCTGGTTGCCGCGGCACATGAGGAACGTTTTACAAGGAAAAAACACGATCAAGATTTTCCCGCCAATGCAATTCAGTATTGTTTGCAGGCGGGGGGCATTCAAGCACAGGACATTGACTATATCGGTTTTTACGACAAGCCGTTTATCAAGTTTGAACGAATACTCACGACCTATGTTGCAACATTTCCCAAAAGCCTTCCTTCGTTCCTCAAATCGATGCCGGTGTGGCTGAAGGAAAAACTTTGGATTCCTCAGAAAATCAGAGAAGAACTCGGTGATGCAGGAAAACTTTTATTTGTAGAGCACCATCTGTCTCACGCCGCGAGTGCGTTTTTTGTTTCTCCTTTCTCTGAAGCAGCAATTCTTACAGCCGATGGAGTCGGTGAGTGGGAAACGACGACCATGGGAACGGGGAACGATAAAACACTGACATTGACGCAGAGCATTCATTTCCCGCACTCACTCGGTCTTCTCTATTCGGCTTTTACTTATTACCTTGGTTTTCGTGTTAACAGTGCGGAATACAAAGTCATGGGACTGGCACCTTATGGAAAGCCAGTGTTCGCTGATCTCATCTTGCGGGAACTTGTCTCTCTGAAAGATGATGGAAGCTTTCGGTTGAACATGAACTATTTTGCATATGATTATGGTTTGACCATGACCAATCAGCGTTTCCACAGCCTGTTCGGCGCTCCACCGCGCACACCGGAATCCGCATTAACTCAATTCCACAAGGATATTGCGGCCTCCATCCAGCATGTCACCGACGAAATAATGGTGCGCATGACAACGCACCTTCACAGACAAACCGGAAGTAATAATCTCTGCCTTGCCGGAGGTGTTGCGCTGAACTGTGTCTCCAATAGCAAAATACTTGCATCCTCTGGTTTTAAAAATATATTTATTCAACCGGCGGCTGGAGATGCCGGCGGATCTGTCGGGGCGGCATTTTATATTTATAATATGTTATTGAAAAATGAGCGCACGTTTACTTGGAGCCATAATTTTATCGGCCCCGAATATTCGGATGATGAAATTGAACAGGTTCTGCAGCAAATCGGTCTTGTCCATGAACGGTATACCACCGGTCCTCTCCTGGTAAAAACCGCTCAGTTGATCGCTGATCAGAATGTTGTGGGATGGTTTCAGGGCCGCATGGAGTTTGGTCCGCGTTCATTGGGTGCACGCAGTATACTGGCGGACCCGCGGAATCCTGAAAATTATTCGCGTGTGAATTTAAAAATAAAGTTTCGTGAGAGTTTTCGTCCGTTTGCACCAACAATTCTTTTCGAACGATTGGAAGAGTACTTTGAATTTGACCGACCGAGTCCGTATATGTTATTCGTTGCACAAGTAAGGCCTGAGAGGAGAACAATTCCGGCGGTGACGCATGTCGATGGTTCCGCCCGTCTTCAGACGATTACTCGCAGCGATCATCCGCTCACCTATGATTTAATTAGTGAATTCGAAAAGTTAACAGGATGCCCAGTGGTCATTAATACTTCCTTTAATGTTCGGGGTGAACCGATCGTTTGTACGCCACTTGATGCCATCAAATGCTTTTTACGAACTGACATGGATTATCTGATCCTCGGAAGTTATGTCCTCGATAAACGCAAAATTAAAGAGTCAGGATATCAAATGCCTGTCTCCGACAAATTCGATCCAGATTAATTATGTGAAAGGCAGGGGAATGTCAAAGATTCTAAAAAAAATTAAGTCGGTTGCTGCTCTCATGGGAGAGTTCTGGGCGTTTATGCGAATACAAAAAAAATGGTGGCTTGCTCCCCTTATTGTTGTCCTTCTTCTCATGGGAATGCTAATCATTTTGACTGAAGGATCAGCGCTCGCTCCATTTATTTATGCACTATTTTAATTGAATGGGAGGCTTCGATGATTTGAAGGAACATAAGAAGATACAGGGTGCTCCTCTATCATCAATTGTCATCAATTTCGTCAAGGCTGCAGAAGAATAAATTTCAAAAAAGAACAAAACCATAGGAAAACTTCGTCCCACCATGGACTATCGATAAATCCCTTTCATAGATAAATTCGATATCTGTGCACCTACGTAGTTTCAATTCCTTTTAGGGTCATCCTTCTCTATTATAGTTCATCCTCGCTATTCTTATCATACTTGATAACAAGTCGTTATTAACATAATAATCGACCTGTACTGATATATTGCCCTGTCTTGATAATGTTTGTTTCTTAGAATGGTACAGATGTTGTTCGATATCATTGGGCATTGGATGCAAACGGATGTCCTTGGCCGGAATATCGTTTGTAATTTTTGTCCGATTTGAGGATGGTTGTATCTTCTCATCGGCGAAGGAGCGATGTACATGATGTCCTGTGAGGAGAAAACTATTCGTATTAAAAGTTTTTCCTTCGTTGCAGAGGCAGCCATTTCCCACTAAAGAGCAATATCTCAATAATTTCAACCGATGAAGGCATAATGTTCTTTTGGCAAAAAGACAATCTAATGCAGGTCGACGTATCGCTCGGTGTTACGATCGGTGGTACTCATACGGTTTTTGGTTATGTCGATCAAAAAGGGAAATGTCTTGCACATTCAACCATTCCGACAATAGCTCATCAACCCGCTGATTTATTTTTTGAACGACTCCATTCGAATGCAGCCGCATTGTTTGATACCATCCATGAGAAATGCAAATTGATCGGGATTGGAGTAGGTGCTCCTAATGCAAATTATTACACCGGAATGATTGAAAATCCTCCTAATTTGAGCTGGGAGAATGTAAATGTCTGGGCTGAAATAAGGAAGTATTATACAATACCGGTAGCTATCACGAATGAGGCAAACGTGATTGCGCTTGGTGAAATGCTTTTTGGTGCTGCTCAGGGCATGAAGAATTTT
>Ga0302322_100004301_pt1 | contig 12339 bp, 12 predicted proteins | sample Fen_T0_2_FD_203757 | JGI IMG/M metagenome (GOLD analysis project Ga0302322, IMG submission 203757) | Peat permafrost microbial communities from Stordalen Mire near Abisko, Sweden - Fen_T0_2 | ecosystem: Environmental > Terrestrial > Soil > Wetlands > Permafrost | place: Sweden: Abisko...
CAAGACCAAGGCGGTGCTGTTCAACAACCCGCTCAATCCCGCCGCAGTGGTCTATCCGCGCGAAGACCTCGAACTGCTGGCGCGCTTCTGCCAGGAGTTCGATGCGGTCGCGATCTGCGATGAGGTCTGGGAGCACGTGACATTCGACGGTCGCGAACATGTCCCGCTGATCACGATCCCGGGGATGCGCGAGCGCACCATCAAGGTCGGCTCGGCCGGCAAGATCTTCTCGCTCACGGGATGGAAGATCGGTTTCGTCTGCGCAGCGCCACCCCTGTTGCGTGTCGCCGCCAAGGTGCACCAATTTCTCACCTTCACGACCGCGCCCAACCTGCAGATCGCCGTCGCCTACGGGCTATCCAAGCCCGACGATTATTTCCTGAGTATGCGCGCGGAGCTGCAAAGGAGCCGCGATCGCCTGACAGCGGGATTGGAGCGCCTCGGCTTTCCCGTGCTGAAGGCGCAAGGCACCTACTTCCTCACCGTCGATCTGTCGCCGCTCGGGCTGAACGAGACCGATGAGGCGTTCTGCCGGCGCATCGTCAACGACTACAAGGTCGCCGCGATTCCAGTCTCGGCCTTCTACGAGACCGACCCCGTCAGCTCGGTGGTGCGCTTCTGCTTCGCGAAGAAGGATGCAACGCTGGATACCGCGCTGGAGCGTCTCTCCGACGCGATCCATCGGCGGTGAAAGGAAAGACCATGGTGCAAGGCCGGCAGCGTTCCTGGCTGATCCTCGTTGCCGCTGCGCTGATGTGTTTGTTGCAACCGGCTCATGCCGAACAGCGGCTGGTCAATTTCTACAACTGGTCGAACTATATGGCGCCCGGCGTGCTCGAGGCCTTCACCAAGGAGACCGGCATCAAGGTGATCTACGACACCTTCGACGCCAACGAGACGCTGGAGACGCGGTTGTTGGCCGGCAAGTCCGGTTACGACGTGGTCGTGCCCACAGCCTATTTTCTGCAGCGCCAGATCAAGGCCAGGATCTTTCAGCCGCTCGACAAGTCGAGGCTGCCGAACCTCAGCCATGCGTGGGACGTCGTGACGCAGCGCCTCGCCACCTACGATCCCGGCAACCAATACGCCGCCAACTACATGTGGGGCACCACCGGCATCGGCTACAACGTGAAGGCGGTGGAGAAGATTCTTGGACCGGATGCGAAGATCGACAGCTGGGACATCGTCTTCAAGCCGGAGAATATCGCCAAGTTCAAGGAGTGCGGCGTCCACATGCTGGATTCTGCCGACGACATTTTTCCGGCCGCGCTGAACTATCTCGGCCTCGATCCTAATTCGACCAAACCGGCCGACCTGGATCAGGCGGCCGAGGTCGTCGGCAAGATCGCGCCTGACGTGCGCAAGTTTCATTCGTCCGAATATCTGAGCGCGCTGGCGACCGGCGAAATCTGCCTGGTCGTGGGCTGGTCGGGCGACGTCATGCAGGCGCGGAGCCGCGCTGCTGAAGCTAACAACGGCATCGAGATCGGCTATGCGATTCCGAAGCAGGGCGCGCAGATGTTCTTCGACAATCTCGCGATCCCCGCGGACGCCCAGCACGTTGCCGAGGCCTATGAGCTGATCAACTATCTCTACCGGCCGGAGGTTGCCGCCAGGAATTCGGACTTCCTGTCCTACGCCAACGGGAATCTGGCGAGCCAGAAGCTGGTCGATCCGAAAATCCTGAACGACAAGAACATCTATCCGGACGAGGCGACGTTGGCAAAACTGTTCGTCATCACCGCGCGCGACCCGGCCACGCAACGCATCATCAACCGGTTGTGGACGCGGGTGAAGACGGGACGGTGAGTGACTGAGCTCACGACTTCGTTTCGCGGCCGTCGTTGCGAGTGAAGCGATCTGTCCGCCGTGCCTTGCCGGTCCACTTCGTGCAGCCGGCGATCATAGAGCAGCGTTCGGGGAGGTAGCGGCATCGCTCCGGATGCTTCCGGCTGGCCCCCCTTCGAAATAGAGTGTTTGATCCTTCGAGTCTTATCTCGGTATGCGTCAGCGGCGCTGGTGTTGTGAGCAGAAACCTTGTTCAAGATGCCTGCGGATGCGAATAGCGCTTTCTTGACGTCCTCGCCGTTGGTATCAGCTCAAGGCTCGGTCGACGCGCGCCTCAGGTCAATCCACACCCGATGCACGGCGGAGCTTGAAAGCCGATCGTGCCGCCATTGGCAGGGCCGCCAGCCGGCTCGCAGTTGGCAGGTTGACTTGGTTTTTAGGCTCAAGCCCGGATAAGATTGACGCAATCCGGAAATGTGTTTGGGATATCAGACATGATCGATCATCCTCGCATTACGCTTTCGCCCGACGTTTTGGCCGGCAAACCGGTGGTCCGAGGCACGCGTCTTTCAGTCGAGTTCGTGATCGGGCTGTTGGCATCGGGCTGGACCGAACCAGACATCCTGTCCAACTATCCGAATCTTACGCATGACGACATCATCGCGTGCCTTGCCTATGCGCGTGATCTGCTGAGCGGGGAAAAGGTCTATCCGAGTGCTGCGTGAAGCATGCGCTTCCTCGCCGACGAAAACTTTCCCGCTGCAGCCAGATCGGCTCTGATTGCGGCTGGGCATGATGTTTCCTGGGTTGGCGCTGTGGCGCCCGGTGTATCAGACCCGGACGTCCTGGCCCTTGCGGGACACGAGGGACGCATCCTGCTGACTTTCGACAAGGATTTCGGAGAGCTGACGAAATCATGGGCATTTCCGCCGGGATGTGGCGCGATCTTATTTCGAATCCCCGCGCCGAGTCCCGGTTCTGTCGTCGAATCGTTGGCAGCTCCGGTGCTCGCGCGGGACGACTGGGCCGGCCATATTTCGGTCATTGAGCCCGGCCGAATTCGGATGCGGGTGATCAACCAGAGATAGCCCGAGTCCGCGGGATAGAGCGCCTACCGCCATCTCCGGTGCAGCCACAGCCACTGTTCCGGATATTCGCGGATCCAGCCTTCGACCACGTCGGAGACCGCCTGGGTGGTGCCCTGGATGTCGATATTGCCGTTGGCGTCGCGCACCGGCTTGACCTCCTCCGACAATTCGGCGCGGAAGCGGTTGCCGGGCAGGCGGATCATGCGCACGCCATGAACCGGACACTCGACCTGGCGCAGCAGCCGCGCCAGCAGGGGATTGGCGCGGGTCTTGCGCCCGAAGAACGTGACCTCGACGCCGCCGGTCAGGTACTGATCGACCAGCATGGCGACATGCTGGCCGTTCTTCAACGCTTCCGCGAGCCGGAGCGGCGCATCGCGCCCTGCAGGAATCAGCGTGCCCATTTTGATCTGCCGCAACTCCTGGATGATGCGATCGGCTGACGCGATGTTGGGCCTGCGATAGAGGACCGCAGTATCGAGCCCGTGGGAGACCGCGGCCAGCGCCGGCATCTCCCAATTGGCGAGATGGCTCGCAAAGATCAGCGCCGGCCTGCCGTCGAGGCGGAGCTGATGAAACAGCTCGTGGGTGCGGTCCGACAGCTCGATCCGGCTGGTCTCGGGATGGGCCTCGACATAGTCCCAGATCTTGTCGATATGGGCGAATTCGGCGCCGAGGCGGCCGAGATTGTCGTAGACACCGGCCATGATGGCGTCGATGTCCTGCGGCGACTTCTCGGGAAAAGCGGCGGTGAGGTTGGCGCGGCCTATTCTGTCCTCGCGCAGCCGCGGTCCGATCAACCGCGCCAAGCGGCTGAACAGATCACCGGTCTTGATCGGGTCGAAATAGCGTGTGGTGCGCAGCAGGCCGACCGTGAGCGCGCCGATGGCTGACGCGCTGAGCGACTTGGAAACCTCGCGGAATCGCGACTTGGTCCGGGCGGGCAACGGATTCATCTGGGGATGCGACGCGGTCAGGCCGGTTCGCGGGTCAGGATCAACGAGGCATTCTGGCCGCCGAAGCCGAACGAGTTCGACATCACGGCGGTGACGCGCGCGTCGCGGGCGGTGTTGCCGACCACGTCGAACAGGATCGCAGGATCCGGGACCTCGTAATTGATGGTCGGCGGAATCCGCTGATGCTCCAGCGTGAGCAGCGAGAAGATCGCCTCCACCGCGCCGGCTGCCGAGATCGTGTGTCCGACCATCGACTTGTTGGAGGACACCGGAATCCTGCCGAGGTGCTCGCCGAACACCGCGGCGGCGCCGTGATATTCCATCTTGTCGTTTTCGGGCGTCGCGGTGCCATGGGCGTTGATGTGGTCGATCTGCTCCGGCGCCATGCCGGCGTCGGCCAGGGCCTTGCGGATGCAGCCGATGATCGGCTTGCCATCGGGGCTGGAGCGCGTGCGATGAAACGAGTCGGTGAGTTCGCCGCAACCGGCGATGACACCGAGAATGGCGGCCCCGCGCGCAATTGCTGCATCGTAGCTTTCCAGCACCAGCGCGCCCGCACCCTCGGCCATGACGAAACCGTCGCGGTTCTTCGAGAACGGTTTCGATGCGCCCTGCGGCGGTTCGTTCTGGGTCGAGAGCGCCGACAGCAGCGAGAAGCGAACCAGGCCTTCCGGATTGACCGAGCCTTCCGTCGCCGCACACAGCGCAACATCGGTCTCGCCGCGGCGGATGGCTTCGACGCCAAGCTGAATCGCGGTCGCGCCGGAGGCGCAGGCGGTGGACAGCGAGATCGGCGAGCCCTTGGTGCCGAAGGTTTCGGAGAGAAAATCGGCGACCGAGCCGAACTGGAAGCGATGGTGATAGGGGTTGAACTTGCCGCCGCCGCACACCTTGAGCAGATCATCATAGGAGAAGTCGGTCCCGCCGACCTCGTGCGCGATTTCCAGGCGTTGCGGCCACTCGATCTCGACCGGCGCCACCGCCAGGAACAGCGGCCCGGGAAAATCACCCTTGGTGCCGACGCCGGCTTGCGCAATCGCTTCCTCGACGGCGAGCTGTGCAAGCCGCTCGGACAGACCGGTGGAGGTGAACGGCGTTACCGGAACGAAGTCCACGGTGCCGGCCATCGTGGTCCTGAGGCCGTCGATCGGGAAGCGGGTGATGGTGCTGATGCCGGATTCACCGGCTACCAGCTTCGCCCAATTGTCTGACTTGCCGGCGCCAAGTGAGGTCACAACGCCCATGCCGGTGACGACGACGACGGGCCGTCCGAACTTGTCGCGTGCAGCAGTCATATTTTCTTTTCCCCGCTCGTGATGGTGTCGAGAATGCAGCCCTACTCGACCGCTTCGACCAGGGCCATGCCCTCGCCCCGCCAATGACCAGCCCCGACCACCACAATCTGGGTCGGAGCCGCAGCCATTTCAATCTCGACGCCGGTGGAATCGCCCGGCGGGAACAGCGCGCCGCGCGACACCGACAGCGCGGCGAGCGCCAGCCCCAACGAGAACTGGGTTTCCATGGTGTGACCGAAGCGGGTGCCGCTCGATCGCACCGGGATGGCTTTGTACTTCTCGAGGAAGGCCCGCTCCTCCGAGGTGACGGGCTCGGCACCGGTTGCGCCCGTGATGATGGCGCCCTGGTTCTCGCAGGCGCCAACCGCCCCCCATAGCTTCTCAAGCGTCTCGGTCACCGCGCCCGGCTGCCTGCGCCTGGCGCGGTCGGCAACCACGCTGCTGAGGCGTGCGAACGGCTTGGCGTTGCGCGCCAACGCATGGGCCTTGGATTCAATCACGAGAAATGCGCCGGCCGAGCCGAGCGCGAATCCGGGATGTTCCTGGCGGGCCCACACCGGCGCAAACTTGTCCTTCAGATTGAAGTCGCCGAACTCGTAGAGCACCAGGAGATCCTTGCGCTCACCATTATGCGAGCCGCCGATCAGCGCGATGTCGCTCTGACCGCCGGTGATGCGAGCCAGCGCAATGCGTGCGGCATCGACCGCCGCGACTTCCTCGCCCATGAAGGTCCGCGAGGTGCCGCAGACCCCGTGCACGATGGCAATGTTGCCCGCGAGCAGATTCGAGAGCTGGGCCAGGAACAGCGTGGGCCGGAGGTCGCTCATCAGCCGCTCGTTGAGGAAGCCGGGCGAGCAATTTCCCTTGGCCTCGGCATTGAGAATAGTGGTATCGACGGAAATGTCGCGCTCGCCGCCGCCGGCAGCGACGATCATGTCCATCCGCGACAGGATCTCCTTGTTGCCTTTCAGCCCGGCGGAATCGAGCGCAAGACCGGCGGCATAGGTGCCGATGCGCTGCCAGGCTTCCATCTGGCGCTGGTCGCCCTTTTTCGGGATCTGGCTGTCAAGATTGACGGGTGCCCAGGGGTGCACGACGTAAGGCGCAAAACCCTTCTCGTCGACATTGATCCGGCCCTGATTGAGGGCGTCCCAGTTCGCGTCCAGCCCTTCGCCGAGCGATGTCGCAAGTCCAATGCCGGTAATCCAGACTTCCACTGGTTCCGGCGTCGCAGATGTCGTCTCGATCATGGCAGCAGGACCTGTTGCGGAAAGCCGATGCGCTTGGCCTCGGCGTCCATGTGTCCGCGCAATTCCGGATTGGGGAAGGGGACGTGGGTGAAGGTGATGCTGGCGTTCGAGCGCAGTTTGCCCCCGACCTTCACCCGTGCTTCGGTCATGGCATAACCGGAGCCTTCGTGGATAACGCTGGCCTCCACGGTCAGCACCTCGCCCGGCGTTACGAAGCCGCGCATTTTTGCTTCCTTGACCGCGGCGAGGAACGGCATGCGCTCGAACTTCATCAGCGCCAGCAACAGCCAGCCTGCGGTCTGGGCCATCGATTCGATCAGCAGCACGCCGGGCATGATGGGATGCCCAGGGAAATGGCCCTCGAAGATCGTGCTGTGGGTCGGAACCTGAGCCTCGACCGAGATCGTCCTCTCGTCCAGCTTGAGGTCGAGAATGCGGTCGATGAGCTTGAAATATTCGATCTGCATGGCGGGCGCTCAAGCGCCCTTGGCGGCGACCAGTTCGTCAATCCGTGCGCAAAGATTTTTCAGCACGAAATACTGTTCGGTGCTCGCCTTGCCGTCGTTGACTTCCTGGGTCCACTTTTCCAGCGGCAGCTTGATGCCGAACGCCTTGTCGATCGCGAAAGCGATATCGAGAAAGTCGAGGCTGTCGATGCCCAGATCGTCGATGGCGTGGCTATCCGGCGTGATCGTGTCGCGCGGGATGTCGCAGGTTTCAGCGATGATCGTGGCGACCTGATCGAATGTTGAGGACATCACTAAGCCTTTGATATTTTTGAGAGATATTCTGTGATGGTGCAATGGGAGGACGCCGGCCCCAGATGCCCTGGTCAGGTGTCCAGGTCTCATCGCCCGGGAGTCGAGTGCCCGTATATCGGAGCGCCGCCGTTAGTTCAATGGAGGCGGAAGCGCTGCTCGCAACCGGATGTCATGCGCCAAATCGGCGCCTTTTTGTGCCGCAATTGGGGCGGGTCAAGGCGTATAGGGCTCGGTGATGAGGCGGGCACAGTCGCGCCGTCCCGTCAGCATGCAGTCCTGGGTCTTGCGCAGATCGGCAATGCTCATGGCAAGCCAGATACCGATCGCGGTCAGCGCAATCGTGAAGGCGAAGGCCGCAATATTGGCGAGGATTCGGTGGCGAAAATCATCGGCTTGGTCGCGGGCCTGTTCGTAACGCGAGAGGTCGAGGGGTTCGGGCCGAACCTCGTCGCGCCGGCGAAGCGGCACCGGCGGGCCGCCGCCAGCGGCACTCCGGTGCTGAGGTGCGTTGCGCGGCCGAAATGGCACCACGCGATGATCGTCCTCCGCAGCAATGGGCCGTTGCGTCTTCATTGCCTTCGACTCCGCTGCCTTCTCTTATCACGCTGGGATGAACCCCACCAATAAACTTTGTCATGGCAAACGTGCGTCAGACCAATGTTACGACCTTGGGATGAGTGCTTGACGCGTCAGGTCTCGAACGTATCGTGGAACCGCCCGTAGTCGATCCTGATCCGACCGTCGATACGCGTGGCATCCAGAATGTCTGCGTAACGATGACCGAAGCGGATGTCGGGATGGTCGTAGCTCTTGCGTGCGTGCACCGTTTGCGCTGCAACAACGTCATATCCCGACACGACAACGACCAGGGACATGTTGACGGCCTCAAGATCCGCACTGCTCATGCCGTAGAGAGGGCTGGTCTCATCCAGCACATGATAGAGCGTCCAGCTCAGAGCGAGCACCGGGCTTTCGCTGCGCAGCAGCGGCAGCTCGTAGAACCGGCGAAATGGCATTCCCTCCTGGGTGATGACGTTCCTGAACATCCACAGCCGCGCGGTGGCGTTGCCGATCAGGTTCTGCCGCTCGTTGGCGAACCGTAGCATCAGGGTCGGTAACCCTTCATGATTGGAAATGACTGGGTAATGGGCGAACAACAGCCGCGCCTGCGGCCGCGAAAAGCGGGAGAAGATCAGCCCGGTCATCAGGGACATCGAGAAGACGCCGGTGAAGAGCTCGACGGTCGCGATCAGATGGCCGTAATGCGTCTGCGGATGCATGTCGCCGTAGCCGGCGGTCGAGAGCGTCTCGATGCTGAAATAGAAGTAGTCGATGTAGTCGCCGCCCGACACGCTTGAGATCGGCTGATCGCCGATCCAGTACAAGGCGCCGAACGCGGCGTTGAACGCGAGGAAGACCAGTGCGGCGCCGAAGATGAACGCCGGCCAGGATGCCGTCATGCAGCGATGGCTGATATCAGCCCAGAAATTGAGACCAAGCCCTTCGGCGACAATCTCGCGTCCGCCTACCCGGACGACGCGCCCCTTCGCGATCAAATCGTTGTGCTCGTTCACCACGTCTCAGATCTCAGCTTAATTGGTCGGCGCTACGCCCCACGGTCGGCGGGGGCTTTGAACGCCGGCGTCACCATGGCATATATGCATGATTGAACGACACAATTGATACTCGAAAAGCTGGAAACCCGCGCCATGGCGAACACACGCGAACCGTTGCTGCACCCCATTCCCATCACCTCGCTCCGCCCGACGCAGATGACGGTCGGTATGCGCGAGGTCAAGGAGAAGCGGCAGCGCTGGCGGGAGCATAAGTCGACGAAGAAGCAGGCGGAGCTGCTCGGCAAGCACATGATTCCGGTGGTACTCGGCCCTGACCAGCGCAACTATGTCGTGGACCATCACCATCTGGCGCGCGCGCTCCATGAAGAGGGCGTCAAGGACGTGCTGGTCACCATCATCAGCGATCTGACGATGGTGGATCCGGACGCGTTCTGGAGCGTGATGGATAACAAGAGATGGGTCTATCCCTATGACGCCAAGGGCCAACGCCGGCATTTCAAGGACCTGCCAAAGTCTGTCGCGGATTTGAAGGATGACCCATACCGCAGCCTTGCTGGCGAATTGCGCCGCGCGGGTGGCTTTGCGAAGGACACCACACCGTTCAGCGAGTTTCTCTGGGCGGATTTCCTGCGCCGCAAGATCTCGCGCAAGACCGTGGACGGGCATTTCGCCTCCGCGATGGAAAAGGCGCTCACATTCGCCAAGAGCAAGGATGCGGTCTATCTGCCCGGCTGGTGCGGTCCGGCCTCCGACGATTGACGGATCGAGATGCGACCGGCGCTTGCGCCTATTTCGGCAGCCGTCCCATCAGATAGAACTCGTCGTTCGGACGCATGGCCGTGACATTGGCCATCCGGTTCGACAGCGCGAAGAACGCTGCGATCGCGGCGATATCCCAGATGTCGGCGTCGCTGAAGCCGTGATCCGAGAGCGCCACGAAGTCGCCGTCCGCAACGGTTTGCGCCTCGAGCGCGACCTTCATCGCGAAGTCGAGCATCGCCGCCTGCCGCGGCGTGATGTCGGCCTTGCGATAGTTGATGGCGATCTGATCGGCAATCAACGGGTTCTTGGCCCGGATCCGCAGGATCGCGCCATGGGCGATCACGCAATACTGGCACTGATTGGCGCTCGACGTCGCCACCACGATCATCTCGCGCTCGGCCTTGGTCAGCCCGCCATCCTTGTCCATCAGCGCGTCGTGATAGGCGAAGAAGGCGCGGAATTCATCCGGCCGGTGCGCCAGCGTGAGGAAGACGTTTGGGACGAAGCCGGACTTGTCCTGCACCGCGACCAGGCGCGCACGGATGTCGTCCGGCAGGGTGTCGATCGCGGGGACGGGAAAGCGGCTGATGGGGGCTTGCGTCATGGCGTGGGTCCGGCGTGTTCGATCGTGTCGAGCGCCGAACCATAGTCGATCGCGATCAACCCGCAAAGCCGAGGCGAGCCATGACTTCAGCGCAGCGGCTTCTTCAACAGCGAAAAGCGGTCGGGATCGAGCCCCATCGATGGCTGCAGCAGCGGGCCATCGAGCGACTGAGCCAGCCCCGAGGGCCGTTCGCGGTCGCCGCTGTTGGAATCGTTGTCGCGGCTGGAGGTGGCGCCACGCCAGCGATCCAGCACCGCGCCGACGAAATGCATGTCGTGACCGGAGCTGGCCGACGGCACGGTGGAAATGGTGGCTTCGCTGCGCGGCATCTGGTGCGGCGGAACCTCCTTGAAGCGCAGCCGGGTCGGCAGCGCGACACCTTCGCCGAACGCCAGCACCTCGCGGGTGCCGAGCGAGGGTACGAAGGAAAGCAGGTTGGCGGCCGCGTCCGAGACCGCGGAGCGCAGCAGCGCCTGGTCGCGTTCGTTGGCTAGACGCATCGTGAACAGCGTGTTGCATTGAGAGATGATGGTGGCGTCGAGCTCGGCCGGACGCTGAGTTATCAGGCCGAGATAGACACCGTATTTGCGGCCTTCCTTGGCGATGCGCGAGATCGCCTTGCGGGTCGGGCCGAAACCGATCGAGCGGTCGGCGGAGGCGTAGCGATGCGCCTCCTCGCAGATGAAGAGCAGCGGCGAGACGCCGTCGCTCCAGAGGCCGAAATCGAACGCCATCCGGCACAGCACCGACACCACGGAATCGACCACCTCGGCGGGGAAACCCGCGAGCTGCATCACGGTCATCGGCCGCCCGTTCGCCGGCAGGCGGAACAGGTGGCTGATCACTTCCGCCATGCTGTCGCCGCCGACATTGGCGTTGTCGAACATGAAGGCGTAGCGCGGGTCGTTGCGGACGGCCTCGATGCGCGAAATCAGCTTGTGATAGATGATGCGCGAGGAACGGTTCTCGAGCTTGCCCATGCGCTCGTCGATCAGATTGATGAGATCGACCAGGCGGTAGGGCACCGGCGTGTCCACGGTATAGCCGACAGTCTTGGGATCGACGCGCTTGAGGCCGATCCGGTCCGAGTTCTGGTACTGGGTGTAGGCCCCCTTCGCCATCGGAATGACTTCGGCCAGGATGTCGAGCTCTTCAGGCACGCCTGGTCGGCCGCCGAACAGCACATCGACGATTTCCTCGAAATTGAACAGCCAGAACGGCAGTTTCAGATTGCGCGGATTGATCACCAGCGAACGGTCGCCGAAGCAGCGGCCATATTCGTTGTGCACGTCGAGCAGGAACAGGCGCAAATTGGGGCGCGCCTTGAGGATCTCGTTGAGCAGCAGCGACACACCGGTCGATTTGCCGACGCCGGTCGAGCCGACCACGGCAAAATGCTTGGACAGCATTTCCTCGACATTGACATAGGCGCGAACCGTAGGGTCCTGCTGCAGCGCGCCAATATCGATCTGGTCCACGGTGGTCGGCGTGTAGATCGTGCGCAGCTCCTGGCTCGTGATCATTTCCACGGCATCGCCGATGGTTGGATAGTGCGTGACGCCGCGCTGGAATTTGGACTTTTCCGCCGGGCCCATGATCTCGCCGAGCAAGTCGACGGAGGCGGTGGCGAGATAGGTGTCGGCATCCGCCAGCCCTTCACTCGACACTTCGGCGATGATCGCAACGATCGTGGCGTTCGGGCAGCGGATGCTGATGAAGCGGCCAACCGTCGCGCGGATTTCGGAGACGGCGATTGGTTTTGTCGCGAGAATACCCACGCGGGCCTGCGAGCCTCGTACCGAAATGACGCGTCCGAAGGGTGTCACGATCATGGAACCTGTGGTGATTGAAGGCCTGATGATCACCTTGGCTGCTGTCATTGGACAAACGGTTAAACAGGCCGGAAGCCCGACGCGACCAGGTGAGGTATCGGTATCCAGCCAACGCTTCGGCCGCCGCCCGAACGGATCGTCGGCGTCGCGAAGAGTGCTGCAAAATCAGGGCTTTGGCACGGAGTCCGTGAAATTCGCGGGGCGCTGCAGCTTAACGGCGGGTTTACCATCTCAAGCGGGCCTTTCGATTCCGGCTTGCAAGCCCGTTGCAGCAGCAGCGGTGATCTTCTGTCCACACTCGCAGATTGATTTAGGCCAAGGGGCAGGCTTCAACCTCGTGCATCCTGCCGCGTCAGAGGGCGCAACCAGTGATCGCCAATGCAAACAGACCGCTGTGACACCCTGATCATCGGTGTCGACATTGCA
>Ga0302322_100004303_pt1 | contig 12338 bp, 8 predicted proteins | sample Fen_T0_2_FD_203757 | JGI IMG/M metagenome (GOLD analysis project Ga0302322, IMG submission 203757) | Peat permafrost microbial communities from Stordalen Mire near Abisko, Sweden - Fen_T0_2 | ecosystem: Environmental > Terrestrial > Soil > Wetlands > Permafrost | place: Sweden: Abisko...
CGAGCCGTACGACGAGATGCCGAACGGCGGACGGAACCAGGCGGGCGCGACACCGGTGGCATCCGCGATGGTGTCGCGCGCGCGGGCGATGTCGTCGAACGCGCGACGCGGCGTCCGGCGCAGCATGTTGAAGTGCACGTCGCCGTGCACCGCGATCTCGTGGCCGGCATCGGCCACCTCACGCGCCAGGCCCGGCGCGGTGCGGACCATCGAGCCGAGCATGAAGAACGTGGCCGACCAGCCGAGGTCGTCGAGCACCGAGAGGAATTCGGGCGTCGATGCGGGATCCGGGCCGTCGTCGAACGTGAGCGCAACGTGCCCGACACGGCCCACGCCCACGAGCCGTGGGGTGAAGCGCACACCGAACGGCGACACCCCACCGAGTGCCGGAGCTGCGTGCACCACACCAGCAGCCAACCCGAAGGCGCCCGCGGCACCGACCAGCTTGGCCGCCCGACTCGCCCCACTCGCCCGACGCGGAGAACTCAGCGGAGTTCCCCGTAGGTGGCCACGTGCAAGCCGTCGTGGTGCGCCTGGCGGACGAGGTCGGCGATCGCGACCTCCATCGCGGTGCCGTCGCGTTGGCGGCCGTCGAGCAGGTACACCTTGCCGTTCTGGAGATGCGGCGGCAGGTTCTCCGGGTGCATCGTGCGGTTGGCGACGACGAGCTTCTGCTTGTGGCCGTGGGCGTAGTACTGGTCGAACGCGTCGACCCGGCGACCGGGCATGAATTCGTGCGGCGCCTGACCGGCTTCCTTGGCGAGCAGCTTCCCGGCCTTGGCGACGTCGTTGTGCGCACGGTCCCAGCGCAGGAACGAGCCGTGACCCATGCCGCCGTTGGCGATGTCGACACCGCTCGCGGCGAGCAGCTCGAGTGCGTTTTGGTGGTTGCGCGCCGCCTCGGCATCCACGACGACCGAGCCGCCGAGCGCGCTGAGCGTCGAGAGGAGATCGGCGTCACCCAGTTGCTGACTGTCGAGGCGGACACCCACGTACACCGTGTCGTGTGCGCTCTTCGGCGCCTTCGCGACACCGACGCCCGCGGCTGACACAGCCTGCGCGCCGAGCGTGAGACCGCCGTAGAGCACCAGCACGCTCGCGGCCGCGATCCACGCGGTGCGACGGCCGCGGGGCGCGCGCAGCGCCACGGTGCGGCCCTGTCGGTCGGTGAGCTTCTCGACCGACGCCAGCTCCACGACATCATCGGCGGGATCGTCGACGAACAACTGGTGCGCGGTGTTCACCAGGCGGTCGCGCTCCTCACCGGGAACGGTGACCGACCGCAGAATCGTGTGCAGTTCCGCCTCGTCGCGGGCGTAGCTGTTGACCCCCGCCTTCGACATGGTCTCGGCGTTGTCCTTGCCGTGGCCGGCGATCGGCCGGAAGGTGATGACCGGCAGACCGACCGCGAACGCCTCCATGCAGGTGAGGCCGCCCGCGTTCTCGACCAGCGCGTCGGACGCGGCCATGAGCGCGGGCATCTCGTCGGTCCAGCCGATGACGGTGCCGTAGCCGCGCTCCTCGAGCTGCGCGCGTAGGTCGTCGTCCTTGCCGCAGACGGTGATCGGGTGGAACTCACCGCTGCGACCGATCGCCTCGACCGTCTCGATGACATCGCCCACACCCCACGAACCGGCGACGACGAGCACCGCGCGCTCGTCGGGCGCGAGGCCGAGGTTGGTGCGCACTGCGTCGCGGTCGTACTCGACTTCGCGGAAGCGGTCACTCACCAGCGGGCCGCGCGCGTGCGCGTCCCTGCCGCCACGCGACTCGGCGGTCTGGGCGCTGATCTCGCTCACCGCGAGGTGACGGTCGACGCCCTTGTGCACCCACAGCGAGTGCACGGCGAAGTCGGTGAGGTAGGTGAGCACCGGGACGCGCAGTTGCTTCTTGCGGCGCATGCGGCCGAGCACGAGTGATGCGAGCGGGTACACCGACACGATGGCGTCGGGGCGGAATTGCTTGATCGTCTTCTTCAGGCTCCGCCTGGTGAGCCAGGTGTCGAGCATGATCGCCGGCACTCGCAACACCGGCGAGAGCCGGTAGCTCAGCTCGTAGGACCAGGGGGCGACGCGCAGCTGGAATTCGTAGTACCACCGCAGCAGCGGCCCGATGTGAAGTGCAACCGCGTCGAGGAAGTCGACGATCTCGACCTCGTGGCCTGATCGCTCGAGCCGGCGGCGCAACTCTTTCGCTGCTCCGTCGTGCCCCGCCCCCATGGACGCGGAGACAATGAGAATCCTCCGACGCACGATGGAGAGACTACCGTCCCCAGCACATGTGGGCCGTGTTGCTGGCGTTCGGGGCGGCCATCGGGTACGCCGCCGCCTCGGTGCTCCAGCACCGGGAGGCCGAGGCCGACCAGGAGCTCCACGACGGCGGTGTGCGCCTCGTGTTCCGGTTGGCCCATCGGCCGTTGTGGTTGGCCGGCCTGGGCTGCGACGGCCTGGCGTACGTCTGCCAGGCGCTCGCCCTCGGCCTGGGTGCGCTCCTGGTGGTCCAGCCGGTCATCACGAGCGGCATCTTGTTCGCCCTGCCCGCCAGCGCCTGGTGGGCCGGCCGCCGCCTGGCGCGGGGCGACTACGCCTGGGCGGCCGTGCTGGCCGTGGGGCTCACGGTGTTCCTGACCTTCGCGGGCACCGAGGGCGGGAAGGACGACGCCGGCACCTCCGCGTGGCTCTGGTGTGCCGCGATCGCCGGTCCCGTCCTGATCGCGGCTTTTCTGGCCGCGACCCGCAGCGCCGGCACCCGCCGGGCGGTGCTGTTCGCCTTCACCTGCGGCACCCTGTTCGGCATCACCGCCGCCCTCACCAAGGCCTCGGTCGTGCTGCTGGGCGACCACGGCTTCGGCGCCCTGGCCCACTGGCAGCCCTACGCCCTGGCGATCATGGGCGCGCTGGGCTTCGTGCTCAACCAACGGGCGTTCCAGGCGGGGTCGCTCACCGCTTCCCTCCCCACCCTCACCGTGGTGGAGCCCCTGGTCGCGGCCCTGGTGGGGATCACGATGCTCGACGAGTCGGTGTCGGCGCACGGGATCGGCGACTGGGTCGCCATCGGGCTCGCCGCCGTCGCGATGATCGCGTCGACGGTGCAGCTCTCCCGTTCGGCCGCGCGGTTCGACGAGATCCACGAGCACGAACTCGCCGACGTCCTCACGCGAGACGCACCGGAGCGGACCGAAGGCCGGGAGCCCGGCCGCGCCGACGACGACACCTCGGAGTGACGCGCGTCAATTCAGCCCGTCGCGCAACACCGCGACGATGACCCGCATCGCGAGCACGGTCGCACAGAAGAGACCGAAATAGCCGAAGACGCGCAGCAACGACGTGTCGCCGAGGAATTCGGGGCCGCCCGGGATCGCGATGAGCCCCACCGAGAACAGGCCGATCGTGCCCGCGAGGAATGCGAGCACGACCCGGTTCACGAGCTTGGAGACCACGGCTTCGTCGTGATCGTCGGCGAAGTGCGTGACGCGGACGCGCACGCCCTCGCGCTCGAGCATGTTGAACGCGCGGTCGACGTGGCGCGGCAGGCGGCGCAGGATCGGGACCGTGCGCATGATCTCGTCGCGCACGGCCTGCTGCACCGAACCGGGGTTGATCATCGCCTTGACCCACTGTGACGCGATGCCTTCGGCCGCGTCGACCACCGAGTAGCCGGGGGCGATGGTGGTGAGCGTGCCCTCGAGCACGATCAGCGCCCGGAAGAACGTGGTCCACTCTGCGGGCAACGTGATGCCGAACTCGAACATCAGCCGCAGCATCGCGTTGAACATCGCCGCGTCGGGCTGCGTGCCCGGCGCGAGGAACTGCACCATGAACCGGGCGAGCGCCTTCTCGAAGTCGGCGACATCCACACCGCGGCGCAAGGTCGCGACCTCGAGCACGGCTTGCGCGACGACGTCGGCGTCGCGGCGCGAGATCCCCGCCATCATGTCGCGCAGCGCGGTCTGCTGCAGCGCGTCGAGCCGGCCGGTGGCGCCGAAGTCGATGAGGCCGAGACGGCCGTCGGCGAGCAGCATCACGTTCCCAGGGTGCGGGTCGGCGTGGTACACCCCGTCCTGCAGGGTCTGCTGGAAGAACGACTGGAGCAAGATGTCGGCGAGCTTGACGCGGTCTTCCGCGGGCGCGCCGGACCAGTCGATCTCGCGCACGCTCTGGCCCTCGAGCCACTCCATCACCAGCACCTTCGCGGTGCCGAGGTCCTCGTACACGTAGGGCACGCGGATCGGGCTGTGGTCGGCGGTGAGGTTGGTGGCGACGAGCCGCGCGTTGCGCGCCTCGACGCGGTAGTCGAGCTCCTCGCGCAGCCGCGCCGAGAACTCCTCGACCATGTCGCGCACGTGGTAGTCGCGGCCCCAACTGGTGCGCGTCTCGATGACGCGGGACAGCTCGTCGAGCACGGAGAGGTCGACCTCGACCGACTCGTCGATACCGGGTCGTTGCACCTTGACCACGACCGCCGTACCGTCGGGCAGGGTCGCGCGGTACACCTGACCGATCGACGCCGCGGCGATGGGCTTCCAGTCGAACGCGGCGAACACCTGCTCGAGGGGCTGGTCGAGCTCGTCCTCGAGCAGCGAGATCACGTCGGCTTCGGGCGCGGGGCGCACGTGGTCCTGCAGCAGCGAGAGCTCACGGGCCGCGTCGGCCGAGACGAGATCGGTGCGGGTGGACAGCACCTGGCCCAGCTTCACGAACATGCCACCGCACTCTTCGAGCGCCATGCGCAGGCGCCGCACCGGTGGACGCCCGGCCGAGGGCGCGCCGGGTGTGATCTCGTCCTTGCGACCGAGACCGAGCGACGGGGCGAGGCCGTTGCGCACCGCGATGCGCGTGATCTCGCCGTAGCGCTGCACCCGCCGACCACGGCGACGCAACGAGCGGAACGGGTGCGGCACCGACGACAACCCGGTCTGGGCCCGGGCGACGATGCCGGGGCGCGCCACGAACTCGATCCACACCGCGGCGGCCATCGTGCCGAGGAGGGTGAAGAGAAAGAGGTTGCGCGGCCAGTTCTCGGTGGGCGGATCGGTGTCGGTCGCGACCCACAGCGCGATCAAGGCGCCCGCGACCCAGCCGACGAACCCGGTGAACGAACTGGTGGAGAACGAGCGGTGGATGCCGAGCACGCGGCCGATCAACGCGCCCGCAACGAGCGCGAAGAAGAACGCGGGAACGAGCAGCCAGAGGTCGTTGCCGAGCCCCTGCCAGACGGACTCGGCCAGGACGACGGGCTCGGCGGAGATGACGGTCACGAGAGCTCGTCGACCTCCAGCGCGCCGTCGGCGTACTCGGCCCGCAGCACCTTCTTGTCGAACTTGCCCACGCTGGTCTTGGGCACCTCGGAGATGATCGTCCAGCGCTCGGGCACCTGCCAGCCCGCGACCTTCGACGCGAGGAAGTCACGCAGGTCGGTGAGCGACGTGGTGGCACCTTCCCTGAGCACCACGCAGGCAAGCGGGCGTTCGGTCCACTTGGGATCGGGCACCGCGATGACCGCGGCCTCGACGACGTCGGGGTGCGCCATCAGCAGACCCTCGAGCTCCACCGAGGAGATCCACTCCCCACCCGATTTGATGACGTCCTTCGAGCGGTCGGTGATCTTCATGTAGCCGTTCGGCGTGACACTGGCGATGTCGCCGGTGCGCAACCAGCCGTTGTCGAACTTGTCGGGCGACGGGTCGCCGTAATACGAGCCGGTGATCCACGGCCCGCGCACCTGGACCTCGCCGACGGCATCGCCGTCCCACGGCAGCACCGTGCCGTCGTCGTCGACGATGCGCAGCTCCACGCCGGGCAGCACGCGACCGGTGAGCGAGCGCCAGTCCATGCCTTCGTCGGAGTCGGGGTCGACGCCCTTGGGCGGCTTGGCGAACGACGCGACCGGGCTCGTCTCGGTCATGCCCCATGCCTGCATCATGCGGATGCCGAAGCGGTCGCGGAACGCCTCCATGAGCGATCGGGGGACCGCCGCGCCGCCACAGGCGATCTGCTTCACCGAGGAGAAGTCGACCTCGTTCGTCTCGGAGTAGCGCAGCAGCTCGGCCCAGATGGTGGGCACCGCGGCCGAGCAGGTGACCCGCTGCGCGGCGATGAGGCGCGACAGCGGCTCGGCCTGCATGAAGCGCCCGGGCATGATGAGGTCGGTGCCCGTGAACCAGCCCGCGTAGGGCATGCCCCACGCGTTCGCGTGGAACATGGGCACGATCGTGAGCAGGCGGTCGTCCCAGGTGTACGACACACCGCAACCGCTCTGGATGCCGACGGTGTGCAACCACGTGGAGCGGTGCGAGTACACGACACCCTTCGGGTTGCCCGTGGTGCCGCTCGTGTAACACATCGCCGCGGCGCTGTGTTCGTCGACCTCGGGCCAGCTGAAGGTGGACGGGTCGGTGGCGGCGAGCAGCTCGTGGTAACGCAGGATCTCCACGCCCGGCACCGCGTCGGTGAGCGGCGAGGCGTCGCCGTCGCCGACCACGATGAAACGCTCGACGGTGGCCAGCTCGGCGGCGACGCGCGCCAGAACGGGCACGAGGTTGTCGTCGACGATGATGACGCGGTCGGCGGCGTGGTTCACGATCCACGAGAGCTGGTCGGGGAAGAGGCGGATGTTCAGCGTGTGGAGCACCGCGCCCATACCGGGCACCGCGAAGTAGGCCTCGAGGTGCTCCTGCGTGTTCCACATGAACGTGCCGACGCGGTCGCCCTCGTGGATGCCGAGGCCGTGCAGCGCGGCGCCGAGCCGGTCGACGTCATCGGCCACCTGGGCGAACGTCGCCTCGCGACACGAATCGCCTTCGAAGGTGACCACTTTGCTCTCGGCGCCGTGGACGGCCCGGCCGTGCCGGAAGATCATCCCCACGGTGAGCGGGAAGTCCTGCATGGTCGACAGCATCGAATGCGCTCCCGTCGTCTCCACCCGCCGGTGGCTCTGTCGTGAGCCGGGAGCGTACTCGGACACCCGTCGCGACGGAACGGGCGACGCCGGAAACGCAGTTCACTCCACCCGGAGCAGGGCGGCCACCGACTCGCGGCGGGCGCGGCGGGCGGGCACGATCGAAGCGGCAATCGCGACCGCGAGCAGGAGGGGAGCGACGACGAGGAGCCAGGGGCTCACCGTGACGTCCGACCCGATCCCGAGCCCGTCCGCGACGCGCGCCCACAGTGCAGCGCCCAGCACGAGGCCCGCGGGCACGCCGATGACGACCATGCCGGTTGCCAGGAGGCTCCCCTGCCACGCGAGGACCCGCCGCAGCCGTCGCGACGACAGCCCGAGCGCACGGAGCACCGCCAGCTCGCGGGTACGCAGCCGCACGCCCGCGATGAGCGCGTACACCAGCAGGAAGGTCCCGAGGATCGCCGCGACGGCCACGCCGAGTAGCGGGACGCCCCGAACCCGGTGGAGGTTCACCACCCGCGCCGGGATGTAGTCGGTCGCGATCTCCTGCGTGTAGGCGCGGTCCAGTCGTTGGTAGGCCGCGGTCGTCGGCCCGTCGCGGAGCCGCGTGAGCGCGAGCTGCACCGCTGGCCGACCCCCGGCCGCGCGGACCCCAGCGAGCGTGACCAGCCCGCCCTGGCCGATGTCGGATTCGTTACCGAACGCCGGGTCGAGCGCTTCCCCCACCACCCGCATTCGGCGGGGCTCCTGATCTCCGGCCGCCCCGAAATCCTGGTCGTGCAACGAGAGCTCGACCGTCGACCCGAGGTGCACGCCGAGGTCGCGCATGAACTGCCGTCCAAGCGCCACCTCGTCGTCGGCGGCCGGCAGGTGCCCGGTGACGACAACCGGAGGTGCAGTTCCCTTGGGGTCGAAGGCCAGGAAGTCGGTGGCCTTCCCGTTCACCGAGGCGACGCCGTCCTGCGCGAACGTGCTGGCGGCGAACTGCGGATCGGTGGACAGGCGCGTCCGTGCGGCGGGCGTCAACGGGAAGTTCGTGTTGCCGACCGCTGCGTCCCACGCGAACCCATGCGATGCGCGGCTCCCGTAGAGGTCATCGACGCCGCTGACATATACCCCCACCGCGCACAGGATCGCGAGGAGCACGGCACCGCCGGCCATCGCGGGGCGCGACGGCGTCCGCCGGGCGCCTCGCGCGCGATCGAAGGCCAGGTGGGCCGCGATCGTGAGGTCCGCGGGCGCGCCCGCGCCGGCGAGCCGATCGGCGAGACCACGCGTGCGCGCCGGCGCCTCTTCACGCGGTCGTCGCGGTCGCCCGAACGCGAACGCGCACCCGAGCACGAACAGAACGATCGCGAGGGTGCCGAGGCCGACCACCGCGACGTTCACCCGGGTGCCGGGATCGAGCTCGATCTCACCACCGATACCGATCGGGAAGCGGGACGACAGCGCGATCGCCAGCGCGAACGCGATGCCAGCCCCCGCCATCGCAACGGGAAGCGCGCGCAGCGCCGCGGCCGTGCCGAGCTGCCTCCGAGTACACCCGAGGGCCCGCAGCGTCGGCGTGTCAGCGTCCACCGCCCGTTGCTCGACCCGCAGCAGGAGCGCGACCGCGATCGCACCCGCCAGGCTGATGCCGACACCGAGGGCGAGCAGCGCCATGGTCTCGAGGCCCACCGGATCGGCGAGCACCTTGCGATTCAACGGCGGGACGGGTCCGAACAACGGTGCATCCGCACCGGCGGGAACGAGGGACCGCACCGCCTTCGAGAAGCGGGCGACACCGGCCTCACCGTCCGCAAGTTGCACGTACGCGCCGGAGCCGAAGTCGAGGAACTCGTCGCGGTGCGCATGGTAGAACGCGTCGGATACGAAGATCTGGTTGCGCGAGTTGACGGCCGACGTTCCGAGCGATTGGGCGTCGCCGGAGACGATGTCCTGGGCGGTCCGCGCCACCGCGGCGATCTCGAAGACGTATTCGGGCCCCTGCGGCCGGTACACCCCTTTGTCGACCTCGTCGCCCTGATCGAGCCCGAACATCCGCATCGGAATGCGATCGCCGACCGAGTAGCCGAACTGCCGCACGAATTCCCGGTTGACGACGATCTGCATCGGATCGTGGCCGTCGGGGATCCGACCCTCGAGGATCTGATTGGTCGGGTCGGTCGCCGACCAGACGACGACGTTGCCGTTGACCCCCGCCGTCTCGTGTCCACCCCGGGGAACCACGTTGGTCGCGACGTACGCCTGCGTGTCGGCCCGGACGACCCCGGGAATCGCGAGCAGCTGCGCACGGGTGATCGAGGACGCGGACACCTGGACGTCGTAGTGACGGGCGGCCGCGGCATAGCGCGCGACCACCGACGACGACCGGCGGGAACCCGCGATCAGCGCGAGCGCGAGGCCGCCGACCAGCCCGACGAGGATGGTGAGCGCGAACAGCGCCCGCCACCGGCGGCGGGCCTGCGAACGCGACACCATGCTGGCGGTCCGGATCACCCGGTGATCATGCCCCGGGACGCGACGGCCGTCGACCGTGCGGGCGCCCCCCGCTCGCGGGTGCTGGCACCCCCTCGGAGGAACCGGCGACGAGCGGCGGAGCCCACGACGGAGAAGGCGCCGGAGAAGGCGCCGGAGCAGGCGCCGGAGCAGGCGCCGCTCAGCCGCCGTAGTTCATGCGGGTGTCGCCCATGGAGAGCACCGGGGTCTCCTCGTCGGCTTGGAAGCCGGCATCGACAACCTCCCCGACGAAGAGGCTGTGGCCGCCGAGCTCCACCTGCTGGCGGATCTCGCAGTCGACCCATGCCACCGCGAGGTCGAGCACCGGTGCCCCGGTCGTACCGTCGCGGAAGCCGAAGCCGTTGAGCGTGCGGGCGTCGAGGTCGACCTCGACGGGCTTGGTGAACTTGCGCACGACCGCGCGGTCCTCGACCGAGAGCAGGTTCACGCTGAACACGCCGCCCTCGACCAGCAGCTCGTGGGTGAACGCGTGGTCCTCCACCGACACGGCGACGAGCTTCGGCTCGAACGACACCTGGGAGACCCAGTTGACCGTCATGCCGTTGCGGCGCTCACCGGCCCGGGAGCCGAGCACGTAGAGGCCGCTCGGCATCTTCCACAGCACCCGGCGACGGAGCTTGTCGTACTCCTCCGGATCCTGACCTGGCGGCACGGGTCCGACGATTCCCTGGGAGACGGGCATCCCCCGAGGCTACCGGTCGGGTTGCTTCCCGGTCCCGGGCAACGGGCGCGGCGACAGGTGCGGCACATCGTGGTGCTCGGGGGAGTCCTGGGCGAGGCGGGCCATGTGCGCGCCGTACCGACGAGCCAAGGGACTCGCGCTGAGGCCGTGCGCGACCACGCTGGCGAGCACAGTGAGGCTGATGACCGACAGCGCGAGTTGGGCGTCCTTGCCGGTGAGCGCGTCGGAGACGACGAGCGCGAACACGACCGACGCGAGGCCACGCGGTCCGAACCATCCGATGAACGCGACGGTGGAGCGGTCGAGCTTCGACCCGACGAGCACGAGCGCGACCGGGAGCATGCGCACCACCGTGAGCGCGAGCACGGCGTACACGACGGTCTGCCACGTCACGACGTCGAGCGCAGACACGAGGAAGGCGCCGAACACGAACCACACGATCAGCGACAGCAGCGACCCCGCCCCCGCGTCGAACTGCAGCGCGCGGTCGCGCTCGGCGGGCACGAAGACCGTGCCGAACGCGAGGCCGCCGACGAAGGCGGCGATGAACCCGTTGGCCCCGAGCTCGTCGGCACCCGCGTAGGCGAGGAGCGCGAACGCGACGACGGTGAGCGCGCGGTACGACGGGTTTGCCCACTCCTTCGTGCTCGCCCACTTCAGGAGCCAACCCCCGCCGGCCCCGATCAGGATTCCCACCAGCGCGCCGAGAGCGAGATCGCCGACCGCGCCGAGCGCGCTCTGGGCCGGATGGACGGCGAGCTCGCTCACTGCGGTGGCGAGGAAGAACGTCACGAACGGCGTGGCGATGCCGTCGTTGAGGCCGCTCTCCACGTTGAGGATTCGTCGGACCCGCTTCGGCACGTGCGGGTCCTCCACCACCTGCGCGCCGAGCGCGGCATCGGTGGGCGCGATCGACGCGGCGATCGCCGCGAGCACCCACACGTTCACACCCGGGAACAGGAGCGCGGCGAGCACCGTGCCGAGACCGATGCTGAGCGGCAACCCGAGGAACAGCAGCTTCGTGGGCACACTGACATCGCGTGCGAGCACGCGCAAGTTCACGCGCGCGGCGTCGGAGAACAGCAGCAGCGCGAGGGTGATCTCGGCGAGCGTGTGCAGGCCCTCACCGCGCGACGACACGTCGACCAGGCCGAGCGGGTTGGCGCAGAGCAGCCCGAGGCCGACGAACACCATCGGCGCGCTGATGTCGAACCGTTGGAGGCGCGCCGAGCACAGCCCCCACACGATGACGCTCGCGGCGAGGGCGACGACGAGTTGGGTGTCGAGACCCTGCATCGGCGAGCTCAGCCCCAGACCGCGACGAGGTCGTCGACGGTGGTGATCCAGGCCACGTAGCGCAGCTGGTGCTCGAAGGCCTGCTCCACGTAGTCGGCGGGGACTCCGACGACACCGTCACGCGGGATCACGACGCGGTAGCCGAGGTCGACGCCCTCCATCGCGGCCGCGGGGATGCCCACGTTCACCGAACCGCCCACCAACACGACCGTGGTGACCTCGAGGGATCGCAGGAGGGGATCGAGGCCGGTACCGAGAAACGGGCCGAGCCCGTGATGGCGGGCCTGCCAGACGTCGCCGGGTTCGAAGACCTCGTGCGCGGGCTCGGCCTGCTCCGAGCCCTCCAAGAGGTGGTGTCGGTGGCGGAGCGCGCTGGCGAGGAGCGGCGCGTTCGGCGGCGAACCAACACCGTCTTCCCGGAACGCAGACGTGGCGTGCACCACCGTGATGCCCGCGGCGCGCGCGGCGTGGAGCAGCCGGGCCACGTTGTCGACCAGGCCGAGCTCGGCACCGGCGGCCGCGAGGGGAGCCCCGGGCGACGTGGGCGAGTTCGTCGCGACCAGGTCACCCACAGTGATGCGCTTCATCTCGCTCACCACGATCGCGGTGTGACGGGGCGCGGCCAGAGCAGGGAGGTCGACGGGCACGGGGTGAGCCTTTCGCAGCCGGGTTCAGACGGGCAAACGCAGGGTGGCGGCCGCGTCGGCTTCGCGGGCGAGGCCGACGGCGAGCGGGAGGTCGAGCGCGGCCCAGGCGAGCGCCTTCGCGGCCCGCACCGCGGCCGGCGGGCGCGCCGCGAAGCGCGCGGCGAGGGCGAGCGCGTGGTCGCGGAGTTCGACGCGCGGCACGACCTCGTCGACCAGACCGAGAGCGAGCGCTTCGTGGGCGGGGAACCGACGGTGCGTGAGGATCGCGTTCAGCGCGGCGCTGTTCCCGACGA
>Ga0302322_100004304_pt1 | contig 12335 bp, 11 predicted proteins | sample Fen_T0_2_FD_203757 | JGI IMG/M metagenome (GOLD analysis project Ga0302322, IMG submission 203757) | Peat permafrost microbial communities from Stordalen Mire near Abisko, Sweden - Fen_T0_2 | ecosystem: Environmental > Terrestrial > Soil > Wetlands > Permafrost | place: Sweden: Abisko...
AACAGCAAAACTTTCCCGGTGTTCATGCGGATTTTTCAGGCGCAAACAACAGCCCAGCAAAAATACGAAAACAATAAAAATCACGAACGTTAGTATCTCGACAGGAATATATTCCGCGAACGGCAGCGTTTCATAAATACTTTTCCCAACCCAGTTGAGTGACCCTGTATACATCGCCTGCAGCATATGCAACGCCACCGGAATGGATGATGAGCGAAATACAATCAGCGTGAATTGCCACCAGAAAATGGTCAGCAGCCAGCCCAGGGCTTTGTGAAATGAAAAACCAAAACGGCGCCACAGGTGATTGGTAACCAGAGCACCGCCATGCAACAAACCAAACAACACATAATTCCAGTTGGCGCCGTGCCACAAACCCACCACGGTCATCGCAATAACTGTAACGCACAGCGAATAATAAAATGAAAAAGACTGCCGCATACGCATCAGAGGCATATAAACATAGGCGTTGATAAAATCGGTCAGCGTAATATGCCAGCGCTGCCAAAACTGGATGACAGAAGTCGCTTTGTAAGGGCTGTTGAAATTAACTGGCAGTTGGATGTTCAGCAACAAACCCAGGCCGACCGCCATATCCGAATAACCGCTGAAATCAAAATAGACTTGCAACAGATAGGCAAAACTGGAAATCCACGCATCCGTTGCCGTCAACGCACCCGCTCCGTCAAACCCGGCTGCCACCATACCTACCATCGAGTCTGCAAGGACGGTTTTTTTAAACAGGCCGACAGAAAAAACAAACAGACCAAAAGCAAACTGGCTGTCATGAAAACGACCTGCCTCCGGCTTTTGAAATTGCGGCAACACATCGCGATGGTGGACGATGGGGCCAGACAATAACAGCGGGAAAAAGCTGGCAAATAACACATAATCTGCAAACGATTTTTCTTCTGTCAGGCCTTCATAGGTATCAAACAGGAATGCCATTTGCTGCAAGGTAAAAAAACTGATGCCGAGCGGCAAAATAATATGCAGGATGGGAAAATCAGTTGCGGCCAGCATATTGAGATTGGCTAAAAAGAAATTGCTGTATTTAAAATAACCCAGCAACAGCAGGTTCGCGGCAATGCCTGTCATTAAATATTTCTTATGATGTGCGGATTTTTTTTTCAGCAACCGCCCAAAACCAAAATTGGCCGCCAACGAACCGAGCAGCAGCCAGGTGTAAGCCGGATTCCACCACGCATAAAACAGCAATGAAGCAGAAATTAACCAGAACCGCGAACCGCGATAACCGAGGTAACGTGCAGAAGCATAAAAGCCGGCAATGGTGACTGGCAAAAACAGCAATATAAAAAGATAGGAATTAAATAACATCAGTGCAGCTTCGCTTGATTCATTTTATAAACATCCCTGTCGTGGCGGATTTTTTCCAGATGCCTTTCTATATTATTGCTATTAACCGTTTCAAACCAATCGCCCTGACTTTGGTTTTCACGCACCGCCGCCAGCATTTTGGCGCCGAGCGTTCCCTGGAAGTGCACAATATCTTCGTACCACAACATCGACTGGCCCACCGGCAATTTATCCCAGGGCACTTCTGTTGAATATTCATTAAAGCCGCCAAAATCCCGAATCGGGTAGGGCGTTGCATGATATCGGGCGGCGGTTAGTTCATTCAGCAAAATAACACGCCGCTTCCACGCTTCCATGTCTTGCCAGATTCCCGCCTCATTCATCAACAACAAATATTCAGCGTGCTCAGGCGGCAACAGTATGTCCATCGGAACATGGTGTCGATAGGCTAAATCCAGCAATCTGTTGAAATTCTGGTAGTTGGGTTCAAGATCTGTGTGCTGGTCGATCTGCTTTTTCATCGTTGCAAACTGGCCCTGCATCGACTTCACCGATGATATCCACTGTTTACTGCGATTGGTATGCGTTAATTCGGGATCATTCTGGTATTTCGGCAACAGGTAAGTTTTCCAGCTGCCATCTTTTTCAAAATTCCAGACACCTGTCGCACGCCAGGCGTAAGGTTTGTCCTGGTATTTCATCGTCATGCGACTGTCAGTAAACGCCTCCCACGAAAACAGCGCATAAAAATATTTTTCCAACACCGCTTTACGCAATGCAAAGCCGATGTGGTCGTCTTCGTGTGCTGCCAGTGCTTCTTCAAAACCTTCTTTGGTGAGATCGGTTTCGGAAAAAGTGGCGTAACTCAATTTCAATACAACCTGCTCCAGCGGTTTATCCGCCGCTGTTGCAACGGTAATGACGTGCTCAAGCAAACGAAACTGTTCGTAGGTTGTTATGCCGCGCAAAGCACTGTTGTAGCAATCATCCAATTTGGCTGTCAGGTCTTCACAGTGCAAACCCTCACCCGCCCGCGAACTGCCCATAATTAAAATAGTCGGCTTGCGCTGGTAAATGTGAACCGGTTTGCGCAAACGCATTTTGGTGACATAGGTTTTGTATTCGTTCACTCCCTTGATAGTGACCAGATTAAAAAAACGATGCGGATCAATGATGGCGTTAAATAACCCTAGTATCAGTAATGCGGATACAAAGGCCGCAAGCAGCAGCAACAGGTATTTGCGTTCTTTTTTCATTACTGTTTTTTCATTAAAAGCAGCGCACCGCAGTGAGCCTGCATTATCCGCAGGCATTTTTGCCAAGTCAATTTTTACTCGTAGATGTTATACTATGCAGCCTCTATTTTGGTGTATTAATCTTCTATGACAAATTCATTACGCGAACGCATTAACGCGCTGCGCAACAGTACAACATTACCGGATACCAACATCCCGCTCTCCAGCTGTTGCTCGGTTCAGGGTGTTACTGACAACGCCATCACACTGGAAATGCACATCCCCTTTGCATCAGGAATTGAAAAACTCAAGCAGCAGTTGTCCGAAAATCTGGGCTCCGGGGTATCGATTACCACGCGTATCGAAAGTTATCGAAGCGCTAATGCCGGCAAGGCTCCACCCAACAAAGTTGCCGCGCCAAAAACCCTGCCCGGAGTAAAAAATGTCATCGCGGTTGCATCCGGCAAAGGCGGTGTAGGCAAGTCGACTACTGCCATCAATCTTGCGCTCGCGCTGCAACTCGAGGGTGCGCATGTCGGCATACTTGATGCCGATATTTTTGGGCCAAGCCAATCCATGCTCTCCGGTGTAGCGGCCAACACTCGTCCGGAAGTGAAAGACCAAAAGTTTTTTGTGCCCGTCAAAGCACACGGCTTACAAATTATGTCGATGGCTTTCCTGGTAACCGAACAAACGCCGATGGTGTGGCGTGGACCGATGGCAAGCGGTGCATTGCAGCAAATGTTTAACCAGACCGCATGGGATGATCTCGATTATCTTATTGTCGATATGCCGCCCGGCACCGGCGACATACAAATTACCCTGTCGCAATCGTGCCCGGTTACTGCGGCGGTGATTATTACCACACCGCAGGATATCGCCCTGCTTGATGCCGTGAAAGGCATTGAAATGTTTCGCAAAGTGGATGTGCCGATACTTGGCATTATCGAAAACATGAGCACACATATCTGCTCAAAGTGCGGCCATGAAGAAGCCATTTTTGGCGAAGGTGGTGGCGCAAAAGTCGCGCAGGATTACCAGACACCATTGCTTGGGCAATTGCCACTGGACATCCAGATACGCCGGCAATCGGATCAGGGTAAACCAGCCGTCATCGCTGAACCAAACGGCAGGATCGCCCAGCTCTACCGCCTCGCCGCCCTGCGTATGGTAGCGGAACTCAGCAAGTTGGAAGTGGATCGCGCCATACCCAATATCGTGAGTATTCGATAGCTGATGCGCGTTGGCGAAAAAACAACACAACGATTATTTATCCTCTGTGCTGCGCTGGCAGCCATCTTCTTTTTCTGGAGTCGCCTCGATTTCAGCAGTCACATTTATTATTTTGGTGACGGCAACGTTATCGTTGAAATAATTCGTTTAATGCTTTCAAGCCACAATTGGGATCCCAATTGGTTGCGATTGAAAGATGTGATCACGCTCCAGCCACAAGATGTACCACTTGTGAAAATACCCGAGAGTGTCGGTGTTTTTTATAACCTGTCGGGCTACAGCCTGGTTGGCGCTGCAATCTGCAAAATAATTTATTCAACAGGTTTTATGGACTGGCCTATCCAGTCAATTTTGCGCGGATTAAATATCGCGCTGCAAATTGCAACACTGTTACTTTTATTCCTGACAGGAAAAAAACTGTTGAGTAAAAACGCCGGCATCATCGCCGCACTGCTGTTTGTTATTTTCCCTTTAGTAGTAATGGAAGCGCATTATGAACGCCCCGAAACCTGGCTGTGTTTCCTGCTCACCGCCGTGGTGTGTTGTTGTGTTTATTTCCACGAAGCACCAGCGCGTTATACGGCGCTGATCGGCGTACTGATTGGATTATCTGCCGCTACAAAAACCAACCAGCTGTTTCTGCTCATGCTGCCCGCACTACTATTACTTCACTTCCAGCTCACGTCAGCGACAGGCACCGCTGCACAAAAAATCCAAAAAATGTTCGCGCTCGGCTTTCTGGTTTTATTCTGCACATCAGTTACTGTTTACATCCACACCCCCTTTCTCATCACCCACGCCAATGAAGTGATCGCCGGACTGAAAGACCAGGCCAATTTTTACAGCACCGCAAACTATCCATACTCTGAAGAACATTATTCATTCCTGAACCAGCTTTTTGTTTCTTTTCGCTATTACTGGTTTACGCTTGGCAGTCTATGGTGTCTTTTTCTATTAACGGGCACCGCTCTTCTTGTAAAGGAATTTGCAGAAAACCCATCTTCAAAAAAAATTATCAATCTCATGGTTGTTCTGCCGATTCTATTTTTATTTTTCTTTTCAGCGCTGTTGATCGTCTTTGCTGAACGAACACTCTCGTCAATTGAAGGCCTGTTATGCCTGGTCACGGCATTTGGTTTTGTTCGCAGCATGCAACAACTGGAAAAAATAAAATCGACAAAAAAAATATTTCCCGTGCTCACCGCGGCTATTATTCTAGTTATGCTGTTTACACCACTACGTATTGATTATTTATTTGTCGATCATTACATCAAACATCCTGACAAACCGCAGCGCGTTGCTTTTCAGGATATACTCAAAAAGGATTTCCAGAAATTCTGGATTAAAAACGTCTATTATTCATTTAAAATCCAGCAACAACTGCCGGAAAAACCAGAGAAAGCGCCGAGAATTTACCAGATAGATGATTTAAATGAGCACTGGACAAAAAACTACCTGGCGCTGCTGGAACAAATCGGCTTCCGGAGAATCGGGGTTTACTGCAGCGAATTTTTTGACATGCCGCCCAATACGCTGACCATCTACCATGCCGCAGCCAAAAATCATTATTATGTGCGCGCCGACGAATGGCCTGCCGAGATCGCGACAGACTATTTCAAAACAAATTGCCCATAATGTTTTAACATTGCGATGTCGCAGCGCGCCGGCACATAATTAAAACCACGGCGAATCCCTTTAAGTAAATTTTTTACCAGCCCCGGATCACTCTCGTATCCATCTGCAACCAGATGGCGGTAGATTACTTTTTCCGCATTAAAAAGTGTTTGGGCAAACTGTGCATACGCCGACAGATTTTTATCTGCGAATTCCTTATCAGCAACCAGCGCCCAGACTTCCACTGGTATACGGCGCTGCGAGTGCAGTTTATAAAAATGCTCGACGCGACCCTGGTAATCATTGCTGGACTCCGGCTTATGGCATAACAGCAGGATATCTGCGTCCTGCTGTGCATGAACAATCACAACGCCATAATTCTCAAGCTCCTGTGCAAATTTCCTGGCAAATACAGTCTCGCCCGTCAGGAACACGCGGCGACCTTGCAGCGCCATCCCGGTACATAATAAATGATCGAGTGTCTTGATCCAGGAACTGAAGTGCGCAGACGGATAGACGTGGTGCAGCAAATGATATTCCGGCACGCAAAAATACATGGGCCGGTAGGCTTTCAGTTGATCGATGGCTTTGTGATTGACATCAAAGCCCGGCTTATCCCACATAATAAAGACAAACACCGCGACTTCGATAGCCAGCGCCACCCAAACCGCCTGCAAAGGGAAAACCGGTATCAAGGCCAGGGTAACCGCAACCTGGACAATAAATTCCGGAATCACGTGGCTATAGACATTGCTCATCATTAGCTCTTCATGAATGCGCAGATCAGTATCCAGGAAGCAATGATGCGTGGTATGCAATGCACCCAATTTTTGCAAGAAGGGGGAATTTGATCGGGCGAGTCGATGCAACAAAATATGCAAAACATCAAAAACAATCGTCGCTAACAGCAACAACAGAATGCCGAGGGGAATATTAGGAAGAAACGTGAATATTTTTACCACCATGCCGCCATTCTAATATAATCTTCCTGCAATCACTCCGGGAGCAAACGATGACAAGTGTATACGACTTCACCCTGACGGGTATTGATGGCAAACCAATGCCGCTTGCACAATTCAAAGGCCAGGTGCTGCTGCTGGTAAACGTCGCCAGCGCCTGCGGTCTCACTCCGCAATACAATGGCTTGCAAAAACTGTACGCCAATAAAGGCGCGGAGGGTTTAACCGTGATCGGCCTGCCCTGCAATCAATTCGCTGCGCAGGAACCCGGCTCAGACGCAGAAATCCAGAATTTCTGTTCAACCAAATTTAATGTAACTTTTCCGATGACATCAAAAATTGAAGTGAACGGCGCGAATCGCCATCCGCTCTATCAACACCTGATCAGTCAGTTTCCCGGTGACATTACCTGGAATTTTGAAAAATTCCTGATCGGTCGCAATGGCGATGTATTGGCGCGCTTTGAACCCAAACAGGGCCCGATGAATGAAGAGTTGCGTGCAGCGATTAATGCTGCACTTGCCTCCTGATAGATTTCGCCGCAGAGTCCTCGATGAAAGTTGCTATCGTTCCTGTGACACCCTATCAGCAAAACTGTTCGCTCTGGCTTTGCGAAGAAACCCATAAAATCGCAATCGTCGATCCCGGTGGTGATCTCGATTCCATTAAAGCGGCCATCAAAAAAATGGGCGGCACAGCGGAAGTCATCTTTCTCACCCACGGTCATCTCGATCACTGCTCCATGGCGCGCGTACTGGCGAATGATCTCGGTGTAAAAATTGTTGGCCCTCACAAAGAGGATGATTTCTGGATAGACCAATTACCGCAGCAGGCACCGATGATAGGCATACACAATCTGGCACCCTGGCAGCCTGACCAGTGGTTAAAGGATGGTGATGTGGTGAGTTTCGGCAACCAGAAACTCGAAGTGATTCATTGCCCGGGCCACACACCCGGCCATGTGGTGTTTTACCATCGCGGGGAAAAATTAGCGGCGGTAGGTGATGTGATTTTCCAGGGTTCCGTGGGACGCACTGATTTTCCCAAAGGTGACTGGGATACTCTTGAGCGCTCTATTAAAAACAAATTATTCCCGCTTGGCGACGATGTCACATTTATTCCCGGCCACGGCCCGACCTCCACTTTCGGTGAAGAAAAAGCCAGCAACCCTTTTGTCGGCAGCACACAATATCGTTAAGGTAGAAAATGCTAAACTGCCGCCTGTTTTAAAAACCTGTTAGAGGAAACCCATGAGCGAACAACTGAATCACCCTGCAGCACAAGCAAACCTGCAATCGGTAACACTGGCAATGAAAGGCGATCGCGAAGGCTGGCTGGCACTTTATGCCGATGATGCCATCGTACAGGACCCCGTCGGCGTTTCTCCCTTTGACGCCACCGGCGAAGGACACAAAGGTAAAGCCGCTATCGGTAAATTCTGGGATATGGTGATAGGCCCTTCGCGTCTCACCATCAACGTACACAAACGTATTCCCAGCGGTGACAAAGCCTGTGCAGTACACCAGACAATTACCAACGATCTTGGCAAAGGTCGCAAAACCGAAGTCGAGATGATCGCTATCTATGAGTTAAATGATGCTGGCAAAGTAAAACGTATGAGTGCGTTCTGGAGCTGGGATGACATGCAGGCACAGCTAAAAAAATTAGGTTTCATGTAAAGGGGTTTTCTTATGTTATCACTGCAGGAAATATCAGATCGTTTTGAAATCCAGGACCTAATCTATCGTTACGCAGATATCATTGATCAAAAACGTTTTGATGAATTGCGTGATGTTTTTTCAGAAGATGCGCACATCGACTACTCAGCGGTTGGCGGCGCGGTTGGCGATGCAGAATCAACCATCGACTTTTTGAAAAAAGCCTTGCCGGCCTTCAAGCGTTACCAGCATCTCAACGCCAATGTGCAAATTACCGTCACAGGCGATACGGCAAGCGGTCGGGTGATGTGTTTCAACCCGCAGGAACTGATGTTAGGCAAAGACAAAAGCCAGCTGTTCATGCTGGGCCTGTGGTACATCGATAAATATGTGCGCACCGACAAAGGCTGGCGCATACAGGAGCGCGTCGAACAAATGAGCTGGCATTTTAATGCGCCGGAGTTTATGAATTTCGACAAACGCAGCAGTTAGGCCTGGGCATGGGCAAAAACCGCGTCACTGCTTTTAAACTGCTGGGCGTACTTGTATTTATTTTTGTCCTCAATGAAATCGCCTGCCGTTTATTTCTGCCTCCGCCGCAAAGAGTTGTCTCCGCTGTTAAACCCGCCAGCTATGCCGGCCCGCAAAATCTTGCAAAAAAAACGCTGTCAATTCATGAACACCCTGATGAGGGCGGGCTTTACAAAGGCACGCCGACCGGCCGGCGTTTGAACCCCAACCGTATTGTCACGATTGAAAATCACCGCCTCAGCAAAAAGAAGGTGGTGATTGAAACCAACAGCATCGGTTACCGCAACCGTGAAATCGCCGCCAGGCCTCAGGAGCCGGGATACGAGCGCATTCTGTTTCTCGGCGATTCCATCGTATTCCAGGATTTTCTCAATGAAGAAGAAACCTTTGTTCGCCTGATTGAAACACGCGCACATCAGGACAACAAACCATGGGAAACGATTAATGCCGCGGTCGGCGCCATTAGCCTGAAAACGGAATTGGCCATCCTGCTGGAAACCGGTTTGTCGCTCCAACCTGACGTTGTGGTGTTGAATTTCTACCTCAATGATTTCCAGGAATCCAAAGGCGTTGATGTTATTCAATTACCTGCGTGGCTGTCGCACAGCCAATTTTTGACACAGCTGGCAACCGCTATCAGCGCAAAAAAAGCCCCTTCCAGAAAACTCGACCCGCAAGATGAAAAAATCATGCTGGCACATTGGCAGGAAAATTTTGAAAAGAATCGCCAATTTTCCAGCGGGATTTTTAATGAAAGCCCGGAAGCCTTTAATACGCTGGTCAAAAATAGTTTCAGTGATTTCGGCGGAGCATGGAGCCCTGAAGCATGGACTTACATGCAACCCCTGTTTGAGGAACTAAAGCGTTTGTCTGTGGAAAAACATTTCAAGCTGGTGATAGTTTTTCACCCGGCCTACTATCAAGTCTATACCGGGTTTGTTGACGACTATCCGCAACAACAGCTGAAGCGGATTGCGAGTGATCTCGATATTCCCCTGCTGGATTTATTGCCGCCGCTGCGCGCTGAAGCACTGCGCCTCGGCGGCCCATCCATTTACCACGGCAACACCATTCATCCCGAACTTTTTTATGACCAGAACCACCATACCGAAGCGGGAACCATTTTTGTTGCCGACCAGATTTACCGGTTTTTATCTAACTAGGCTTTCTTGCCAAACGCACCTTTCTTTTCCATGTCGGCAATTTTTGCATCGCTGTAATGCAAACACCGCTTGAGGATTTCATTGCGATGTTGGCCTGGTGTTGGCGCCTTGGTTGGATCAGGCAGTTCTTCGCCAATGAAGTGAACAGGATAGCTGAGCATGTCTGCGCCGTGCGTTTCGTGTGGCAGCCATTTGAAACGCGCTTTGAAATGCGGGTCTTCCATCACAGTTTCCGAATTGTAAACTGGCGCTATCGGCGTATTTATTTTCACACCCCAATCCATCCACTCCTTGATAGTTTTAGTTTTAAAAATGGCGGTTAACTCTCTTTGCATTTCCTTATTGCCTGGCGCATGGTCGGCCAGTTTTTTGCCCGGCCATTTTTCAAACATATCCATGCGACCAACACCCTGGCAGAAATTTTTCCAGAAGGATTGCTCGGATGCCATAAACAATACATAACCGTCTTTACATTCGTAAGCCTGGTAACGCACACCTTCTCGCAAACCAGCCGTGCCAACCGGGCGACGGCGATAATCATCCGCCGCATTACCCGTCACCTCACTTTGCGGGCGCTGGTAGGCCTTGTAACTTTCAATGCGATACCAGTCCATGTAGGCGGCACCATCCGATTGACCGATTTCCAATAAACAGCCTTCGCCTGTCTGGCGAGCGCGCATCACAGCCGCCAATGCGGCAAAGGCACCCAACAGCGGGCCGGCATGCATACCGATCGAGGGATGCGCGGGCAAATACACCATACCTTCGGCATCACGCGCCGGCTCTACACAGCCTGCCCAGGTATCATAAGCGACACCATGCGACGGCATATTTTCGTAAGGACCTGTCATGCCGTAACCGGACACACAGCAAAATACAATTTTTGGATTTACTTTTTTGAGTTCATCGTAGCTTAAACCAAGCCGATCCAGGGTGCCGGGTTTCATCGCTTCAATCACAATGTCTGCATCCTTGGTCAACTCTTTAAAAATTGCGACGCCTTCTGGTGTTTTCAGATCCAGCTCGATGGATTTTTTACCGCGCGCAATATGCCAATGCAACAATGAAATGCCTTCGACAATAGGCCAGGTCATCACGCGCACATAATCGCCGCCCGGGACTTCAATCTTGATCACATCGGCACCGAGTTCGGCAAAATGATGCGCAGTAGCGCCAGGGCCAAGAATGGAAAAATCCAAAACACGCAGTCCGGCAAGCGGCGCCGGTTTTTTAGTTGCAGTACTCATAACAGTCACTCCAGTTACAAATAATAAAAAATAATCAGAAGAAAAATTTTATTTAAAGGGTATATGCTCAACGACTTCCAGGTCAAAACCGGAAATGGCGCGGTAGCGAAAACGCTCGCCCATCACGCGCATTCTACCGACACCGACATGGCGCAAAATCTGCGCACCGACACCGACGCTTTTCCAAGTGGTTTTGTTGGACACGTTGGAATTAGCTGACGCCTCTTTGCCCATCATGGATAAAACGTTTTTGTAGACGTCGTCGTCACTTTCGCGGTTGTCAATAATAACTAAAACGCCTTTGCCTTCCTGGGCAATTTTTTGCATGCAGCGCTGGATATTCCAGATAGCCTGGTTTTGCGGTTGCGCATTTAACAGGTCACGCGCGACCGTTGGCAGATGCACACGCACCAACACCGGTTCATCCGCTTTAATTTCACCCTTCACCAAAGCAAAATGATGTTCGCCATTAATATTATTCCTGAAGGTAACCAGGTCAAATGTTCCAAAATCGGTATTGATACTTCCGCGATCAACGATGTCGATCGTTTTCTCATGAATAAACTGGTAATGAATTAAATCGGCAATCGTGCCCATTTTTAGTTGATGCGTTTTTGCGAACACCTCCAGGTCTTCCCGGCGCGCCATAGTGCCGTCTTCATTCATCACTTCACAGATCACGCCCGCCTCTTCACAACCGGCAAGCCGTGCAAGATCACAGGCCGCTTCGGTATGGCCCGCGCGTATCAGCACGCCGCCGGGTTCTGCCATTAAAGGAAAGATATGCCCGGGCTGGACGATGTCTTCCGCTTTGGCATGTTTAGCCGCTGCCGCTTGCACAGTGCGCGCGCGATCGGCGGCAGAGATGCCGGTAGTCACGCCGGTTGCCGCTTCAATTGAAATTGTAAACTTGGTGCCAAAACCGGAATGGTTCTGGTGCACCATTAATGAAAGACCGAGGCGACGGCAGCGTTCGCGACTCATGGGCATGCAAATCAGGCCGCGTGCATGGCGTGCCATAAAATTGATGTGTTCCGGTTTGCAAAACTCTGCCGCCATGATGATATCGCCTTCGTTCTCGCGATCTTCATCATCGACCAGGATCACCATCTTGCCCTGGCGAATATCCTCGACGATTTCCTCTACGCTGCTAAATTTAAATGACACGTTTATTTCCTCACCCCAACCCTCTCCACAAATGTGGAGAGGGAGAGGTATTAAATAATCTCAAATAGAGCGGCAGCACCTTGTCCGCCGCCGATACACATACTCACCACCGCATATTTCACCCCGCGGCGTTTGCCTTCCAGCAACACATGGCCCGCCATACGCGCGCCGCTCATACCAAAAGGATGGCCGATGGAAATCGCGCCGCCGT
>Ga0302322_100004307_pt1 | contig 12333 bp, 8 predicted proteins | sample Fen_T0_2_FD_203757 | JGI IMG/M metagenome (GOLD analysis project Ga0302322, IMG submission 203757) | Peat permafrost microbial communities from Stordalen Mire near Abisko, Sweden - Fen_T0_2 | ecosystem: Environmental > Terrestrial > Soil > Wetlands > Permafrost | place: Sweden: Abisko...
GCGCAGGGCCTCGCGGCGCACTGCGCGCATCGGGCCGAGGTCGCGCAGGGCGACGCCGGTCCGGCAGCGCACCTGGTGCGCCAGGTACCGGTTCGCCACGCGCAACCGTCGGGGCCAGGCGCCGGGCGCGGCGTCACGGGCGCCGAGCACGAGGTCGGCGCGCCCCTCGAGGACCGGCGCGGCGACCGACGGGAGCGATGCACCGTCGAGCGAGCCGTCGCAGTCCATGAAGCACACGACGTCGGCGGTCGCCGCCTGCAAGCCGGTGAAGCAAGCGGCACCGAAGCCGCGGCGGGGCTCGTCCACGACCCGCGCGCCGAGTTCGCGGGCGAGCGCACCGGATCCGTCGGTCGAGCCGTTGTCGACGACGAGTGGCGCGTAGCCAGTCGGCAACGACGCGAGCACGAGCGGGAGTGCGTCGAGTTCGTCGAGGACAGGGAGGATCACGTCGATCGTCGGCTGCATGTGGCGAGATACGGGGCGGTGACCACGCGCGGATGAACGCGACGACAACTCCCGGCATGTCAACCGCGCGCCGCTTCGGCTCCGTACTGATCCTGTGACGATCGTCGACCACCCCGCGCCGAGCCGCGCGCCGGACACGGCCCGGGAGCCGCGCGCGGGGAGCGAGGAGGCTCGTGCCGCCTGGTTCGGTATCGGCGCGTGGTGCGCGATCGTCGGGGTCGGGGTGCTCGCGTTGTACGCGACCGGCAATCTCGTGTCGATCGCCACCGAGGTCCCGCCGCTGCACGCGACCTGGGATCCCCGCCCCGGGCTCTCGATGCTGCCCGCGCTGGCGTGCGCGGCGGCGCTGGTCGTGCTCCTGCCGCGTTGGTGCGCAACGCGCGAGTGGCGGGCGGTGAACGTCGGCGCGACCGGCGCGGCACTGGTGTGGGGCGTCTCCCTCGCATGGGTTGATGGGGTGCCGGGCCTGGTGGGTCCCGCGCAGAATCCGCGCGAGTACCTCGCCGGCGCCCGGATCCTGGGCTCGCCCGCGCGGTTCCTCCACGATTTCCCCGGCAACATCGTGCGCTTCCCGGTGCACGTGCAGGGCCATCCCCCCGGGTATCCCCTCGTGGTGTGGGGGATCGACCGGCTCGGGCTCGGCTCGTGGGGCGTGACGGCCGTCCAGGTGGTGGGCGGGGCGCTGGCGGTGCCGGCGGTGCTCGTTGCGGTGCGAGCGGTTGCCGGCGAGCCGTTCGCCCGCCGCGCCGCGCCCTTCGTCGCAGTGTCGCCCGCCGCGATCTGGCTGGTCAGCAGCGCCGACGCCCTCTTCGCCGGGGTGGGTGCCGGGGCCGTCGCGGCCATCGTGCTCGCCTGCGTGAGCAAGCGTTCGCGGTCGGCCGATGCGTTCGCGGTCGGCGGGGGAGTGCTGCTCGGCGTCGCCGCGTTCCTCTCCTACGGGCTCGCGCTCCTCGCGGTCATACCCCTCGGCATCGCACGACGTGAGCGCGCGGTGCGTCCACTCGTGTTGGCGGCCATGGGAGGCGTCGCGGTGGTCGCGGTCTTCGCGGCCGCGGGATTCTGGTGGTTCGACGGTCTGGTCGCGACGCAACAGCGCTACGCGGCCGGCATCGCGTCACGGCGGCCGTACGAGGTGTTCGTGGTCGGGAACCTCGCCGCGCTCGCGATCGCCACGGGTCCGGCAGTGGCCGTCGGCCTCGCTCGACTACGGAACGCGCGCGTGTGGTGGCTGGTGGGCGGCGCGGTCGCGGCGGTGATGCTCGCCGACCTGTCGGGGATGTCGAAGGGCGAGGTGGAGCGGATCTGGCTGCCGTTCGCAGTGTGGCTGCTGCCCGCCGCGGGCGCGCTCACCGCGCGCGGCGAGCCCCGACTCGTCCGTCGCTGGCTGGCCCTGCAGTGCGCGTGCGCGCTGCTCGTACAAGTGGGAGTGCGAACACCATGGTGAACCAGCAGCCGATCCTCGTGACCGGTGGCGCCGGGTTCGTGGGCTCCGCCGTCGTCGACCGACTCGTCGCCGACGGGCACGACGTGCGAGTGGTGGACCTGTTACATCCCGCCGCCCACTCGTCGGTGCCCGACTATCTCTCACCGGGCGTGGAGTACCTCTGGGGTGATCTCGCCGACCCCGACGTGGCGCGCCGGGCTGTCGCGGGGGTGGACGCGGTGTGTCACCAGGCCTCGATGGTCGGGCTCGGCGCCGACTTCGCCGACGTGACCGACTTCGCCCACCACAACGTCATGGCCACGGCGCAGCTGCTGCGGGCGCTGCACGAGCGCGCCTTTCGCGGCCGCATCGTCCTCGCCGGCAGCATGGTCGTGTACGGCGAGGGGGCCTACCGTTGTGCGCGTCACGGGTCGATGCCGGCACCGTCGCGTCGCGACGACCACCTCGCGAACGGTCGTTTCGATCCGGTGTGCCCCGCGTGCGGCGACCCGTTGCTCGTCGAGCGGGTCGACGAGGCTGCGCCCCTCCAACCGCGGAGTGTCTACGCGGCGACGAAGCTCCACCAGGAACATCTCTGCGAGGCGTACGGGCGCGAACACCGCGCGCCGGTGCTCGCGTTGCGGTACCACAACGTCTACGGACCGCGAATGCCGGCATCGTCGCCGTACTCGGGGGTGGCGGCCATCTTCCGCAGCGCGTACGAGGAGGGACGCGCCCCGCTCGTCTACGAAGACGGCGGCCAGCGACGCGATTTCGTACACGTCGCCGACGTCGCCGCGGCGAACGTGCTCGCGCTGCAGGCAGATCCCGACGTCACCGGTGCGTGCAACGTGGCCACGGGTGTCGAGCACACCGTGCTCGACCTGGCGCAGGCCCTCCGGACTGCGATCCCCGGGGCTCCTGCGCCGTTGGTCACGGGGACCTGGCGGGCGGGCGACGTCCGCCACGTGCTGGCCGCGACCGGTCGCGCCGAGCGCGTCCTGGGCTTCCGAGCGGCGGTTCCGTTCCCCGAGGGCATCCAGGAGTTCGCCCGCGCGCCCCTGCGCCCATCCGTCGAGCCCGTCGGGTCCGTACCATCGTCGTGATGACCGACGACCTGCACGCCGCGAGCGACGCTGCGCTCGTCGTCGCCGTCGCGCGCTTTCGTGAGGAGGCGCTCGCGGAGGTGTACCGGCGGCACGCCGACGTCGCGTTCGGCGCCGCATGTCGCATCCTCGGCGACACGGCCCTCGCCCAGGACGTGGTGCAGGACGTGTTCGTGAAACTCTGGAACGACCCGGAGCGCTTCGACCCGGCGCGAGGTTCGCTCCGCGCCTTCCTGCTGTCGGGGGTGCGCAGCCGGTCGATCGACAGCATTCGGGCCGAGTCGTCGCGACGCGACCGGGAAGTTCGTCACGGTCGGCTCGGCGGCGAGACCGACTACGACCTCGAACTCGAGGTGATGGACCTCACGATGGCCGAACACGTGCGCGCGTCGGTTGCGTTGCTCTCCGACGACGAGCGCCGAGCCATCGAGCTCGCGTACTTCGGTGGTCACAGCTACCGTGAGGTCGCGGAGATCCTCGAGCAGCCGGAGGGCACGGTGAAGAGTCGCATCCGGACCGGGTTGCGGCGCTTGCGGGACTCGCTGGTGGAGACGGGCGTCACGGGGTCGGCATGGACCGAGAGCTGAACCGCGAGGAGCTCGACGGCCTCCTCCCGCTGTACGCGCTCGACGCGCTCGAGGGCGAGGAGCGGGCCCAGGTCGCGCGGTATGTCGCGCGCGACGCCGACGCGCGCGCCGAGGTCGACTCCTTGCGGGAAGCCGCGTCGTTCATGCCGCACCCCACCCGGCACGCTCCCCCATCTCTCTGGAGCGGGATCGAGCAGGCGCTCGGCGGGTCTCCCGACACGAGCCGTGAGACCCCGCCCGCGCCGCTGGCGGCCCTGCCGTCCCGCACGCCCGCGCCCGACCCCGATGTCGCGCCCGCCGGCGACGTCGCGCCGATCCGCCCGCGTGACCGGCGCGACCGGCGCGACCGGAACCGAGTGTTCGCGATCGCCGCGGCCTTGGTGCTGCTCCTCGCGGTCTCGGTGAGCGCGGTGCTCGGTGTGGTGGTGGCGCACCAGCAGGACCGCATCGACGCGCTCGCGAACGAGATGCACCACGACACCATCACCCGCCAGGCGGCGATGGCGAGCACCATGCCCGGCGCGCACAGTGCCCGTCTGACCGCCGATTCGGGAACGACGGCTGGGCGGGTGGTGATGCTCCCCGACGGGTCGGGCTGGTTCCTGCACAGTGATCTCGCCGCGCTCCCGGCGGGCCGCACGTACCAGTTGTGGGCGGTCGTCGACGACGGTGCCGGTGGGACGCGCTACGTGTCGGTCGGGGTGCTCGGTCGCGAGCCCGACGCCACCGCGTTCCGGGTGAGCGCACCGGTCACCGGCTTCGTGGTGTCGGAGGAACCGGTGGGGGGCGCGACGTCACCCGGTGCGATGGTCGCCCAGGGCTCGATGGCCTGAGCAGTTCGTCAGCGCGGTTGATCAGTTCGCGCAGTTCGCGGGCGCGAAGATCCCCGCGCCGAGCGTGCACGCTTCGCGGAACGCACCGTTGGTCTTGTCGCCGGTGTACACGTGCAGGATCGACGACCCGACACCGCCGTACACCGCTGCGTTCATCTGTTGCGTGACCGCGCCGAGGAAGGTCGGGAACCCGACCTGGTCGGTGGTGCCGCCGGCCGTGAGGTTTCCGGCGCCGTCGATGGTCTCGAACCTCCACGCGGTGCCGCTCCACTGCGCGTGCCGGACCGACAACGTTTGCTGGTTGGTGTAGATCACGTCGATCAGCGGGGCCGGAGCGTTCTGGGCGACCGTGACGGACCCACCCACGAACTGGTTCACGCGTCCGGCGCCACCAGGCACGCCGGGGCCGTCGAGGTCGGAGAACGACCAGGTCGAGCCGTCGAAGTCGCCGTGGCGCAGTCGCGACGTGGTGTTGTCGACGTAGAACACGTGGAGGTGGCCGTCGGCCGTGGCGACCGCGGCGGTGGAACCGTTGCCCACATGGTCGCTGGTGCGCCCCGCGCCGCCGCCAACCCCCGGACCGTCGAGGTCCTCGACCGTCCACGTGGAGCCGTCGTACTTCGCGTGGCGGAGGCGGAACGTGATGGAATCGAGGTAGAACGCGTGCTCGAAGTCACCCGAGAAGGCAACCGACGCGTTCTGGCCGACTCCTCCGACGCTCCCACTGGCGACGTTCCCGGGGCCGTCGACGTCCTCGAAGGTCCAGGTGGCCTGGGGGTTCGCGAGGTCGATCGACGCGTGCCGCAGTCGGACCGTCGCGCCCGGGTTGGTCTGGTGCACGGCGGCGTACAACACGTTGAGCACGGTGCCGGTCACCCACGACGGGTTGGCGAACTGACCGCTCGCGTCGGTGGTGCGCCCACCACCGCCGCTCCCGGGGCCGTCGACCGTCTCGAGGTTCACCGGGTTTCCGGTGATCACGGGTGCGTGGCGCAGGGTGTTGCTGGTGGTGTCGAAGTAGAAGGCGTCCATCCGGGGAAGGGCGTCGTGGTTCGACTGCACGATCGACGCGCCGCCGCCGACGTTGTCGGCGGTCGCGCCGATGCTGGTCGCGCCGGGGCCGTCGAAGAGCTTCCAGTGGTATTGCAGGTCGAGGCCGTAGGTGCCCAAGCGCACGGTGTGCGTGGTGCTGTCGCTCTCCACCATGACCGGCAGGCTGCGCGAGAAGGCCTGCAGGGCGATGGCGGCCTTGTCGTTGGGCACCTGGTCGCCGGTGATGTTCGCACCGGTGGTGGCGCCGGGGCCGTCGATGGGACCGGCGCGCCAGCAGCCCGCGGTGAGCAGGGCGACACCCAGGACGGCGACGCCCAGGGCGACGCAGGGTCGACGGGAACTCATGGATCTGCCCTCCACGGGCGCACAAGGGTGCGCCAAGTCCCGGCGACGTTACGGGAGTGCCGGGTGGATGTCGAGGGGTGTCGAGAAGTGTCGAGGGGCGTGGGGCGCCGGGCGCCGGTCACACCAACTCGGGGTCGGTCACCACCTCGACCATCGCCGGGCCGCGGTGGGCGATCGCCTCGGTCAGCGCGCCGGCGAGTTGCGACGCGTCGGTGACGCGCACGCCGAACGCACCGCAGATCTGGGCGTATTCGGCGAACTCGGGGTTGTGCAACGACGTCTGCCACACCTCGAACATGCCGGCCCGCTGCTCCTTGGTGATCTTGCCGAGCGACGAGTTGTTCAGCAGCACATGGGTGATGTCCATGTCGTACTTGACCGCGGTGGTGAGTTCAGCGAGGTACTGGCCGAAGCCGCCGTCGCCGGTGACCGCGATGATCGGTCGGTCGGGTGCCGCGCACCAAGCGCCCATCGCCGCGGGGAAACCGAACCCGATCGAGCCGAGGTAGCCCGACATCAGCACCGACTGGCCCTCGCCACACTCGAAGTAGCGCCCGAACGAATAGGCGTGATTGCCGACGTCGACGGTGAGCACCGCGCCGTCGGGCACGATGCCGTTCATCGCGTCGAACACCGCGGCCGAGCTCACGCCCGCGCCGCGATCGTCGGCGAGCCGGCGGGCCTTCTCGGCTCGCCAGATCGACCAGCGTTCGGACACCTCGCCGCGTTGGTCGACGCGCGTCCCGGATGCTTCGAGGTGGGCGAGCAACGCGCGCGCCGTCACCCCGACGTGACCGAGGAGCGGCGCGGTGACCGGGTGGAACCGACCGAGCGCCATCGGGTCGAAGTCGACCTGGATGATCGGCTTGTACGGCGCGATCCCGGTGTGGTTGGAGAACGATGCACCGAACACGACCAGCAGGTCGCTCTCGTTCATCAGCCAGCTCGCGACGGGTGTGCCGCTGCGGCCGAGCACTCCCGCGCCGAGCGGGTGGCGGTCGGAGATCTGACCCTTCGCCTTGAAGGTGGTGAGCACGGGCGCGCCGAGTGACTCCGCGAGCGCGAGCACGTCGTCCATCTCGAAGCGCGCGCCGTGACCGACGACGATCACCGGTCGCCGCGCCTGCGCCAGCAGTGCCGTCGCGGTGGCGAGCGCGTCGGCAGGGGGCGTGATGTGGTCGTCGGCGACGCGCCCCACGGGGCCCGACGCAGGCGCGTCGTCGGGGGCGGGGAGCTCCTGCACCTCGTCGGGGAGCACGAGGTGCGCGACGTCGCGCCCGACGATCGCGTGCTTCAGTGCGAGCGTGGCGAGTTCCGCGTGATCGGACGCGGGGAGCACGACCTTCGAGTAGCTCGCGACATCGGCGAACGCCGCGGTGAGGTCGACGTCTTGGAAGGCCCCGCGGCCGAGCACCTTCGACGGCACCTGCCCGGAGATCGCGAGCACCGGCGCGCGATCGACCTTCGCGTCGTAGAGGCCGGTGAGCAGATTGGTGGAGCCGGGCCCGGCGATGGCGAAACACGCGGCGGTACGCCCGGTGAGCTTGCCGTAGGCCGACGCCGCGAACGCGGCGGCGCCCTCGTGGCGGATACCGATGAACGTGAGGTGGCCGGCATCCTCCTGGCGGCGCAGCGCGTCGGCGAACCCGAGGTTGGAGTGACCGACCATGCCGAACACGTGCGTGACCCCCCACGCCACCATCGTCTCCACCATCACGTCGGACACCGTGCGCGCGTGCGCTTCGTCGGGCGGCAGGCCCACGTACACGCCGTCGTCGCGTACCTCGATCGGGAAGCGCGCCGGCGCGTCTCGGAAGCCGGGCGGAGGCGTTCCGGTGAGCGGGTCGTAGTCGTACCCGTGCCAGGGGCAACGGAGCCAGCCGTGCTCGATGGAGCCCTCCCCGAGCGGTCCGCCCTGGTGGGGGCAGCGGTTGTCGAGGGCGCCGAACGCCTCGCCCACGTGGGTGAGCACGATGGACCGCCGGCCGAGCGTGACCGTGCGCACCCGACCCTCGGGGAGCGAGGCGGCGTCGGGCACGAGGTGCCAGACGAGTTCGTCGGTGGCGCTCATGCGGGCAGCAGTCCTCCGTAGGGCACCCCGGTGAGGTGCGCGATGTCGCGGTCGAACGTGGTGAGGTCGTCGAGCGCGAACTTGCGCAGGTGATCGTGCCCGCAGGCCCGGGCCAGCACCTGCATCATCTCCACCGTGGCGCGCAGGAAGCGATCGAGTCGCTCCGACGCTTCGTCGACCGGCAGGCGCGCCCGCAGATGGGGCTGTTGCGTCGCGATGCCGACGGGGCAGTTGTTCGTGTTGCACGCGCGCATCCCGAGACACCCGATCGCCTGGATCGCCGAGTTCGCGATCGCGATTGCGTCGGCGCCCAGCGCGAGTGCCTTCGCGAAGTCGGGCGCGTGACGAAGGCCGCCGGTGATCACGAGCGACACGTCGCGGCGGCCACGATGATCGAGATGCGCGCGGGCGCGCGCGAGCGCGGGCAGCGTGGGCACCGAGATGTGATCGCGGAACAGCAGCGGGGCGGCGCCGGTGCCGCCCCCGCGGCCGTCGAGGATCACGTAGTCGACTCCGATGTCGAGCGCGGCGTCGAGGTCGGCCTCGATGTGCTGTGCGCTGAGCTTCACGCCGATGGGGATCCCGCCGGAGCGCTCGCGCACTTCGTCGGCGAAGTGCTTGAAGTCGTCGACGGACTCCCAGTCGGGGAAGCGAGACGGTGAGATCGCAGGCGTGCCCTCGGGCAGACCGCGCACCTCGGCGATGCGGCCCACCACCTTGTCGCCGGGGAGGTGACCGCCGGTGCCGGTCTTCGCGCCCTGGCCACACTTGAAGTGGAACGCCTGGACCTTCTGGAGCACGTCGAGGTTCCAGCCGAAGCGGGCCGATGCCAACTCGTAGAAGTAGCGACTGTTCTCGCTCTGTTCCTCGGGGAGCATGCCGCCCTCACCCGAACAGATGCCGGTGCCGGCGAGCTGCGCGCCCCGCGCGAGCGCGACCTTCGCCTCCGGCGACAACGCACCGAAGCTCATGTCGCTCACGAAGATGGGGATGTCGAGCCAGAGTGGCTTGTCGGCGTTGGGGCCGATGCACACCTCGGTGCCGACGGGTTGCTCGTCGAGACGCGGGAGGCGCGCGAGCTGCGCGGTCACGAACTGGATGTCGTCCCACTTCGGGAGCTCTTCGCGCGACACGCCCATCGCGCCGACCGGCCCGTGGTGGCCCGTCTTGGTGAGCCCGTTCTCGGCGAGCTCGTGGATGTACATCACGAACGGTTCCTCCGGGACCATGTGCGGGTCGCGGAAGTAGCCCTGGTACACGTCGGGGTCGAACGGCTGCGGGTGACGGAGCTTGAACCGCAGGATCTCGTCGCGGTCGACCATGAGGTCGTCGCCCTCGAGGAAGCTGGTGAACTTCTCCAGCACCTCCACGTTGTTGTACGCGCTCACGCCGGTGTCGATGCGGTAGTCCCAGCCGTGGAGGCCGCACAGGAGGTCGTCGCCGGCGATGTGCCCGTCGCTCAGGAGCGCGCCGCGGTGCAGGCAGCGCCCGTAGAGCACGCTGTGTTCGTCACCGCGGCGGATGACGACGAGGTCGATCCCGTCGACGGCGGCGCCGACCGGTGTCCGCTCGGGCACCTCGCTCCACGTGGCTACCTTGACCGCTTCCATCAGACCTCCCCGGCGCGTGAGGGCACCAGTCTGGCCGCTCCGGGGAGAGGGTGTTGCGAGCGGCCGTCGCGCTCGTTCCGGGGATCATGTCGTTCACGCCTCCGTCCACCCCTCTCCGGGCGTGCGGCGGTGGGTGATCCGCCCGGCGTCGTCCATCGCGAGCAGGTGCACCCATTCGTGGTCGACCAGCGCCCGCACCTCCGCGTGGGTGTCGAGCACCCGGTCGATCGCGGCGCGCGGTGCCGCCAGCACCACGGCGAGCCGCAGCGGTTGGTGCACCGGCGCGGTGCCGTCGTGGACCGACTGCTGCGGCAGGCCGGTCCGGAGGTCGCCGCCGTTGCCCTCGAGCACTCCGAGCCGACCGACGACGTTGTGAATCGTCTTGTCGCCGGCGCCGTAGTGCTCGCCGTCGACGGTGGAGGCGTAGTACTGCAGGTTGATCCAGCTCGCGACGACCATCGGCGCGGTCATGATCAATTCGAGCACCCCGCCGTCGGCGTCGAGGGTGTGGTCGTAGGAATGGAGGAACACCCGGCCGTCGAGGTCGAGGCCGGCGGTGAGTGTGCGGGGTGCGGCGATGAACGCACGGCAGCCCGCCAGCCCCCACTCGGGCCGGGTCTGCGCCCAGTCGGTGCTGCGCCGGATGACCTGCCGGTCGACCGCGTCGGTGTCGAGGGTGGCCACGTCGATCCCGAGCCTCGGGGCCCGCTCCGCGCGCGCGGCCCGGCCGGCCAGCGCACCCTGCTCGACGAACGCGGCCGCCAACGCCTGATGCGTCTCCGGGAGCGGCTCGTCGGCGAACACTGTGACCTGGTCGGTGGTGGTGTCGTGCAGCGCGGCCGCGAACCACGTGCTGTCGGGCACGACGATGTCGCGTGTCGCGAGTTCGGCGCGCACCGCGGGGTCGTTGAGCACGAGCGCGGCGACGCGCGCGTTCACCGCGCCGCTGTGGCCCCCGCACGCGCCGCAGTCGAGCCCGGTGGCGTAGGGATTGTTCACCGTCGACGCGCCGTGACCGACGAGCACGACGAGCGGCGCGAAGTCGCGCGTGAGCGACATGCCCCGCAGCGCGCCTTCGGCCATCCGCACCTGATCGGCGAGCGCCATGGACGCGATCGAGGGCCGGAGCTGCGCTGCGGTCGCGTGTGCGAGGCCCTCGACGTCGGGGTGGGGCACCGGCCGGGTGAGGCCGGCACCGTCGGTCACGAGCTTCGGCAGGTAGCCGAGCCCGACTGGACCGACGAAGCTGAAGCACGAGATCGCGCCCATCTTGAAGGACTTCCACGCCCGCTTCACGTGGTGCGCGAGGCGGCGGTGCGCAACCGCGTCGGCGGTCGCGTTCCGCGTTCCCGCGGTCTCGTCGACGCTCGCGCCCGGCGTGAGCAGCACCGGGCACTGTGCGGCTCCGTGTTCGTGCGCGAGGGCCACGACCTCCACCGGGAAGCCGAAGAATCCGGCGAACCCGAGCGTCTCGACGTTGGTTGTGCCGGCACCCCGCTCGAGGTGGCGCCGCATGACCTCGGAGCGCACGTCGATGCAGAAGACCGCCTGGATGTCGGGAGCAGTCGTGGCGACGGGTGCCGTGAGCGCGTTCGCTGCGCACGCATCGACCAACTCGCGCGCCGCGGCCCGGTCCCACGCGTCCTGGAGCACCAGCGCGGGCAGTTGCGTGACCGATCCGGACGCCGCGCCGGTCGCCGCGCCCGCGCACGCCGTGCCCGCCGCGGCCCACGCGCCGGGCAGCCCCGGGAGCGCGGGCGAGTCGAGCAGCAGCGCCTCCCAACTGAGCAGCACTGCGAGCAACTCGAGCGGGGTGTCGTCGTGGCCACCCTGTTGCGCGGCCTCCCAGGCCAGCCGCGCCGCGTGCGCGGCCCATCCGCCCAACTGCAGCAGGAGCGCGTGCAGGTAGGGCTCGGCATCTTCGGGGGCGATTCCGAGCACCCGGAGCGCCTGGGCGGCCGCGAGCACGGGGTCGGTCGGCAGCGCGTGCACGGAGGCGCGGACGCCGGGCAGGCCCATGATCTCGGGCGTGCGGTCGATCGACGCCTCGAAGTGCCAGGCCGCGTAGCAACCGCCCGCGGGACCCGGCCGCCAGATCGCCTGCCCCTGGTCGAAGTGCGACGCCGCCCAGAGCGAGATGCGGTCGACGACGAAGCGGGTCCAGTCGTCGCCCGTCGTCGCGGTGGCCACCTGCATGACGGTGGGGGTGCGCGGCACTGCATGGTCGAGCGACCGGGCCTGCGCGAGGAACTCGGCGGGTTCGGTGACGGGTGTGTCGGAGGCTGCCGCGAGCGCGGCGGCGACGTCGGCGTGCGTGACGAGCCCCTGCTCGACCCGTTCGAGGTACCAGTCGACGGGCATGGCGGTGTGCACGCCGCCCGCGGCGGCGAGGCGACCGGCCGCTTCCGGGAACGGGAGCCCGGTGAGCCCGAGGTAGGGGTTCACCGCGACGAACCGCTCGAGCGGCCACAGCGGCGCAACGAGCGTGCACGCGTTGTGCAGCGCGTCGCGCACGGACTCGGTGTCGTATTCGGCGGCGTCGTGCGCGGGGTCGGCGAGTGCAGTGGGGGTGAGGACCACGATGGCGCTCCTGGCTCAGTGGGTGGCGGAAGTGAGGACAGGGACCGCCGCGGCCGGCGGGGCAGTACGCAGGCCGCGCACGAGGCGGTCGAACACTGCATTGGCGTAGAAGCCGTGGCGCAGGTGGACGACCAGCGCGCGGCGCCGGGCGCTCGGGCCCCTCGCGGGTTCGCGGATCTGTCCGAGCACGATCGCCGCGAACCCGGTGATCACCACACCCGCGAGCACCAGTTGGATCGCGCCGCGCGGCACTGCGTCGG
>Ga0302322_100004311_pt1 | contig 12329 bp, 9 predicted proteins | sample Fen_T0_2_FD_203757 | JGI IMG/M metagenome (GOLD analysis project Ga0302322, IMG submission 203757) | Peat permafrost microbial communities from Stordalen Mire near Abisko, Sweden - Fen_T0_2 | ecosystem: Environmental > Terrestrial > Soil > Wetlands > Permafrost | place: Sweden: Abisko...
CTTTATCCATTCCGGCCACGGTAACCCCACTTCTGGCACAACGAATCATTTTCCGCCATCCTCACCCCCACCTCGGGTAACAATACTTTTGGCTCAATTCGCGGGGCATAAACTTTTTCGATTTAACTGGTTAAGATGATGCCGAAAGCGCAATATACATTGTGATTAAAACCAAACCGGCACCACGCGCGATTCTCGAACCACTGGCTGATGGTCAGGTTTGGCACATGCCGGAGTTGAAGCTGCACGTGGACATGGTTGGTAAACTGCTCGTCCACTATAAACTTGGGAAACACAACGCCGTCCGCATTCCCAACTCCATTGGCAGCAAAAAAGACATCGAAAAGTATTTGAAGAAGAACAAGGCCGTTTTGCAGGAAAAAGTGGCGGTGGTTGCCGCGAAGAAATGATCCTGACTGCGCTTCGTCCCCGGTGGTCCTAGTGACCATTTTCCCGTGAATACTGTTACCCCGCCAAATTGAGGGTTTCTCGCTTTGGAAAACCGGCGGACTCCATTCGTTCTTAAAGTCCAAACCCTGTCCCTCGGAACGGCTTTCATTCGTCTGCCAGGCGGCCCGATAGGCAAAGTGTCGTCAACGCTGGAGGGAAAAATGCGGCCGAGGGCCGCCGCACCACCTCCGTTCTAGCAACGCCCTAACGCGCCGCAGTAAGCCGTTGCCGGTATTTCGCACATTCCTGCGCAATGTCCGGCGCGTTGAGGATGGCCGAGACGACGCAGATGCGCCGGACACCGGCCGCCAGGACGGCATCCAACGTCTGGAGATTGATCCCCCCGATGGCGAACCACGGCACGGTGGTCGCATTGGCTTCCGCCCAACGGGCATATTCGAGCGTCACCGGTTTGGCGCCCGGCTTGGTGCCGGTGGCGTAAATGGGACCAATGGCGATGTAATCCGCCCCGGCTGCGAGCGCGCGTTGGGCTTGCGCGGGCGCGTGCGTGGACAGGCCAAACTTGAGCGGGGAGCCCTTGATTTTGAGCTGATCCACGTGCGTATGGCCCGCGTCAAAAAAATCTTCCTGACCCAAATGACAGAGGTCGGCCCCCACTTCGCGGGCAATTTCCAGATGGTCGTTGATGACGAAACCCACGTTGGCACGACGCGTGACGGGCAGGATGGCCTCCGCCATGCGGCGAATCTCATCGGGCGCGGAATTTTTGGCGCGCAATTGAATCAGGTCGCTGCCGCCGTCGCATAGTTGCCGGGCGACAAGTTCGGGCGCGCGGCCATGCAGGTAGGCCGTGTCTACGAAGGTGTACAGGGTGCAATCCGCGAGCGGTTTCATGGCCGAAAATTGAACAACAAAGTCGCGCCGGAACAAAGGAAAAGATCCATTGAAATTTCCGCCGGAGGCGACGCCGCGGCCGGTCGCGAAACAAAAAAACGGCGGCAGGGTTGCGCCTGCCGCCGTTTGGACAATGACTACAAACCGACGAGGTAACCAAAGCGCGCCTGGAATTGTTCCGGCGTCACCTTGATGACGGTGGCGAGTTTGGCGAGTTGTTTCGAGTCCTCGAAGTCTTCGCGTTCGAGGCGGATCATGTAGGCCTGCGCGCATTCAAAGGCTTCGCCGTCCACATTGACCCGGCGGTTCTGCATGCGGCCGGTCTTGGGATCGAGCATCTTTTCAAAGGGCAGCGGCTTCATCTTGCCGTCGACGAAGCTGATGATGGCACCGAATTGTTCGGCTTCGGGCGAGAGCAGGAATTTGACCGCCGCGTAGCCGAGGTCGCGGGTGTATTCGGCATCGAACGGAATCGGGTCGGCGCAGCGGAGTTCGTAGCCCAGATCCTTGTCGATGAAGCCCATCTTGATGCCGAGTTTTTCCAGGCGCACGGTCAGCAATTCCTTCATCAGGCGGCCGAACTCGATTTCACCGAGGCGCAGATGGCCGTGGTCGTCGCGAATGACCTTGCCAAAGCGTTCCAACTGGCCGGCGGGCAGCGCGTCCACCAGGCCTTTTTCGCCGATGGCTTCAATCAAGCCTTCGGCCAGCACGACGAGGCCGTATTGGGAGCCTTCGGCTTTGCGCTTGATGATGGAGCCGATGATGATGTCGCAAACCTCGTCCACGGTCACGGTGCGGCCGCGAAATTCCTCGGAGATGATCGAGAGCGTGGCGGCGGAAGCCTTGGCGATGCCGAGCGCGAGGTGACCCGCCGCGCGGCCCATGCTGATGATGATATACCAGCGGGAGGTGGTGCGGGCGTCTTCCATCAGGTTGCGCACGAGGTGCACGCCGTAGTGGCGCGCGGTTTCGTAACCGAACGTCGGGGCGGTGCCGGGCAGCGGGAGGTCGTTGTCAATGGTCTTGGGCACGTGGGCCACCTTGATTTTGCCCTTGCTGTATTTCGCCACGTAGCTGGCGGAAAAGGCCGTGTCGTCCCCGCCGATGGAGACCAGCGCCGTCACGCCGAGCTTTTCGAACACGTTGAAAATGTTGTCCATCTGCTCCTGCGACTTGGTGGGGTTCGTGCGCGCCGTGCCCAGAATGGAGCCGCCCTTGCTGTGGATGTCCTTGACGTCGCGGATGGTCAAAGGCTTGATCTGGGTGGTATCGCCCTGGGCAATGTATTTGAAGCCGTCGCGAAACCCGATGACTTCATACCCCTGGTTGATGCCTTCGATGGTGGCGGCCGCGATGACCCCGTTCAAACCGGGAGCCGGCCCGCCGCCAACCAAAATACCTAATCTGCCTTTGTTACTCATGTGATTATAAATAATTGTTTCGTTGACGACAGTGAAACCATGGAATTCTGCACCTCCAGATGAAAAATTCAATTCCATTCTCGCCCCAATCTGACCACAATTTGCCCGTAACATGAACCGAGCTGTATTTCTGGACCGCGATGGCACCATTATCGCCGAGAAACATTACCTGCACCGCCCCGAGGAAGTGGAGATTTTCCCCGGGACCGGCGCGGCGCTCAAACGGCTGCAGGACGCCGGCTATCACTTGATCGTCGTCACGAACCAGTCGGGCATCGGCCGCGGCTATTTCACGCTGGCCGCCGCCGAGCAGGTGAATGACCACGTGGCCGGCGAACTGGCCCGCGACGGGGTGCGGTTTGAGAAAACCTACATCGCCCCGGAAGCCCCGGACCAGCCCAGCCGCGGCCGCAAGCCCTCGCCGCAGTTCCTGCTGGACGCCCGGGACGAGTTTAATTTGAAGCTCGCAGACTGTTTCATGGTCGGCGACAAGTTGATTGATCTGGAATGCGGCTGGAATGCCGGGGTGAAAAAGAGTATTCTGGTCCGCACCGGTTACGGTGCGAAGCTGGAGGAAAAATCGCCGGAGGCGGTCAAACCCGCGGTCATCGTGGATGATCTGGCCGGCGCGGCGGCCTGGATTCTGAATCAGAAATAATCTTATGTGCGGCATCATCGGATACGTCGGCAAGAAAGCGGCATCGCCCATCCTGCTGGAAGGCTTGCGCCGGCTGGAATATCGCGGCTACGACAGCGCCGGCGTGGCGGTGGTGGATGACGCCGGCCTGGTCATCCGCAAAAAGATGGGGAAGATCAACGAAGGCATCGCGCGGCTGCTGCAAACGGAGCCGGTCACGGGCAGCCTGGGCATCGCCCATACGCGCTGGGCCACGCACGGCATTCCTTCGGACGAAAACTCGCATCCGCATCTCGACGCCGCCGGCAAAATCGCGGTCGTCCATAACGGCGTCATCGAAAACTACGACGCGCTCAAACAGCGGCTCCTGCGGGCGGGCCACAAATTCAAGTCCGGCACCGACACCGAAGTGCTGGCGCACTTGATCGGCGAGCATTATGTGACGCAGCGCGCCAAAAACGGGGCGAACAGCGATGCGCTGACCCAGGCCGTGTGTGATGCGCTGCGCGAAGTGATCGGCACCTACGGGCTGGCGGTGATCTGCACCGATTTTCCCAACACCATCATCGGCGCCCGCCGCGGCTCGCCGCTCATCATCGGCCTCGGCAAGGACGAAAACTTTCTGGCCAGCGACGCGAACGCCATTGTCGCCCACACGAAAAAGGTGGTTTATCTGAACGACTACGACGTGGCCACCATCACGCCCGACCATTTCGATGTGCTCAACCTCGGCACGGATACGGCCAACGTCCAGGTCAGCAAGCTGGAGTTCTCGCAGGAGGACGCGGCGCGTGGCAAGCATGCGCACTTCATGCTCAAGGAAATTCTCGAGCAGCCGCAGACGGTGCTGAACGCCCTGCGCGGGCGCCTGGATTTTGAAGGGGCCACCGCCAAGTTCGGCGGCCTGAACATGACGCCCGCCGAGCTGCGGGGGATTGACCGGATCGTCATCGCGGCCAGCGGCACGAGCTGGCATGCGGCGCTGGTCGGCGAATATTTGATCGAGGAACTCGCGCAACTGCCGGTGGAGGTGGAGTTCGCGCATGAATTTTGCTACCGCAACTGCCCGCTGGAAAAAAACACCGTGCTCCTGGTGCTCTCGCAATCCGGTGAAACGGCGGACACGCTCGCGGCCATGCGCGAGGCCAAGCGGCGCGGCCACCGCGCCCTGGCCATCGTCAACGTTGTCGGCAGCACCATCGCGCGGGAATCGGACGGCGGCATTTACATGCACGCCGGCCCGGAAATCGGCGTCGCTTCCACGAAAGCCTTTGTGGCCACGCTGACCGTGCTGACCTTGCTGGCCATTCATCTGGGCCGGATGCGCATGCTCTCGGCCAACCGCGCCCGGGAAATTTTCCGCGCGCTGGAAGCCTTGCCGGCGCAAATGGAGACGCTGATCCGGCAAACCAGCGCGCTGAAACGCCTGGCCAAAAAATACGCGCAGGCGGACGACTTCTTTTTTCTGGGCCGTGGCTACACGTTTCCCATCGCGCTGGAAGGCGCGCTCAAGCTCAAGGAAATTTCCTACATCCATGCCGAAGGTTATTCCGCCGCCGAAATGAAGCACGGCCCCATCGCGTTGATTGATGAACAGACGCCAACCGTCTTCCTGGTGCCGCAGGATGCGATGTATGACAAGACCATGGCCAATCTCGCCATGATCCGCGCCCGCAAAGGCCCGATCATCGCGCTGGCGACGGAAGGCGACCAAGCCATCAAGAAGGTGGCCCAAGACGTGATTTACCTGCCGAAGACGCTCGACCTCCTGAATCCAATTCTGGCCAGCGTGCCGCTGCAACTGTTCGCCTATTATATCGCCGTGGCGCGGGGTTGCGATGTGGACAAGCCGCGCAATCTCGCCAAAAGCGTCACGGTGGAATAATGGCTCCGGGTCATCTACGCGTAAAAATCGCATTTCAACGAATCCTCGACCGGACCGTGCTGAATGCTGAAAAATGCTATTGAAGCGGCTGGGGAGTTCGCCCCCCCCGAACCGCGTGAAATACTTTGCCTTGCCGGAAGTGCTGGTGCTGGTGAATGGTTTGTGGCCGGGACATCCGGCCGGGATCACGGGATCAATATGGTAAAAACACCCTTATGAATACATGTACGTTCTGCAAGCGAGAAATATCGGATGACGCAAACGAGTGCCCCCTTTGTGGCCACGCGATAGTTTGCAAAGTTCCCGCCAAACAAAATCCAGAAATCGTTGCTGCGCCAGCACAGGCCACCATGCCGACGATGAAGGTAAGCACACTTTTTTGCGTGGGCATATTTTTATTATCTTTCGGTCTGATTTTTGGATCCATGCAGCCACTAATTTGTTCTCTGATAAGACTGGCAGGCGCCGGATTTTATTTGGCCGGATGCTGGAAATATACCAAAAACAAAGGATGGAATGGGCAACTTGGTTTGCTCCTCGGGCTAACGGGTATTGGATTGGTTGTTATGATGTCACTTGAAAACAAGAGTAATCAGCAGAAGCAACCCGAGTTACCCAAGGTCTGATTTATGCCGCCTGACCAGAGAAGCTGGGCGCAAGGTCAGCGGCGGCTTGTTGCTCGCAGGCTCCGAGCGCCGTCAGTTTCATCAACGCCCGTTCGGCATATGGCCGATGCACCGCCTGGCTGTCTTCACCAGCTTTCTTCGGAGCGGGACCCCAACACCATGGTGGGTAGAACCTTGTCGCCGAAAATACGACGACGGCGGGCCGCATAGTCCGGCAACGCCGAAACCCTGCCGCCGTTTGGCGTACGCACGTTCCCTGCTTCCAGCGCATCCAGCAGCCAGCGGGCGACCTCCCACTGGTCTTGCGCGGTCAGTTGGCGCAAGGCGGCTTTGATTTCCAGAACCTTCCCCATTTGCATGGGGTGCAATGACCACCGCGCCTTTGCGAGCCATTCTCGCCTGATTGATGGCGCGCGTTCAAAAGCGAATTGAGCCCTCAAATTCAAACCGGTTCACAAAAGCAGCCCCGAAAACGACGCCCGCAATGTCAAGCTGCAGTATTTCTTCAAATTTTCTCACATCAGTAGACTTAAATCAAAAAGCTGATTAACATCACTCAATATGAACCCCTTGGCCGCTTTCTGGCAATGCGCCGCCATCTTTTTGTCGATCTCGGCAGCGTTGCTCCTGCCCGCCCGCTGTGCGGCGGCGGGTGCCCCGACCATTACGGCCCAGCCTTCGTCCGGCATCGTCGTTCAAGGCGGCAACTTCGTGGCCACGGTGCTCGCCAGCAGCAATGGCGCCGCCTTGTCCTACCGCTGGCAATGCAACGCGACAACTCTCGCGGACAGCGGCCGCATCGTTGGCTCGACCAGCAATGTTCTCGCCGTTTCCAACGCCCAGTTGCGCGATGCCGGCAGCTATCAAGTCATCATCACCAACGTCTATGGCGCCGTCACCAGCAGCGTGGCGACGCTCGTCATCGGTGCTCCGGCGATCACCTTCAACACCAACGGGGCGGGCTGGACCACCAATGAAACCGGTTCTTTCAGCACGCCGGAAATCAAGGGCGGACTCCTCACCTTGACCGACAGCGGCAACAACCAGGCGCGCAGCTTTTTCTACAACACCCCGCAAGGAATCGGCGGGTTTGGCGCCTCCTTCACCTATCAGGCGGGCGGCAACCTGGGTGCGGACGGCATGGCTTTCATCCTCCAGAACGACCCCCGGGGCGCGACCGCGCTGGGCGCCACCGGCGGCAGCCTGGGTGTCTCCGGCATCACGCCCAGCCTGGCCTTGGAGTTTAACCTCTACTCCGGCAGCGGCAACGGCCTGGGGTATGGCGTTTTTGTGAACGGCGCCAATGGCCCGAACACCGCTCCCGGCAGCATCAACCTGGGCAGCGGCCACCCCATCGGCGTTACGCTTTTTTATGACGGCCAGACGTCTCTTTTTCTCACGATGACCGATGCCGTAACCGGGGCATTCTACCGCACCAATCTTGCCGTCGGGAGCATCACCAACACGGTGGGTGGCCGTACCGCCTATGTCGGCTTCAGTGGCGCCACCGGAGGGCTCAATGCGATTCAAACCGTGACCAATTTCACATTTATGGGCGGCCTGTCTCCGAACCCGGTCTTCACTCCGCTCGGGCAGTTGATTTTTGCCACCAATTCAACGTGGAAATACTTTAAAGGCGTCTCGGAAGCCTCGACTCCCGACCCCGCCACCTGGCGGACCGTGGGGTTCAATGACGATGCCTGGCTGGCCGGCGCGGCCCCCCTCTATTATGAAATGTTTCCGGCGCCGGCCAATCCGTATGCCTACAGCGGCAACACCGCGCTCAACGACATGCGCGGCGCCTACTCGAGCGTGTTCATGCGCCAGGCATTTGTGCTGACCAATCTCGCGCAAATTTCCGCGCTCCAGTTGACCGCCATGAGCGATGACGGCTTCATTGCCTGGATCAACGGCACGGAGGTGGCGCGCTTTAACGCGCCCGCCGGCAGCGTCGCCTACAACGGCCACGCCTCGTCTGATCTGCTCGCGCCGGTACCCCTCCAAAATTATCGGCTCAGCAATCCGCAGGCATTCTTGCGCTCGGGCACCAACGTCATCGCGATTCAGGCCTTGGTCCGTTCGGCCACCAACAGCGCGTTCACCATCTCGGCGGAATTATCCGCTTCGATCAGCGCGCCTTGGTCCGCGCTGGGCATTTCCGAATTCATGGCCACCAACCGGAACACCTTGCAGGATGAAGATGGTGAGAGTTCCCCCTGGATTGAACTTTTCAACCCCACGGCCGCCAGCATCAATCTCCTTGGCTGGTCGCTGACCGATGACACGAACAACCTAGCCAAATGGCCCTTTCCCAACGTGGTGCTGCTCGATGCTGACGATGCCAACGGATCGGATAATTTCATGGTCGTCTTTGCCTCCGGCAAAAACCGGGCCAATTACCTTGCCGAGTTGCACACGAATTTTAAGCTTTCGCCGGGCGGCGGGTATCTGGCTCTGGTGAATCCCAGCCAGCAGATCGCTTCGTCCTTTACCTACCCGCCCCAAACAACCGACGTTTCATTTGGCTGTGATAGCTTCAATCGCAACGCCGTCGGCTACCTGACGGTGCCCACCCCGGGCAATCCCAATACCGCCACGGGAACCTCATTCGCTCCCGCCGTCACCTTCTCGCGCACCGGCGGTACGTTTGTCTCCCCCTTCCAGTTGCAACTTTCCGCCGCGGCCACCAACGCCGTCATCCGCTACACCACTGATGGCACCATGCCGACGTCAGACTCCACAGTTTACGCCGGCGCGCTGACGATTGACCAATCGGTGCAGGTGCGCGCCCGGTCATTTGCGGACGGTTTGATGCCCGGGCCGTTCCACAGCGAAAGCTTTGTCCGGCTCGATGCCAGCCTCCTTAACATTACTTCCGATCTGCCGGCGATTGTCCTCTACAATTTCGGAGCCGGTGACGTGCCCGCCGATGCCACGCAATCTGCCAATCTTGCGGTTTATGAGCCGCAGAATGGCATCACGCGCCTGACCAATGCTCCGACCCTGAATACCCGGTCGGGAATTCATTTGCGTGGCAGTTCCACCCTGGGCCTGCCCAAAAACGCCTTCGCCGTCGGCTTTTGTGACGACTTGAACAATGATGTGACCTATTCGCCACTGGGAATGCCGGCGGAATCAAGCTGGGTTCTTTACGCCTGCGACAATTTTGAACCGGTTCTGATCCATAACCCTCTGGTCTACCAGTTGAGCAACGAAATCGGCCGCTATGCCCCCCGCACGAGATTTGTCGAAGTCTACCTCAACACCACCGGCGGCCCGCTGACCGCCGCCAACTACAACGGCATCTATGTCTTGGAGGAAAAAATCAAGTGGGGGAATAACCGCGTCAACATCCAAAAAACCCGGTCCGTGGACAACCTCAATCCCCGCGACAACACCGGCACCAACCTGACCGGCGGTTATGTGATGAAGATCGACCGCCTGGGCGCCGGCGAATCGGGATTTTATTCGGCCGGTCAATCCATTGCTTACGATTATCCCAAGGAAACCGAACTCAAAACCCCGCAACGTGCGCCCCAACAGCAATACTTGCAGAATTATATGGATGCCTTCGGCACGGCTTTGAATGGCGCCAGTTACACCAATCCCACCACCGGCTATCGCGCCTTCGTGGACGTCCCTTCGTGGATCGATTCCCACCTGCTTAACATAACCACCTTTAACGTGGATGCCCTGCGCTTGAGCGCCTATTTTTTTAAAGACCGCAACGGTCCGCTGCAATTTGGGCCGGTCTGGGATTTTGACCGCTCACAGGGTTCCACCGATGGGCGTGATTTTAACCCGCGCACCTGGCGCTCGGACCAGGCCGACCTGGGAACCGACTGCTTTAATTATGTCTGGTGGGGTCGGATGTTTACCGACATCGATTTCTGGCAGGCCTGGATCGACCGGTATCAGGAATTGCGGGCGGGCGTGCTTTCCACCAATCACATTTTTGGAGCCATCGATGCCCTCGCCGCCCAGGTGAGAAACGCGGAACCCCGGGAAATTGCGCGCTGGCCCGGCCTCACCGCGCCCCGCTCCGGCACCTGGACGGTCGCTGGCTACAGTTACAATTTTCCGGGGACTTATCAGGGCGAGATCAATTTCATGAAGCAATGGTACACCGATCGCTTGAATTTCATGGACACCAATTTTGTAGCCCAACCGGTTTTCAACAACAACACCGGCGCCATCACCCCCGGTTTCGCGCTCGTGCTAACCGCCCAGTCCGGCAGCACCATTTATTACACGACCAATAATACCGATCCACGGTTGCCCGGCGGCGGCCTTTCCACCAATGCCCTGATTTATGGCGCCCCCATCGCCTTGAGCACCAATATCACCTTCCTGGCCCGGGCCTATAATCCGAATCATTTTAATCTGACCGGCACCAATAATCCGCCGCTTTCCAGCCCTTGGTCTGGTCTCGCCCGGCAGGGTTTCATCCTGGTTTCCCCGCCCGTCATTACCGGGCGCTCCCCCAATTTGCAGGCCTACCTGGGGCAAAGCCCGGCCTTTATCGTGACGGCGGCCGGCACCCCGCCACCGGTTTATCAATGGCAATTGAACGGCACCAACCTCCTCGGGCAAACCAATGCGCAGCTCACGATTACCCTGCTGCAAACCAATCAAGCCGGAACCTATTCGGTCACCGTTACCAACCTGGCGGGCACGGCCGGCGCCGCCTTCGTTTTGACGGTCACGCCCAGGCCAAACCTCGTCATCACCGAGGTGATGACCAGCGAATCCAAGGGCGCGGTCGGCTCCACCCTGGATCACTTGGATTGGTGGGAGCTCAGCAATTTCGGCAATTTCGCCGTGAACCTGCAGGGCTTCCGGTTCGACGATGACCATTTTTCGTTCAGCGATGCCGACACCATCACCAACAACGTCACCATCGCGCCGGGTGAATCCATTGTTTTGGCGCAAGACATGACCCCTGACCAGTTTCGTACCTGGTGGGGGCCGCAAAACCTGCCGGCGAACCTCCAGATTATCACCTATCCCAACATTGGGTTCAGCGCCACCAGCGACGCCATCTATCTGTGGAACGCCGCCGCCAACACCATCACGGATACGCTCGCCAGCGTGACCTTTTCGGTCGCGACCCGGGGCGTTTCTTTCGGCTTCGATCCGGCGTCCCGTGCGTTTGGCGCCCTGAGCATCGCCGGCCACAACGGCGCGTTCGTTGCGGCAGTGAACGGCGACATCGGATCGCCGGGTTCGCTCATTGACCCGCCGCGTTTCACGCAGTTGAATTTCAACCCGCCTGCGGGCATGAATTTGAGCTTCGTGACCGTGGCCGGCTTTGCGTATCGCGTGGAGTACAAAAACAACCTGACCGATGCCACCTGGACGCCCCTGACCAATTTTGTTGCGACGGCAAGTCTGTTCAACCTGGCGGACCCCTCCACCAACAACAATGCCACGAGATTTTATCGGGTGATGGCATCGCCGTGAAGCCTGCCCATCGGCGATTGCGCACACGCACGCACCTTGAGCAGTGTAAATATACCTAGGACCATCACACTGTCGCCACGAGGTAAAATGTCCCGGTGTGCCTTGCGGTTGTCGCGGAGCGACCACGGAGATAAGCCAGACACGCCAGTGTCTGGAACCCGCCCCCAATTTTAAATTTGTCCCGGCGGGACAACGGGAAGCCGACGCATGGTTACCTTTTCAAACCGCGTGCGGCAACGGTTAGGTAGCCCCGTCAAGGGCGATATATTTGTAGTGGCACCGTCCCCTTTGATTTTTAGCTCCGTAGGAGCGACATCGGCTCACATCTCCCTCCCAAAACTTCACGCGGTTCAAATCTCTTGAGCGCCGCTGCCACCGATAACAGCGAGAAACCAGGTTTTTGTCGCGCGGATAATCTTTGACAGAAATTCTCCACTCCGCTTTCATAACTTCATGGCAACAGCCCCGCTGGACAAATCACCTGCCCACTGGGGCGTCCACCCGCTAAGGTCATAAAACATGATAGACTGCGAACCCGTCTGCCCGTTATCGGTTAGCCTGCTTATAAACGCATGAACAAAATTGCCACCTTCCTTGCTTTGACAGTCGCGGGAGTTTGCCTCGTAGTGGCGGCATACTTCTGCCACTTCTACCATACTCGCTATCAGAGCACGGTTACTGACCTTGAGAGCCGCATCAATTCCTTCGACATGCGGCTGGCCACACTTGAAGGCCATAAGGCACGCACACTTACGCCAGTTCGTGTTTGGGCAGTAATTTCCACAGCCGATAGGCCGCTATCTGAGCGTGTTCGTTTTTACCGTTCGTCTGATCAACATCCAGACGGATATTTTGAGGCTATCAATGCCAAGGGAGGACCGCTGGTTCAACCAGAGCTTCGCCTGCCAGTCGGAGCGACCACAAACTGCGTATTCGACATTCAGGTTGAGAACCAGTTTGGGATTGTCGCGGATGCCTGGCTGTCGCAT
>Ga0302322_100004314_pt1 | contig 12327 bp, 11 predicted proteins | sample Fen_T0_2_FD_203757 | JGI IMG/M metagenome (GOLD analysis project Ga0302322, IMG submission 203757) | Peat permafrost microbial communities from Stordalen Mire near Abisko, Sweden - Fen_T0_2 | ecosystem: Environmental > Terrestrial > Soil > Wetlands > Permafrost | place: Sweden: Abisko...
AGTCGACTCCCGCGGTCCCCTCGATCAACGCCCACATCAACGACGTGGTGCTTGAGGAGGCGGAGCGTCAGATGGACACCAAGCCTGAACACGCCCTCAAGCTCGTGCAGGAGGTCATCGACGCCACACCTGACACGGTGCCGGTGGATCCCGACGCCTACGCCCTGAAGATGGCCATCTACTACCGCCTGGGTCTCATGGAAATGCTGGAGGCCACCGCGCAGGAAGCCCGGGAAAAAAAGGTCAGCGGCGCCGAGATGCTCAAGAACGCCAAGTTCAAAGCCATGCTCGACAGAGACAAGGCCCACGGCAGGAAACTGTCGGCGGAACTGCGCGATCGATTGATGAAGGGTGAAGGCTAAAACTGTCGTCCCATGGGCAGATCCGCCGATAGCAGTTGCCATGTTTGGCCGCCCAGCAGGAATCGAACGGGGACCACCTGTCCGGGGGCATACCGCCAGAACGTGGCATCGGGATTCTGGATCAGATCGGTCGCCCCGGTTCCGCCTTTCCAGGCCGCAGACACCGGGCTGGACAAGGCGCGGGCCCCGTGGGCGGCGCGGGCTTGCGGCCCGGCGTGGGCCAGCACGAAGGCGCGCAGACGCCCGGCATCCCCCGATTCAGGGGCGAGCGTGACGCGTTCGGGCCCGGCGTCGATCACCTGAAAGGCCACAGCCCGCCCACGGGGGGTGGTGTAGTACAGCCGCCCCAGCGTGGCCTGGGCCTGGAGGAGGCCCGACAGCAGGAGGAGCGCCCATACCCTTGGCATGACTACATGTTCAGCGCACGTCCATACACGGCCCGGGCCGCCTCGGGGAAGACCTCATTCAACGTCGGATGCGGATACATGGTGTTGATCAGTTCCTCCACCGTGAACTCGCCGCCCATCAACGCCACGCTGGAGGCCACCAGCTCGGTGGCTTTGGGTCCCAGGATGTGGATGCCGAGGATCTCGCCATAGGTCTTGTCGGCCACGATCTTGATGAAGCCGTGGGGCTCGCCCACGATGTTGGCCTTGGCCATGGGTGCGAAAGGGAAGCTGCCGATCTGCACGTCGTAGCCCTTGGCCTTGGCGGCTTTTTCGCTGAGGCCGATCGTGCCCACTTCGGGATCGCAGTAGGTGCAGGCGGGGAAGCGGTCGTAGCGGACGGGATGGGGATGCACGTCCTTGCCCAGGCTCTGGGCCGCGTGTTCGGCGGCCACGATGCCCTCGTCGCTGGCCACGTGAGCCAGCCAGGGCGTGCGAACGATGTCGCCGATGGCATAGAGCCCCGGTTCGCCGGTCTGCATGAACTTGTCGATGACCACACAGCCGCGGTCCACCTGGGCCTTGGTCTTCTCCAGCCCGATGCCTTCCACTTGCGAGGCGCGACCCACGGCCACCAGCAGGTGACTGCCCACCACCTCGCCGGGGGTTTCCCCTTCCAGGTGGCACAGCACCCCATCCGCCCGCTTCTCGATGCGGGTGATCTTGGTCTTGGTGCGCACATCGATCTTGTAGGTCTTCTTGAAGATTTTCGCGAGCTCGAGACCGATGTCCTCATCCTCCAACGGCAGGATGGTGTCCATGAATTCCACCAGGGTCACCTTGGAGCCGAGGCGGCTGAACACTGACGCGAACTCCACACCGATGGCCCCGGCGCCGAGGATCACCAGGTGCGCCGGCAGCTCAGTCAGCTCCAGGATGTGGTCGCTGTTGAGGATCTGCTTGCCATCGGTTTCCAGGCCCGGGATGGGCTTGGGTGAAGAGCCTGTGGCCAAAATGATGCGCTTGGCTTCATGGACCTCACCGGCCACATCCACCTTGCCGCCGCCCAGCAGCTTGCCGAAGCCCTTCAACACCGTCACCTTGTTCTTCTTCATGAGGAACTCGATGCCCTTGGCATTCTTCAGGACGATGCGACCCTTGCGCTTGACGATGGTTTCCAGGTTCGGCTTCAGCGCTTTGCCATCCACGCCATCGATGCCATAGCTATTCGCCTCCTGCATCTGCTCGAAGCGGTGGGCCGTCTCCAGCCAGGTCTTGGCCGGGATGCAGCCCCGGTGGAGGCAGGTGCCCCCGAGCCCCGCATCCTTCTCCACGATGGCCGCGCGCAGTCCCAGCTGGGCTGCGCGAATGGCGGCGATGTAGCCGCCGGGGCCGGAGCCGATGACGATGAGATCGAACTGGGCCATGAAGCCTCCATGGGTCAAACAGGGTCAGTATCCCACGGGCCGCGGGGCTTCGCCCTGTTCTGCAGCGACGAGGGCAGACCGCGGGGCAAGGTGTAACGACTCTGGACGATCAGCGCCCACCGACCGGGAAACCGGGAGACCGCTTCACTTCCTCGATCTGCTGGGTGTGGCGAGCCGTGTGACCGGCGGAGATGAGGACCCACTGGTACGAGTCGAGGGTGCCGAAGAAAGGATGGGGCTCGAAGCGGGTACGCCAATCGATCTGGCTGGTCGCCAGCTCCCCCTCAAGGGCCTTCCGGCAGGCTTCAAAGGCGGCTGACACGGCCTCCTGCGTGGCCAGGCGACCCTTCGGAAGCAGCATCTCAGGAGCCTGGGCCTTGTGGCTCCGATCGGGCAGGGCGGTGATCAGGAAGGCGTCGGTGCATTTCACCTCGGCGCGCCGCAGCGGTTCCCGGGGCCCCGCAAGCACCTTGGCGATCACCTGCCCCTGCACCACCTGCTCCACGGTCACGATGTGCTCGGCGCATTCCTGGATCGACCAGCGGTCCGGGGCCGACTTGAAGGTCCACTGGGCCGGGGTCAGGCCGGCGATGGCCTTGAGGAAGCCCAAGCGGGAGTCCGTCAGCAGCCGCTTGGCCTGATCCCGCTCGGCCGCGGACAGCGGCGCTTCGGGAAGGGGCGCCGGCGCCTGGGCCACCAGGGCCGGGACGGCTATGAACCAAGGAAGCATGCGCATGAACCACCTCCGGCTGGCAAAGCGAATCAGGAGTATACAAGCGCGGAGCGGACTTCGAGCCGGGCGGCCTTCCATTCGGCCCAGGCGGTCTTGAGATCCGCCCGATGGTGGGCCATCGAAGCCTCCCACTCGGCTTTGGCTTCCCGCCAGGCCTCGGCCTTGGCCATCCCCTTCGCCCGCCACTCGGCCTTCTTCTGGCCCCAGGCTTCGTGCCGGTCATGCAGCGACGCCAGAGCCGCGTCGAGTTTCAAGCGGGCCGCAGCGAGCCGAGCCTGCATGGGGGTGGCGACGCCAGGGCTGGCGAGCACCAGCCGCTCGCGCAGGCGCTTTTCCTCCATGTGGAGCCGGGCCCGGGTCATGGCCGCCGCGGACACGCGCCGGAAGCCGCCCACCAGGCCCATCCAGTTGAGGAGGTTCAGCAGCCACTTGGTGGTGTCCCACTGGTACCAGAGGGCGCCATTGCGGTAGTCCCACTGCCACTGGTGATGGAAGTTGTGATAGCCCTCGCCGTAGGTGAGCGGTGCCAGCAGCCAGTTGTCGCGGGCGGTGTTGGCATCGGTGTAGGGACGGCTGCCGAACACATGGGCGGCGCTGTTGATGAAGAAGGTGGTGTGATGCGTCAGCACGATGCGCAGGGCCAGGCCAAACACGAAGTGGCCGAGCAGGTTGCCGGTGGCGAGCCCGATCCACAGGGGGATGATGGCCACCGCGGCCCCGATGAGGAAGTGGTTCCGGTGCTGCCACTGCACCAGCGGATCCTTTTCCAGATCCGCCACGCCCACGATCGGAAGGGCCTTGGCCTCCATCACCCAGGTCCAGTGGGCGTACCAGAACCCCCGGCCGATGGTGTAGGGATCCTGGTCTGTATCCACATGCTGATGATGAACCCGGTGATCACTGGCCCACTTGAGGGCTGAGTTCTCGAAGGCCGCGGCGCCGACACAAAGAAACACGAATCGCATGAGCCAGGAAGCCCTGTAGGCCCGGTGGCTGAACAGCCGGTGGTAGCCGCCGCTGATGGCCGTGCCGATGGCAAAGGTCATGGCGAAGCAAACCAGCGCTTCACTCCACCGCAGACCAGAGGTCGCCAGGCGCCAGGGCACCAGGACCAGGGCCAAGGCCAAGGTCCCCGTGAGGAAGAGCGTATTCAGAAGATTCCAGCGTTTGGCCTGGGCCATTCCATTAACTCCAAAATAGAGTTCAATCCTAACCTGCACCAACCATAAGCACCCCATGCCAAACTTGCCGAATCTCCTTAACGCTCCACCCGTGAGGTTTCCGTGACCGAGAAGCGCCCCTGGTACCGCTCCAGCACCTTCTGGATCTTCCTGGGCCTGGCCATGGGCGTGGTGCTCGGGGGCTTCCTGCCCCAGGACCAGTACCCCTGGGCCTACGACGGCTTCCGGTTCCTCTCCAAGGCCTTCATCAGCCTCATCAAGGGGCTGATCGTGCCCCTGCTGCTGTCCACCATCATCGTGGGCATCGCGCAGACCGGCGACATCCGGGCCGTGGGTCGCATGGGCGCCAAGGCCCTGCTCTACTTCGAGATCGTCACCACCCTGGCCCTCTTCATCGGTCTGGCCGTGGGCAACTGGTTGAAGCCCGGGGCGAACCTGCCCATGGACCTGGGCGCCCACACGGCGGTGGCGGCGGTCAAGGCGAAGACCGGCTGGGAGATCGCCCTCCACATGTTCCCCTCGAACCTGATCCAGCATGCGGCGGAGGGGGACATTCTCCCGGTGGTGATCTTCGCCGCCCTTTTCGGCATCGCGCTGACCAAGGTGGGCGAACGGGGCAAGCCCGTGCTGGCCTTCTTCGACGGCGTGGCACAAACCATGTTCAAGTACACGGATTTCGTCATGAAGCTCACGCCCCTGGGCGTCTTCGGGGCCATGGCCTACAACGTGAGCCACATGGCCGCGGGGCACGTGGTCCATGGCGAAATGCTCAAGGGTTGGCGCGCTGTGTTTGAACTGCTCAAGCAGTACAGCCTCCTGGTGGGCAGCCTCTATCTGGCCCTCACCTTGCTCTTCATCCTGGTCTTCGTGCCCGTGGCCTGGCTGGCGGGCATTCGCATCCTGGGCTTCATCAAGGCCATCAAGGATCCGGCCCTCACCGCTTTCAGCACTGCCAGCAGCGAGGCGGCCCTGCCCAAACTGCTGGAGGAGGTGGTGCGCTTCGGGGTACCGCGCCGGGTGGCCAGCTTTGTGATCCCCACGGGCTACAGCTTCAACCTGGATGGCTCCACGCTCTACCTGGTGCTGGCCAGCCTCACCATCGCCCAAGCGGCGGGCATCCACATGAGCCTGGGGCAGCAGCTGCTCATGGTCTTCACCTTCATGCTCACCAGCAAGGGCGTGGCCGGCGTGCCGCGCGCCACGCTGGTCATCATCGCCGCCACCTGCGGCAGCTTCGGTCTGCCCGGGGATGCCGGGGTTGCCATGCTGCTGGCCGTGGACGAGATCATGGACATGGCCCGCACCACCGTGAACGTCATCGGCAACGGCCTGGCGAGCGTGGTCATCGCCAAGTGGGAAGGCGTCTTCGGCACGGATCCCGAGCCTTTGCCGGATCAAGAAAACTGATCCAACAGGCTTCTTTTTTCAGTTTTTTCCAGGGGCTTCCGAAACCAGGGTTAAGTCAACCCAAGGAGCCTGCATGCGATCGGACCTCCATGTCCTGTTTTGCCTTCCGGTCATCTGTCTTTCCCTGGCGGCCCAGGAACCCACCACAGCCGAAGTGGAAACCCTGGTGAAAGAGGCCATCGCATTCGCGAAGGCGAATGGCAAGGAAGCCGCGTTCAAGGAAATCACCCGCGTCGGTGGGCGGTTCCACAAATACGGGGGCGAGCTCTACGTCTTTGTGTACGACCTGGACGGCAAGGTTCTGGCCCATGGCCAGGGTGCCAGCAAGGTGGGTGTCAACCAGATCAAGGCGAAGGATCCCGATGGGGTGGAATTCGTGCAAGATCGCATCCGGCTCGCCAAGTCCAAAGGCAAGGGCTGGCATGACTACAAGTACCTCAACCCGAAAGACGGCAAGAAGGAACCCAAGACCAGCTACATCGAGGTCTGGGACAACCTGATCTTCGGTGCCGGGATCTACAAGAAGTAGGTCAGCCTACTTCCACTTGGGATAGGGATAGACCGGCTTCCGGGCCGCGAAGCCTGCTGGATAGACCGTCTGGTAGGCTCCGCCCTGGATCTGCTGCACCAGGATCGGATGGCGGTTCTGGTTGGTGAAGCCATCGAAGTCCTCGAACTTCACCTCGCCAAGCAACCCCTGCCAGGTTCCAGATTTCAGTGCCTGCCGGGTGTGGTCACGGTTTCCCCCGGCCTTGACGGCGGTCTCCGCCAGGATCCGGAAGGCTTCATAGCTGCAGGCACCGTGATGGGAGGACTCCGTTCCATAGCGGGATTTGTAGCGCTGGGCGAAATCCTTCGCGCCTGGCCACTTCACGTCCTCCGCCCATTGCGTGCTTGTGATGACATTCTCGGAGATCTCTTTTTCATGGGCGAACTGGGCCAGGTTGAAACCGCCCCCTGCCCCCAGGTAGGCGCGGGGCTGAAGCCCGATCTCCCGGGCCTGGCGCATGAGCAGCACCGCATCGGCGATGTAGGACACCATGTAGACCACATCTGGATTCTTCGCCTTGAGCTTCGATAGTGTCGAACGGTAATCGGGCGCGCCTTTGGCGTAGGGTTCGTCGGCCACCACGGTCATGCCCTTCTTGGTGGCATAGGCGATGGCCGACCTGGCTGCAGAGTTGCCGAAGTCAGTGTTCTCATAAATGAGGGCCACGGTCTTCACCTGCCCCTGGGCGAGCAGCATGTCGAACAACGTGGAGGCGTAGAAACTGGCCGGCGAGTTGATGCGGAAGACCCAACGCAGCTCCTGCATGGTGATCTCGTCCTTGGAGGAGATCGGGATCATCAAGGGCACGGAATACTTCGTGGTCAGGCGAGCCACGGCGCTGGTGCTGGCCGAGGTGTACGATCCCACCACGCCCGCCACCTGCGGATCCCGCACCAGCTTCTCGAAGGCACTCATGGCGATCTGGGGCTTGCCCGTGTCGTCCTCCCAAACCACCTCGATGGCCATCCCCTTCTTCTTGAGGTCCTCCTGGGCCAAGCGGATGCCGTTGGCCATCTCCTCTCCAATGGGCGCTTCGGGCCCCGTCCGGGGCAGGATCACGCCGAGCTTCACCGGACCCCCGGCCAAGATCGGAAGACCCAGAAGGGCGGAAAGAATCAGGCGCAGACCGCGATGGGGCATGACGGGGCCTCCGGGTGCAACATCCCGCTGGCCTGAAAGGAATCAGGCCGCCGGATTGGGTTTGAAGGTGGAAAGTGGGCCCATTCTGCCCTCGGGTAGGCGCTCCTGTCCAGGCCCTTTCACCTTGTTCCACATGGCTTCGGCCGCTATGGTGAAGGGATTCCCTTCATACCCTGTAGGCACACCTGAAGCCGGAGTCCCCATGAAGATCATCGTGACCGACGAGGTGACCGGCGAGGGTCTAGCCCTGCTTCAGGCAGATCCGCGCATCAGCCTCGACATCCGGCTGGGCCTTGCCAGGGAGGATCTTCACGCCTGCATCGGCGAGTACGACGCCATCATCACCCGCAGCGGCACCACTGTGGACAGGGCCCTACTGGACGCCGCCGTGAACCTCAAAATCGTGGCCCGGGCCGGGGTCGGCATCGACAACGTGGATGTGGACTACGCCAGCTCCAAGGGCGTCATCGTCGTCAACGCGCCCTTCGGCAACACCAACAGCGCCGCCGAGCACACCCTGGCCCTGCTGCTCTCCGCCTGCCGCCACATCCCCGCCGCCAGCGCCAGCTTGAAGGCCGGGGAGTGGAAGCGTGCGAAATTCACGGGAGTTGAGCTCAAGGGCAAGACCGCAGGCGTCATCGGCCTCGGCAAAGTGGGCGGCCGCGTGGCCACCCGGCTCAAGGCTTTCGAGTGCGAGGTGCTGGGCTGCGATCCCTACATCAGCGCCAAGCGCGGCCAGGATCTGGGCGTCCGCCTGGTGGGCTTGGCCGAGCTCTGCCGCAGCTGCGACATCATCACGGTCCACACTCCGCTGAACGACGAGACTCGCGGCATGATCGGCGCCGAGCAGGTCAAGCTCATGAAGGATGGCGTGATCCTGCTCAATGTGGCCCGGGGTGGCATCCTGGATGAGGCCGTGCTGCTGTCCGCCCTGCAGTCCGGCAAGGTGAGCCTGGCCGCCGTGGACGTGTGGTCCGAAGAGCCCCCGGCCACCGACACCTTGAAACAACTCATCGCCCAGGAGCGCCTGGTGGTCACCCCCCACCTGGGCGCCAACACCCAGGAGGCCCAGGTAAATGTGGCCATCGACGTGTCCAAGGAGATCCTCGCCTACCTGGACAAGGCCCCGCTGGAGAACGCCGTGAACCTGCCCCGCTTCGACCCGGCGGTCATGGACCAGATGCGGCCCTACTTCAAGCTCATGGCGGTGCTCAGCGAGTTTGGCCTCCAGCTCATGAAGGGCAACCTGGACCGCGTCACCTTCGGGTTCAGCGGCGCCATCGCCCATCAGGACTGCTCACCGCTGACCGTCAGCGGTCTGGCGGCCCTCCTGGACCGCGCCACGGACCAGCCCGTGAACATGGTCAATGCGGGCCTCGTGGCCGAGCGCATCGGCCTGGTGGTGGAGGAGCGCAAATCCACCCAGGGTGGCGCCTTCTCGAACCTGGTGACCCTGACCCTGGAGGGGGCCACCGGCACCCGGGTGGTGTCCGGCACCCTGTTCGAGGGCGCGCCCCGCATCGTGGGCCTGCGGGACTACACCATGGACTTCCTGCCCGAACCCCACATGCTGCTGCTGAGCTACCAGGACCGGCCTGGCATGATCGGGAAGATCGGCACCGTCCTGGGCCAGCACGACATCAACATCGCCTTCATGAACCTGGGCCGCCGGGAGAAGAAGGGCGAGGCCATGGTCATCCTGTCCGTGGATTCGCCCGTGCCGGCCGCCGTGGTCGCCGAGCTGCAGAAGGCCACGGAAGCCACCTTCGCTCAGGCCCTGTACCTGCCTTCGGCCTAGGCCTTCGCCCGCCTCCGGCATAATGAAAGGCTGGAGGCCTCTTTGAAACTCATCGCCTGGGACTTCGACGGAACCTTGGTGGACAGCCGTCCCCTCATTGAGGCGGGCATGGCCCACGCCCTGGATGCCCTGGGGCAACCGCGGTCCGTCATGACGGAATGGCTGAGATACGTGGGCCTGCCCGTGGAAGCCGGCATCCGGAATACCTTCGAGCCCCTGGGTCTGGACGTCCCCACAGTCCTGAAGGCCTACCGCAGCTTCGGCCACGCGGAAAACGAGCACATGATGCAGCCCTTCGAGGGCATTTCCGAGCTGCTCGGAGAACTCCAGGCCCGGGCCCAGCGCATGGCCGTGGTCACCTCCAAGCGCCGGGTGCCCCTCCTGCGGCAGATGGCCCAGTGGGACTGGGAGCCGCTCTTCGATCCCATCATCACCCCGGATGAAGTCACCCATGGCAAGCCGCACCCGGAGTCCCTGGAGCAGCTGCAAACCCTGACCGGACTCGCCCCCGAGGACATCCTCATGGTGGGCGACACCCCCTTCGACCTGAACATGGCCCGGGCCGCCGGTGTGCCCAGCCTGGCTGTGGGGCATGGCTTCTATGGCCAGGAGGCCCTGGCCGCTTGCGGCCCCCGGGCCTATGCGCCGGACACGGCCGCCCTGCGGGACATCCTTCTTGCATGGTGCGAGTGATGTTGTCCGGGGGGGACCGCCTGCTCGTTTCACTCGCGATGTCCCCCCCGGAGCCCCCCGGGCCTGATGCCAGGCAAAGCCTGTCAGCAGGCCCCCTCATGGAGTCCCCATGGCACAGCTGACCCACCTTGATCCCGAAGGCCGTCCTGTGATGGTGGACGTCTCCGCCAAGGCGGTGACCCGCCGGGTGGCCGTGGCGGCAGGCTATCTGGAACTGGATGAGCCAGCGGCCGAGGCCCTGGCCAAGGGCGGCGGCCCCAAGGGCGACCCCTGGTCCGTGGCGCGGATCGGTGCGGTGGGGGGCGTGAAGCGGGCCTCTGATCTGATCCCCCTGGCCCATCCCCTGGCCATCGAGGCCGTGGAAGTGGTCCACCACTGGGATCCGGCCAACCGTCGGGCCTGGTTGCGGGTCCGGGTGAGCTGCGAGGGCCGGACGGGCATCGAGATGGAAGCCCTGGCCGGGGTGGCCGTGGGCCTGCTGGTGCTCTACGACATGTTGAAGGCTGTGAGCCACGGCATGACCCTGGGGCCCACGCGGCTCCTGCGCAAAGAGGGGGGACGGCGGGGAACGATCACCCTGCCCTGGATCGACTGCCCCTGGGAGCCCTGATTCGAGGGCGCCGAAGGCACTCCCAGGCCCCGGCACCCGGATCTCCCGACAGGCGCCCGTGCCAGTTGGAAAACATTTGCATTTCCAAGGTCCCCCTTGGCCGGTAGGATGGATATGGACTGTTCCTATTCATCGCACACCGGGGTCCTCACCCCTTTATGGAGGCCTAGCGAAGCAGGCTTTTCCGTTCCAGCCGGGAGTTCCCCCATGCGTCTTGCCGTCCTGACCCTTGTCTTAGCGTCCCTTAGTCTTGGCCTCCAGGCCGCCCCAAAACGCCCCAAGAAGTCCTCCTCCCGGCCTGCCGCGCCCTCCAATGCCGGTTCGGTCCATGTGATGCAAAAAGGGGAGACTGCGGCCCAAGTGGCTCGCGCCAATGGTCTGAGTCTGTCCGAGTTGGCGGCCCTGAACCCCGGCAAGAGCTTGTCCAAGCTCGTCGTGGGCACTCGGCTGGCCATTCGCCAGCCGCATGCCCAAGCTGAAGCCGTGCTGCGGACCGAAGGCGCGATGGCCCTTCCCCGGCCGACTCTGGCGGCTTTGCCCGGTACGCCCATCATCATTCCGACGCCCATGCCGCACTTGGAGCGGCTGCTGCCCTACCAAGTGCGAGGCCCCCTCCCAGTGGGCGAATCGGTCAGCGCCCTGAACTTCGATACCCATCAGGCTCCCAGCACCACGACCCAGCTGCTGGCCCGCATGCAGCAGGTCATGCCTCCCGTCACCGAGGCAGAGCTCAATGCCCTGCTTCCGACGTTTGCCCCCGCCGACCCCGAACGGCTCGATCTCCTCTGGCCCGTCGAAACGCGCACCATCAGTTCTGCCTGGGGCCCCCGGATGCGGACCAAGACCGTCCGCGTCAAAGATCAGCGCAAGAAGCGTGTGCGGTACAAGGGGCGCCACCGCGGCGTGGACCTGACCGCGCCCACGGGCACGGCCGTCTTCGCGGCGCTGGATGGCCAGGTGATGCTCGCTGGAAAGCACAAGCAATACGGGAATTTCGTGGTGGTCGATCATGGGAACGGTGTGGTCACGCTCTATGCCCACCACCGGCTGAACCTGGTCCATGAAGGAGAGATCGTCCGGCGGGGACAGAAAATCGCCGAGGTCGGCCGCACGGGCAACGCCACCGGCCCCCACCTTCACTTCGAGCTCAAGGTCGATGGCGTGCAGCGGAATCCTCTGCCAGTCCTCAACGATGAAGAGGACATCCCAGCGGAAGTGGCCGCCCAGAATGCCCTCCTCGGGACAGGTTCTCTCCGCTGAACTTCCCGCCTCTCCGCAGCACAGGATGAGAGCGTGCCTCCTGATCCCCCCGCGGGATCGCCCCGAGAGGCCGTGATAGACTAGGTCCTTTCGCCTTTTCGAGGTGGTCATGCCGCTGTACCGAGCTTTCCTCCAGACTCTGGGGGCCACTGTGCTGCTGGCCCTGGCTCTGGCCTGTCATGGGAAAAACAATGACAATTCAGCCTCGAACACCACTGCAAACATTTCTGGCACCGTCACCTATGCCCGGGTTCCCCTTGCCCTGGATGCCAACGGCATGCCCACCGGGCTGGCGGATGCCAGCGTAGCCACCAATCTAAAGAGCCTCGTGGCCCGGGGAGCGGTGGTCCGTGCCTACCAGCAGGTCGAACAGACACAACCCGATGGCACGATCATCCTCAAGTGGATCGTGGCCAAGAATGGGGTCACAGACTCTCTGGGGACCTACAGCCTGAACATCCCGAAGAACCGCCCCACAATGGTGGAGGTCCTGAGTTCCTTCGGCGGGGCCAGTGACAACAGCCTCATCAATGTGGTCGCGGAACCTGGCGGCATCAACAGCACCACGGGCGTACTCGACCGACTGCGCTATGCCATGCGGAAAGCCGCCGATGGCACTGCTCCCGCGAACATCAATACCCCGAAATCGGTCCTGGCGACTGATGCGGTGGTGGATTTCTCCGTGGGCGTGAACGATTCCTGGTGGTTGGTCAACCCATCCTTCACCCTCATCAATTCACTTGCCCCCTACGTCGAACAGGCCGTGCTTGAAACCACGCT
>Ga0302322_100004316_pt1 | contig 12324 bp, 12 predicted proteins | sample Fen_T0_2_FD_203757 | JGI IMG/M metagenome (GOLD analysis project Ga0302322, IMG submission 203757) | Peat permafrost microbial communities from Stordalen Mire near Abisko, Sweden - Fen_T0_2 | ecosystem: Environmental > Terrestrial > Soil > Wetlands > Permafrost | place: Sweden: Abisko...
GTCGGCGAGCGCGTGGCCCGCGCGCGCGAAGAGCTTGCCGGCCTCGACCGCGTAGCTGCCATCGGCGCCGAAGCTCGTCTCGATGCGCGCGCTCTCGAGCACCACGGCGCCGCGCAAGAGCTCGGGCTCGCGCGCGCGCAGGAGCTCGAGCGCCTGTGCGCTGGCGTCGCCCGAGAGGTAGAGCGCGCGCGAGGTGTGCGCGTCGCTCGCCGCCAGGTTGGTATCGGCGCGCAGCGAGAGCGCGATGTCCACGCCCGAGAGATCGACGCCGGCATAGAAGCCCTCGTCGAAATGCCAGACGCACAGCGCCTCGCGGCCCTCGGTGCAGTACTCGCCGTTGTAGTGGCACGCGCCGGCGAAGACCGCCGCGGTGCGCGACTCGACGTAGTGTCCGGAAGGAGCAGGAACGGGCGCCTGCAGCGCGAGGAGCACGACGATCGGCAGCATGGTGAGACCTCCGCGGGGAGGCCCGTAATCCTACAGCACGGGCTGGTAGCAATCCCTGCCCGCGCGGCACTCCTCGGGCCGGACGAGCTCGCTGTCGGGGCCGAGCGCCTGCTTGGTCTTCCCGCACCAGCAGTGGTTGCTGGCGTCCAGGATGTCGGCTTCGCAACGTGGCGGCGTGCGCGCGAAGGCCAGCTTCTTCGAGCGCAGCTCGCGGCAGTACGGGAAAAGCGGTAGATCGGGGGTCTCGCTCACGCGCAGAGCTCCTCCAGGGCGCGGATCAGCAAGCCCTTCACGAGCGGCACCTTGTAGCCGTTGTGGGCCAGCGGCTCGGCGCCGCGCACGGCCTCCAGGGCGGCCTTCTCGAACGTCGCGCGCGTCGGGGCCTGGCCGGCGAGGGCCGCCTCCGCGCCCTTGGCGCGCCAGGGGATCGGCGCGACCCCGCCGAGGACGACGCGCGCCTCGCGGATCGTGCCGCCCTCCTGCACCAAGGTGAGCGCCACCGAGGCCAGCGCGAAGTCGAACGAACCCTTCTCGCGGAACTTCAGGTAGTGCGAGCGGCTGTTCGCGGCGGGTGCCGGGATGCGCACGCTCTTCAGGATCTCGCCCGGCTGCAGCACGGTCTCGCGCGTGACGTCGGACTCGGAGGGCAGCGTGAAGTACTTCTCCAGCGCGACCGTGCGCGTGCCCTGCTTCGAGACGAGCTCGGCCGTGGCATTGAGCGCCACGAGCACCGGCGCGAGGTCGGAGGGGTGCACGATGTACGAGGGCCCGCCGCCGAGGATCGCGTTGTACTTGCTCATCCCGCCGTAGGAGAAGCACTCCTTGCCGCCCTTCTTGAGGCACGGCGCCTGCTCGCTGCGGAAGTACCAGCAGCGCGGGCGCTGGTTCAAGTTGCCGCCCAGCGTGCCCTGGCTGCGGATCTGCGCGCTCGCGATCGAAGCGGCGGCCTGCACCAGCGCCGGTACGCGCTTGCCGAGTTCGGCGTGCTCTTCGAGTGCCGTCAGCGTGCAGAGTGCCCCGAGCACGATCTCGGCGCCGCCGGCGCTGATCGTGTCGAGTCCCGGAATGTGCTTCAGGTTGACCAGCGCATCGGGCTCGGCCAAGTACTCCTTCATCTCGGTCAGGAGGTCCTGGCCGCCGGCGAGGATGCGCGTCTTGCCCGTCTTCGCTTCGGGCGTGTCGAGCAGCGCGAGCGCCTGCTCGAGCTGTGAGGGGTTGTGCAGCTTGAAGGCTTTCATGTTCGTCTCCTGCGGCTCTACGTGCGGCCGAGCGCCGCGAGGACCTTGTCGGGGGTGAGCGGCATGTCGCGCACGCGCGCGCCGCAGGCATTGAAGATTGCGTTGGCGATCGAGCCGTGTCCGGGGATGCAGGTCGCCTCGGCGACGCCGATGGCCTGCTCCCGCGTGTCCTCGTCGTCGATCAGCGCCACGATCTCGCCGATCTCCATCGAGCCGGCGACCTTGTAGTCCTCGAGGTTGGCGTTGAGCGCGAGGCCCAGGTCGGGATCGATCACGCGCTCTTCGAGCAAGCCGTACGAGAGCGCCTGCACCATGCCGCCCGCGATCTGCGAGCGCAGCGTCAGGCGGTTGATCGGCAGGCCGCAGTTCTGCAGGCAGACCATCTTCAAGACCTCGACCTTGCCGGTCAGCGGGTCGACGCGCACCTTGGCTGCCTGCGCGCCCTGGATGCCGTTGCCCGCGAGGCTCGCGACCCACTCGCCGCGCGCCGTCAGGCCTTCGACCGGCAAGAGGCCACAGGCCTGCGCGAAGCTCAGCTTCTTGCCGCTCTTCAGGTCCTCGACTTGTCCGCCGGCGAAGCGGATCTGCTCCGGCTGCGAACCGAGCGCCTGCGCGAGGTGCTCGGCAAACTTCGTGCGTGCGTTGTAGGCGGCGCTCTTCACCGCCGGCGCGAGCGAGCCCGTGGTGGTGCTGCCACCCGAGCCGTTGGCGCGGCCGAGGCGGCTCGAGCCGATGCGCGACTTGACGCCCGCGAGCGGCAGGCCGAGCTCCTCGGCCACGATCGTCGCCACGTAGGTGCGCGAGCCGGTGCCGAGGTCCTGCGTGCCGACCGCAGAGGTGACGCTGCCGTCGCGCTCGATGCGCACATCGACTTCGCACTCGGGATGGCCGCCTCCGCCCCAGGTCGAGACCGCGAAGCCGATGCCGGTGCACCAGCGGCCTTCCGCCTTGCCGGGTGCGGTCTTGTTCGGGTGTTCGGCCCAGCCGATCTCCTTGGCGACGCGCTGCAGCTGGCGCACGTAGGCCTCGTTCTTCGCAAGGCTCTTCAAGCGCACCTCGAGCGGATCGAGCCCGGCCTTGTAGCTGAGTTCGTCGATCATCGACTCCATCGCGAAGCTCGCCTGCGGGTGGCCGGGAGCGCGCATGGCGCGGCTGCTGTCGGTGTTGGTCAGCACGCCGAAGCTCTTCGTGTAGCTCTTCTCGAAGCCGTAGATGTAGGGCTGGCGCGCGTGCGCGCCGTCGCCGAGGCCGCCGTACTTCTCGACCTCGGAGACGAGCGCCAGCAGCGCGCCATCCGCGCCGATGGCACCCTTCATCGCCACGCGCGCGCCGCTGCGATTGCCGGCGCTGGTGAATTCGACCGGGCGCGTGAGCAGGAGGTGCACGGGCTTGCCCGCGAGCTTGGAGAGCTGGCAGGCGAGCTCGCCTTCGAAGCCCATTCCGAACTTCGAGCCGAAGCCGCCGCCCATGTACTCGACGATGGTCTCGATCTCGTTGGCCTTGAGCCCGAGCGGATCGGCGGCCTCCTCGGCGATGCCGAACGTGCCCTGCGTCGAGGCGTAGACCTTGGCCTCGCTGCCGCCGCGGAAGTCGACCGTGATGCCGTGCGTCTCGAGGCACACGTGGTGTTGCACGGGGACGCTGTAGACGGCCTCGACGACGCCTGCGGCGTTCTGCATCGCGGCCTCGGTCTCGTCGCGATTGCCCTGCGCGTTCTCCTTGCCTTTGTTGCCCTTCTTGCCGACCGCGGGCGCGTTCTCCGCGAGCGCCTGCTCCCGATCGACGGACCACTTGCCGGGCGTCCACTTGGGCGCGAGCGCGCGCAGCGCGTCCTCGGCGCGCTCGGGCGAATCGGCCGCGACCGCCGCGACCGGCTGGCCGAGCCACTTGACGGACTTCACGCCCATGTCGATCGCGGCGCCGACGCCGGGCATCTTCTTGGCTGCCTCGAGATCGAACTCGACCGTCGCCACCGGATAGGGCGACACGAGCACGCGCCCGAAGAGCATGCCTGGGACGCGCACGTCGTGCGCGTAGACCGCGCGACCCGTGAGCTTCTGCGGGCCGTCGAGGCGCGGGATGTCGTGGTTCACGAGCGTGTGCGCCGCGCGCGGGCCCCAAGTCGGGCCGGCGACGTCGTCGACCTCGATCTCGGTCTCGACCGGGTGGCCGTCGACGTTCTGCGTGACCTTGATCTTCTTCTTCGCCGGCTTGTCCTGAGTACTCATCTCACTTGCCTCCCTTGGCGACCGCGAGAGCTGCTTCGAAGACTGCGGGGTACGTGCCGCAGCGGCAGACGTTGCCCGAGCAGGCGCGCTTGATCTCCTCGAGCGAAGCCTTGGGGTGCTTGTCGAGGCAGGCCTGGATCGACATCACGAAGCCCGGCGTGCAGAAGCCGCACATCTGGCCGTCGTGCGTCCAGAACGACTGCTGCAGCGCGCTCAGTTTCTCGGGCGAGCCGAGGCCCTCGATGGTCGTGATCTTCTTGCCGCGCAGGTCCACCGCGAGCAACAGGCAGGCGAGCGCCGGACGTCCGTCGACGTGCACCGTGCACGCGCCGCAGTTTCCGCGGTCGCAGACTTCCTTCGTGCCCGTGAGCGCCGGCTCGCAGCGGTTGCGCAGCGCCGAGAGCAGCGTCGTGCGCGGCTCGCACTTCAGCTTGCGCTGCGCTCCGTTGATCGAGAGCTCGATCTCGATCTCGCCTTCGAGCGTCTCCGATTGCGGCTTGGGTGCGGCCGCCTTGGCTGCCGGCGCGGGGGTGCTCGTCTCGCACGAGGTCAGCAGTCCCTGGACCAGCACGCCGCCCGCAGCGACTCCACCCGCGCTGCGCAGGAAGCGCCGCCGCGAAAGGGCCTCGGGATCGGGAGGAGTCTCGCCACGCTCGTCGGAGGTCTGGGACATGGCGCGGATTCTAGCGGTGGCTCGCCGCGCTGTCCCTCGCTAGGATTTCCGCACCGTTCCCGTCCTCCCCCTTGGACCCAGAGGTCCGCACGCGTGGCGTCTGTTCCGCCGCGCGCGCAAGACCAAGGATGCCGTGCGCATGAAGAAGCTGCTCATCGGGCTCGCTCTGAGCCTTTCCGCTCTCGTTTTCGTCCCCAACTCCGCCTCTGCGCTGCTCGCGAGCCCGCTGCAGGACAAGGCGAAGGTCCTCAAGTTCAGCGGGATCCCGAACCAGAACACGACCGAGCTCGCCGAGAAGTACAAGCCGCTGGCGAAGTACCTGTCCGAGAAGCTCGGCGTGCAGGTCGAGTACGTTCCGGTGGCCGACTACAACGCCACCGTCGACGCGTTCAAGAACGGCGACCTGCAGCTGTGCTGGTTCGGCGGTTTCACGGGCGTGCAGGCGCGCATCGCCGTCCCGGGCGCCAAGGCCATCGCCTGCGGCCCGCGTGACATGAAGTTCAAGAGCTACTTCGTGGCCAACAAGAAGCTCGGCCTGAAGAAGTCGGACACCTTCCCGATGGAGTTGAAGGGCAAGAAGTTCACCTTCGGCTCGGCGCAGTCGACCTCCGGCCGCCTGATGCCCGAGTACTTCATCCGCAAGAACACCAAGATGTCGCCCAAGGAGTTCTTTGGCATGGAGATGGCCTTCTCCGGCGGCCACGACAAGACCTGCGCGCAGGTCGGCGATGGCACCTTCGATGCCGGCTGCGTCGACTACACGGTCTACGAGAAGCTCGTGAAGGAGAAGAAGGTCGATCCCGAACTGGTCCAGGTCATCTGGGTCTCCCCGGAGTTCTGCGACTACAACTTCACGGCGCACCCGGCCCTCGAGACGACCTTCGGCGCGGGCTTCACCGACAAGCTGCAGAAGGTGCTGACCTCGATCGCGGGCGACGACCTCAAGGTGCTCTCGGGCATGGACCGCAACGAAGGCGGCCTCGTGACCTGCTCCAACGAGAACTGGGACACGCTCAAGAAGCTCGCGATCGAGATCGAGCTCGTGCGCGAGCCCAAGAAGAACTGAGTGATCGCCCCGGCAGGTTTCCGCCTCGAGCGGGCCGGCGTGACCTTCGCGGGTCGTGCCGCGCTCGCCGGGGTGGACCTCGAGATCCGCCCCGGCGAGTCGCTGGCGCTCGTCGGTCCGAGCGGCTCGGGCAAGACCACGCTGCTGCGGCTGCTGAATGCCGCCGTTCTGCCGAGCGCCGGCACGGTCGAGATCGACGGGCGCTCGCTCGCGGGCATCGCGCCCGATGCGCTGCGCGCACTGCGTTCGCGCATCGGCTTCGTGCACCAGGACCTGTGCCTCGTGCCCAACGTGCGCGTGCTCTCGAACGTGCTCTCCGGCAAGCTCGGCCAGCAGGGACTGTTCGCCTCGCTGCGCACGCAGCTGCTGCCGCCGCGGCCCGAGGTCGAGAAGGTCGCGGCGATCCTCGAGCGCGTCGGCATCGGCGAGAAGCTCTACCAGCGCACCGACAGCCTCTCGGGCGGACAACGCCAGCGCGTGGCGCTCGCGCGCGCGCTGTTCCAGGAGCCGCGCGCCCTGCTCGCCGACGAGCCGGTCAGCGCTGTCGATCCGGCTCGCGCGCGCAGCATGGTCGAGTTGCTGGCCGGGATCTCGCGCGAGCGGGGGCTGACGCTGGTGGTCTCGTTGCACGACATCGCGCTCGCGCGCGAGTTCTTCCCGCGCCTCGTGGGCCTGCGCGAGGGCCGCGTGGTCTTCGATCGGCCGACCCGTGAGGTGCGCGCCGCGGAGCTCGAACGCTTGTACGCCCTGGCGGGCCTGGAGCTCGGCGATGACGGCCGCGAGCGCGCGAATTGAACCGCGGCGCATCTCCGGCCGCGGCCTGGTGCTGGCCGGCATCGCGCTCGCGGCGCTGTGCGCCTGGCTGACGCTCGATGCGCCGCTCACGGGGCTCGTGCCACGCGAAGGCGGCTGGCATGTCGTGCGCGGCTTCTTCGGCAAGGCGCTCGCGCCGGCCTTCTCCTACCAGACCGAGGTGCCCGAGGGCACGACGCCGCTGCTGCTTGCGGGCCTCGCCGCGGCGCGCCGCACGCTGATCTTCGCGGTCGCGGGGATGAGCCTGGCGCTCGTCCTCGGTTGCGTACTGGGTTTCTTCGCCTCGAGCAGTTGGTGGGCGGAGGATCGCCGCGGGCGCGGGCTCCGGCCGCTCGTGTGGGGCAGCGCGCGCGTCCTGATCGTGGGCATGCGCTCGGTGCACGAGCTGCTCTGGGCGGTGCTGTTCCTGGCGGCCTTCGGGCTCAACACCTTCGGCGCGGTCGTGGCGATCTCGATCCCCTACGCCGGGACGCTGGCCAAGATCTTCAGCGAGATGCTCGAGGAGGCGCCGCGCGACAGCGCGCGCGCATTGCGCGAGCTCGGCGCGGGTCCGCTGCAGGTGTTCCTCTTCGGCCAGCTGCCGCGCGCACTGCCCGACATGGCGGCCTACACGTTCTACCGCTTCGAGTGCGCCGTGCGCTCGTCGGCCGTGCTGGGTTTCTTCGGCTTCCCGACGCTGGGCTACTCGATCGCGCAGGCCTTCGAGAACCTGCACTACGCCGAGGTCTGGACCTACCTCTACATGCTGATGGCGCTGGTGGTCGGGATCGAACTCTGGAGCGGCGCGCTGCGGCGGAGGTTCGTCGCGTGAGCGCGCCCGACATCGACGCGCTCGCGCGCGCGCGGCCGCGGAGCCGGCTCGTGCGCTGGAGCCTCGTGCTGCTCGGCCTGCTGGTCGTGTGGGCCTGGTTCGGCGGCGAGATCCAGGTCGCGGAGGCCTTCGGACCGCAGCGCCTGGCCAACCTCAAGCGCTTCCTCGCGGTCGACATCCAACCCTACGACCTGCGCGACCGCCCGTTCAACCTGGGGGAACACTGCGCCTGGTGCTGGCGACTCGCCACGGACCGCGGCTTCTCGGGCGCGCTGGCGACCCTCTCGATCTCGGTGCTGGCGATTTGTCTCGCGGGACTATGGGCCTCGCTGCTGATGCTCTTCGCGGCGCGCAACGTCGCCTCGCGCGAGCCCTTCGAGGCCTGGATTCGCGCTGACGGCGAGAGCGCGCGGCCGCGCTCGCAAGGCGCCGGCTGGAAGCTCGTGTGTGGCCTCGTGCGCGCCCTGCTGGTCTTCCTGCGCGCGATCCCGGAGTACATCTGGGCCTTCCTTTTCCTGGCCATGCTCGGCGCGAGCGCCTGGCCGGCGGTGCTGGCGCTGGCGATCCACAACTCGGGCATCCTCGGCAAGCTCGGCGCCGAGACGGTCGAGAACCTCGACCCGCGCACGCTGCGCACGCTGCGCGAGGCGGGCGCCACGCGCGCGCAGATCGCCGTGGCGGCCATCCTGCCGCTCTCGCTCTCGCGCTGCCTGTTGTACTTCTTCTACCGCTTCGAGACCTGCGTGCGCGAGGCCACGGTGCTCGGGATGCTGGGGGTCGCCTCGCTCGGCTACTGGATCCAGGATTCGCGCACGCGCCAGTTCTACGACGAGATGCTGTTCTTCGTGGCGCTCGGAGCCGCTATCGTGCTGTTCGCCGACCTGGTCTCGATGCTGGCGCGCTGGATCGTCCGACGCGCGGCCTGAATCGGGAGCGCGGTCGGAAATCCCCTGCCATGACGAGCGCAAGCGCGGCCCCCGTGATCGAGATCCACGAACTCTCGAAGTCGTACGGCAGCGTGCGCGCCCTCGACAAGCTCTCGCTCACCCTCGAGGGCGGCGCCGTCGGGCTGCTCGGGCCCAATGGTGCCGGCAAGACGACGCTGATCAAGCTCTTGCTCGGGTTGCTCGTGCCGGATTCCGGCACGGCCAGCATCGCCGGCTCGAATCCCGCCACGGCGGCGGGCCGGCTCGCGCTGCGGCGCTCGGTCGGCTACATGCCCGAGTCCGACTGCCTGATCCCCGGCATGAGCGCCATCGAGCTCGTGGCGACGCTGGGCGAGCTCTCGGGTCTTTCGCGCGAGGACGCGATGACGCGCGCACACGAGGTGCTCGACTACGTCGGCCTCGACGAGTCGCGCTACCGCGACTGCGAGCAGTACTCGACCGGCATGAAGCAGCGCCTGAAGCTGGCGCAGGCGCTGGTGCACGACCCGCCGCTGCTCTTGCTCGACGAACCCACCAACGGCCTCGACCCCAAGGGCCGCAAGCACATGCTCGAGCTCGTGGCCGACCTCGGCACGGCGCAGGGTAAGAGCCTGCTCGTCTGCTCGCACCTCCTGCCCGACGTCGAGCGCACCTGCGAGCGCGTGGTCGTGCTCAAGGCTGGACATGCGGCGCTCGAGGGCAGCATCGCCGACCTGACGCAGCGCCGCGGCCGGCGCTTGCGCGCGAACTTCGGCGGCGCGCTCGAGCCGCTCGATGCGCTGCTCGCACAGGCGGGCATCGCGGTCGAGTCGACGAGCGGCAATTCGCGCGTGCTGGTGCTGAACGAGGCCGAAGCGGACGCCGATTCGCTCTTCGCGCTCTGCGGCCGCGCGGGCGTGCGCATCGAATCGCTCTCCGAGCTGCGCTCCTCTCTCGAGCAGGTCTTCCTCGAGGGTCTCTCGCGCGAGGAACCCGCGTGAAGGCCTCGACGCACACCGAGATCTACCGGCCCTTCGTGGGCGAGCTCGCGCGCGGCGGCATGCGTTGGAGGCCGCTGGCGCAGAGCACGCTGCGCAGCGCACTGCGCAAGAAGCTGCCGCTGCTGCTCTTCGCCCCGCCTGCGATCGCGACGGTGATCTTCTCCTTCATCGTCTACGCCAAGTTCGCGGTCGAGTCCGGGTCGAATCCGATGCCCGGCGCCCAGGACGCGGGCCCCTCGCCGATCGGCGCGATCGGCGGCATGGCCGGCAACCTGATCCAGGTGCGCGAGATGATCGTCGGCTTCCACATGGCGATGGACTTCTTCGCGCTGCTGATCGTCGCCTGGTACGGCTCGGGCCTGATCGCCGAGGACGTGCGCCGCAAGGCCTACCTGCTCTACTTCGCGCGCCCGCTGACGCGCATCGACTACCTGCTCGGCAAGTGGCTGCCGCTCGTGCTGCTGGGCGCCGGCGCGACGCTCCTGCCGGGGGTCGTGATCTGCACCGTAGCCGCGTTCGCATCGCCCCACTGGAGTTTCATCACCGAGGAGGGCGACACGATCTGGAAGATGCTGCTCTACTCGCTCGTCTCCGTGTGCGTGCAGACGTCGCTGATCCTGGCCGTCTCGAGCCTTACGAAGCGCAAGACGCACGCGCTCGCCGTCGCGCTAGGCTTCTTCGCGCTGACCGCCGGCCTCGGCGCGATGCTCGCGGGCATGAACCGCGAGCCGGGCTGGAACATGCTCTCGGTCTTCGGCTGCCTGAAGCGCATCGCGGCCGGCCTGTTCGACCTGAAGCGTCTGGGGCACTTCCGCTCCTTCGAATGGAGCCTCTCGTGGACCTGGATCGTGCTTGGCGCCTGGGTCGTTCTGGCCTGGGTCGTGCTCTTCTGGCGCACGCGGCGCCTGGAGCTGAACGGGTGAGCGGCGCGCTGATCTCCTCGCAGGGCCTTTCGCGCTGGTACGGTCCGGTAGTGGGCGTCAACGACCTCACGCTCGAAGTCGAGGGCGGCATCGTCGGGCTGCTCGGGCCCAACGGCGCCGGCAAGTCGACCTTTCTCAAGCTCGTCGCGGGCGAGATCCGGCCCTCGCGCGGCACACTTGCGGTGCTGGGCTTCGAGCCCTTCGCCAATCGCGAGTACTTCCGCGTGCTGGGCTTCTGCCCTCAGCAGGACGCGCTCTACGAGGATCTCGACGCGCGCGAGTTCGTGAGCTTCCTCTTGCGCCTCTCGGGCTTCAACGCCAAGGAAGCGCGCGCCCGCGCCGAGCGCGCGCTCGAGCGCACGGGCTTGAAGGACGCGATGCTGCGCCGCACGGCCGGTTTCTCGAAGGGCATGCGCCAGCGCACCAAGCTCGCCGCCGCGATCGCGCACGACCCGCGCTTCCTGATCGTGGACGAGCCGCTCTCGGGCCTCGATCCGCTCGTGCGCAGCGAGATGATCGCGCTCTTCCAGGAACTCGGCCGCGAGGGCGTGCACGTCTTGATCTCGAGCCACGTGCTGCACGAGATCGAGAGCGTCACCGAGAACATCCTGCTACTGCACCGCGGCCGGCTGCTCGCGCAGGGCCCCGTGCCGGAGATCCGCAAGCTGCTCTCGCGCTACCCGAACAAGGTCGACATCCGTGCGCGCGACGCACGGCGCCTCGCGCGCGCGCTGCTCGAGCTCGAGGGCACGAGCAGCGTGCACCTCGCGCCCGAGGGCGGCCGGCTCTCGCTCGAGACCTTCGACCTCGCGCGCTTCCACGCCGAGCTGCCCGCGATCGCCGCGCGCGAGCGCGCCGGGATCCAGACGCTCGAATCCACCGACGCCGGCCTGGACGCCGTCTTCGACTACCTGGTCGGCTGAACGATGGAGACCCTCGGCATCCTCGGACTCTTCGCGCGCACGCAGCTCGTGCGCTCGCTCTCGCTGCGCCGCAGCTGGCTGGTCTACGCCTTCACCCTGCTGCCCTCGCTCGTGGCGCTGGTGATCGCGACGCACTCGCGGCGCAACAACGCCGAGGCGATCGCGACCAACCTCTCCTGGTTCGTCTTCCTGCAGGTAGTCGTGCCGCTCGTGACCTTGCTGCAAGGCCAGGCCGTGATCTCGCGCGAGGTCGAGGACCGCACGATCACGTATCTCTTCTCGCGCCCGGTCTCGCGCCCGGCGATGTTCATCGGCCGCTCGCTCGGGGCGCTTGCGTTCACGCTGCTGCTGCTGCTCGCGGGCGCGGCGCTGCTGCTCTTCGTCGCCTCGCACGGCTCAGGCGGCAAGGAGCCGGCGCCGGATCACTTCCCGCTCGCGCCGATCCTCTCGGACGGAGTGGTGCTGCCGCTCTTCGCGGCGGTGGCGCTCGGTGCGGTCGCGTACACGCTGATCTTCGCGGCGCTGGGTGTGTTCACGAAGCACCCGATGATCCTCGGCCTCGCCTACACCTTCGCGCTCGAGGGCTTCTTCGCGAACCTCCCCGGCTCGAACCAGGCGCTCGCGATCCAGTACTACCTGCGCTCCTGGATCGCGGCCAAGGGCAGCGATGCCTGGGGCCGGCTCGAGGGCGTGAACATGATCGACTTCGAGAGCCCGGGGAAGGTGCTCTTGAAGATCGGTTTGGTGGCACTCGTCGCGCTCGCGCTCGGGAGCTGGCGCATCCGGCGCAAGGAATTCGTGCTGAGCGCCTGAGCGCCTGAGCGCCGGCCCCTACTTCGCCTCCGCCTTCACCCTTCGGTAGTGCGTGCGTGCTTGCGCGACCATGTCCTCGTCCACGGTCTCGCTCACGAAGTGGTCCGGCGTGAGCAGCTTCAACCGGTTCTTCGAGCGCAGGTGCGCGCCGGTCTTGGGATCCATCTGTTCGAGGACGAATACGATGCCTTCCTTCGCGAGATCGCCCTGGCCGCGGTAGATCGCCATCCCGCTCGAGAAGCTCATGATCATCGAGAGCTGATACTCCTGCGCGTTGCGGTCGTATCCAAGCCAGCCCGTCATCTCGCGGCGCTTGCCACCGACTTCGATCACCGAGTCCCAGCGCTGATATCTGCCGCCGAAGAGCTGCGTGATGCGCGTCACGCCGGTTCCGCCGGGGATCTCCATCCCCTCCGGCCCGACCTGCACGATGGTCGTCTGCCAGTCGCCGATCAGCGGATCGAGCTTCTTGTGCATGGGACC
>Ga0302322_100004317_pt1 | contig 12324 bp, 5 predicted proteins | sample Fen_T0_2_FD_203757 | JGI IMG/M metagenome (GOLD analysis project Ga0302322, IMG submission 203757) | Peat permafrost microbial communities from Stordalen Mire near Abisko, Sweden - Fen_T0_2 | ecosystem: Environmental > Terrestrial > Soil > Wetlands > Permafrost | place: Sweden: Abisko...
ACCGCCGCCAGACCGACGATCACGCCCACCGCCGCCAGGGAGGCCGCCGGGGCGCCGGCCCCAGCCAGCACGAACATCAGGCCCGTCGCCGCCCCGAGCGCGCCGGCGGCGCCCACCGCCACGAGGCCGCCCGGCCACTGGAACGCCGACGCGGAGCCGATGGCTTGCCCGACCGGCTCGGGCTCGGCCGCATCGCGGTCCGCCGAGAGTGCCAGGCCGACGGAGAGGAGCAGGCAGCCCACGGCCACGACGTGGGCCCAGAACCACGTCGAGCCGATCGCCGCCGCGTACCAGAGCACCGTCCCCAAGCCGAGGAAGAGCGCGGTCAGGACACGCACGTCGCGCCGGATCGCCAGGTAGCCGAGCATCCAGAAGGCGATGCCCACATCGATCGCGGCGAAAATGGCCGCCAGGAATTGCTCGTTCGTGGCGGCGTGCCATAGGGCTACGAACGGCAGCAGCACCCAAGCGGGCAGCGGCGGGAAGGGCAGGATGCTATAGCCCGTGGCGACGCAATCAGGGTTCTGATCTCCGGGGAGGCAGCTCGAGCCGTCTGGCAGGACGCCGATCGGCATCGTGTCCTGGTATGCCGGCGTAGGGATATTGGTGTTGCCGTCGAGCCAGGCCTGACCCTGCAGCACGAAGTGCAGGTATGTGTTCGAGCGGTTCGGCTGGCCGCCGCCGTACACGACCAGGCACAGCAACACCAGGCCGAGGCCCCACACGGTCGGATTTCGCAGCAACCTGCTCAGGAAACCGGGCGAATCATCAGGCGGGATTTCGACCCGGACGTCCTCATCGGTAAGCTCTGTGGACGTTGCGGGGTGCGTATCGCGAGCGTTCAGGTTTGGCGTCCCTTTCCCAGCTTGGCCCTGGGTTATACTCCGCTCCACCTCAGCCCTCGTCCAGGAGGCCACATCTGTTGGCAGGCCCGAGCTTGCAGGGGGATAGCCCACAGGGGCGCGAGTCGGCGGATACGAATGGTGCCTTTACGGTTTTCGCCATCGTCATCCTCCTAGCCGTTGGGCTGGCCCTCCGCTTCATCATCGCACAGCTTCTCTTGCCGGGGTCCGGCTTCCCCACCGACCTGGGCGCGTTCCAGGCCTGGGCCAACGACATCGCCCAGAACGGACCGATCGGGTTCTACACGCGTCAGTCGTTCATCGACTACCCGCCCGTCTACCTCATGCTGCTCGCCGTCGTCAGCTTCCTCATGGGCGGCAGCATCGGCGACGGCGTCAAGCTTCTGCCGATCCTGGCGGACCTGGGGCTGGCGGTCGTGGTCTGGCGGCTGGTCCTGGATCTCGGACTCAACAGCCGCAGGGCGCTGCTCGCCGCCGCGATCGTCCTCCTGAACCCCATAACCTGGTTCAACAGCGCCATTTGGGGCCAGGCCGATTCGGTCGGCTCGATTTTCTTGCTCCTCGGTTTGCGCGAGCTGATGAAGGATCGGCGCGAGTCCGCTTCCGCCCTGGCGGTCCTGGCCGTTCTGACGAAGATGCAGCTCGGGATTCTGGGTTTCCTCGTCGTGTTCGTCGTCTTGCGCCGATCACTTGCGCCGAAGACGGGCCGGCCCGAGCCCGAACGCATTCTCAGTTCCCTGGGCGCCGGGCTGGTGACGGCGGCTCTGATCTGCCTGCCGTTCACCGGCATCGATCTGGCCGGGATCGCCCAACGGCTGGGCACCGCGCCCGGGCTCCTGACGACGGCCGCCGGACTTGTCGCGGGCGCCGGGGTCTTTGCCCTCTGCCGCCTTTACCTCCCCGTGGCCGATGCAGCGCGACGAACGCAGGCCTCCGCCCTGATCGGCGCCGCCACGGCCGTCGCCTTTGCGGGGATGGTCTTCGACGCGATCGCGACGCACCTCGGCGCCACTTTCGGCGAATACCCATATCTGACTCTAAACGCCTACAACCCCTGGGCGTTGATGGCGGATCAGACCGGCGCCATGGATACCACCAAGTCCTGGTTGCACGACATTCCTTGGACCGACGCCGCGTCCGGCACGAGCGGCCCCGGCTACGTGATCGGGCCGTTCCCAACCACGATCGTTGTGGTGGTCCTGGCAGCCTCTGTCGTCCTCACGGTCGCGGCGATCGCCGGCTGGTGGTACGAGCGGGCCGCGGTCGTGGACGGGCCCGAGGGCGCGCCCGCGAACCCGGCCCAGGACGCCGCCCCGGCCCAGGACGCCGCCGCCCCGGCCCGCGTCACCGCCGCGCCGCCCCCGACCACGCCCGAGGGCGGCAGCACAGTTGCGCGGACTTTGCGAGCCGCCCTGGCCGAGGCCGCCGGGCTCTGGGGAGCGGCCCGGATCCTGGCCCTGGTCATTTCCACCGTTGTCCTCGCGGCCGCGGGCGGGAAGCTCTACGCGGCGCTCCTGGGCGACGGGTTGCTGCTCGCGACCCTGCTCGGCGTCAGCGCCTGGGCGGCCTGGCGTGACGACCGGCAATCGCTGCTGGTCGCCTTGACGATCCTCAGCATCGCGTTCTTCGTCGAGCCCACTCGGGCCCACGAGCGCTACCTCTTCCCGTTCTTCGCCCTGGGCGCCGTCCTGCTCGCCGGTTCGTGGCGCTGGAGCATCGCCTACGTGCTCCTTTCCATCGCCAACGCCGCGAATCTCGTCGCCGTACTCGTCCAGTACAACGGCATTCCCGAGGGCGACGGATCGCTGGCGAAGAATCTGATCGATATCGGAAACGGCGTGCTTACCGCGACGACGAGCGACGGGCTCATCTGGCCTATCGCGGTCTGCGGCGTGGTCACGGGTGCGGTCATGGTGTGGGCCCTGCTGCAGCTCCGGCCCCGCGCGGTTGCCGCGCTGGCTCGCGAGGTCGAGGCCGGCACGAACGAACCGGGTGCGCCGGCGTTGTGGGCCGGACTATTTTCGGATGACGACCGCTCCGACGACCACGTACCGGCTGCCGGCACGGGCAGCGTTCCGGCCGCCCTGGCCACCGCGCTCGAAACCACCGCGGCGCGCGTGGCTGCGACGGGACCGGCCGACGACTACGCAGACTGGCCCGACGAAGACGACGACGAGGACTACCCGTACGACGCCTACGACCCCGACCGCCCGAAGCTGGTTCCCGGCGCGGTCATGCGTCTGTGGTATCGGATCGCGCGCCCATCCACGCATCCCGACCGCTCACCCGCACTCAATATCGAGCCGCGCGGCCGCCTGACCAAGCTCGACGTATGGGTCGTCATCGCGCTGGTCGTGGGACTCCTGTCGATCCGGGTCTTCCGCCTCGACGAGCCGCTCCAGATGCATTTCGACGAGGTCTACCACGCCAGAACCGCCACTGAATTCCTGCAGGAGTGGCGCTACGGCGAGCCTCACTACATCTACGAGTACACCCATCCGCACCTGGCCAAGTACGCCATCGCGACCGGCATCACGCTCTTCTCCGACGACAAGGTCATCTCGACGAGCGATCTGGGCGTCCCCGTCAAGGACGCGCTCGTTCAGCCGCGAACCGCGGCCTCGCCTCTCGACACCTCGTCTGACGCCAACGCCAACGCCAATTTGAGCGCCCGCTACGGAGATCGGGTCTTCGTGGCGACGGGCACCTCCGTACGCGTCTACGACCTCGAATCGACGGCCCTGGTCAAGACGTACGCGATTCCCGGCGTCTCGGCCCTGGCCCTCGATGCCTCGGCCGGCAAGGTCTACGCGGGCACGTCCGGCGGACGGATCTACGTGATCGACACCAACTCGCTCGACAAGGTCCAGAACGGGTCGGCCGCGACGGCCACGGACGCGGCGGACCTCGGCGTCGAATCGGGTCTCGACATCAGCCATCTCTTCGCGGGCTCGGATCCGTTCGTTCTGGCCACCGATGCCGCGGGCAGCGTCGTCTCGATCGACACGAGCCTCAACGGCGGTACCGTGATCGCCCGCGCCACCATCGACGGCATCTCGGACTTCGCCGACCTGGGAGCCGGCCCGACAACGCTCCTCAAGAACCCGAGCCAAACAGGAGCCCCGTCCGCCTCGCCGGCAAGCTCGGCCAGCCAGTCGCCGTCGCAATCAACCAGCCCGGGTTCGTCCGCGGCCGATGCTGAAGCGCTGGCCTCCGCCCTGGACATGGATGCCTCCGACGTCCAGTCCGCCCTCGACGCCGCGGCCTCGGCCGACGTTCCCCAGGAACTCGCCCTCGGGACCATAACTCCCGACCAGGTCACCGCCGTGCAGGCGCTCATCAGCAAGGGGAACCTGCCGGACATCAGCGTCGGATCGGCGACCCCGCAGATTCTGATCGCTTACCACGACGGCGTTGGGCTGCTCGATCCGCGGACAATGGCAGTCACTTCGACCGTTTCGACGGACGCCCCCGCGACCTCGCTGGGCGTGAACTACTCGGACTTCGTGGGGACGGGCATCCGGCTTCCGTGCGACGTTCCGGGCGGCCAGCCTTCGCTGGTGACCGCGGGCGACTACCTCGTTCCGTTCAACATCGACCAGCGGACGACGCCATGGACCATCACCCAGTGCGGGAACGCTCCCCTCAAGATGCCGGGCGCCGTGACGCGAATCCTGATAGACCGGGCGACGCGAATCGCCCACGTCCTGGGCCGAACCCCTGACGGCACGGGTTGGACGATCTATGCGGTCGAGACCAACGGCGACACCGTCTTCTCGGACGCCCGTCTGCCGTTCAATCCCGTCGCCGTCTCCCTCGACTCGAGCCCGAACATCTACGGCGACAACCACGAGCAGATCCTGGCGTTTTCGCCGGCCGGGGCAACCTCAGTCGTGGACGTCGGCCAATTCGCGTTCTCCTGGCGGATCATGGGCGTCCTGTTCGGCGTTCTGATGGCGGCGTGCCTGTACCTGCTGGTGCGGCTGCTCTTCCGCCGCCGCTCGGTGGCTTTGCTCGTCGCGTTGTTCTCGATGACCGACGGGATGTTGTTCGTCCAATCTCGAATCGCCATGAACGACACCTATGTCGGTGGCTTCCTCTTGCTCGCGTACCTGATCTTCGCGCTGATGTGGTTGAAGGTGTCGAAGAGCGAGGCCGTGAACTGGGCCCTGTTCTGGATTGGAATGCCCGTGATGGGCGTGGTCCTCGGCCTGGCCCTGGCATCCAAGTGGGTCGCGCTCTACGCCATTGCCAGCATCGCCATGCTGATCCTCGTCCGCTCCGCGCTGGGCAGGTTGGTTGCGGTCGTCGGCCTGGCCATGGGCACCGGCGTTCTCGGCTGGCAGGCCATCGCGGAGATGACCACCGAGCCGAACACGGGCAGCCCGGCGGGCGTCATCGTGTTCATTGGTCTGGGCCTGACGGTCTTCGTCGGCGGGCTGCTGTGGGCTTCCTCGATGCGGGCCACGGCGGACAAGGCCTTCCTGGGTGTCGTGACGCTGGTCGTGGCCGCAGGGCTCTTTGGAGCCGCGCTGACGATGTCGCCGATGACGATCCAGAGCGGGGCCCCCAACTACACCTATTTCCTGATCATGCTTCTGGCCACGGCCATCGCCGCCGCCGCCAACGCCTACCACCCGATCGCCTGGACGCGCGAGGAAACGCGGTTCGCGATCATCGGCCCGATCGCGGTCGGCCTGCTCGCGCTACTCGCGGGCGTTGCCAGACACAGCGATTTGGTGATGAAGGTCGGGCTGGGCGGCATCGGTCTGGGCCTTGTCGCGGCCGTCGTGTTCTGGGCCGCGGGCAGGCTCGGCTTCGGGCCGCTGGCTCCTGTTCCGGGCCCCGACGATCCGGCGTCATACGCCGGCCCGGCCGCGCCCGCTCCAACCGGCTGGCTTCGGCTCGGGTCCGGCTTCGGTCTACCGGCCGTGTGGATGGCCGCCTGCGTCCTGATCCTGCCGATATCGGTCTACGTGGCGATGTACATCCCGTGGGCGATGCCCTGGCAGCCGGAAACGCCGGCGATGACTCAAATGTACGGCGGGGCGCTGCCCGTCCTGTTCTGCCCCGACGCCGACAGCAACGGCTACTGCGGCAACGGCGACGGCTGGCCCAACGGCCATACCGGCCAGACGCTCATCCAGATGACCATCGGCATGTACAACTACCACAACGACCTTCGCTCGCCGCACCCGGCGTCCTCGCCCTGGTGGGCCTGGCCGATGGATCTCAAGCCGGTCTGGTTCCAGAACGCCAGCTTCGCCGGCGACAACGCGACGATGATCTACGACGGCGGCAACCCGGCGCTGTGGTGGATCGCCATCTTCGGCATGGCCTTCGTGGCCTGGCAGGCGTTCAAGCGCCGCAGCCTCGCGCTGTCGCTCGTGGCAATGGCGTTCTTCTGGCAGTGGCTGTCGTGGGCCCGCATAGACAGGGCCGCTTTCGAATACCACTTCTACACTGCCTTGCCGTTCTTCCTGGTCGCGCTGGCCTACTTCCTGGCCGAACTCTGGCACGGCCCGTCACGTCGGACGTGGCTGCTGGCCAGGTTCGCCGGTGGCGCAGCATTGATCTTCCCTGCCGTCGCGTGGATTCTGAAGGGGCCGTTGTGCACGATCGCCCGAGTTGACGCTGCCGACAACGCCTTCAAGGGCACGATCTGCGGTGCCACTACCGGCGACGTGGTCATCGAGGCACGGATCCTCGAGATTGCGATCGTTCTCGTCCTGGCATTCATTGCCCTGGGCCTGATCCTGGTCCGCCTGGAGCGACGCCAGAGTTCCGGACGCGAGGACCAGCTCTGGATCGTGCAGCTGTTGATCCCGGTCGGAATCGCCGTCGCGGCGCTGTGGTGGCTGGGCCTCAACGGCTCGCACGACACGGTCTTCCAGGCCGCGCTGCCCTCGGATGCCCTGGCGGTGGTTCTGCTGCCCGTCCTTGCCATCCTGGCGTTCGTGGCCTTCACAGCTCGGAACCCGCGACGTTTCGTTCTGGGAGCCTGCGCCTTTGCGGTCGTCGTCGGTTTTGCGTTCTATCCCGACTGGTCGGCCCTGCCGCTGCCCAACGCGATCATCAACGTCTACCAGGGCCTGCTGCCGACCTGGTTCTACGGGTTCGAGTTCTCGGTGAACTTGCAGACCGCGGCCCACGTCAACCTCGTCTCGCCGTGGTCGATCACCCTGGGGCTGCTGGCACTGCTGGTTGCCGGCGTCACGGCCTGGGCTGCCTGGGAGCGGCGCGTCGTGATCGGGTTCCGGCGCTCTCGAGGGTTCGCCGCGGAGGCCTCGGCCTCATCCTCGGCCGCGTCGGGCGACTTCGCCGATCCGTCCGGGCCGTCCGATCCGGGCACGTCCCGCAAGGACAAGCCGCAGAACTAGCTTGTTACTTGAGGACGTGCGGCGCCGGCGGGATTTCCGCCGTGAAGCCCTCGGGCAGCTGACCCTGGGCTGCCAGGCGGCGGATGACGAAACCGTAGTAGTCCTCGACCTTGGCCGTGACGTGTTCCCAGCTGAACTGCTCGGCCCGGGCCAGGCCGGCGGCGCCCATCTGGGCCCGCAACGCCGGATCGGCGACCAGTTCCGAGATGCCGGCGGCCAGGGCCTTGGCGTCGTGCGGCGGAACGAGAATTGCCTGGCGACCGCGCTGGACGACGCCCTTGTAGCCATGGATGTCGCTGCAGACTATCGGTGTGCCGGAGGCCATCGCTTCCAGCAGCACGATTCCGAACGACTCTCTGCCGGTCGCCGGCGAGACGAAGACGTCGGCGGTCTTGAAGAGCTGGGACTTCTCGGAGTCCGTCACACGGCCCAGGAACACGACGTTGGTCAGGCCGCGGGTCATGACGTAACGCCGGTCCTCGCGCTCCTGCGGCCCGGAGCCGGCGACCAGGAGCCGGCACTCGATGCCGCTCTTGCGCATCAGCCTGAAGGCCTTGAGCAGGTGGGGCAGACCCTTGCGATCCTCGAGGCGGCCGACGAACAGCACGTTGGGCGTGCCGTCCTGCCAGCGCGCGATCGGCACGGCTCGCTGGAACCGGCCCAGATCGACGCCGTTGGGAATGACCTTGTAGTCACCGGGGAAGAAGCGATCCACGAAGTGGCTGGCGGCGGCGCTGACCGCGATGCGGCCGTGGAGGCGACCCGCATAGCCGCGCAGGGCCCGCTTGCCGAGTTCGTAGGCGGGCGAGAATCCGCCGTAGGCGTGGAAAGTGGCGACGTTCACGCTGGTGGACTGGCGCAGCACGATCGGCGAGAGGAACGGCACGAACGGCTCGTGGAAGTGCAGCAGGTCGAACCGCTCCCGATCCAGAACCTTCTGGACCTGCGAGACGTATCGCGGCGAGAAGGTAATCGTGCCCACGGAACCGTTGCTCGGCATGCTGAAGCCCTTGCCGATGCGGATGACGTCGCCTTCGGACGAGCGCTGCAGGCCGTGGCTGCTGGTCAGGATTCGGACGTCGTGGCCGCGCAGACGCAGGTTCTCGTACAGGAAGCGAACGTGCTCGTTGACGCCGCCCGGCAACGGGTAGACGTACGGCGTGACCAGCCCGATCTTCACGAGTCGCGTCCGCCGGCGTCGGGGCGCTCGTCGGACGCGACTCTGGCGCGATCCCTCGAAGCCAGGTATTCCGCCTCTCGCTGGCGGTGGAGCGCCAGCTGATCGGGCGGTACGCCCAGGTCGCGGGGCCAGTCGTGGCGAAGGACGGTTCGGCCGCCCCAGCGCGACACGTCGCGGGCCTGCTTGCGGACCTGATGCCCGTAGATGAGCACCTCGCGCGCGAAGCCCCAGGTCACGCAGCTTCCCGTCGTCGTGCCCTCCGTGATGGCGCGGCGATAGTCCTCGGCCGTGGTTCCGGGGAAGAAGGTCCGACCGTCGCCGATGGTGTCGAGCGTGTGGCCGTCGCTGTTTCCGACGAGCGGTAGACCGAGCGCGCCGGCCAGCCTGATCGTGGCCGAACGGCCGTATCGTCCCGCGGTCGAAGGGTTGTAACCCTCCAGGGCGTCCCAGTAGACGAGCGGATCCGGCGAGAGGTGGACACGCATGATGGCGTGCTTGCGCATCCCCTTGGTGAAGGCCGAGAAGGGGTGGGGCACGATGGCCAGGCCACCCTGCTCATGAATCTCGGCAACGGTCGTCTCGAGCCGCTGATTTCGCGCCAGGCGGGCCTGCAGGAAGACGCCGAGCAGGTGGCCGCTACGGGTCGTCACCTCTTCGGCGACGACGACGTCCAGGCGGGAACCTCGCTCGCGGGCGAGGCGCTGGCATTCCACCGCGGCCTCGATGCGTTCGTGATCGGCGATGGCGATGACGTCAAGGTCGGTGTTGAGCTCGGCGTGCTCGAGGATCTGCGCCGCCGACGCCGTCCCGTCCGAGGCGATCGAGTGGATGTGCATGTCCGCCCGGCCCAGCCGCGGCGCGTCGCCTGCTGTCACGAGTTGTCTCCGAATCCGCCACTTGCGGGCTGTTCCAGATCCTGCCAGATCGGATGGAAGAGGGCCAGCCACTGCTCCGGTGCGTCGATGATGAACTCCTCGAAGAGCCGGGCTTCCTCCCGGGCCATCGACCGGCTGCGCTCCCGCCGGCTCGCCCCCTCCGGCGCGAGTACCTGCCGGACCCTGCCACGATAACGGCCGGGCCCGATCCTGCGCACGGCCGACATGTAGACGGGCGCTCCGGTTTCGGCGGCCAGAAGAACCGGGCCGGCGGGGATCTTCGTCGGGGCGCCGAAGAGCTCGACCTCGATGCCGCCGCCGGTGAGGTTGCGGTCGGCCACCAGGCCCACTGCCTCGCCGTTCCGAAGCGCCGTCAGGAGCTGGGCGGCATCGGCCAGGGTCACGATGCGGATGCCGATCGTGTCGCGCGTCGAGAGGATGTAGCGTTGGACTCGGGCGTTGGCCACGGTCTCCATGGGACTGACCATCCGGCCGACGTGGTGAATGGCAAAGATGCCCGGCACCTCGATCGCGCCGAAATGCATCCCGATCAGGATCAGGGCCTTGCCGGGCGACAGCCAGACATCGACCTCGGCCGGATTCTCGACGTCCAGCCGCTCCTGGACCCACGCCTCGGTGAACCGGGGCGCGCGGCCGAGCTCGACGTTGTAGTGGGCGTGGTGCCGGAAGGCCGACTTGACGAGAGCCTCGAGCGCCTTGGGGTCTGTGGCGGCCGCGCGGTACGACTTGTCGCCGACGCCGTTGGCTGCCATCCACTCCAGGATGCGCCGTAGGTTGCGGCGGGCACGGTCGCGACGAGTCCGGGAGAACCTGTAGGAGACGTTGCCGGCGAGATTGGCCAGCGTCCAGATCGGGCGGTCCGGCATGTGGAGCATGATCTTGAGCCCGGCGATCACCAGAAAGGCCGTGACCGCGTCTGTGGCGCGGTGCCCGAGCCCGGGCCGTGACGATGCCGTCATGAGGCCGGTCACTTCACCTGAGGCTGAGATGAGCCGCCGTCGCCGGGCGAGACGATGCCGCGCGGAGCGGCGCCCTTGGCGTCATCGACCATGGCCGCGGCGTTGCGGGCCTCGAGCCGGGCTGCTTCCTCGGCGGTTGCCGGCCAGATCGGCTTGAAGATGTACCACTGCTCCGGGGCGGGCGAAATGTGGCCTTCCAGAGCGGTCGCGACCTTCTGGGTCGCAATGGCCAGGTTCGACGGTGAGTCGGAGGGCACCAGGATCGGGTCGCCCGCGACCGCTCGAAAGGTTCCGTCCGGCAGCCGGTTGATCGAAAACGGCACGATGGCGGAACCGTGCTTGGCGGCCAGGATCGCCGGACCGGCCGGCAGCGTGGTCCACGCGCCGAACATCTTCACCGGGATGCCGTCCTCTCGATAGCCCCAGTCGACCAGCAGAACCAGGCCTTCCTTGCGCCGCAGAGCTCCGAAGACGCCGCGCAGGTTGCGCCAGGCGATCATCTTGACGCCCCAGCTCTCGCGCTGGCGGGCAAAGAGGTCGTACAGCTCGGGATACGAGCTGTCGTCGCCGACGACGTTGATCAGCAGACCCTGCTTGGCGAAACCGGCCGCGGCAGCCTCGTTGTTGCCGAGGTGCGCGGCGACCAGAACGATGCCCTTGGATTCGCGGTAGATCTCGAGGAAGCGATCCAGGCTGCTGACTTCGAGTAGCCGGTCCACCTTCTCGCGCTTCATCCACGGCAGCCGCATCAGCTCCATGAGGTAGCGTGAGTAGTTGTGGTATGCGGCCCGGGCCATCTTGTGAGCGGCCTTGGACTCGGGCGGGACGCCCAGCACGTGGCCGAAGTTGGCGCGAAGCCAGCGGCGGCGCGTGGGGCTGACCGCATAGCCGATCAGCATGAACCAGCCGCCGATCTTGTAGACGGGGCCCTCCGGCAGATGGCCGGTGATCCAGGACGACGTCTTCCAGAAGCTGACCGCCGTCACCCCGGCCAGATGCGTGAAGAAGGTTTCCTTCTCCATTCGATGAGGGGCTTCGAACTTCTTGGTCGGCTCCGGCACGGTCTCACTCGATCTCTTGGGCAAGCCGAGGCGGCGAGGTGCGGAGGCATTGCTGCCCTCGCCCGACGCCGCCGCGTTGCTCGCCGAGCCGGTCCCGGTGGAGGAGGCGCCGGACTGGCCGGCGCCTCTCACCGATTCGGAACCGGTGTTGGGGTCTTGAGTCACTTGGCCTCGACGTGAGGCTTGCCGCCGCTGACCGGCTTGGCCTTCTTGACCTTCTTGGGCAGGTTCTCCGTGCCGACGAGGGTCTGGTTGTCCTCACCGCGGATGAAGGCCTCGACGCGCTCTCGCGCCTCGTCGTCCGGAAGCTGGATGGGCGGGGACTTCTTGAAGTAGGCCGCCGGCGCGACGAGCGTTCCGGCCAGGCCGCGGTCCAGACCCAGGCGCATGCAGCGGATCGCATCGATCACGACGCCGGCGCTGTTGGGGCTGTCCCAGACTTCGAGCTTCATCTCGAGATTGAGCGGCACGTCGCCGAAGGTGGTGCCTTCCATGCGGATGTAGCACCACTTGCGGTCCTTGAGCCACGGCACGTGGTCGCTGGGGCCGACGTGGATGTCGTCCGGGTCCATCTCGTAGTCGAGCATGGAGGTGACGGCGTTGGTCTTGGAGATCTTCTTGGACTCGAGGCGCTCGCGCTCGAGCATGTTGAGGAAGTCCGTGTTGCCGCCGAAGTTGAGCTGGTAGCTGTGGTCCAGGCGAACGCCGCGATCCATGAAGAGGCGGGTCAGGACGCGGTGAGAGATCGTCGCGCCGACCTGGCTCTTGATGTCGTCGCCGATGACCGGCAGGCCCTTCTCGGCGAAACGTCGCTGCCAGTAGGGCTCACGGCCGATGAAGACCGGAATGCAGTTGATGAAGCCGACGCCGGCCTGGAGGGCCTGCTCGACGTACCACTTGGTGGCTTCCTCGGAACCGACCGGCAGGTACGACACGACGAGGTCGACCTTGCGCTCCTTGAGGATACCGACGACGTCTGCCGTGG
>Ga0302322_100004318_pt1 | contig 12324 bp, 12 predicted proteins | sample Fen_T0_2_FD_203757 | JGI IMG/M metagenome (GOLD analysis project Ga0302322, IMG submission 203757) | Peat permafrost microbial communities from Stordalen Mire near Abisko, Sweden - Fen_T0_2 | ecosystem: Environmental > Terrestrial > Soil > Wetlands > Permafrost | place: Sweden: Abisko...
GTTTTCACGCATCCATTTCGCGCTCGCGCCTCTCGCTCCTCAACAGAGCGCACCCTCCGAGAATGGTGTAGGGCGACTACACCAAATTCGGTAGGCCCCGAGAGTGGCCACACAACCGAACCGGCGGCTACGAACCTGCGGCGCATAGAGATGCATGCCGGCAGCCGGATTCGCTCTGAGCCACGATTTCAATTCCGCGATCCGCAATGAACGTCCTGACCATCCAACTCCGAGTCTGTCATCACGCCCGATGATGGCGTGGCCTGTCGTCGTCCAAACATGGGCGAAGGTCACGGCAAACGTCAGGTCTTTTCAATTTCATCCACACGGGTGCGGCAACATCACCCAATGGCTAAAACAGGCATTGAACAATGGGACAAACCAAACCGATTTTACGTTGGGAAAGTGGCGGGAGATTTCGGGTACTCCCCCCCCATTTTTTAAGAAAATATGGGCCAGTGAAGCGAGTTGAAAGAGGCTGGGATTACCAAAAGGAGCGGCGAGAAGCTGGTTCTGAGTGCGCTCGTCGGTAACCGCAGCAGGCTGCCATGATGCGCACCGAACCCACGCAACTCACCCAACAGATGTTCGCCACAATTCTACGAGGCATTAACGTCGTGGCCTTCGGTCATTACAAAACCAACCCCAAGGACTTCATTCTCAAGGAGGGAATACACATCAACGAATAAATGGCTATGCGCCATCCCGGAGGCGCGCTTGCGAGAGAGCCGTTGAACGCGCTGCCGTCCGCGGGAGGTCCCCCTCCTTGTTATTGTCGGTGTATACGTTGTGGCTAACGCGCGACGTGATTGTTACTTTTTGCCGACTTTTTGAATTGGTGCTTGAAGTATTCCTAGGCTTGAAAATTAGTTAATTCTCACAATTGAGCATAAGAGGGCATATCTGGTGAGAAATCGTATAATTATCTTAATGGGGCTTTGGGCACTTTTTTGTACCGAGGCCGTACTATGCGCGAATCCGTTAGGCACTAGCCAAGAAGGGGTTAAGTTTTGGAACGACTTTAATGAACTGAGCGGAATGCCGCCAGAGAAAGCTGAGGATGCCCTCAAAGGCTTTGGCGGGCTTCTGGAAAAGCTTATTACGACGAAAGATGTCTTCAACGCCAAGCGGGTACGCGGTATGATGCTGCAGCTAGACAAACTCGCGCGGCATATACCAACTGAAGTTCAGTCATTCCTAGAGCAATATTATAAACGGATTCACGATGGATATGCCACATACCATGATAATAGCTACGCCGTATTTGCGCTTGCCCTTATAGAGGTTCGACTTGAAAAGCTAGCTGAGCTCGCGGAGCTCTATAAGTCACTACCGCTGGATGAGACAAGTAGAGAGTTCATTTTCCCTGAGGTCTTCGATCTGTTGGATAGTGAAGGTGCCTCAAAATTACTTATAGAATATAAATACCCAGAGAACGAATCGAACTTGTTCTTCTCTGATCTTAAGAAATCTGTGGAGGATGGCCATTTCCAAGGGAGAGGGGCACAACTTTTCTTCCGCGACAGATGTGAATTTATTCGTAAGCGTTTGATAACCCGAATAAAAGCAGCAAAGGAGCTAGGACGAGCCGATATCGTGGCCTCCGCTTCCAGATGCTTAGATAAACTAAGCGGTTGGAGTACGCAAGATGATGCCCAACGCAACTCGCGAACTTCGGCGTTAGCGCCGTAACACAACATGAATACAAAACAAATGATTAAACTGATAGCGATAATAGCAATACCCGCAGCGGCTCTATGGGCCGACTGCCAATCAGACCTAAATGCCTGTTTTGGGCAAAACACAGACATATACAATCAAGAAATTGCCACATGCAACACGATAGCAGATCCAAACGATGCCCTGAGCTGTCGTCTTGGCGCTGATATAGAACAAGCTTCTTACGACAGCGACTGTTACAGCGCGTACACATCGTGCTCTAATAATTTGTAATTAGTTTCGTCTCGCGGAGCGAGTGCAACGGCACTTGCTCCGCCCCCGCTCTCGGGCCATGGCGTCGCAAGCAGCTGTCTCTAAGTAGAAGTGCGTATTATTCCATTGTTTGGCGTCTCATATAGAAGCTTCGATAGGACTGGAGCGACCATCGAAATAAATACTTTATACCCCAAGTTCTGTGTATCACGCTGAGCTCGCTGTCGCACGTACGCGCCTTTTCTTCGAGAATCCGAATGCGTGCGCAGCCTTCCTCGGAGCGGCAATAATATTAGCCAGCACGTTCGCAATGCGTCGGACACGCTTTGGGCGGCGGAGTGAGCTTCTTACAACTGGGGTGCTCTTTGTGCTCTCTGTCTTGCTTGCCTCGACTGGCTCGCGTGGTGGCTTCGTAGCAGCTCTACTCTCGGCCGTTATGTGCGCGGCGACAGTAAGACAGAGCTTCTATTTGTTGCTAATACCGCTTATTCTGGCGCCCGTAGGCTTTGTGCATGGCTTCGGTTCGCGCTTCCATCACCTCGCCGCCGGAGACGCTTCTGCAAGTAACCGATTGTATTTATGGAATGCGTGCTCGACGCTGACTACCGTGGCTCCGTTTGCTGGATCGATCAAAACCAATCAAGATTTCGATACCTTGATCAACGGGATTGTATACCAAGGCCCCGTCGAGGTTCCAGCCTACAAATCCTGTTTAAACGGTGCCTTGGATATTGCAGTAAGGTATGGATTGCCGGCGTTCGCGGCGGTCTTCACAATAGTGGGCGTTATAGCAAGCGCCCATGTTTCGATATACAAACGCAGCCATATTGCAACCGATATAACGGTGGCGGGGGCTATGATGGTCCTACTGATATCTTCGCTGCTCTCCGATATTTTCGTCGGAGTAAACGCAGCGATATTCATGATCTGCTTGTGCTACAGCATCGTGCGAGTTGGCCAATATTGGGGGCATATATGGCGGCGATTGTGCTATGCCGCTTTTGCATTCGGGATAGTCGGTGTATGCGTATCTGTTCTCATATTTAGCGTGCCCCCCGTGCTCTCTCTTGCAACACCGAAGCACATCATCTTGGCTGAAGAATCAGATGAGACGCTTGTTCAGGTTGAAAGTGGCAGGGGTCGCGAGGAGTGCGTGAACGTAGTGATGATGAAAGAGGACGAAGGTTCAATATGGGGCAAGGCTGCTCAACGATTCGTTGATCATTATAATCCAGCTAAATGTACATTCCATTTTCTTATTCGTATTAGTCCTGATCTAGCCGGAAAGTTCGACCCTATTGCCCCCTCCCGGCATCTATGGATATTCATCGGCAATGCGAGCAGGCTACTCTCGCTCATGATACTTCCCCCGAACTCTCGAGTGATGATTATCGATTTCCCAATCAATCTGCCGATTCCAGAAGGCAATTTAATCTCACCATTATCAAAAGGCCTATGGCCGCTTGCGTTGGTCTCGCTAGACAAGGAAGTCGAAGCCGAGATTGTACAGCTCAGAAATGAACGATTAGCTCAACACAATAGCAAAAATGTGTGGTTCGTATACACAGCCGAGAACAGCGTGAAGTCTGCCATCAAATCACTAACCGCAGCAGCTTCAAATCTTCATCTTCCGTGACGCGGCTCTCGTTTTATTTCGAGTTTTGAACAGCTTTGCCTGCCTGCGCCTTACTTATCGCTTCAAGGGTTTTTAGCCAAGGGGAGCCTTGTAGCACAGCCCGATAGCCATCGTCTCCTAACTGGGCGCTCAGTGTCGCCTTTGTTTCGGCAGCCGTCTCTATTATTTGCGTACGCTTCGTACCTCCGTTCGGGAGCTTCATAATAGCATCGAAATTGCCTCGAAGCGCCATCATATCGTCTGTAACGCTTTCGGGGAGCGAAAGCCGAGAAACCACGTTTTCCATAGCGGCCCTATCTCGGTCTGCTTGTTTCAAATATTCCGAGTACTTCTGCTCACCGAGTATCGATTTTACGTCGTCGCCAACAGGCAAGTATGAGGGTATATTCGAGAAATTACCAGGCGGTCTTTGTGTCTGCTGAATACCTAACAATAATCTGCTCTCTGTTGCAGTGAGCGCAAAGCTTCCTAAGCTACTTGTCAGAAGCACACCTTGGGGTGACGACTTCAACATATACTCATCGTATTCTTCTTGCGTCAATACCGCCAACAAATCCTTTTTCTTTTCGCCTTCCAGAAATTCTAACTCCTTCTTCTCGCGGTCGAGTAACACGCCGCTTCGTGCGCGGCGACGCAAATTCAACACTAGATCGGAATAGTCAGCATCGATCGTAGCCGCCAAAATGCGCTTATCTTTAGGTAAAAAGTTAAATGTATCTTTGCTGGCATCAGTCATCCAGTCAGCATCCGCCAGCTCTATGCCGAGCACTTCACGCAGTACCATGTTCCGCTTCCTGAGTAGCCCGAGCACGGTACTGCGCCTCCGGTCAACTGCGCGATCCGTTCGAGTTGTAGCGATTAGACCTTCAAACCTGTTGAATATTGCCCCTGAGACGATAAGCCGCACAATACCTTCATCTAATCCGCACGCACGTAATGCACCCGCATATCCTGCGAAATCATCATTCACCAATATCGGCCATGTGTAGCGGCTATACTCACCCCCTCTCAGCTTTTGTGAATGTGCTGTGGCCAGCACATCCTTTCTATGAATGGTCCAGAAAGCTGCGGTCAAGGCAACACCCAAGCAGAGACCAGTTAGGAATGATGCGGAACGGAACGGCAACCTGTTTTTATTCATGATCTGTCTAGGTCCTTCAGTTGCCCTCCAGCGTTCCGATCAAGGATCATTGCTGACACAGGCATCGCTAAAATGATTATACTTTGAATAAGTGGATCATCAAAAATAGGTTCATTAAGAGTACCGAAACAGCCACAGTGTGCCACCCCTCCTTTCATTGCGACGAGTAGATTGTATGTGACGAAGCAAGCACACAAACCTGTCGAGAGCATGGTAGTGAGCTTTCGCTCGAAATTCAGTAACAACGCAAATCCCAAATAAACTTCCAGGGGCGGCAAGAGTAATATAATAGCCCTAGCACGTGATTCGCTAAAGACGTGAGCCCCCTCAAGCGCTCGCCAGAAAAACTCTAGGTCAGCAATCTTTGTAAATCCGGCAAGCAACAGTACAATCCCGAGTCCGCACTCAATACCTCGACCGGTAATTAGCTTCAATTGTACAATCTTCATCGGTGGTTAAGGTCAATCGTTTCAATCTCTGGAAATCGGCAACCCACAGCTCACCCATTCTGCAATGCCCTCGTGATAGTACTTCACCGAGTTGGTATTGGTGTTTTGTAGCGAAGCGGCGAACACTTCAACATCTGTTTTATTGATGCCATAAGCTACGAGGTTGGTGGCAGATCCAATCGCTGCAATAGCCTTGTTGTCGTTCATCGCAGAAGGCATAGAGGACATGTATATCGCGCCAGGAATATGGGCGGCTTTATAAAGATCTAATGGGCGCAGGTCCATAAGAACTAATCCTTTGGTATGCTGTAGCCTCATTAAATCAGGAAGACCTATTTCCTGCAGTACGGACTTATTCAATCCGTCCTTTTTAGGAACGGAGTAACGGAAACTGAGAATTCGAGAATTCGCCAATGCATACACGCAGAGGAGCGCCAGAAATGTAGCGGTCAGTTTATTCAAGCTATGTATATAAGATGTCATCGAGAAATTCCATTTATTTTAGACTGAAACTCCTTGCGGCGCATTTCTTCATGGACGTCCAAATATTCTCGCTCTGTATTGGGAAGCGAAAAGTGATAGCCGTCGGGTATCACATATTCGTCCTCCCGTATAGGCATGCATTTCTTTCCGTTCAACTTTCGATCCGAGAGTATGGCTCCTTGTTCATCTAGCGCCAATCGACGTTGCAATAAAAAGTCATCACAAGAGATAAAGAACAAGATTCGCGATTCCCTTATGATTTTAGCGCGATTATAAATATAACGCCCACGCTTCGTTCGCCGATCAATATTGGACGCATAACGTCGCCGGATATCATCTGGGATTGAAAGGCTTATGACGTAGCATTCAGTCTCGGCCTCGCGTCGGATCTCCATTTTATCGTTCACAATTAGAGTACTCTCATTATCTTGGCCTTCGTTGGTGTCGGATGCGCTCAAGTTGCCTTTGGGTATCTTTACTGCGGTCATGGTTCTGGGGAACAATTCCCAAGCTCCCGACGAGTTGACGAGAAGTGTAAGCTGTAATACCTCGAGCTGTTTCCCTTCTGGCGCGAAGAGACATGTACGGTTGAGCAGAGTACCAAGTTCGGAACATTGATTTACGGACCGCACAGTCAAACTCGTTTTGGACTCCGTGGATCGGGTAACGTACTCTTCTGTAAACGCAAATCCCTGCCGTAGGTTGTTAGCCTTGTACCTCGCATACACCTCTCTAGCAGTCAGGACATCGGATGCAACCGCCTCTCCAAGAACTAGAGATAGCCAGACGACCGCCAGTACCACACGTGATGCTCCACTCATTATAATAAGATGCAAGAGATAGCTTCAAAAATGCAAGAAAAAAGCAATCGAGAGATATACAAGAGAAGATGCTGCAAAACTAGACATTAAACTAAACATAGTTTGCCCCATTGAGGCGGGCTATGCATTAGGTTTACAAAACATTCATACAGCCCGGAAACGACGGAAGTAAGCCCAAAAACTCGGTGCAAGCGGCAGAACAAAGACTAAAAACGGCTCCAAACAAGTCGGCGATGTCCAAGGCCAGCTCCCGTGACCGGACTCACCTTTTTGGACCACTTGCAATGAGAGACTAAGCGGGTTGTTGGATACTGCTGAGGGTGTGTGTTGGTTGGGGACTCAAGGCAAGCTTCAGACGGAGGGAAGGCCCGGCTTGGCGGGCCTGACCGGAGTCTGGAGCTTGCCGCAAAAGTTCGGCGCGGTGATCGGCCGGGTTGCGATAGTGGATCGAGCTATGGGCGGCTGGTGTTTTAATCATCGCGGAAGGCCCGCGCGACGCATTGGGCTTCGAGCACGCTGGCGAGCAGCTCGCGATTCAAACATTCGTCGCGGAAACGGCCGTTGAAGCTTTCGTTGACGCCGTTTTGCCAAGGGCGAGTCTGATGACCCCAAATAAATCATTCCGATCATGAGATATTATCGGTGGTTATATGTACTGTTTCAGAGCTTAACGACGATCAAGGCGACTGATTTCGGCGGTATTTCGATTTTTAAAACAGCCCCCCAACATTCAATCTGTTTCACCTCTGGCGAACTATCTCCTCGATAGAAAGTGACCAGCCCCGTATTTCCTTTGATACCCTTTATCGCATAGGGCTCGGGCCTCTCAACAGGATTGAAAAGAGCAAGCACTGTCTGTTCCGGCTGCATAAGGCAGAATGCGCGGGAAGCTCCATCCGTGGTATTTGATAGAATCGTATGGACCTGCGATCCCAGTGGTGCTGCTTTCCATAGATCTCGCAACGCGCGATATACTGGAGCTTCAACACAAGCGCGGCCATGAACAAGCGCTTCCCCGCCAGACTCCCAAACAAAACCGTAACGCCAAAACCAATACGAGGCATGCATTTCGTTCAAGTCGCGACGCAGAGCAGCAAACGTTCCGAGTAAAACTTCGCTGTCGTTTCTGGCCTTCGCGACGTTTATGTCAGTAACCCAAACTTCTCGGCCCCGACGCCGCGCGGTCTCTACCACCGCAAAAAACGAACGGCTCAACTCGTTTTCAAGCTCATCGAACTCAGCAGAGGAATGGATTGCCAGCCCAGATAGAAAGCCGAACGATGCAGGTAAATCATCAGCCCCATCCACCGGCTGCAACGCATCCACAAGCCATCGCCGATCAAACGTCTCAGGGCCAATAATACCAACACCCTTCAAATCCGCTTGGTCAAGAGCAGCGCGGACTTTCGCGCCTAATCGACTCAATTGGTTTTGGGTATATATACATCCGGGCACAGTCGTCCCTCCAAAATACGGTGGTTGGGGGAAATCTGGCTGGTTCTGCAAACTTATCGCAAGCGGCAATGTCATCTTTCGTGCCCGAATAAATGACACTATTGCGGCAATATATTTTGCATATTCGTCCTCTCGCTCCTCGCGCAAGGGATTTATATCAAAATCCACATAAGCCTCCTCACTAGCGTACTTTCGCAACATCCACGGAGGTAGCAAGATCGTGATAATATAGTCCTCCAAGCCATTCTCACGAAGCGTTATTACCTGAGGAAGAATCACTTCGTCCGCACGAGGTTCATTCAGACCAGCGCCACGCCAAAGCGTACCTGTGCCGATAACGAAGCGTGCGATTGTCACCCCAGATTCTTGGTAGAGTTTCTTTAATAGCGCGTTATTGCGTAAAAGACATCGTCCATCCCAGTCAATCGGACCAGGAGTAAAGCCCCAGCCTTTAATCGTTTGCCTGCATTCAGAAGAAATTGTCAATTCAAAGGCTCCGAGGGTATTTGGTGCAGCTATTACACCCACAAGAGTGGCACTGAGCGTAAAGATAAACACACGCATGAGGGTGGCTGTTATTGCTGAGACAGTGCGGCATTTCATCGCTCGAGGATCTCCCAATTCCCGCCAAACAGACTGGAAAGGACTATACTGGAACCGTTTTCCCTAACCTCCTCCACACAAAGATCGCTCTCGGGTGCGGCAAGGACATTGCCTTTGTATGCAAGCAAACTCCGCCCCATTTCGACGTACAGGTAGTGCTCTCGAGAAGAGTCTGGATAAATGTAACTGAGGAGCATGTTCGGTAGATCGAGATGCACTGTACCAACGTCGAGCCCGTGCTCACCCAGAATTATTGGTAGGTTTTTAGCCAGCGAGGCCACAACGGCGTTCTCCGATGGCGAGCCTATTAGCCAGAGATTGTTTGCGGCAATTTCAGCCGGTGTCACCTCGACATCCGACTTGATCGTGAAATGCCCCCCGCCCCACTGGTCGATATCCGTCCCGACACGTGTCCGCACAACTTCGAAGGCTCGATCACGTAGAGCCCGCTTTCTTGTCGAGTCTTTCGTTCCATAGACGACAAGCATACGACTCTTTTCTACTTCCCTCGATGGCCCGCAGAGCCCACTTCGTTTGACGAGTGACCCGGGCACCGTTGCCCCAGAAACTGGCTGCATCCAAATTCCATTGGACAAAACGAAGCCAATATCAGGGGAAGCCGGTTTCTTCACGAGTTCGGTAATCTGCTCTCCGTCGATCACGACGCGCAGCGGAAAATGCGCAGCGGAAAATTTACCGAAGTGGATCGTGAAGGCGGCGAGATTTTTGGTTGTGATCACAACCTTGTTGCTATCGCCCAAATCTCCCTGAATCTGTGCCGTCGGCTCAACTTCTTGAATACGATCAATGGTAAGCCAAAAAGACGTGGCTGCCCCCAATGTAATCGTAGAAAAGTCTATATGAGACGGTAGATCTGGAATTGTATGTGCCATGATATCAGGCGATGCCTGCTCAGGTAAAAATACATGGGCTGTGTTAGGCCATTCTTGATAGTTACACGCTATCCCATATGAGCGGAGCATATCGTATAGAAGCTTGTTCGACCTCGCTACTTCTGTATCCTGCCCGCCTGCCGTCAGGTAAACCGCAGTATTCGTAAGATTCTTGAGTCGATCAGATAAGATGGAGGCATCTTTGGTCGAGAGTAAATGATCGAATGAACCAGCCCGGCAATAAACCCATGCAAATCGATCAGGCCATCGCAATACTAGCTCTAACGCGACCGCCGCTCCATACGAGCCCCCGTATATACTCAAGCGATGGGGATCAACCGGCAAAGATGGCAGGAGTGTATTGAATACATATTTGAGCTCTTCTTCGCCAAGTTGCAGGAAACTATTACCGCGTCCATATAACACGATTGATATACCATCGCCAGTATAAGCATTATATTGACCTTGAGTGAGTGCAATAAGGTCATTCTCCATAAACTGTGTGCGTGTTCGTGTCCGACTAAGTCCGTAAATAACAATTTGAGCAGGGTAGACACGAGTGGGATCGAAGTTCCACGGATAAACCACTTTTATCGGCAACCAGGCACTATCTATTGCGCTCTGCCATGCCCGATATGGAAAGCTGGGGCCTATTTTCTTCCCGGCAATGAATTCTGCAGCGAGTTTTGCGTATAAATTTATCTTCTCGTCGTACAAGGTCGGCGTGAATACAGCACGAAAGGCTTTCTGCGGTGGCCTTTCCCCGTCCGGTGCCGAGGAAACTAGCGTGATGCTCTCTTTCGCACACTCTTTCAAGAGGCTCGCCATCGCTTGTTCTGACGGGGGAAGTTTTTTGATCAATCGGTCCGGTAGCATCCGGTCGAGTTCGCGCGTGCGTGCCGCGACAGGGATAGCTACAGAAACTTCACGCTTCCACCTTCCGTCGGCAATTTTCAGCCCGATGGGAAGGGTTGCTCCCTCGCGTGGCACAGAGGAAAGAGGCAATCGGTCGTGCGCCACCCAAAACCGGCCGCTCAGCGAATTTTCAAAAGATAGCCGCTCCTCCACCCCGGCAGCCAATCCAGTGAGAACGAGTGTGCATTTGGCTAAATTCATAGCCTCAGTCGGCACGACCACTTCGACCTCAATCCAAGGCTCACCTTGGAATAAAACTTCCTCAACGCGATATGAAATAGGTTCAGGCTGTGTGGCAGAAGCCGAGATACGGACTGGGGAGAACGATATCGGAGTATTTTCAAGAGAGTTCTTTCGGTCAACACTCGCTGCACCAATGGAATTGCGCTCAGCGCTCACTTGACTTTTGGGACAGGAGAGCCGTGCGGAAAATGCGATCCACGCACCTTGTTCCGGCAGCGTCACTCCAATCGCTGACCAAGGCAGAACATACTCTGCGCTCCAACCATCCGGCAACGAGCGAACGGCACCGCGTGTGCTCAAGCAAGCCGAGTTTTTCACTTCCCGTCCATGGTGATCGACTTGCGCAATATGCACCGTGCCATCTGCAGTTTGTTCAGGTCGAATCACAAAATGAAATACGCCTGGCGTATAGATATCCATTCGTGCCGAAAACGGTCGCGTGTCTATGAAGAGATCAATCGTTTCATCCGAACCGAGGCCCGCTGTTTGAGTGTACACCCGAAACGCTACTGCAATTCCATCAGCCGACCAACCCGAATAGGCTAGAGCAGCCAGCTCGTTCTCAGAGGGTCGATCACAACCCCAGACTGCATATGGATGGCCGCTCCAATCGGCAAGATCGCCATCCACTACAATTGCAGGTACGGCGCGCAAAGAGTCACGCTCCACTTGGGCAAATACGAAGATGGATGCACAAAATAGAACTATAAAAGAGACGATCAGCTTTACAATGGAAACGAGACCCCTGAATGCCATGACGCAAATCGACACGGCCCCAAGGCTCTAGGGCAAGCAGAATAAGTGGGAAGCTACTGCACAAGTTTGCTATGTGGTCGTGCAAAGATGCTAATTACCGACCAGCGATCGTTCCAGTCATTGGTTGGGTCACTCACTAATGGGATACTCTTTCGAAAACTATATTCCTAACCAGAACCACACAAGCCAACCATTGCACGGCGAAGGCCACCGTGCCGAATGATCGGATGTGCATTGGAGCAGCTTCTCGGCGAACACTCTATTCTCTCAAGGGCGAAGCTGGTCTACGTCAGATTCAACATCCCACCTACGCACCTCCTCCTGTGTTCACGGGGAAGATGCGGCGACGCTATTTATTCTCGCTGCGAGAAACATGAAAGCCAGTGACGTCTTCAACGACAACGGATCACCGGCCGAAGCGATCGGAGCTGCACTGAAATCTCCCGTAATTTGAGATACACGGGAGCCAATCAGCAGGATTGCGCCTTTGTTGACGCATGCACTCGAACGCCGCGCGTCCTCCTTCCTAGATTGGTGTAACGGCGACTACACCAAATTCGGTAGGCCCCGAGAGTGGCCACACAACCGAACCGGCGGCTACGAACAGGCGGCGACCGGTGCCGGCCGCCGATAGGCAAATTCGCTCTGCACACAATTTCAATTCCGCGACCCGCAATGAACGTCCTGACCGTCCAACTCCGAGTCCATCATCACGCCCCAAGGTTTCGTGCCGGGCTTCGTTCGCGGCCCGGCGTGTTCACGACGTACTTCAGATTGCTTCATTCTCCCACGCGGCGAAGCGGCCGACCCCGCGATGACACCGGTGTGGTTCCGGTGGAGATGTGGTCCCGGGAGCGATTGGTTAGCGCAGTCGCAGGCATGTCCGCCTTGGCGGAACGTCCTTTTTTAACCGGAGCATTCTTGCTCTCTCTGGCGGCCCCTCCCACTGGAACGCCGCTGCGCGGCCGGAGCGCGTTTGGGTCCTCCTTGAAAGGAA
>Ga0302322_100004320_pt1 | contig 12323 bp, 9 predicted proteins | sample Fen_T0_2_FD_203757 | JGI IMG/M metagenome (GOLD analysis project Ga0302322, IMG submission 203757) | Peat permafrost microbial communities from Stordalen Mire near Abisko, Sweden - Fen_T0_2 | ecosystem: Environmental > Terrestrial > Soil > Wetlands > Permafrost | place: Sweden: Abisko...
CGCTTCCCCTGCGCAACCTGACTGACGCGGCCGGCACCGAATACTTGTGCCTGACGCCCATGCTGGACGACACCAACCAGCCGCGTCGCGATGCCTGTTCCCCGCTGGACGACTGGGCAGCTGACCAGTATTGAAGACAGGGTCTGAACTGATCTGACTGTTGGTTTCATCCGGATCAGACTGAAGAGGCGTGGCCACGCATCGATTCGTGCCACGCCGAAGTTGGCGCCTGACCTCGCATTCCCGATGTTCGGGGTTGGGCACGGTGTATTTCCATTCAATTCGAGGAGGCATCACCATGAGTTCGTCAAGTGGACTGCTGTATTGTTCAAGCGTAAATGTGGCGTCTGATTCCGCTCGCATGCAGAGCCCGATGCGACGATCAGGTATGGTGGGCGGTTTCCTGGCTGCCCTCATGATCTTCCTCCCGATGACTGCCGGCGCCCATGGCTCGGTGCCCTTCGGCACCCCCAACGTGATCCACGCCTGCAGGGCTGCCATTGGTGGCAACCTCCGACAGATCACCGCCGGGAACTGCCTGGGATCAGAAAGGATTGTTCATTGGAACATCACCGGCCCGACAGGTGCGACGGGTCCCGCAGGCGCAACCGGCGCGACCGGCCCAGCGGGTCCGACGGGCCTCCAAGGTCCGGTTGGAGCTACCGGTGCGACGGGCGCGACCGGCCCTGCCGGCCCGGCGGGCGGTGGCGGCGGGACACGTGCGGCGGGGCCGTGCTTCGACAACAACAACCGCTACGTGAATTGCGGGAACGGTACGGTGACAGACACCTTGACGGGGCTGATCTGGCTGCAGGACGCAAGTTGCCTTCCCCTGGCGGATTGGGCCGCCGCGAATCAGGCGGCAGCGAGCCTGAAGGACGGCGATTGCGCCGGTACATTGAAAGATGGGTCGTCGCCGGGCGATTGGCGCTTGCCAACCAAAGACGAGTGGCAGACGACGATGGCATACGCGGGACTTACCCTCCAATGCTATTTGCCGTTACACAATCAGGCACTGACGAACGATGCGGGAACCGCATGTCTGACGGCGGGGGTGAACACGTCGTTCCTGGGCCTGGGGTCGATTGCCGACTATTGGTCGAGTAGCACTGTCGAGACCAACCCGGCACTCGCCTGGTACACGGTCCTCTTCTACGGCAACGTTGCCTTCGACATCAACGTACCCAAGACCCATCAATATTCGGTGTGGCCGGTACGAAGCGGATTCCACTAGACGCAAGGCATTATTGGGGGTGCCGGACAACCCGACACCCCCTCGCACGATCTCTGCGCTTCATCCTTCACTGTCAGGCAGGCGGGTAATGCAACTTTGCGGGCGACGATGCCGGTGCTGAATAGCCATCCACACCGCCGGTGCCTTGACCGGTGGCTGGACAATCGTGGCAATCCACGAATCCAGGGTGAGCCGGGAGCGGTTCCGGGACTAAATTCTGATGCCGCGAATGCAACAGGACATCGATGGCGGGTTCACCACACTACAGCAGGTGACCGCCTTCATCGACCACAAGCTGCAGCCGTGACAGACTGATTGCTGCCATGCAGAGACAGCGAGCGAACGGCAATGCACTGCTGATCATGCCGTGCGAGTTCACCTGTCACTATTGCGTGTCCTTAATGCGTGGTAATCCGCACCGCTCAGGAAGCTTGCCGGCCTCCGGGGCAGGCACCGAAGCAAGGCTGTTTGCTTATTGGAGGATCGGTACATGAAGCGCACTCACTCGGGAAGTCCTGATCTTTCGCACGTACCCGGCAATTGGCTGGTGGCGATCTTCATCGGACTGCTGCTGGCGCTGGCCGGCATGTCGCCGGCCCTGGCCGCCAGGCCGAACGACTTCAACGGCGACAGCCAGTCCGACCTCCTCTGGCGCAACGCCAGCAGCGGCGAAGTGTATGTCTGGCTGATGGGCGGCGGCGGCATCACCGCCGGCGGTTCGGTCGGCACTGTCGCCGACCCGAACTGGCAGATCGCCGGCACCGGCGACCTGGACGGCGATGGCAAGGCCGATGTCGTCTGGCGCAACGGCAGCACCGGTGAAGATTTCCTGTGGAGCATGAACGGGGCCAGTATGTTGGTCGGCGCTTACCTGCCGACCATCACCAACCAGAACTGGCGGATCGTCGGTACCGGCGATCTGGATGGCGACGGCAAGGCCGACATCGTCTGGCGCAACATGAGCACCGGCGAGGTCTACGTCTGGTTCATGAACGGCAATGCAGTGCTCGGCACCAGCGCATACCTGCCCACGATCGCCGACCAGAACTGGCAGATCGCCGGCGTGGCGGATGTCAACGGCGACGGCAAGGCCGACCTGGTCTGGCGCAACAATGTCACCGGCGAAAACTATTACTGGCTGATGAACGGGATCGCGATCCTGACCCAGGGTTACCTGCCGACGGTCGCGGACCTGAACTGGAAGCTGGTCGGCTTCGGCGACCTGGATGGCACCGGCGCCAGCGATTTGGTCTGGCGAAACAGCGTCACCGGCGAGAACTATGCCTGGCTGATGGACGTGGTCGTGGGTGGCATCCATATCGGCAGCGTCGGTCCCCTGCCGACGGTATCCGACCTCAACTGGCAGGTGGCCGGCATCGGTGACATGACCGGAGACGGCAAGGCCGACATCGCCTGGTACCACGGTGGCGACGGTCAGACCTATCTGTGGGCCATGAACGGCCTCGGGATGTCCGCCGGCGGCGGCTACCTGACGACTGTCGCGGACCTCAACTGGGGGATGTTCGGCGGCACGCCGCACACCGTGTCGGTGACGATTGCGGGTCTCAGACGGCACTCGAACCATGGCATCACGTTGCAGAACAACGGCGGTGACAACCTCCAGCCTTTCGGTGAGGGCACCTACACCTTTGCCACCGCGCTCGCCGGCGGCAGCCCGTACAAGGTGACGATCCTGGCCCAGCCGCAGACGCCTGATCAGATTTGCACCGTCGGCAACGGCACCGGCACGATGGGCAGCGGCAATGTCACCAACGTCAAGGTCGACTGCCCCTACCCGCCGGCCTATGCGGTCGGCGGAACGGTCACCGGCCTCACCGGCTCGGATCTTGGACTCGAGTACTCCGCCCAGAACCTGCGCATTGGGCTGCTCAACCATCCGATTGCTGACGGCCCGTTCGTATTCCCGGCCATCGACACCAGTGCGGTGAATGGGACGTTTTACAACCTTCGTGTCTGGAAGCAGCCCACCAACCCCGAGCAGATCTGCATCTTCACAGGCAGCAATGCGTACGATGGTGGCTTGCTCATCAGCGGCACGGTCGGCAACGCCGATGTGACCGATGTCGCACTGACTTGCGGGCCCGTGGGGGGAACCTCCGCATGTCCGTCACAGGCCGGGCGGGTAGGAACCAGCCACGGCAGCATCACCACGCCGCAGACCTGGACGGAGGCAGCCAGCCCGCACATCGTGCCGTTCAACATCAACCTCTCCGCAGCGGTCACGATCGAGCCGTGCGCGGTGGTCAAGCTCGCCCCGAACGCGATCATCCAGATCAACAACAACGGCAGCCTGGTCGCGGCGGGCACGACGAATCAGGCAGTCACCTTCGAGGCGCGGGATGCCGGCACGACCTGGGCGTCGATCAGCAACTTCGGTGGCACCCTGTCGCTGACCCATGTCATCCTGACCGGCGGCGGCACCACGGCCAACTCCGACAAGTCGACGGCAGGCACCATTTACTTGCAGAGCTCCGGCACGGTCGGGACCTTTCACGTCGACGACGTCGAGATCACGGGCTCGAAGAGTACCGGCGTCTACATCCACGACACCCTCGGCTTCGATGCGACCTCGCTGAACCTGCGCATCCATGGCGCGGCGAGTTTCCCGGTCCGTGTCACCGCGCCGGTGGTCGGCTCGGTCCCCATCGGCGACTACACCGGCAATGTCCGCGACGAGATCGGGATCGCCGGCAGCTCGTCCGGCTTGGTGGCCGACGCGCAGACCATGCACAACGTCGGCGTGCCGTATCACGTCGGCACCGGTGCCGATGGCGGGCGGATGGACATCAACTCTCAGGTCGGTGGCCAGGTCGCGGTGCTGACGATCGAACCCGGCGTGACGGTCCGGTTCCCGCCCGGCGGAACGCTGAACGTCTACCCGTCGGGCGGGACCGCTGCCGCCCAGGGCGCGCTGATCGCCATCGGCACGCCCACGCAGAAGATCGTGTTCACGTCGGACCAGGCTCTCCCCCTGGCGGGCGACTGGCTCGGCATCGTGTTCGGCGGCGCGGTCGATCCGCGCAGCGAGATGCAGAACGCGCGGGTCGAGTTCGCCGGCGGCACGACGGTCACGGGCAGCAGTTCCTGTCCTTACCCCGGCCGCGTCGGCCCGAACTACGCCGCGATCCGCATCATCGGACCGCCGCTCACCCAGTTCATTTACCAGACCGATATCGTATCGAGCGCCCGCGACGGCATCGACCGCGGCTGGCGCGCCGACCTGCAGCCGGATTTCCTGCTGACCAACACGTTCACCGCGGTCGCCGGGTGCAAGGAGACGACGCCGAGCACCACTGCCGGCGGTTGCCCCGTGACGCCGCTGTGTCCATGACTGGTTGGCGGTAATGGCAAGGGGGGTGGAAAAGCGTAGCGCCTTCCGCCGAATGTGGCCTTTCGGCACAATCTCCCCATGCCTGACTACCGACGCAACCGGGTTCCCGGCGGAACCTGTTTCTTCACGGTCTACCTGCTCGAACGCAGCAGCACCTTGCCAAACCTGCCCGGCGCCACCTGATGGACGCGATGTCGTCCCCGACCCTCGCGGACCACAATTGCCGGCAGTTCGTGTGGTTCCGGGTACTGTTCAATTCACGTTTCTACTACCCGGTCCTGGCCATCCTGTTCCTCGACCTGGGACTCAGCGCCACGCAGTACACCCTGCTCAACTTCGCCTGGGCCATGGTCATCGTGTTCGCGGAAGTGCCGTCCGGCGTCCTGGCGGACCGAATCGGCCGACGTCCCCTGGTGGTCGCCGCGGCCGCCTGCATGGTGGCGGAAATGGGGGTGCTGGCGATCGCTCCCCGCAACGGTGGTCTGGTGCTGTTCCTGTTCTGTCTCGTCAACCGCATCCTGAGCGGGCTGGCTGAAGCCCTGGCCAGCGGCGCGGACGAGTCCCTGGCCTTCGACAGTCTGGCCGAGGAAGGACGCGGCGGCGAATGGCCCGGGGTGTTGGCGCGGGTGATGCGCTGGCAGTCGGTGGGCATGGTCATCGCCATGCTGCTGGGAAGCGCCGTCTACGACCCGCACCTGCTCGACCGGCTGGCTGGCGAAGCCGGGCTTGCCTTCCGGTTCGATCAGGGCAGCACCTTGCGCTTTCCCGTCTACCTCAATCTGATTACTGCCCTGGGGGTGCTGGTCGTCAGCCTGGGCATGCGCGAGCCGGCCCGCGCGGAGAAGGCAGCCATGCCCACGACGAAACAGGCGTGGCGGTCGATGCTGGAGGCGGGGGCCTGGATCGCCCGCTCGCCCCTGGCACTGTTCGTCATCATCGCCGGGCTGCTGATCGACAGCGTGATCCGGGTGTTTCTGACCTTCGGCAGCGCCTACTTCCGCCTAATCCACCTGCCTGAAGCCAGCTACGGCTTCATCGGCGCCTGCATGGCGGGCCTGGGCATCGTCGTATCGCCCCTGGCGCGTCGCCTGGTGACCACTGGTTCCGTGGCACGCAGCTACCTCGCATTGGCGGTCCTGGCCCTGCTCGGCCTGCTGGGCGTGGCCTGGAAAATTCCGTTCTGGGGGGTGGCGTTCGCGATTCCCCTGGCCTCCGCCATCACCGCCGTCGGCTTCGCGGTCTCGCACTACCTGAATGCGGCGGTGGATTCCCGCCACCGGGCCACGGTCCTCTCCTTCAAGGGTCTCGCCTTCAACCTGGGTTACGGTTTCGTCAGCCTGCTGTTCGCGCTCGCCCTGCGCGCCAACCGGGAGACAGGCAGCGCGGCGGACGGCTTTGCCGGCGCAGTGGCGCTGTTGCCGGTCTGGTTCGTGTTCACCCTGATGTTGCTGGCGATGATGTTCCGGCGCCATCGAGCGGTACTGCGGCGACGCTATTAGATCGACCGCGGAGGACATTTCACCGGGCTGACCGCTCGCCTGCGACAGCGACGCAGGGCCGGGCGAAGAACCGCCGCGTCAAACTCGTCGAGCGTCGACTGTCCGTCCCGGCCTTTCCGGCGCGCGGGGAAGGCTACGCCACCCCGGCCGATCGGTGCATGATGGCGGCTGGCCACATCCGGTGGTCGGCTTGAGATCGAGCGGTTCGACTCTAGGAGTTCCGACTTGCGGCTCACGTTGATCGTGTGGATCACCTGTCTGCCAGGTTTGGCGGAGGCGGCATGTCCGCCGCCTCCCGCGGATTTTTCGCTGCCGCCGCCGCGACGCGTCCAGGTGGACCTGGCGCGTGAACTGGTACAGCCCTGGCAGGCGGGCGGTGAGGTGGTACTGGCATGCCGGCCCGACCTCTGGCCCCAGGCTGGGCGCCGAGCCATTCCGCCGCGCGACCGGAAGCAGGAGATGTCGCGTCGACGCGAGGCATGGGCCCTGGTGCGCAGGTTCAACCTGGCGCGTAATCCCGGTGAGGTCGTTCCCCGCAGCCTGCCGGTCACTCCGGCCCAGGAGGCGCTGCTGCAACGCTTCGCCATGAGCGACGCCGGCGCGGTCTGGATGCGCGAGATCGTCGACGATACCCTGCGCATGTTCAATCGCGGCGATCTCGAAGCGCGCCGCGAGGTCTGGAGTCGGGCCATCAGGACCGGCCGGATGCCGCACTCGACGCACTGCTGACCGGGCGACTGAGCGAGAACGGTCAATTCAGCCAGGGCGCGCCGCCCTTGATGTTCTATGCCTATCCGGGCGAGGGCGCCCAGGCCGAGCCGGGACTCATCGGCCTGGGCGATGCGGGCTTCCGATGCGAATTTCCCGCCAGCGGACAGTTGGTGGACCCGCATGCCATCCTGTCGCACGAATTCGGCCACACCCGCTATGGCGACCCGGCCAGCGCCGGCAGCCTGGTGGGCGAGGCCGCCACGGTGCAACGCTACGAAAACCCGGTACGCGAGCGGGATGGATTCGAACCGCGCACCGTGTACTACGTTCGCCAGCCAGCCGGCGATATCAAGAAGGCAGGCATGCTCAGTCGCCTGATCCATATGCAGACCGTGGAGGGCATCAGTGTCGAAGATCGACGCGCCATCGACCAGTTCCATTGCGAATGCCCGGCACCGCTGCCGGTGATCCTGGACTGTGTGGAGCGGGAGCGGGCCTCCGGCGGTCCGATCGATGTCGATGACCCGGTGTCCGACAGCAATGCGGATTGCAAGGTGCACTGGAAGAGCGATGCGGCGCGGGACCCTCAAACGGAGACCCCGACCCAGGGCGCGGGAGCGCATTGAAATCGAGACCCGTGGTCGGTGTGGTTCATTCGGCGGAAGGCGCTGCGCTGCAGGAGCGCCTTCCGCCGCGATGAGGAGGTGGGAGCCGTGCCACGCCGGCTATCGCCCTCACCCCAACCCTCTCCCGCCTGCGGGAGAGGGTCGATCGGCGCCAGCGCTGGCTTCAGCGGCTTGACTTGGTGCCGTGAGGGACAGACCTTTTTATTCCCTGGCCGCCCGGCCAGGGGTGAACGTGGGGTATGACAACGACGTGGCAACGGCGTTGCCAGGAACCTTCGATCCGTGCCGAGCCGGTCTGGGTGGGTCAATGGAACCACATGCTATCGAACGGAACCGGCAGCGAGTTCCAGGCGCTGCCGCACATCGTTGGCGATGGGTACTGGAAGTCGAACACGACCGCGTGACTGGCATCCAGCCCGACCAGCCTGGCCTGCGTGCCGTTGACCGTATACGCATAGTCGACCAGCAGTGACTTGCCCGGTGCCTCGTACGCGCTGGAGCAGATCAAGGACGAAATTGACTGCCCATAGTCGAAGCGCCATACCTCCTGGGCTGACCTGGAAACGGGATCGATCGCATAGGCCACGACGGCGCTGTAGGCGCGCGGCTCGCCGGCCGGTGCACCAGCCGGCTGGTTGAAGCTCGCGGCCCCGTTATTGAAAAGCATGAGCAACCCATCAGAGGTGATCGAAACACCATGCTGCCCGATCGGATAGAGACCACCGGCCTGCAGGTTCAAGGCCTTGGCTCGCAGCGACGGAAAGCTGTACCAGTACTTGGTCGGATCGCCCAGAATCCAGATGATTTCCCCGGTCATGTAGTCGATCTTGATCACGAAATTCTCGCGGCTCGACACGATCAGGCTGTTGTCGCGGGGATCGTAGGTCGCGGCATTCATGTGAAACCAGTCGGCGCCCGGCCGCACGAAGGTGCCGGGATCATCGCCCTGGCTTTGCATGTAGCTTGCAAGCAACGCGGCCAGGTTCCAATCCTTGATGATCGTTCCCGAGTCCGCGATTTCGACCAGGGTGCTCTCGATGTTTGCGACCCCGCCGGTGACGGCATTGAGTTCGGCCAGGAGACCAAGCTTGCCTGGATCGATGTTGTGATGGAACGTGGTGTAGGTGGACGAGACCAGGGAATTTTCGATGGTCGTTCCATCCAGTTCCAGCCGGGTCAGTTTGAGTGAGTTCGGATCGCCAACGACGAATCCGTTGTCACGGAATGCGGCCGAGCCACTGTTGGCAACGCCCGTTCCGACCCAGCGAATCTCGCCGTCCGTATCGATGACGACGGGCGTTCCGTAGCCCGATTTGATTGCGAAGAAGTCGAATCCGAGTTCGCTGCCGGCGGCGCGCGCCTTCACGATTGTCGGGTGGTCGTAGATCCCGTTAGGGTCCGCATAAGCCGCGGTGGTGATGTCGAGCGGCAGCGATCGCGTCGATCCGTCCTGAAAGCGGAAGTCCATCGCCAGGTGGTTGGCGTAGCCGGAATAGAGACCGAAGACCGGCAGGTTCAGCGTTCCGCTTGCAGCCACCAGGTTGCCGCGCCGGATGAGGGCGCCGGCGTCGAAGCTTACGTCCACCGGCTTTGAAACGGAGCCAGGCTTGGGTGCAATGGCGTAATGGACCGCCGTCAGCAGGGCGAGGTTGTCTCCGCGCAGTTGCACGAAACGGATGAAGGGCGTGGCACCCTGCTGGTCGCCGATGACCGCGATGTTGCTGGCGGAGGCCTGCGACGGTTGCGTCTTCTTTCCGCCGCCGCAAGCGGACAGGAGCAAGACGAACACAAGCAATGCTGCCCATAACGGGCGCGTATGCGGACCTGGATACATGAATTGCTCCCTGAGTGGTGTCGATCGGATGCTTGCCGCAACTAGCCGCAGCTACCCCGTAGTGGCGGACGCCGCGGCGCACATGCCTGACAGGCTTCCGTCTGGCTGTGCTGTGCGGCTTGCGGCCTGAAGCCGTGTATTCCGGCCGCGCGGCAGTTGATTGCTTGCGTGCGGCGCCTGGTTGTTTTCATATTCTTGACCCAATCCGGCACACGCCGGTTGCGGCATCCTGCCAGTACCATCCAAGTGAGGGGCGGAAGTTTAGGTGGCCTGCCGGGTTTCCGGCAACTGAGGAACCATAAAATGGTCAGCAAGTAGTGCGGAAAAGCGCAGCGCCTTCCGCCGAATGCAGCGTACCGGCAAAATCCCCCCATGCCCGACTACCGTCGCAACCGGGTTCCCGGCGGAACCCATTTCTTCACCGTCAACCTGCTCGAACGCGGCAGCACCTTGCTGGTCAACCGGGTGGATGCGCACGCGATGCCGTCAGGAAAGTGCGCGCCGCTCGTCCCTTTCACATCGATGCGTGGGTCGTGTTGCCCGAGCACATGCATGTCGTCTGGACGCTGCCGCCCGAAGACGCCGACTACCCGGTTCGCAGGAAGGCCATCAAGATCGCCTTTGCCAAGGCCTTGCCGAAGACCGAATGGCTTTCTCCGGTCCGCTCGGTCAAGGGTGAGCGCGGAATATGGCAACAGCGTGGCAACGGCGATTTTGGGAACACGCGATCCGCGACGAGCGGGACTACGCGGCACATGTGGATTACGTCCACATCAATCCGCTGAAACATGGCCTGGTGGCTTGCATGGCGGATTTGGCCGTACTCCTCGTTTCAGCGTTGGGTCGCACAGGGCGCGTATTCCCCGGATTGGGCGGGGCAGGGCGTTACCGAATTTGTCGCTGGCGAACGGGGTGCTTGAGTGTCCGGTGTTCATTCGGCGGAAGGCGCTTCGCTTTTCCGCCCTACGCGTGCTGCTCTTATGGATTCTGAATTAATTCGACTCTGGCCCCCATGGCACTACCTTAAGCCGCAGCGGTTCGCGAACGCTGGATTGCAGCGCGAGCGACGTGACGTGGAACGGTGAGTAGCTGATGATTCTTAGGTCGTCGTTTGATGGCATGGGGCTCGATGCGTCCCGGTCGGTTTGGTAGTCTGAGCACGCTGATTCCGCCGAGCAGATGCGCCATCATAGTTCTTGCACTGGCGCCCGCGGCAAAGCGCAGTTGTTGCTCAAAGGCCAGATAGAGCTGCACGGTTCCCTTGAAGCTCAGCATGCGGGCCTTCACGCCCGAGCCCGCAGCCGCGCGAACCATCAAGGCGCAGACAAGGTTGTAAGCGAGCAGATAGACGGCGACTTCCTTGTCGATCATCGGCGCCGTTTGGGTGCGCAGAATATCCATCCCCATTTCGGCCTTGATGGAGCGCAAATCCACCTCGACTTGCCAGCGGCGGCCATACAGCGCCTCAATGTCCGCCGTGCTCACGGCTTTGGCATCGGTCAAGGTCGTAACCAGAACGCGCCCGCCGATTTCGGTTTCGCGCATCGACAGCCGCTCCGGCATGGACGCATAGGTCTCAGCGTCCATCCAGGCGGGGCGTTGGGGACGTGTCCAGTCCACCAAGTGATCCCGTCGCCCCAGGCGTCGGCCTCGCCGGAAGTCGGTGATCCGGCGCTGATGCTGCCGAGTGACCAAGTCGACACCGCGTGCCACCAGCAGTGCGGCGGTGAAGTAGTTGCAGTGATAGCGGTCGGCCAGGACGATGTCTCCGGGATCAAGTCGCGGCATCAGCTTGCGAAACAGCGCCTGCTCGCCGGTATGCTTGCCGCGGCACGGTCCCAATGCCCACTCCAGCACGGCTCCGGTGGATAAAGAAATCACGGCAACCAGCATCGCCAGCGGGAAGCCCAACCCGGCTTGCTGCACGCCGCTTTGCGGATATGCCGCCTGATTGCTTTCGGTGTCGGGCATCGAGATCGTCGTGCCGTCCATCAACTTGACCGAGCGTCCTCGCCATTTCCAATCGGCCGGACTGGCATGTTCCAGTGCCTCGCCAACCTGCAACGCGAGCCGGCGAATCAGGCCCAGCGGCAAGCGCTTGCGCGCCTTGCAGTACGGCCCGCTGTTCAGGCTGTTCGCCGGCCGGCCTTGCGCCGTTCGTTCGCTGAGCCGTCGCCCGACGGCATCCTGGCACGCCCCGTCGGGGCTCAGCGCTTGGCCAATGAAGAGACCCAAGGTTGTCAGCGGCGGGTAGATGCGCTCGCGAAACGCGCCCACTTCCTCCTCGACCATCTCCCGTAGCTCTGCCGCCGGCAGCACCGCCCCCAAGGCCTGCGTCGGCTGATCACCGAATTGCCGACGAAATCGCTCCACTCCTTGGCGCAGGCGTTTTTTTGCTAGCATCCACCATGGCTGACCCTCCTGTTATCGAAAGTGACTTCAGACACCACGATCTTAGCAAGCGAGGCTCTCAGCCAGCTTTTCTTGCCAGCCGCCGATTACACCAGCGGCTTAAGGTAGTGCCATGGGACCCTGACCCCTTATCGTGCGGTTACACGGTTAGATGCAGTTGAGGCGTCGCTTGTGTTCGGTCTGCAAGCGCTTTACGAATGTAGTTCGCGCCTTGGCGAGCGTTCTTAACCCCGGTAAAGCTTTACGTACCAAATCCGAAATTGGCATGTACCTAAAGCTCCCAGAACGCACGTGGTAAACACCGATGTGCGATGGGCAAAGCTCGTCGCGCTCTTCGTCGATCAGCAGTGCGTAGCCGATCAACTGGCGAAGGTGGTCAGTTGTGAGGTGGCGTACCGTCGCTTTGAGCTCGGTGAGCACCAGCGCGTCGTCCACCTTGAGAATGCAGTCAAAATCGGCTCCACCAACCAGCTCACTGTTTGCTAAAGAACGGTTAGCCGTATCCATTGTTATTCCACGCAAATCACCATCCCGTGAACCAACTGCGTGCTCATATATCCGTACTAGTGTAGTGCGTCAATTAGAAGTGTACTTATTCAAGGTGGCGCGAGCGCTAGTGACCTTGGCGAGGATGTCGCTGGCCTTTGCAGTCCAG
>Ga0302322_100004321_pt1 | contig 12322 bp, 16 predicted proteins | sample Fen_T0_2_FD_203757 | JGI IMG/M metagenome (GOLD analysis project Ga0302322, IMG submission 203757) | Peat permafrost microbial communities from Stordalen Mire near Abisko, Sweden - Fen_T0_2 | ecosystem: Environmental > Terrestrial > Soil > Wetlands > Permafrost | place: Sweden: Abisko...
TCGCCAAGACACTGCCGGCGCTGGACCTCATCCTGGCCGGCGAGATGGAACGCGCCACGATGAAGATCAACGCCAAGCCGCCCCGCCCCAAGCCACCCCGGCCAGAAAACACCCAGGGAGAACCGACACCATGAAAACATGGATTCTGATTGCAGGCTTGCTGGCGTGTGCCGGCTCACACGCACAAACCGTCTACCGCTGCGGGCCGGAGGGCCGCGAGTACTCGCAGACGCCTTGCCCACAAGGCAAAGCGGTGGATGTGAGCGATGAGCGCAGCGCGTCTCAGCGCGCTGCGGCCCAGGCCGTCGCACGAGACGAGCAAGTGCGCGGCAATGAACTCGAGCGGGCGCGTCTTGCACGCGAGTCGGTCAAGCCGGCCGGTGCCGTCAACATCGGTGAGCGTCACACGCAACAGCTGGCTGCCGCAGCCCCCAAAGCCAAGGCCTCCAAAAAGAAGAAGCACAAGCAGGCACAGGAAACAGATGACTTCCGGGCGATGGCACCGATCAAGAAGGCCAAGAAATCAGCCTAAGAGGCGGCAGACAAAGCCTGGAGCTGCCGGTATTTCTCCCACAGCGTCTCTTTCGATTCCGCATGCTGTGGGTCGACCGGAATGCAGCTCACCGGGCACACCTGCACGCACTGCGGCTCGTCGAAGTGACCCACGCATTCGGTGCACTTGGCCGGGTTGATCTCGTAGATCTGCACCCCGAGCGAAATGGCCTGGTTCGGGCACTCGGGCTCGCAGACATCGCAGTTGATGCATTCGTCGGTAATCAACAGTGCCACGGTGCCACTCCAGCCAGTTCAGGGCCCTGCACTCACACGTTGCTGCAGTCGCCTCAGCACCGAGGGTGACACGAACTTGGAAACATCACCTTTCAAGGTGGCAATCTCGCGAACGAAGGTGCCCGAGACGAACTGGAACTGATCGCTGGGTGTGAGAAACACCGTCTCCACCTTGGGCATCAGGGTGCGGTTCATGCCCGCCATCTGGAACTCGTATTCAAAGTCACTGACGGCGCGCAGACCGCGCACCACGACCTTGCCACCATGGCCGGTGACGAAATCGCTCAACAGCCCGTCGAAGGCGATCACTTCCACGTTGGGGTGCTTGGCCGCCAGCTCGGTGGCGATCTCCAGCCGCTCGTCGAGCGAGAACATCGTGCGTTTGTGGTGCCCCGTGGCCACGGCCAGGATCAGGCGCTCGAACAGGCGGCTGGCGCGGCGCATCAGGTCTTCATGGCCTAGCGTCATCGGGTCGAAGGTGCCGGGGTAGACGGCAGTGAGTCGGGTGACGGAGGTCAAGGGCGTTCCTTCAACGGCACAAGGTGCGGCAGTTTAGCCGGGCTCGCTCCGCTGGATCAGGTGGAAGTGCACGGCCCCGGCCCGCCCGTGCCGATGCAGTCTCAAGCCAGCCACGGCCACGGTGGCATCGTCCACGAACGAGCGGTCGGCCTCAAGGTAGATGAAGCCACTGGGCACCACCACGCGCGCAGCCGCCTTCAGCGCCGGCAAAAACACGTCCGCATCGAAGGGCGGATCGATGAACACCAGGTTGAAACGATCCGGCGGGCTGCGTGCCATCCACGCCAGTGCATCGGCCGCCTCGATGCGCACGGTGGTCGCCTTCAGCCGCTCTTGCACAGCGCGCAAGCCGCGGACCAGTTTCGTGTCGCGCTCGATCAGCGTGACTTCGCTCGCGCCTCGCGAGGCCGCCTCGAAACCGAGCGCGCCGCTGCCTGCGAAAGCATCCAGACAACGCCAACCGTCCAGGTCATGACCGATCCAGTTGAACAGTGTCTCGCGGACACGATCGGGCGTGGGGCGCAGGCCAAGTGCATCGGCAACCGGCAATTTGCTGCGCTTCCACTGCCCGCCGATGATGCGGACCTCAGCCACGGCCTGTCACAGCCGAATGGGAATGCCGCGGCTGGCCATCAAAGCCTTGGCTTCGCCCACGGTGTGCTCACCGTAATGGAAGATGCTGGCCGCCAGCACCGCGTCGGCACCGCCGAGCTGGATGCCTTCGACCAGGTGCTCCAGGTTGCCGACGCCACCCGAAGCAATCACCGGGATGTCAACCGCATCGCTGACGGCGCGCGTGAGCGGCAGGTTGAAGCCGATCTTGGTGCCATCGCGGTCCATACTGGTCAGCAGGATCTCGCCGGCGCCGAACTCGGCCATCTGCTTGGCCCAGGCCACCGCGTCGAGCCCGGTGTTCTTGCGCCCGCCGTGCGTGTAGACATCCCAGCCCGAACCATCGGCGCGGCCCTTGGCATCGATGGCGACGACGATGCACTGCGCGCCGTATTTCTGCGACGCGTCGCGGATCACCTGCGGATCGGCCACCGCGGCGGAGTTGAAGCTCACCTTGTCGGCCCCGGCATTGAGCAGGCGCCGCACGTCTTCGACCGTGCGCACGCCGCCACCCACGGTGAGCGGAATGAACACCTGCGAAGCCACCGCTTCGATCATGTGAAGAATCACGTCCCGCCCGTCGCTGGTGGCGGTGATGTCGAGAAAGGTCAGCTCATCGGCACCTTGATCGTTGTAGCGCGCGGCGATCTCCACCGGGTCACCGGCATCGCGCAGCGCGACGAAGTTGACGCCTTTGACGACGCGCCCACCCGTCACGTCGAGGCAGGGAATGATGCGTTTGGCAAGCATGCGGGCTCTAACCCTCGGACGCTAGGCCGCGCCGTTGAGTTCGTCGGCGCGCTTCTGTGCCAACGCGAAATCGAGCGCGCCGGTGTAGATGGCCCGGCCGCAGATGACGCCTTCGATGCCCTCGCCTTCGACGGCGCACAACTTCTCGATGTCGACGATGTTGGACAAGCCGCCCGAGGCGAACACCGGAATGCTCAACGCCTGCGCCAGCTTCACCGTGGCTTCGATGTTGATGCCGGTCAGCATGCCGTCGCGACCGATGTCGGTGTAGATCACGCCTTCGACGCCGTAGTCCTCGAACTTCTTGGCGAGGTCGATCACCTCGTGGCCGGTCAGCTTGCTCCAGCCGTCGGTCGCGACCTTGCCATCTTTCGCGTCGAGGCCGACGATGATGTGGCCGCCGAAGGCGCTGCACGCGTCTTTCAGGAAGCCGGGGCTCTTCACCGCGGCGGTGCCGACGATGATGAAACTCAAGCCATCGTCGAGGTAGCGCTCGATGGTGTCGAGATCACGAATGCCACCGCCCAGTTGCACCGGAATCTCGTCGCCCACCTCGGCGAGGATGGCCTTGATGGCCACCTCGTTGATCGGCTTGCCGGCGAACGCGCCGTTCAGGTCGACCAGGTGCAGGCGCCGCGCGCCCGCGTCGACCCACTTGCGGGCCATAGCCGCAGGGTCGTCACCGAAGGTGGTGGAGTCGGCCATGTCGCCCTGTTTCAGGCGCACGCACTGGCCATCTTTCAGGTCAATCGCAGGGATCAGCAGCATGGCCGAGTCAAAAGGAAGTGGTGGGGAGGGAGAAAGGTGGGGCCCGGGAGGTAACGCAAGAAGATGACGCCAGGAAGCGGATCAGGGGTTCCAGTGAAGGAAGTTGCGGTACAGCGCGAGCCCGTGCTCTGCGCTCTTCTCGGGGTGGAACTGTGTGGCGAAAATGTTATCTCGTGCCAGCGCGCAGGTAAAGCGGCCACCGTAGTCGGTTTCGCCCACGCTGTGGCGCGGGTCGGACGGCCGCGCGTAGAAACTGTGCACGAAATAGAAGTAAGCCTCGTCGGGCACGCCCTGCCACAACGGGTGGGCACCGGCCTGAATGACCTGGTTCCAGCCCATCTGCGGCACCTTGTAGCGGCTGCCGTCGGGCTGCAGCCGGCCTTGCAATTGGAAACGAATCACCTCGCCCGGGATCAGGCCGAGCCCGTCGGCCGGTCCTTCTTCACTGCGCGTCAGCAGCATCTGCATGCCGATGCACACGCCCATCAGCGGCTTGCGGGCCGCGGCATCGAGCACGGCCTCTTGAAGACCCGACTCGTGAAGCTCCCGCATGCAATCGGGCAGCGCGCCCTGGCCGGGCAGCACCACGCGTTCGGCGGCATAAACCTCGTCGGGCCTGGAGGTGACGATCACGTCGACACCGCTGCCGCGGGCGACGTGCATCACCGCCTGCGACACGGAGCGCAGGTTGCCACTGCCGTAGTCGACGACGGCGACGGTTCTCATGATGTCAGCCCCTCGCCCACGGGTTACCGTGGGCGATCCCCCAAGGGGATGCGGGCCGGCTTGGGGCGGCCCGGCGCTCGGCCCGCGTCACAGACTGCCTTTGGTGGAAGGGATAACGCCAGACGCGCGTGGATCGATCTCCAGCGCCATGCGCAGCGCACGCGCAAACGCCTTGAAGATCGTCTCGCACTGGTGATGCGCGTTGTCGCCCTCCAGGTTGTCGATGTGCAGCGTCACGCCCGCGTGGTTCGAGAAGCCCTGGAAGAACTCGTACACGAGCTGCGTGTCGAGCGCGCCGATCATGCCGCTCTTGAAGTCCACACGCATGTGCAGGCCGGGCCGACCAGAGAAGTCGATCACCACCCGCGACAGCGCCTCGTCGAGTGGCACGTAGGCGTGGCCGTAGCGGCGCAAACCCTTCTTGTCGCCGACAGCCTGTGCCATCGCCTGGCCGAGCGTGATGCCCACGTCTTCCACCGTGTGGTGGCCGTCGATGTGCAGGTCGCCCTGGGCATCGATCTCGATGTCGATCAGCCCGTGTCGGGCGATCTGGTCGAGCATGTGGTCGAAGAAGCCGATGCCGGTGGCGAGCTTGGCGACGCCTGTGCCATCGAGGTTGATGGCGACACGGATCTTCGTCTCGTTGGTGTTGCGGGTGACGTCCGCCTTGCGCTCCACGGTGTCCATCACAGGCTTTCTTTCAAGGCTTGCAGCATCTTGACATTCTCGTCTGGCGTGCCAACGGTCAGGCGCAGGCAATTGGCCAGCAGCGGGTGCAGCCCTGCGACGTTCTTGACGAGTACGCCACGCGCCTTCATGCCGTCGAAGGCACGCGCCGAATCGGGCACGCGGGCGAGGATCATGTTGGCCTCGCTCGGGAAGGGCTTGACGCCCGGCAACTCGCGCAGCAGTCGCAGCAACTGATCGCGCTCAGTGCGGATGATCGCGGCCTGACGCGCATATTCGTCTACATGCTCCAGCGCGAACAGCGCCGCCTCGCAGTTCAGCACGCTGATGTTGAACGGCGGGCGCAACTTGTCGACTTCGGCGATCAGCGGCTTGCGGCCGATCAGGTAGCCGATGCGCACACCGGCCAGGCCGAACTTGCTCATGGTGCGCATCAGCAGCACGTGCTCGTGACGCTTCAGCCGGTCCATCGAATCGCGTGCGGCGAAGGGCTGGTAGGCCTCATCGATCACGACCAAGCCGGGCGCCGCCTCGATGATGGCGTCGATCGCCGAGTCGTCCCACAGGTTGGCGGTCGGGTTGTTCGGGTAGGCCAGGTAGACGAGCGCCGGCTTGTGCTCGCGAACGGCGGCGAGCATGGCCGGCAGGTCGAGCTCGAAATCGGCGGTGGTCGGCACACCGATGAAGGGCAGCCCCTGCAGCTTGGCCGACATGGCGTACATCACGAAACCAGGCAAGGGCGCAAGCACGCTGTTGCCCGCCACGTCGCAGGCCAGCGCCAACAGCGAGATCAACTCGTCGGAGCCGTTGCCCAGCATGATGTCGCAGTCTGGCGGCATGCCGGCGTGCTCGGCAAGCCTGGCGCGCAGCACGTCACCGCGTTCGGCCGGGTAGCGGTTCAATGCCACATCGGCCAACCGCTTGCCAAGTGCCTGGCGCAGTGCTGCCGGCAACGGAAAGGGGTTCTCCATGGTGTCCAGCTTGACCAGCCCGGCTGAAGGCTGCACCGCGTAGCCGTGCATCGACTGGATGTCCTGGCGAATCACCCGTTTCATGCGGTCCTGCAATGCGGCGCTCATGCCTTGTGTCCTTTCAGTCTCATCTCGGCCGCGCGCGCGTGCGCCTGCAGGCCTTCGCCATAAGCCAGCTCGGCCGCGATCACGCCCAGCTTCTGCGCGCCGGTTTCGCTCACCTCGATCAAGCTGCTGCGCTTCTGGAAGTCGTAGACGCCCAGCGGCGACGAGAAGCGCGCGGTGCCCGAGGTCGGCAGCACATGGTTCGGCCCCGCGCAGTAGTCGCCCAGGCTTTCGCTGGTGAACGCACCGAGAAAGATAGCGCCGGCATGCTTCAGCAGCGGCTCCCAGCGGTGCGGGTCTTTCGAACTCACCTCTAGGTGCTCGGGCGCGATGCGGTTGCTGATGGCGCAGGCCTCTTCCATCGAGCGCGTGTGGATCAGCGCACCGCGGCCTTCGAGCGAGGCGCGGATCACATCGCGGCGCGGCATGTCTGCGAGCAATCGGTCGATGGCGGACTTCACCTCGGCGATGTAGCCGGCATCGGGGCACAGCAGGATGCTCTGCGCCAACTCGTCGTGCTCTGCCTGGCTGAACAAGTCCATCGCCACCCAGTCGGCGGGCGTCGTGCCATCGGCCAGCACCAGGATCTCGCTCGGCCCGGCAATCATGTCGATGCCGACCTTGCCGAACACGCGGCGCTTGGCGCTGGCCACGTAGGCGTTGCCGGGGCCGGTGATTTTGTCGACAGCGGGCACGGTGGCAGTCCCGTAAGCCAGTGCGGCAACGGCTTGCGCGCCGCCCAGCGTGAAGGCGCGGTCCACGCCGGCGATGGCCGCAGCCGCCAGCACCATCGCGTTGCGCTCGCCCTTGGGCGTGGGCACGACCATCACGATCTCGCCGACGCCCGCCACCTTGGCCGGCACTGCATTCATCAGCACGCTCGACGGGTAGGCCGCCTTGCCACCGGGAACGTAGATGCCCACGCGATCGAGCGGCGTGACCTTCTGGCCGAGCAGCGTGCCATCGGCATCGCGGTAGCTCCATGAGCGGCCGCAGGCCTCGAGCTGGCGCTGGTGATAGTCGCGCACGCGTTCGGCGGCAGCCTCGAGCGCATTGCGCTGAGCGGGCGTGATGGCCGAGAGCGCCGCCTGCAATTCGGCCTGCGTGATCTCCAGTGCCGACACCGACGTGGCAGCAAGGCCATCGAATCGCTGCGTGTACTCCAGCACCGCTGCATCGCCAAGCACGCGCACGTCGTCGAGGATGGCCGCCACCCGCTCCTCGATCGCATGGTCGGTTTCGGCCGACCAGTGCAGCACGCGCTGGAACTGGTCTTCGAAATCGGCTGCGGTCGTCGCGAGCTGGCGGATGTTGACGGTCATGGTGTCACGAGGCTGTCACTGAGGGATGGCGGATTCAAACGCGTCGATGATCTGGCGAATGGCTTCGCGCTTGAGCTTGAGCGCCGCCTGGTTCACGACCAGGCGTGCCGAGATCTGCATGATCTGTTCGACCTCGACCAGGTGGTTGGCCTTCAGCGTGCTGCCGGTCGACACCAGGTCGACGATGGCATCCGCCAGGCCGGTCAAAGGCGCCAGTTCCATCGAACCGTACAGCTTGATCACGTCGACGTGCACGCCCTTGTCGGCGAAGTGGTCGCGTGCGCAGCTGGTGTACTTGGTGGCCACGCGCAAGCGCGAGCCCTGCTTCACGGCGGCCGCGTAGTCGAAGTCGTCGCGCACGGCCACGCTCATGCGGCACTTGGCAATGCGCAGGTCCAACGGCTGGTACAGGCCCTGGCCGCCGTGTTCGAGCAAGATGTCCTTGCCGGCCACGCCGAGGTCGGCGCCGCCGTATTGCACGTAGGTCGGCACGTCTGTCGCACGGACGAGCACCACGCGCACGTCGGGGCGGGTGGTGCCGATGATGAGCTTGCGCGATTTCTCTGGGTCTTCAAGCACCTCGATGCCAGCCGCTTTCAAGAGCGGCAGCGTCTCTTCGAAGATCCGTCCCTTGGACAGCGCGAGGGTGATCATTTGACGCGCTCGATGTCGGCGCCGATGGAGCGCAGCTTGGCTTCCATCTGGTCGTAGCCGCGGTCCAGGTGGTAGATGCGCTCGACGGTCGTTTCGCCATCAGCAACCAGGCCACCGATCACCAGGCTGGCCGAGGCGCGCAAGTCGGTTGCCATCACGGTCGCGCCTGACAGCTGCGGCACACCGGTCACGACCGCCGTGTGGCCATCGACCTCGATCTTCGCGCCCAGGCGCACGAGCTCGTTCACGTGCATGAAGCGGTTCTCGAAGATGGTTTCGGTCACCTTGGCTGTCCCACTTGCGATGCAATTCAGCGCCATGAACTGCGCCTGCATGTCGGTCGGGAAGGCCGGGTACTCGCTGGTGCGAAAGCCGACCGCGCGCGGGCGCTGGTCGCTCTTCACACGGATCCAGTCGTCACCCGATTCGATCGTGGCGCCGGCTTCGCGCAGCTTGTCGATCACCGCGTCGAGGTGGTCGGCGCGCGCACGGCGCAGCACCACGTCGCCACCGGCCGCGGCCACCGCACACAGAAAGGTGCCGGTCTCGATGCGGTCGGGCACGATGCGGTGGTTCACGCCATGCAGTTTTGCCACACCCTGGATGCGAATCTTGCTGGTGCCATGGCCTTCGATCTTCGCGCCCATGCCGATCAGCATCTCGGCGAGGTCGAGCACTTCGGGCTCCTGCGCGGCGTTCTCGAGCACCGTCTCGCCATCGGCCAGCGTGGCGGCCATCAGCAGGTTCTCGGTGCCGGTGACGGTCACCATGTCGGTGGTGATGCGCGCGCCCTTCAGCCTCTTGGCGCGGGCCAGGATGTAGCCGTGCTCGACCGTGATCTCGGCGCCCATCGCCTGCATGCCCTTGATGTGCTGGTCGACCGGGCGCGAGCCGATGGCGCAACCGCCAGGCAGCGAGACCTTGGCCTCGCCGAAGCGCGCCAGCAGCGGGCCCAACACGAGGATGGACGCGCGCATGGTCTTCACCAGCTCGTAGGTCGCTTCGCGCGAAGTCACGTTCGCGGCACTGATGGCGACCACGTCGGGCTGCGCCTCGCCACGCTCGGCCGGCACGCCCAGCATGCGCAGCAGCTTGAGCGTGGTGTTGACGTCCTGCAGGCGCGGCACGTTGGTCAGCGTGACCGGTTCGGCGGTCAGCAGCGCCGCGCAAAGTTCGGGCAGCGCCGCGTTCTTGGCGCCCGAGATGGTGAGTTCACCCTGGAGCTTGCGGCCGCCGCGAATCAGAAGTTTGTCCATGAGCTAAGGCTTTCTTGGCTGCCCCATGACCACCCCGGCTATCGAACCCGCTGGCGCAGGCTCGCCAGCCGCAGTGAACACTGCGGCGGGTTTCAGTGGTGGTGGGTGGAGGCCGGAGCCGGGCTGGCAGCCCACTCGGCCGGTGTCAGCGTCTTCATGGACAGGGCGTGGATTTGCTCGCGCATTCTATCGCCCAGCGCCTGGTAGACGCGCTGGTGGCGGGCCACGCGGCTCGCCCCTTGGAATTCGGCCGACACGATGGTCGCGAAGAAATGACGGCCATCGCCCTCGACCTGCAGGTGCTCGCAGGCCAGGCCTTGCGCAATAAAGCGCTCGACTTCGGCGGGTGTGGGATCAGCCATGGGACGGATTATCGCCTCAGGAGCGGATCTTGTAGCCGATGCGCAGTAGATGCAGGCACAGAGCACACACCATTGCAAGACTCGCCCCGACGATCGCCAGGCTGATCCACGGCGACACATCGCTCGTGCCGAAGAAGCCATGGCGGAAGCCGTCGATCATGTAGAAGAACGGGTTCAGGTGGCTCACCGCCTGCCAGAACAGCGGCAGCGACTTGATCGAATAGAAAACGCCGGAGAGAAACGTCATCGGCATGATGATGAAGTTCTGGAAGGCGGCGATCTGGTCGAACTTCTCGGCCCACAGGCCCGCCACCAGGCCCAGCGCGCCCATCATCGCGGCGCCCATCAGCGTGAAGACGATGATCCACAGCGGGTTGGCGATCGACAACGGCGCGAACCACACGGTGACCAGCATCACGCCCACGCCCACCACCACGCCACGCACCACCGATGCCCCCACGTAGGCCACGAACCACGCCCAGTGGCTCAGCGGCGTGACGAGCAAAAACACCAGGTTGCCGGTGATCTTGCTCTGGATCAGCGACGAGCTGCTGTTGGCGAACGCGTTCTGCAGCACGCTCATCATCACCAGGCCCGGGATCAGGAAGCTGGTGTAGCCGACATCGCCGAACACCTTCACCCGCCCTTCGAGCACGTGGCCGAAGATCAACAGGTACAACACTGCGGTGAGCACCGGTGCCGCGACTGTCTGGAAGCTGACCTTCCAGAAACGCAGCATTTCCTTGTACATCAGCGTGCGTGCACCGGACAACATCGCCGTCATATGGCCACCTTCACCTGACCGATCGTCACCGGCGGGCCTTGCATGATTTCGAGGAACACGTCTTCCAGGTCGGCGCGGCCGATCTCCAGGTCTTCCGGTTGGCAACCCGCGGCACGCAAGGTGGCAAGCACCTGCTCGACTTCGGCCGCATCGTGCGTGGTGACTTGCACGATGCGCCCCGTCACACGCGCCTTCGAGGCCAGCTCGGGCGGCAGCGCACTGTCCATCTTGAACCGCATCATCGTACTCGCGGTGCCCGCCAGCAGCGCCGAGGTGCGGTCCAGCGCGACCACCCTGCCCTGCTTGAGCATCGCGATGCGGCCGCACAGCGCTTCGGCTTCTTCCAGATAGTGCGTGGTCAGCAGCACCGTGTGGCCCTGCTTGTTGAGCGTGGCGACGAACTGCCACAGCGTCTGGCGCAGCTCCACGTCGACACCGGCAGTCGGCTCATCGAGCACGATCACCGGCGGCTTGTGCACCAGCGCCTGCGCCACGAGCACGCGGCGCTTCATGCCGCCCGACAGCTGGCGCATGTTGGAGTTCGCCTTGTCGGCGAGGCCCAGGCCTTGCAGCAGCTCGTCGATCCACGCGCCGTTGTTGCGCACGCCGAAGTAGCCGCTCTGGATGACCAGCGCTTCGCGCACGCTGAAGAACGGGTCGAACACCAGCTCCTGCGGCACGATGCCGAGGCTGCGGCGGGCCGTGGCGTAGTCGGTGACGACGTCGTGCCCGAGCACCGACACGCTGCCACCCGTGGCCCGCGTGAGGCCGGCGAGGATGCTGATCAGCGTGGTCTTGCCGGCACCGTTGGGCCCAAGCAGGCCAAAGAATTCGCCGGGCTGGATGTCGAAGCTGACTCCGTCGAGGGCCCGCACCTCGCGGCCGGCGGAAGAGTAGAGCTTGCTGACGTTCTGGAACGAGATGGCTGGCATGGAGGCGGCGATTGTAGGCAGGGCCGCTCTTTTCTCGCTGTCGGCGCGCGAAGCCCTCACAGCGGGTGCGTGGTGCTAGATTCGCCCAAAAGACAAAAGAGATTCGAGAGACAAGCATGGCCCCTCCTCCGAAGAAGCCGCGCCGCACGGCCGAGCGCATCCTGGAAGTGACGCTGGAGCTGTTCAACCGCTTCGGGGAGCCGAATGTCTCCACCACGCTGATCTCGGCCGAGCTCAAGATCAGCCCGGGCAATCTCTACTACCACTACCCCGCGAAGGACGAGCTGATCAACTCGCTCTTCACGCGCTACGAAGAAGCGCTGGGCCAACTGCTGCACGCGGCCGACGACGTGCGCAACGTCGAAGACGCCTGGCTCTTCTTCCACATGCTGTTCGAGCTGATCTGGCAGTACCGCTTTCTGTACCGTGACCTGAATGATTTGCTCAGCAAGAACCGCAAGCTGGAGACGCAGTTCCAGGCGGTGCTGAGGAACAAGTCGCATGCGGTGCAAGGCGTGCTCGACGGCCTGTCGCGCGGCAACGCCATCCACATCGCCAGCCGCGAGGCCGAGCCGGTGGCCACCGCGATGGTGGTGGTGCTGACCTACTGGTTGAGCTACGAGTACGTGCGCGACCCGCGCAACGCGCTAGAGCCCGAAAGTGCCGGCTCGGCCCTGCTGCGCGGCGCCTTCCACGTGCTCAGCCTGTTGATGCCTTACCTCGAACCCGCCCAGCGCGAGCACCTGCTCAGCTTGGTCGGCAATTATCAAAAGCCCGATCAGAAGCCCTGACCTTCAAGGAGACACACCATGGCCAAGTGGACCGCCTTCCCCTATGACGCCGACGACTACACCTACGACGCCGCCACGCTGAAGAAGAAGTGGGCGCGCCTGCACGCTGGCGATGCCGAGCCGCTGCCCAAGGACGAGAAGGTGATGGCCGTCTGGGCGCTGTTCCACGCCGGCGAATTCCAGAAGGCCACCGAGGCCGGATTGAAGATCGGCGGCGCGGGCATCACCGTCGCCAACAAGGCACAGTCGATCTACGCCAACTACCTGGAAAAGAGCGAGAAGGCCAAGTTCGCG
>Ga0302322_100004322_pt1 | contig 12322 bp, 13 predicted proteins | sample Fen_T0_2_FD_203757 | JGI IMG/M metagenome (GOLD analysis project Ga0302322, IMG submission 203757) | Peat permafrost microbial communities from Stordalen Mire near Abisko, Sweden - Fen_T0_2 | ecosystem: Environmental > Terrestrial > Soil > Wetlands > Permafrost | place: Sweden: Abisko...
GACATCGTTGCCATGGGTGATCTAGATCACGGAAGGACTTCGGCCCTTGCCGCGACCCCGACACGTTCACTTAACGTGCTCGTCAGTCACCGAGGCCGTCCGAGATCCGGACGGTTCGATGAGAGGGGCGGCCATGGAAGACCGCGAGATCCTGGACTGCATCCATGCTCTCGTCGCCCAGGAGCGCCGACTCCGCGACGAACGCGACCACGGCCGGCTGAGCGAGTACGCGGAACACGAACGGCTCACCGAGGTGGAGCAGAACCTGGGCCAGATGTGGGAGCTGCTGCGACGCCGTCGGGCGCTGCGGGGAGCGGGCCTGGACCCGGACACGGTGGACCTGCGCCAGTCCGCCGGTGCTGCCGTCCCGTTCGGCGCCTACGCCGTCTAGGGCCGAGCCGGACGACCCGCCCGCCGAGCTCGGCGGGCCGCCCGCCGCGCCGGACGACCCACCCGCCCCACCCGTGGCAGGACTTCCGGCCCGCCGGCGGGAATACCTCATGGGGGTATGGTCGCTGTGTCTCGTCGACGACGAGGCACGCGGCCCCCCGCGGATGAGGAGCACGATGGCCGGCTACACGGGCAGCAAGGACGACTACCTCAAGCGGCTGCGCCGCATCGAGGGGCAGGTCCGTGGGCTGCAACGGATGGTCGAGCAGGACCAGTACTGCATCGACATCCTCACCCAGGTCGCCGCGGTCACCAAGGCGCTGCAGGCCGTCAGTCTCGGCCTCCTCGAGGACCACATGGGCCACTGCGTGGTCGACGCCGCCCGCGAGTCGGACGACGCGGCCGTGGCCAAGGTCCGCGAGGCGGCCGACGCGATCGCACGGTTGGTGCGCACCTGATCATGGCCGGACACTCCGCCCGCCCCTTCCGCGACGAGGACCTGATGACCACCACCACGCTCCACATCACCGGTATGACCTGCGGCCACTGCGTGTCCGCCGTCACGTCGGAGCTCACCGCCCTGGACGGCGTCCAGGACGTCAGCGTCGACCTGGTGACCGGCGGGACGTCGTCCATCGTCGTCTCCAGCAGCCGCCGACTGCCGCTGGACGAACTGCGCGCCGCTGTCGACGAGGCCGGGTATGAGCTCGCCGACGACTGACCCCTCGACCGACGCCGTCACCGACTCCCGCGTGCCGGTCGTCCCGGTCGCCCGGGTGGAGATCGACCTCGCCGTCGGCGGGATGACCTGCGCCTCCTGCGCCGCGCGCATCGAGAAGAAGCTCAACCGGATGCCGGACGTCGTGGCGAGCGTCAACTACGCGACCGGGACGGCGCACGTGCGGTACCCGGCGCAGCTCGACCCGGCGGAACTCGTCGCCACCGTCGAGCGCACGGGCTACACCGCCTCGCTGCCGCCACCGCCCGAGCCCGAGCCGGCGACGTCCGGAGCGGGCGGCACGACGACCGCGGACGGCCGGGCCGCCGACGACCGGACCGCCGGCGCCGATGCGGCCACCGCCGCCCTGCGGCAGCGGCTCCTGATCAGCCTGGCGCTGGCCGTACCCGTCGTGACGCTGTCCATGATCCCGACGCTGCAGTTCGACAACTGGCAGTGGATCTGTTTCACGCTGGCGTCGCCCGTCGCCGTCTGGGGTGCCTGGCCGTTCCACCGCGCCGCCGCCAAGAACCTGCGCCACGGCGCCACGACGATGGACACCCTGGTCAGCCTGGGGATCTCCGCCGCCTACCTGTGGTCGCTGTACGCCCTGCTGTTCACGCCGACGGGTCGCACCGGCTACGACATGTCGATGGCCGGCGGCGGGGGTGCCGGCGACGCCATGCCCGGCGCCGCCCGCGGCGCCGATCTCTACCTCGAGGTCGCGTCCGCCGTCACGGTCTTCCTGCTCGCCGGCCGTCACGCCGAGGCCCGGGCCCGGCGGCGGTCGGGGGCCGCGCTGCGGGCCCTGCTGCACCTGGGCGCGAAGGACGTCGTCGTGCTGCGCCGCGGTCCCGGTGGTGCGCGGGTCTCCGAACGCGTGCCCGTGCAGCGACTGGCGGTGGGCGACGAGTTCGTCGTCCGGCCCGGTGAGAAGGTCGCCACGGACGGCGTCGTCGTCGAGGGCCACAGCGCGCTGGACGAGTCCATGCTCACCGGTGAGCCGATGCCCGTCGAGGCCGGTCCGGGCGACGCCGTGACCGGCGCCACCGTCAACACGTCCGGGCACCTCGTGGTGCGGGCCACCCGGGTGGGCGCCGACACCCGGCTGGCCCAGATCGGCCGCCTCGTGACCGCCGCGCAGTCCGGCAAGGCGCCGGTGCAGCGCCTGGCCGACCGGGTGTCGGGCGTCTTCGTGCCGGTGGTGCTCGTCCTGGCACTGGGCACGCTGGTCACCTGGCTCGTCACCACCGGTGACGTGCGGGCCGCGTTCACCGCGTCCGTCGCCGTCCTGGTCATCGCGTGCCCCTGCGCGCTGGGCCTGGCCACGCCGACGGCGCTGCTCGTCGGCACCGGGCGCGGGGCCCAGCTCGGCATCCTCATCAAGGGTCCCGAGGTGCTGGAGCAGACCCGGCGCGCCGACGTCGTCCTCCTGGACAAGACCGGCACCGTCACCCAGGGCCGGATGAGCCTGTCCGGTGTCACCGCCGCCGAGGGCTCCTCCGACGACGAGGTGCTACGCCTGGCGGGAGCCGTCGAGGCGGCCAGCGAGCACTCGGTCGGGGTGGCCCTCGCCGATGCCGCGACGTCCCGGCTCGGTGCCCTGCCTGCGGTGAGCGGGTTCCACGCCGAGCGCGGGCTCGGCGTCCGGGGAACCGTCGCGGCGGACCCCTCCGCCCGCCCGCCCGGCGAGGTGCGGGTCGGCCGCCCGTCGTGGGTCGCGCCCGGCACCGACCTCCCACCGGCCCTCGAACAGGCCCTCGCCGATGCCGAGGCCGCCGGCCGGACGGCGGTCGCGGTGGGCTGGGACGGCCGGGTACGCGGGGTGGTGGCGCTCTCCGACACGCTCAAGCCGGGGTCCGCGGACGCCGTCCGCCGGCTGCGTGACCTGGGCCTGCGCCCGGTCCTGCTGACGGGCGACAACGAGCGATCGGCCCGCGCGGTCGCCGCGTCCGTGGGGATCGCCCCCGAGGACGTCGTCGCCGGGGTCCTGCCGGAGGGCAAGGTGGACGCCGTCCGCGCCCTGCAGGCTGCCGGCCACGTGGTCGCCATGGTCGGTGACGGCGTGAACGACGCGGCGGCGCTGGCCCAGGCGGATCTCGGCCTCGCGATGGGGACCGGAACGGACGTCGCCATCGAGGCGAGCGACCTCACCCTGGTCCGCGGGGACCTCGGCAGCGCGGCGGACGCCGTCCGGCTCTCCCGGCGCACCCTCGCCACGATCAAGGGGAACCTGTTCTGGGCGTTCGCCTACAACGTCGCGGCGATCCCGCTCGCGGCGACGGGGGTGCTCAACCCGCTGGTCGCCGGCGGTGCGATGGCCTTCTCGAGCGTCTTCGTCGTCACGAACAGCCTGCGCCTGCGCCGTTTCGCTCCGCAGCCGTGACGCGGGCCGGGGCATTCCCACCGGAAGGGGCGCGGGCCAGAATGTCCCGATGACGACGACCGCGGACGGGCGAACGATCGACCTGCGCCGAGACGAGAACCTCCGCCGGTACACGGCGACGGTCGAGGGTGAGGTCATCGGGGAGGCGGAGTTCCTCCTCACCACCGACCTCGTCATCTTCACGCACACCCTGATCGACCCGGCGTTCGAGGGGCAGGGCGTCGGGTCGACGCTGGTGCGGTGGGCCCTCGAGGACGCTCGCGCCCGGGGCTACCAGATCGTGCCCTCGTGCCCGTTCGTGCGGGCCTACGTCGAGCGTCACCCGGACGAGTACGCCGACCTGGTCGCCTCCCAGAGCGCCGCCCCGCCGCCGACGCTGTCCTGATCAGGCGGGCCGGGTCCGCCCGCCCCGGTGCGCGCGGCGGGTCACGCGGGCGGCGACGTCCCCGATCGATGCGCGCGTCATCGCCAGCATCGGGGCGGTGGCCATCACTCGCAGCTCGTCGACGGGTGTCGTCGTGCCGTCGAGGAACCGCAGGACGCGCTCGGGCGGGTTGCGCGCGAACAGCGACACCAGCAGCTCCGGCCCGGGAGTGAACCCCCGGTCGAGGGCGCGGAGCATGACGGCGTCCATCCAGCGGTGCCGTCGCGGGTAGGCGGGCGGCGGCTGCGGCTCCCGACCGGCGACGAGCGCCGCGGCCAGCACCTCGGCCTGCCGCTGCATCGCGGCGAAGGTGTAGCCGGTCGAGCCGCGGGTGGCCCCGCCCGCCGTCCCGATCCGGTAGCTGCCGGGGCCGATCCGGACGGCGTGCACCGCGTCGGTCATCGGGATCGCGCCGTCCTCGACGTGCTCCACGGCGTAGTCCTGCGGCCCGAGGCCGAACCGTTGCCGCAGGTAGTCGCGCAGGGCCGCGTCGTAGTCGGCGTCGGTGAGCCGGGCCGGCGAGAACTGCGTGTACTCGACCAGGGCGCGCCGGCCGGTGCTCGGCAGGACGTAGCCGAAGGCCAGGCCCCGGGCCGGTTGCGGTACCGAGAAGTCCATCAGCACGGGCAGGTCGGGGTCGAACAGGTCGCGCTCGACCCGCACCGACCAGCCGCGGAAGTGCTGCAGGAGCGTGGTGTTGGCGGGCAGCGCCGGTGCCGCGGGGCGCGAGTCGAGGATCCAGCGGGCCCGGACGTCGGTCCCGTCGACCCGGACGCGGCCGGGCGCCACCTCCTGGACCGCCCCCGTGACGCGGACGGCGCCCAGCCGGGCCACCGCCTCCTCCGCGAGCCGGTAGAAGTCGCTCGACCGGATCATCACGTACCGCAGCGGGTCGAGCGTCAGCAGCCGGGACCGCCCGGCGACGTCCACCAGCTCGACCCGGCTCCAGGACCGGTGGACGGCGGCGTCCAGGGCGCCCTCGGTGCCGGCGGGCGCCCAGAAGCACCACGTCCGGTCGTCGCCGCGCCGGTGGACCGGGTCGAACAGCGCGATCGTGGGCGGCCGGAGCCCTGCGCGCAGCCTGCGGTCGAGCTGCACGAGCACGCTCAACCCGGCGCCGCCGGCGCCCACCACCGCGAGATCGACGTCGTCCACGGCGCTCAGCCTGCCCTGCGCGACGGCGCGGCGCCCGCCCGGACCCTGCGTCAGGTGGGCGGGCCGGGCGGGTCGGGCGCCGCCAGCTCCGGCAGAAGGGTGAGCTGCAGCGCGTCGACGTCGACGCGCGCAGTGGCCCGGCGTCCGCGTTTCACGGTGAACATGGCCGCGTCGGCGCGCTGCATCGCGGTAGCGAGGGTGTCGCCCGGCCGGACCAGGGTCGCGCCCACGCTCGCCTGCATCGAGATCCCGCACCCGGGCACGTCGAACGGCGCCGCGAGCGCGGCCGTGAGCCGGCGCGCCAGCTCGCTGAGGGCCGCGCCGTCCGGGACGTCGCCCGCGATCACCAGGAACTCGTCGCCCCCGACCCGCCCGGCGGTGTCGCCGGCCCGCAGGCTCGCCGCGAGCCGGTACCCGACGCACCGCAGCACCCGGTCGCCGATCTCGTGCCCGAACCGGTCGTTGACCTGCTTGAACGCGTCCAGGTCGACATAGAGGACACCGGTGTGCAGGCCGGTCCCCTCGTCCCGGGCGACGGCGGCCTCCAGCCGCTCGGCGAGCAGGGTGCGGTTCGCCAGGCCGGTGAGGTCGTCGTGCAGCGCGAGGCGCACCAGGCGCTGCTCGGCCAGGTGGCGGCCGGTCGTGTCCTCGACGTGCGTCAGCAGGTAGCGGTGGTCGCCCAGGACGACGAGCGCCGCGGTCGCCTGCACCCACCGCGGCGGGGCGCCGGCCGGCGCCAGGGAGAGCTGTGCCTGGGCGACCGTCGCGCGGCCGGCGGTCACGTCGGCGAGCCCGGCACGCCACGCCGCGGCCTGGTCGGCCTCGGCCGCCTCGGCCCCGTCAGGCTCGGCCCCGTCAGGCTCGGCCTCGGCGGCTGCGGCCTCGGCGGGTCGGGCGAGGTCGGCGGGGCCGTCGACGTCCGGGTCGATCCCGGTGCCCTCGAGCAGGGCCCGCAGCGCGTGGTTCACGTCGGTGAACCGGCCACCGGGCTCGCTCAGCGCCACCCCGACCGGAACGTGCTCGAACAGTGCCCGGAAGCGCTCGTCCCCGGCGGGCGGCGGGGGGACGGTCCGCCCGTCGGTCCGCCCGTCGGTCCGCCCGTCGGTCCGCCCGTCGGTCCGCCCGGCGGCCCGCCCGGCGGCCCGCCCGGCGGTCGTCGTCGGTCTCTGCGTGGGGACCGGCTGCTGCGAGGGTGACGGCGGGGGCGCCGGCACGGGTGAAGGCGCGGGTGACGGCGACAGCTCGAGACCGGCGGCCAGTGGCAGGTCCTGGCTGCGCCCGCGACCGCCCTGGACGGGAACCATGAACCGGGGCCGAGGGCCGTCCACGTCTGCTTCCCTCCCACCCCGGACTGCAACCTTGTGTAATCGTCGATTGCGTTCGGTTATCACGGTAGGGCATCGGAGGACGTCGGCCGAGGACGTCGACCGTGGTCCGAACGGTGGACCGTGGCGGGGCGTGGCGCTACCAGCCCCACCACGGGCAGCGCAGATCCGGACGGAACGGCGGCAGCCCCAGGTCGGCGGCGCTCGCCCGGCGGAACCGCACCGCCCGGCCCGGGCCGAGCTGCCCCAGCAGATCGGTGTCAGCGTCCAGCACCGCCGCAACGACGGGGTACCCGCCGGTCACCGGGTGGTCGGCCAGGAACACCACCGGCCGGCCGCCGGGCGGCAACTGCACCGCTCCCCGCACCAGCGGCTCGCTCGGCAGGTCGGGTGCGCCCGGGGCCCGCTCGAGCGGCGCGCCGTCGAGGCGGACGCCGATCCGGTCGCTGTTCGGGGAGACGTGCCAGGTCTGGGTCCAGAGGCGCTCCGCCGCGGCCGGTTCGAGCCGGTCCGCCCGCGGTCCGACGAGCGCCCGCAGGACCACCGGTTGCTCGTCCGGCGCCGGCGTCGCGACCGGCAACTGGTCCACCGTCGGCGGACCGGCGACGTCCGGGCCGTCCGTCGGGCCCACCGGCAGCACGTCGCCCGGGCGCAGCGGTCTGGGGCCGAGCGCGGCCAGCGTGTCGCGCGAGCGCGAGCCGAGCACGGGCGGCACCGCCACCCCGCCCCGGACGGCGAGGTAGGCCCGCAGCCCGTGCCGCGCCGTCCCCAGCACCAACCGTGACCCCGCGCGCAGGTCCAGCAGGGACTCCCCCGGGACGGCGCGGCCGTCGAGGCTGAGCGGGCAGTCGGCCCCGCTGACGGCGACGACCAGGTCGCCCGTCGCCCGGACCTCCAGGCCCCCCACCAGGACCTCCAGCCCGGCCGCCCCCGATGCGTTGCCCACCAGCCGGCCCGCCCGTCGCAGGGCCGCCCGGTCCGCCGCCCCGGACCGGGACACGCCGAGGTGGGCCCACCCGATCCGGCCCAGGTCCTGGACGGTGACGAGCGGCCCGGTGCGGACGATCTCCAGCGCCCGGGTCACGGGACCGCCACGAAGCGCACCCGGACGCCGGGCCGCAGCAGGGCGGGCGGGTCGCGGTCGACGTCCCACACCGGGACCGCGGCCGTGCCGATGATGCGCCAGCCGCCCGGTGACTCCCGCGGGTACACGCCCGAGTAGGCGCCGGCGAGGGCGACGGCCCCGGCCGGCACCCGGGTGCGCGGCGCGTCCAGGCGCGGGACGCGCAGCCGGAGGTCGCCGTCGACGAGGTAGCCGAAGCCGGGCGCGAACCCGGTGAACGCCACGGTCCAGTCCCGGCCGGTGTGCGCGGCGACGACCCCCTCGGGGCCCAGGCCGGTGCGGCGGCCGACGTCGTCGAGGTCGGCGCCGTCGTAGCGGACCGCCAGCTCGACCCGCTCGCCCGTCCCACCCACGCCGGGCAGCGCCTCGACGTCCCGCAGCCAGGCCCGGACGGCGGACGCCGGGGTCACCCGGGGGTCGAACCGGACCAGCAGCGTGCGCTCCGCCGGGACCAGGTCCTCCACGGCGGGGGCGCGGTCGGCTTCCCGGTCGAGGCTCAGGGCCGCCAGGAGGCCGAGGACGTCGGGCAGCCCGGCCACCTCGACGAGCACCGCGGCGTCCCCGAGGTCGAGCAGGCGCCGGTCGTGCGCGGACGCGGGCACCGGCGGGCCCGCGCGGTCAGGGGGCGAACGGCGAGAGCTCGACGCCGGCCTGCTCCAGCGCCGTCCGCACGGTGCGGGCGATCTCGACCGCGCCCGGGGTGTCCCCGTGCACGCAGATCGACTCGGTCGACACGAGGACGACCGACCCGTCGTCCGTGGCGACCTCGCCCTTGACGGCCATCCGGACGGCGCGCTCCGCCACCGCGGCGAGATCCGTCACCAGGGCGCCGGGCGCGTCCCGGGGAAGCAGCTGGCCGAAGGTGTCGTAGCCGCGGTCGGCGAAGGCCTCGCGCACGGTGCGGAGGCCGGCCTTCTCGGCGGCGGTGAGCAGGGCGGACCCCGGCTGCCCGAGCAGCGCCAGCTCGTTGCCGGTGGCATGCGCGTAGGCCGTGACGGCCCCCACCACCGCGGCGGCCTGCTCCTCGTGCTGGACCACCGCGTGGTAGAGCGCACCGTGGGGCTTCACGTAGGTCACCCGGCGGCCGGTGAGCCGGGTGAACGCGTCCAGCGCACCGATCTGGTAGACGATGTCGTCCCGCAGCTCGCGCGGCCGGACGTCCATGAACCTCCGGCCGAAGCCCACCAGGTCCCGGTAGGACACCTGGGCCCCGACGGACACCCCGCAGGTCGCCGCCCGCTCCGTCGTCCGGCGGAGCGTCGACGGGTCGCCGGCGTGGAAGCCGCAGGCGACGTTGGCGCTCGTGACCAGGGAGAGCAGGGTGTCGTCGTCGCCCAGGGTCCAGAGCCCGAACGACTCCCCCACATCGGCGTTGAGGTCCATGACTCCATCATCACGGTAGGGGACGGCGGACGCGCGTGAGTGACGTCGTCGCGCTCCGGTGCGGAACCCGGGCCCGACACGCCGCTGACATGCTCGCTGCGAGCGTACTCGACCGGCCCCCGGCCTGCCGAGATCCTGACGTCGCTGCTCGGGGCAACTCCACGAACGACGGGTGAACGTTCAGTCATTGAGCGCATCACGGGTGATGCGGGCCCGCAGCTTCGTCAGCGCGTAGTCGTGCAGGGCGGCCGCGTCCCACGACGTCAGGCCGTCGGAGACCATGCGCCACACGCAGCGCTTGCCGTCGGCGTCCAGGGTCTCGACAACGGCCACCCACCGGGTCGGGATGTCGCCGTCGCGGCCTACCGCGTTGGCGATGCCGTCCGACATCAGGTCCATCACAGTGCGGGAACGCTCCATCAGATCCGTCCTCGGGTGTCGGTGCGCCCCGGCCGATCGGATGCGCTGCGTCCAGCGTGAGATACCGAAAGTGATCGTTTCGAGAGTTCCAGTGAACGTGTTGGTGGATCAATCCTGGCCTAACAGATCAATTCTCCCCCCACCAGGGGGCGGTGGCCACGGATGGGAGCCTCGGGCGATCCGACTGGATCATCCGACAACTTGGTCGCTCGAGCACGAATAGTGATGCCCGGTCGGCGCTCAGCGATAGAAACCGCTTTCATTGGGCAACAATTGTACCAGGCGACCCACATCTGAACGAAATGGCGCAATCAGGCTTTCATCTTTTGGGGTGATCGCGATTAGGCTCCGACCGTGGTGACAGGCAAACCGCACGCGACCCGTGGGGTGGCGTACGACGAACTGGAGCATGAACTCGCCGTGGTGATGCGGCGGGCTCGGGGGCTGTCCGGTGCCCTGGCGCGCGACGTCCATCCTGATCTGGACGCCGCGGCCTACGGCCTGCTCGCGCGGATCGACGAGGTGGGCACCGTCCGGGTGACCGACCTCGCGAGCTACTTCAGTGTGGGCAAGCCGACGGTGAGCCGTCAGGTTGCCCTCCTGGAGCAGCTCAACCTCGTTCGGCGGACGCAGAACGAGGAGGACGCACGCAGTCGGCACCTGTCGCTCACGGACGCCGGGCGGGCCCTGCTGGACAGGGCCCGTGAGGCGCGCCGGGAGCGCACCCGAAGCACCCTGGACTCGTGGACGACGGAGGACGTCGCTCTTTTCGCGACGCTCCTGCGCCGCTTCAACGAGGCCAACTGACCCCCGTCCCATCACCCCTGATCCGGGTCCGCGCCCAGACCCCGCCGGACCCGCTCCTGTTCTCCACCTTCTCCACCGCCGGTTCTCCACCGCCCGCTCCTTGAGCCGTTCCTTCAGCCGTTCCTCGGTCCCGGGCCGGGGTTGCGCTCAGGGACCGCACCCCGTCCGCTCAGGGACGGCTCGGGGGCCGCTCGGGGGCCGCACCTGATCCGCCGGACGGCGGTCGGGGCGACAGTTGAGCCATGGACACCACGAGACCCGAACCCCTTCCCGAACCCGACCCGCTGCCTGCGTACCGATCGCCGGAACCGCCCCGCTCCGCGGCCGGCACCGGCTCCGGCACCGGCACCGGCACCGGCACCGAGCCTGGCTCCGGCTCCGGCCCCCGGCCCGCGTGGCGGACCTCCGCGGACCGCTTCTTCGCCGGCGTCCGCTCGTGGGACGTCGTCCGCCCCGACCACGACCGCCGGATCGCCGGCGTCTGCGCCGGTCTCGCCCGCCGCTGGAACATGAGCCCGACGTCGGTCCGGATCCTGTTCGTCCTGGTCGGGCTGCTGACCGGCCTCGGTCTGGCCGCCTACGGCGTCCTCTGGCTCCTGCTGCCCCACCAGGACGGCCGCATCCACGCCCAGCAGGCCCTCGACGGGACCTTCACCGCCGGCTTCGTCGGTGGCGTCGTCGCGATCGTGGTCGACCACCCGCTCGGCGACCCCTGGAGCGGCTCCGGGCCGTGGCACCACTCGCTGGTTCCGTTCGCCCTGGTCGCCCTCGGCATCTGGTGGCTGGTGCGTCGCTCGGGCACGCCGGCCGCCCCCGGCCCGCGGTGACCCGTGCTCGGTGCCGGTGCCCGTACCGGACAGCCCGGACACCGCGCCCCCAGGGCCGCTGCCGCGCGTCGTCGAGGAGGTCAGGTGGCCATGTCGACGAAGCGTGAGTAGTGGCCCTGGAAGGCGACCACGATCGTGTCGGTAGGACCGTTGCGGTGCTTGGCCACGATGAAGTCGGCCTCGCCCGCCCGGGGTGACTCCTTCTCGTAGACGTCCTCGCGGTGCAGCAGGACGATCATGTCGGCGTCCTGCTCGATGGAGCCCGACTCACGCAGGTCGGACATCTGGGGCTTCTTGTCGGTGCGCTGCTCAGGCCCACGGTTCAGCTGGCTGAGCGCGATGACCGGCACCTGGAGCTCCTTGGCGAGCAGCTTGAGCGCCCGGGAGAACTCCGAGACCTCCTGCTGACGGCTCTCCACCTTCTTGCCGGAACTCATCAGCTGCAGGTAGTCGATGATGACGAGCTTGAGATCGTGGCGCTGCTTGAGCCGGCGGCACTTGGCGCGGATCTCCATCAGGGACATGTTGGGGCTGTCGTCGATGAAGAGCGGCGCGTCGCTGATGTCGCCCATCGTGCGGGCCAGGCGCGTCCAGTCCTCCTCTCGCATGGTGCCCTTGCGCATGTTCTGCAGCGGGATCCGGGCCTCGGCGGAGAGCAGACGCATGGTGATCTCGTTCTTGCCCATCTCCAGGCTGAAGATCACCGACGCCATGCTGTGATGGATGGCCGCGGACCGGGCGATGTCGAGGGCCACGGTCGACTTGCCCATGGCGGGGCGCGCGGCGATGACGATCATCTGGCCTGGGTGCAGGCCGTTCGTCAGCCGGTCCAGGTCGGCGAAGCCGGTGGGGACGCCGGTCAGACCGTCACCCCTGCTGCTGGACGCCTCGATCTCGTCGATGGCGCCCTCGATGATGTCGCCCAGGGCCGCGTAGTCCTCCGTGGCGCGGCGCTCGGTGACCTGGTAAATCTCCGCCTGGGCGGCGTTGACGATCTCGTCGACGTCGCCGCCGTCGGTGGCGTAGCCGAGCTGGACGATCTTCGTCCCGGCGGCGACGAGGCGGCGCAGCACCGCCCGCTCGTGCACGATCTTGGCGTAGAAGCCGGCGTTGGCCGCCGTCGGGACGGAGGAGAGCAGCGTGTGCAGGTAGGCGGGACCGCCCACCCGACCGAGCTCGCCGCGCTTGTTCAGCTCGTCGGCCACCGTGACGGCGTCGGCCGGCTCGCCCCGGCCGTAGAGGTCGAGGACGGCCTCGTAGACCAGCTCGTGGGCCGGGCGGTAGAAGTCGGGACCGCGCAGGACCTCGACGACGTCGGCGATGGCATCCTTCGACAGGAGCATGCCGCCGAGGACGCTCTGCTC
>Ga0302322_100004323_pt1 | contig 12319 bp, 8 predicted proteins | sample Fen_T0_2_FD_203757 | JGI IMG/M metagenome (GOLD analysis project Ga0302322, IMG submission 203757) | Peat permafrost microbial communities from Stordalen Mire near Abisko, Sweden - Fen_T0_2 | ecosystem: Environmental > Terrestrial > Soil > Wetlands > Permafrost | place: Sweden: Abisko...
CAGCAGGACACGCTCGAAGCGGCCGTCCAGCGTCCAGGGCGGATCCGGCGGTAGCTCCGGTTTGGTCTTGTCGCGCTTGGTGCGGGGCTCCGTCAGCTTCGGCCCCATATCGAGCCGTGGACCGGTCAGGTCCATCGCGATGGGTCCGCGCGGCGGGAACTGAACGGTTCCCCGTACATCCGATTGTCCCAGCACCAACCGATCCAGACGGACCGCCGCGATCTTCCCGTCGGTCAGCGACGCCGCCGCGCGCAGGTCCAGCCCGCTGCCCTCCGCCGCGATTGCCTCGATAGACACCATGCGGTTGTTCTTCAGGATCACCCTCGCACCGCCGTGCACCGCGGCGCCCGGCGGCTTCTGCCATGCCAGCGGCTGAACCGCGACGGCCGTGCTGGTGAAATCGGCGTTGACCGTCAGGTCCGCGTTGCCGCCGCCGCGTTCCGTATATACCGCCTGCATGCCCAACTCGCCTGTCAGGACGCCAAAGGAATCGAGACCGGTGGCGGTCAGCTGGGCGGCCGTGGGACGTCCGTTGGCGGTGATCCGTTGGCGCTCGGCCGAGGCCGGGCCGCCTTTAAAACTCATCACACCCTCGATCCTGGCCTGGATGCCCGCCACCAAGGTGTCGCCCTTGACCGTCAGTTCGTCGTTGGTGGCGGTCAGATCGAATTGGCCACGATCGATATCGCGGCCCGCGACCAGGCCACCGAGATGCACCTGGTTCAACTTCGCGGCCACCTGGATCGCGATGTCGTCGATGCCAACCCAGGTTTCGAGCGGCAGGGCGATCGTCAGCTTTCCGGTCATATCGCCGGACGGCGCGTTCAACTCGATCGGGCGGCGATCCAGCAGCCGCAATTTCGGTTCGCGCAGCAGGCTGATAGCGCTGGCAAGGGGGCCCGCGATGTCGGCTTCGATCTTCGCGGTCTGGTCCTTCATCGAAAGGCCGATGATCCGCATCCGGCCTCCGCGCAGGATAAGGTCGCCAGAGGAGCCGGCCACGCGCTGCCGCGCCGTTTCCACGGTGATCTCCATCGTGTCGGGATCCAGAAGGTGCAGGCGTGCCTTGCCGCGATCCAGGGGGGTGATCGGGCGCAGCCAACTGACGGTCACGTCGTCCCCATCCAGGGTTGCCGACGCATGTGTCATGGTCACGCTGGACAGGTCCGCCGCGGCGTCCAGGGTCACCGCGGCCTGACCATTGCGGGCGGTGCCCCCGCTGATGTTCGTGGTGACCCAATCGCGCGGATGCACGGCAATGCCCTCCGGCCACAGGCGCGGCATGTCCGCGAAATCCGCCTGATCGAGGGACACCTTGATATCCGCGAACACCCGGTCCCGCTCCTTCCGGGCATTGCCGCTGACAGTCACGGTCGTTGGCGATCCCCCTGGGTGACCGCGCGCGGTGATCTGGGCGCGCCGCACAACCAATGTGCTGGGTGTGAAACTCGTGTCGATGTCAGCGCGTTCGAACGCGAGGGTCCCGGTCCCGATATGCGCCACACCGGCATCCGCGGTCAGTTCGGCACGGCCGTCGACAAGGTCAAGCTGGCCATCCAGGGAACCGCCTGCTTCCAGTTTTATGGGCGCATCGACCGCCGCCAGCATCGCAAGCTTCGGCGCGGCCGCCGCCAGGGCCGCGGGCGTGATGCGCGGCGTGCGGAGCGCGAACGAGAATCCGGGGCCAGTCGTGTGAGAGGCAAGGGTCAGCGTGACGTCGATCCGCTGTTCGCCCAGGCTCACGACGCCCGCCGCGGTTCCATCGAGACCGCCGGCCGCACGGCGGGCCACATCAAGGTCGGTGATCGAGGCCGACCAAGCGCTGCCAAGCCATTGATCGGCGATGGAAACCACTGCGTCATGCGCGCGAACGCGGCGAAGCTGGCTGGTGATTCCCAGGCGGCCAAGGAAATCATTGGACGCGGGCAGCGCGAATTCCGCCGGCCATGCCGCGGCCGGCGCGAGGGCCGCCTGCCGCGGCGCCATGTCCCCGGTTTTCGGCGCCGCCCCGCCAGTGTTTTCAAGCCCCGGGACGTCACTGGATTCGAGTAATGTGCCGAGATTCAGGCTTATGGTGCCATCCCGCGCCCGCATCAGGGTCAACCGCGGGCGGTCAAGTGCGATCGCCCGAGGCAGGAACTGTCCGGTCAGGAGTCCCCTGATCGATAACGACACAGCCGCGCGCTCGATCTCCAACAGATTCCGGCCATCAGGGCCAGAGACGGCGACCCCTTCGAGCCTGAGATCCAGAGGCCGGTCGAGGCCGCGTTGGAACCCGTCCCAGGCAAGGGCGAGCCTGGCGATGGTGAATTTCGTTGGCCCGCCACCCGCGTTCAGGCTCTCTTCCAGCCGGCTGGCGAGCCATTGGGCTTCCATGCCGCCCTGCCCGAGGCGCCAGGTGAGAATGCCGAGCGCCAGCGCCAGCAGCAGCACAGGGGTCAATGTCATGGTTAGCAGGTGCAGTAGCGGCCGCCCCACCCACCGTGCCGCTTGACCACGAGCACGGGTCACGCCCAGCCTCCACCGCTATGATCAGTCCCATGATGTCTCCGTCCATTCCCTGGCCAACGCCACATGATCCGGCGGCAGCCGATCGGCTTGAGGAACGATTCGCGGCGCTGGGCGCGGGGGAAGCCCGGTTGCTGACTCAGCCCGGACCACGAGCTCTCCTGCGCTGCCTCGGTGGCAATAGCCCGTTTCTCGCGGATCTGGCGGTACGGGAAGCACTGGTATTGCGGCGGCTGCTGACCGTGGGGCCAGACGCGGCCGCCGCCGCGGCGATGGCCGACTTGGCGAGGGTCCCGCCATCGTCCCGCCGGGAACGCGTCGCGGCCGCCTTGCGAAAGGCCAAGCGGGTGATCGCGCTCACGGCCGCGGCCGCGGACATCGGCGGACTGTGGACGCTGGAGGCGGTGACCGGCGCGTTGTCGTCGCTCGCCGAGGCGGCGCTGTCGCTCGCTGTCGCGCATCTGCTGCGCGCCGCGCACGACCGCGGCGAACTCGCACTCCCCGATCCTGACCGCCCCGCCCATCAGGGCGCGATTACCGTCCTCGGTATGGGCAAGCTCGGTGCGCGTGAGTTGAATTTCTCCTCCGATGTCGACCTCGTTGTCCTCTATGACTCGGCGTCCTCTATCTATACTGGGCGCGGTGAACAGGACAGAGGCGGGCAGGGCGCGTTGGGGCCGGGCGGGGGCGGACGCGATAGTCTGGGGGGCTTCATGGCGCGGCTCACGCGCGACATGGTGACCTTGATGGAGGCGCGCGATGCCGATGGTTACGTGTTCCGTACCGATCTTCGGCTTCGGCCCGACCCGGCCGCCACGCCGCCCGCGATCGCGGTGAACGCCGCGATCACTTACTACGAGAGCATGGGGCAGAACTGGGAGCGGGCGGCCATGATCAAGGCCCGTCCCGTGGCCGGCGACCTGGCGCTGGGTGCCGCGTTCCTGGAGGCGATTCGCCCGTTCGTCTGGCGCCGAGGGTTGGATTTCGCCGCGGTCGCCGATATTCACGCGATGAAACGGCGCATCAACCAGCATCGTTTGTCCCGCGGGGGCGCGCGGGTGCCGGTCACGGCCGATCCCGCCGCGCGCATCGCCGGGCACAACGTGAAGCTGGGTGAAGGCGGCATCCGGGAGATCGAGTTCCTGGTTCAAACCTTGCAACTTGTCTGGGGCGGGCGAGATCCAGGTTTGCGTGATCCCACCACGCTCGGCGCGCTGCGGTTGCTGACGCGCGCCGGACGGATACCGCGCGCGGCGGCGCGGGAGCTGGCGGAGGCGTACCGTGTTCTGCGTCAGATCGAACATCGTCTTCAGATGGTGGCCGACAGACAGACCCATGAACTGCCCACGAAGCCCGGCGATCTGGCGCGGATCGCGACCTTCCTGGGTTACGCGGATACCGCCGCGTTCGCGGTGGCTCTTATACGCCAACTGACCCGCGTCGGCCGCCGTTACGCCGAAGTGTTCGAAAGCGTGCCGGACCCGCTGAACGGCACGGCCACTGGACCAGATCTGGATTTTCGCGGTGACGATCCCGCTCCGGCCGCGACCATCGCGGCCTTGCGCGACATGGGGTTCGTGGCGGGGGAGCGTATCGTCGCGGCGGTGCGGGGCTGGCAGGCGGGGCACGTCCGCGCCATGCGCTCCGCCCGGGCGCGTGAGCTGATGGGGATGATGTTGCCGACAATCCTGGCACGGCTTGGCGCGCAGCCCCATCAGGATGAAGTCTTTACCCGATTCGATCGCTTCCTGGCGGCCCAGCCGGCCGGGGTGCAGCTGCTGTCCCTGTTTCAGCGCAACCCGTCATTGCTGGACCGGATTGCCGCGGTGCTGGGCGCGGCACCACCTTTGGCCGAGCATCTGGCCCGGTACGCGGCGGCGCTCGACGGTTTGCTGGTGCCCGAGGAGGACGACGCGCCGCGCCGGCTTCGCGCCCTTTTGAAGGACGCGGATGGGTTGGAAGCGGTCATCGAACGGACTCGCCGGACGGTGAAGGAGGAGGATTTCGCGATCTCGGTCGCGACGATGGAGGGGCGGCTGGACGCGGATGCGGCCGGGGAGCGGCGTACCGCGATGGCCGACGCCGCGATGGAGGCACTGCTTGGACCCGTCGCCGCGGATTTCGCCGCCCGCTTCGGCCATGTCCGGGGTGGCGGGATGGCGGTCGTCGCAATGGGTAAGGCGGGCGGGCGGGAGATGATGACCGGTTCCGACCTCGATCTGATGCTGATCTATGACCATCCTGACACGGTGGCGGAAAGCCGCGGTGCGCGAACGATGCCCGCCAGTCAGTGGTTCGTGAGGCTGGCTCATGCCTATGTGGCGGCACTGACGGCCCCGGGGGTCGAAGGGCCGATGTACGAGGTCGATATGCGGCTGCGGCCATCGGGCAACAAAGGACCTGTCGCGGTGCCGCTGGCCGGGTTCCGCCGCTATCACGCGGATAGCGCCTGGACCTGGGAGCGGATGGCGCTGACCCGCGCGCGTGTCGTGGCGGGCCCCGCGCCGTTGCGCGCCCGGGTGACGGAGGCGATCGAAGTGGCGGTCGCCGCGGCGGGCGATCCAGATCGTATTCGGGAGGATGCCGCCGCGATGCGGATGCGGATGGCGCGGGAACTGCCGCCCAGCGGTCCCTGGGATGTGAAGCAGCGGCCCGGCGGATTGATCGACGTCGAATTCATCGCGCAGGTCGCGCGGTTGTGTCATCCGGGCGCGGCCATGGGCGACGCCTGCCAGACGACACGGGTGGCGTTACAGCGATTGGCGGCCGCCGGGGCGATTGACGGGGATGACGCGGCGCTGCTGGTGCGCGCGGACCATGTCTGGCGGACGGTGCAGGGGATGTTGCGGATCACGATGGGCCGGGCGGCACGAGGCGATCCACCGCCCGCCGCCCGGCTGCCGTTGCTACATGCCACTGGCGTCGCCGGGGTCGCGGCGGACGATCTCGAGACGCTGGGAGTGGAACTGGAACGGCTGGCTGCTCAGGTGCGGCCGGTTTTCACACGGCTGGTTGGGGCTGTGGGATAGGGGCTGGGACGCAAGGTTCCGTCGGAACGCGCTTCCGGACCACCCTGGTAACCATTCGTTAAGTATCCCGGGCCCAAAATAGCAAACCGGCCGGGAATGACCCCGGCCGGCTTACGAAGGGAGTGTACGATGTCCAACCATCGTCGTCTCCTGGAGCTACTATTGTTGATCTTGCGGATCGCCGTCAAGATTCTCGATAGCGCGCGCTAGGAAGGCCGGCCGGCTCGCCCCTGGGCGGCCGGCCACCTTCGGAGCGGCGGCGGATGGCGTTTGGCTCTTGGTGCGGCGGCCAGGGCGATCGCCTGAATAACAGGCCGAGGGAGATGACGCGGCGCTGCATGTGCGCGCCGGCCATGTCTGGCGGACGATCTCGAGACGCTGGGGGTGGAACTGGAACGGCTGGCCGCTCAGGTGAGGCCGGTGTTCACGCGGATGGCCGGGGCGGTGGGATAGGGGCTGGGACGCCAGGTTTGGCCGAAACGCGCTTCCGGACCACCCTGGTAACCATTCGTTAAGTTTCCCAGGGCCAAAATAGCAAACCGGCCGGGAATCACCCCGGCCGGCTTACGAAGGGAGTGTACGATGCAGCATCATCGTCGTCTCCTGGAGCCACTATTGTTGATCTTGCGGATAGCCGTCAAGATTCTCGATAGCGCGCGCTAGGAAGGCCGGCCGGCTCGCCCCTGGGGCGGCCGGCCACCTTCGGAACGGCGGCGGACGGCGCTTGACACCGCCATCCGATCCCGCACCCTGCGCTGACACCTAGTGGAACGATGTCCGCGGGATCGATTTCCGCTGGCGGGACCAGATAATAAGGAGAAACAGCGATGACAGTGGCGGACGGCGATCAGGCACCTGACTTCACGATGCCAGCCACTGGCGGGCGCACCGTCAGCCTGAGTGCGCTACGGGGCAAACCCTTCATCTTGTATTTCTATCCCAAGGCCGACACGCCCGGCTGCACCAAGGAAGCCTGCGCGTTTCAGGAAGTCCTTCCCCAGTTTGGTACCATCGGCATCGACGTCATCGGCGTGTCGCCCGACAAGATGAAGCCGATCGAACGCTTCGCCGAGAAATATTCGCTGACCTTCCCGCTCGCCTCCGACGAGGGGCACGCGGTGGCGGAACGCTATGGCACGTGGGTCGAGAAATCCATGTACGGCCGCAAATACATGGGAATCGAGCGGAGTACGTTCCTGATCGACTCCGCCGGGAAGGTTGCGAAAGCCTGGCGAAAAGTGAGCGTGACAGGCCACGCGGCGGACGTGATGAAAGCGGCCCAGGCCCTGAAGGCGTAAGGCACCGCTACAGCCCAAGCCAGTCGCGCATCCGTTCGTACGCCACCTTTGCCCGCACGGCGGGGCGCCAGAGGCCATGGAATGGAATCATCTTGATCTGAGTCACCGGCATATCAAATCGGGCCGAAGCCCCGCCGATGATCCGGCGGGCGAGCTCCGGTCCCAACGCCGTGCTCATCGCGACGCCGCGGCCGTTGTAGCCGAGGCAGGCCAGCACCGTTTCATGCGGCGCGTGCACATGGGGGTAATGGTCGCGGGTGATGGCGAGCTGTCCGCTCCAGCCATGAGTCCATTGGATGCCACGCAGGGCGGGCCAAAGCGTCTCCGCGTAGTCGCTCAGGTACCGCAACGGCGCGGCGCCGGACACCGGCCGTTGCACCGATCGGCCGCCCATCAACAGCCGGTTTTCCGCGTCGAGCCGGTAGTACACGGTGATCGGGCCGATTTCGTACAGGACCGAACGGCCAGGCATGATATCCCGCGCGGTGGCGGCCGGTAACGGCGCCGAGGCGGTGATGGCGGAGAAGACGGGGAGGATTGCCCGCCGCAGCCCGGGCCAGAGGTCATCCGTGTATCCATTGGTGGCGAGGATAAGTTTCTCGGCGTGAACGGTTCCCGCCGGAGTCTCCACATGCCAGTTCCCATCCGTGCGGCGGATCCGCCGGGCTGGGGTTTCGCCATGGATGGTTGCGCCGGCGGCGAGGGCAGCCCGCGCCAGGCCAAGCGTGAACTTAAGTGGGTGGAGCTGACCGCCCCGCCGGTCGAGCAGCGCGCCGGCGTAGCGGCTGGTTCCGGTCATCGCGTGCGTTTCGGAGGGATCAAGCAGGGCCACCGGGGCTTTGCGGTGCAACCATTGGTCATGGGTTTCACGCAGTGCCGCCACCAATTCAGGGCGCGGTGCGGCGCGCAAGGTGCCGGACTGTATGGCCTCACACTGAATTTGGTGCCGCTTTATCAGATTGAAGACAAAGTCCGGGGCCTGGCCGGATAACGCGGCCATTCGCGCCCCCAGATCAGGACCGAAATCAGCCATGATCCGCCCGGGGTCGTGCTTCAGGCCCGGATTAACCTGTCCGCCATTCCGGCCGGAAGCGCCCCAGCCCGGCGTTCGTGAGTCCAGCACCACGGTTTTCACGCCTTGTTCGGCGAGGTGGAGCGCCGCTGACAGACCCGTCAGTCCCGCGCCGATGATGGCAACCGATGCGGTGCGGTCACCGTCAAGACGGCGCACGTCCAAGGGTGGCTCCACCATGTCCCGGTACAAGCAGCCAAGTCCGTCAGCGGCTGTCATGGGAGCGCGATTCGGAAGACGTCCGCGACCGGGGCGCGAGGAATACAGCGCTTAGTCGGCCGCGGCATTCATTGATGGATGTGGTGCGTCCGCGCCTCGGGGATCTGGGCGCCTCTCCGCGCCACGGGCGATAACACGCTCCGCGTCGATTTGCCTCATCGCCACATAAATTGCTTCGGTGATTTGCCGGGGTGTCAAGGCCGACCACCCGCCATTGGCATAACGGCTGCGCGCCCGTGCGTAGGCGGCTTCGAAGATTTGATCGGTCATGGAGCCTAACTCCTGTGAATTATCGCGTTACCCGGCGCACACCGCGTTGACGAGTGCAGGTATGATAATGCATCGTCAATCGCACGTCAAAAACACATGATTTGGAGATGATACCATGGAGGCTACGAAGGAGCGGCTACTTGAGCTCGCGGCGCGAATCGTCAGTGCGCAGGTTGGCAGCCAGCGTACGGAAACCTCTGCCGTGCCGTGGTTGATTCAGGAGGTTTATCAATCCCTCGCGGGACTTGAGCCACCAGCAGGGCGGCCGTCGGCCGCGACTCATGCAACCAATGGAGGTTATCACAAGCACATGACTAACGGCGTCATGGCCGATGTGCAGCCGGGCAGGGACCAGTTGGTGTGCAAGGACTGCGGCATGTCCATGAAGATGCTCAAACGGCATATCTTTACCGTGCACGGCATGACTCCGAGCGAATACCGGGAAAAGTGGGGCCTCGCGCCAGATTACGCGATGGTGACCGCTTCATACACAAAATTGCGTTCCGCGCTGGCGGTCGAGAGCGGTCTTGGCCGGCGGCCGAAATCACTGGCCCGGTAGGGACGCCGCGCCATCCGGCTTCGGGAGGCCGGGATCGCGATAGCCCCGGCGCCGTGCCCGGGCAGCGCGAGTCCGCCGGCACCTATCGCGGAAGGGGCGTGGGGCACGTCAATCGTTCGGGCGGTTGGCGTAAGATGCTTAGTTGGGCCAGCCGCGTATCCGGGTGTTCCGCCCGGGCGCGCTACTGGCGGCTACCGGTCCAGATCCCACGGCTTCACTGACGCACCGGCCAGCGGCTGGATCAGGGCCTCGTACTTCGCGAGCGCGGCGGCGGGGCCGTGATGGACCACCCCCCGTAATCCAGCACACAGGCGGTGCCGGGGATCTCCAGGCTCAGCGGGACGTTCTGCTCGACCAGCAGCAGCCAGAGCAACGTCCCAGCGATGCCGCCCCGCGGGGTGCCAGCCATATTCCCCCAACGGCGTCGACCCCATGACGAATTTCATGAACAAGCCGCCAGGAAGTGTACCGGTAAGGCTGCCGACACCGCCCGCGATTTCCAAGCGCGCTGTTCCGGACCATCTGGTGCCGCTCCACTTCCCTGTATAGCGGCGTGTGCGCAAGGCCGGAGTTTTCCAGCCTAATTCTGTCGTATCGCCACACCGGCGCCGCACCGAGGCATCACGGGGACCGAGGCAACCCATGGCTGGACAGAGGCATCCGGCCTGAAAGCCGCCCGCGCTCTTGCCGGGTAGGCGATGGCGGTCTCATGCTGGGGTCATTGGCGCGTGGATACCGGAGCGAAGCTCAAGCGCGCGGTCAAAACACAGGAGACGGACAATGGGACCGAAACTGGTCGACTACTTGCTCTACGAACCCGAGGACAACGGCATCCTCTGGATCAAATTCAATCGCCCCGAACGGATGAACGCCCTGGTCGGGACGGCCGAGGAAAACGGCACCGTCGCCAAGGTGGGCGAGTATATGCGCGCGGGCGATGACGACCCCAACGTGCGGGTGATCGTACTGACGGGCGTCGGACGCGGCTTCTGTTCGGGCGCCAATCTGGGGTCCACGGCGAATAAGGACATCACCGGCGAGAATTTTCCGGGCAACCGGAGCCCGCATGAGGGGCTGGATGGCACGCGCCAGCATTTCTATCACGGGTTCACCGACCTCCACCGCGATATCTCGCTCATCCGCAAGCCGACGATCGCGATGATCAACGGGGCGGCGGTTGGGTCCGGGATGGACATGGCCCTGCACTGCGATATCCGTATCGGTTGCGAACGCACCCGCTTCATCGGCTACCACAACGCCGGGCAAATCATCGAGAATGGCGGATCGTATTATCTGCCTAAAATGGTGGGCCTCGGCCGGGCGCTGGAGTTCGTCTACACGGGCGAACTGGACGCGGAGCGGGCGTATCAGTGGGGCATGCTGAACCATCTCGTGGCATCGGAGAAGCTGGAGGAAACCACCCGCGCCCTGTGCGCGAAGATCATGGGCATCCCGCCTTTAGTCCAATGGGTGAGCAAGCGCATCATGCGCACCGCCGTTGATACCACGCTGGAAAACACCATGGCGCTGACGTCCAACGCCAGCCCGATCCTGCAGCATTCGGACGACGCGAAAGAAGCACGGCGCGCCTTCGTCGAAAAGCGGAAGGGCGTGTTCAAGGGAGGCTGATCCCGCGCCTCAGCGGCTCACGGCGCGGCACCGCCCGTGAGCCGCCGCGGCCTCGTCGTGTCAGATCACCACGCGCTGCGCCCGGTTGAAGGGTAGCGGCGGCGCGCCGAGTTTCGCCAGCGCGTAGGCCGAGGCATTGACCTCCAGCGTGGCGCTGATGTGGTTGCGCATCGCGAGCAGATCCCGGAAGAAGCGCTGGAACGCCTCGTTGGTGTGCATCGTGCGCCCGCCATTAACCTCCAGGACGCGGTATACCGCGCCCGCGCAGTGCGCCAGCGCATGCGCCACGTCGTAACGGCACCGGGCACGCAGCACATACGGGATCTCCTCGCCCCGGGTCACGCGGTCCTGGAAATCCCGCCAGGTCAGCGCGAGGCGGGTTCGCGCGGCCTCGACCTCGGTCAGCGATTCCGCCAGGCGGAGATGAAGACCAGGACTGGCGGACACGGTTCTGCCGCCCGCGACCGAGACGCGTTCCCGGTTGTTCTCGATGAACAGGTCGAGCGCGCCCGCCGCCGCGCCGATGGCGGGCGAGGCGATCGCGTAGGGAAACACGACCGACCACGGCAGATGATAAAGGGGCCGATTATTGACGGCGCGGCCAGGATCGGTCCGTTCGTAAACATGTGTCGACGAATGCGTGCGGTACTCAGGCACGAACGCATCGTCCACCTGCACGTCCTTGCTGCCGGTGCCCGCCATGCCGCTGACGCGCCAGCTGTCCTGGTCCACGGTGAAATCGCCGCGCGGGACCAGGAAACTGCGGAATTCGGGTCCCAGTCCGCCTGGCTCGTCATCCGGAACGACCGCGCCCAGGATCACCCAGTCGCAATGATCCACCCCGCTGGAGTAGCTCCAGCGGCCGGACAGTTGAAATCCGCCCGGCACGGCCCGCGCCTGGCCGGTGGGCGCGTACGAGGTGGAGGCCATCGCGTTGGGATTGCTGGACCAGACATCGCTCTGCGCCCGCTGATCGAACATCGCGATGTGCCAGGGGTGAATGCCCACGACGCTGGCGACCCAGCCGGTCGATCCACAGGCGGAGGCGATCCGCACCATCCCCTCGAAGAACGTGGCCGCGTCCAGTTCCAGCCCGCCCCATTGCCGGGGTTGCATGGCGCGAAACACATCGGCCTCGGTCAGCCAGCCGATGACCTCGCGGGAGATCATGCCGTGGTGCTCGACCTCGGCGGCGCGCGACCGGATCGCGGGCAGCAGGGTGTCGATCTGGCTCAGGAATGTCTCGGCCTTGGCCATCGAAGGGCCCGTGTCTTTCAGAGCGGCGGACATGGCGGTCCCCTTCTGTGCTGACCAGCGGCTGCCGTTCCTGGTGCCGCATTGGTGACTTCGCGGAACAGGCGGGCACTACACCCGCTTGAAACACGGGAGGCAAGCTCCGTCCATTTCGATATCCAATCATCGGCGCGGCGCGGCCGGTCCCAATGCCATCGTGACGCACTGATGCCACGCCGTGACTTGTTCAGTCCGCCGGGTCTACTTCTGTCAGTATTTGATTTCACGCCAGCGCGTGAAGTGGTGGAGGGTTTCCCAGCCCTCCACCATCGTCGCGTCAGGCTATTCGGCGGCCATGTTCGGGGTGAACTCGAGTGGCAGTCCCTTGTGCCCGGTCAGTCTCTCGCCTTCCTCGTACATCTCGAAAGCCCGCTTCTTCAACGCCGGCAGAACCGAGGCGATTTGGTCCAGGTCCAGGTCGGCCGCGACCCCCGGGTACCCG
>Ga0302322_100004327_pt1 | contig 12312 bp, 7 predicted proteins | sample Fen_T0_2_FD_203757 | JGI IMG/M metagenome (GOLD analysis project Ga0302322, IMG submission 203757) | Peat permafrost microbial communities from Stordalen Mire near Abisko, Sweden - Fen_T0_2 | ecosystem: Environmental > Terrestrial > Soil > Wetlands > Permafrost | place: Sweden: Abisko...
CGCGTCGCGTCGAAGAGCCGCTGCCGTCCCTGCGCCGCGGCTTCGCGCTCGATCGCCGCCCAGAACAGCTCCATGACCTGCGGCACGACCACGAGTGTCGTGGTGCGGTGGTCGCGGATCGTCTCGAACACGACTCTCGGGTTGTGGCTGCGGACATACATGACGTGCGCCCCGACGCTCATGGCGTAGTAGACCAGCGTCACCTGCTCGAGGAGGTGCGACAGGGGCAGCAGTGACACGGCTCGATGTGTCTGCTCCGGCAGGACGGTATGCGCCGCATCGAGCGTGCCGATCAGGTTGGCATGTGTCAGCACCACGCCTTTGGGCTCGCCGGTCGTGCCGGAGGTGAAGATGATCTCGGCGGTATCGCCACCGCGTGGCCGCGGCCACGAATTTACCTGCGCCTCCCAGTCCGGCGGGAACGTGGCATCGGGCTCGGCGGCCAGATCGTCCACGATGGAGCACGGGAAGTTCTCGAGACGGGCGTCGGCCGGGTCCGGCGTGTCGCGCCCGGTACCCAGGACCAGGTGGCGGGCATCGGCCCGAGCCACGATCCGTTCCACCGCACCGGGCGACATCCGCAGATCCAGCGGCACGAACGCCACGCCCGCTCGCATCGCCCCGAAGTAGAGCGCCGGCACCGCCGGGCTGGACGGCGTCCAGACCAGCAGGCGATCGCCCGGGTTCATGCCCAGGTGCCGGAGCCGCCAGGCAACGATCCGGCTGCGCCGGTTGAGCTCGCGGTAGGTCCAGTTCTCGACGGTTCCCCTGTCGCCGCGAATGCCGTAGGCAGAGCGATCGCCGTAGCGGGCCTCGCCCTGGTCGATGATGTCGAGCAGACTCTCGAGCTTCTCCATCCGCGCATGATAGGGACCCGCCGTGAACGAAAACGCGGGCCGGGCAATCGTATCTGGCATGCAGGAGGGCGCACTCGACACAGTCGCCGGATATCGGAGGGCTCCGGTAGACAACCGAGCCGTGGCCGGGCTACACTCCGCCCGCCCTGTCCGCGCGATGTTCGTTCGTGCTCGCAAGAGACACGATCGGGCCGCCAGCGCGAACTGCGGGCAAAAGGAGGTGATTTCCGGATTGGCAGAAGTCCGTGTGGGTGAAAACGAGAGCTTCGAGAGTGCCCTGCGCCGGTTCAACAAGAAGATCCAGCAGAGCGGCATCCTGGCTGAGGCCCGTCGCCGCGAGCATTACGAGAAGCCGAGCGTGAAGCGCAAGCGCAAGGAAGCGAAGCGCAAGAAGGTCGCGCGTCAGACCAAGGACTAGAGCGATCTCCACGCCGTCGCATGGCTGCGCGCCAGACGCTTGACGCGCAACCGACCCCGAGGTGCCACACCGGTGTCCCTCCGCGATCGTCTCGACCAAGAGCTGAAGGCCGCGATGCGGTCGAATGACGCCGTGCGTAAGGATTCCCTGCGCATGGTGCTGGCGGCCGTCCAGAAAGCCGAGAAGGAAGGCAAGCACACGCTTGCCGACGACGAGATGATCGGCGTGCTGGCCAAAGAGCTGAAGACCCGCAACGAGTCTGTCGAGACGTTCCGGGCGGGCGGGCGCGAGGATCTCGTCGCGAAGGAAGAGGCGGCCATCGCGGTCGTCTCGGAGTTCATGCCCAAACCGCTCGCTGAAGCCGAGTTGCGGGTGCTCGTGGAACAGGCCATCGCCGAGACCGGCGCGGCCTCTCCACGGGACATGGGCAAGGTGATGGGCTGGCTTTCCCCCAAGACCCGCGGCCGCGCCGACGGAAAGGTCATCAGCCAACTGGTTACCCAGCTGCTCACCGCCCGCGCCGCGGGATCGTGAAGGCGCTCCCATGTTGAGGGAGCCACACGAGCGCGCCGGGTCGTTCGGGCGTCGGGACGCGATCAGGTTGGTCGCCGCCGCGATCCCCCTCCTCATCGCCCTGGCAGCCGGAGTCGTCGGGAACCTGATCCCCGCCGACCCGGGCTACGCTGACAATGTGGTGGCACGGTCGGCGATCGTCGCTCCACGCGACGCCTCGATCCCCAACCCAGTGGAGACGCGCGCGGCCAAGCAAGCGGCGGCGGCCGCCGTCCCGAGGATGTACGACTTCACCGAGGCCGCGTCGTCCGCCGCAGCCTCCGCACAGGTCGCCAAGCTCCACGGCGCTCTCGCGGCCGTAGACACCATCATGTCGTCGGCCGAGACCCCTGCCGCAAGGCACACCGCGTTGGCCGCAACCATCCCCGGGTCGCTGCCCGATCTGCCGTCCGACGCGGCCGCGACCCTCGTCGCACTGGATCCCACGCGCTGGCCGGTCGTCGAGAACGCCGCCGTTGCGGCTCTGGCGGGCGGCGAGGATAACGAAATTCGCGAGGCAGATCTGCCCGCCAAGGCCTCGACCCTGGCCGCGGAATACCTGCCCGCCGGGCTGAGCGGTGCCGAATCCCGCCTGGCTGTCTCACTGGCGACTCCGATGTTCGTCGTCAACTCCCAATACAGCGCCTCGCTGACGGCTCAGGCTCAGGAACGGGAGGCGGGCCGGGTGGCGACCGTCTACGACTCGGTCAAGGGCGGCCAGATCATCGTTGATCAGGGCCATGCCATCACCGAGTCGCAGATGGTCCAGATCGCCTACTTCGGGCTGGAACGCCCCGGCGCGGATTGGGGTAAGGCCGGGGCCTGGATGCTGCTCGGCACAGTCGTGGTCGGACTCATGCTGGGCTGGCTATGGCGCTTCCGGCCGGAGTACTGGGCTCGAACGCGGACGCTGATCCTGATCGGCATGATCTTCGCGATATCGGTTCTCGCCGTGAAGTTGTTCGGCGGCCGAGCGTGGCTGCCGTACGTCATCCCGGCCGCCGCCGCGGGAATGGTCCTGACCCTGCTGCTCGATTCCGGAGTCGGTATCGTCACGGTGGCTCTGCTGGCGGTGCTGGCCGGTCCGGCGAGCGGTTCACCGGTTGAGATGACGGGATATGTCTTCCTGGGTGGCTTCGCCGGAATACTGGCCATCCGCAAGGGCGAGAGGCAGCACTTCTTCGTCCAGGCCGGCCTGGCCGTGGCGGCCGTCCAGATCGCCGTCATCGCGACCCTCGGCATGCTCGGTTTGCACGACATGGCCGGCACGCTGCAGCTCGGAGCGGCTGCGGTCGGCGGCGCGGTAGTGGCCACGGTCATCACGCTCGGGAGCTTCTCGCTGCTCGGCAATCTGTTCGGCATCCTGACGGGCTCGCAGTTGCTGGAACTGGCGAATCCGTCGCAGCCACTGCTGCGCCGACTGCTGACCGAGACTCCCGGCACGTACCACCACTCGCTCATGGTCGGAAACCTGGGCGAACGCGCGGCTTCGGCGATCGGCGCCGATCCACTGCTGGTCCGCGCCGCCGCCTATTACCACGACATCGGCAAGCTGGCCAACCCAATCGCGTTCATCGAGAACCAGGCCGCCGGCGAGAACCTGCACGACCAGCTCGAGCCCTCTGCGTCCGCCACGATCCTCAAGCAGCACGTCGCCGACGGCATCGACCTGGCCGGCAAGGCGCGCCTGCCGAAGCCGCTGATCGCCTTCATCCCGCAGCACCACGGCACTGCTGTTCTGGGCTACGTCTACGGCAAGGCCCGTGAGGAAGCCGCAAGACCGTTCGGTGGCGAGAAGACCGCCGCCGGGAAGGCTGCAGCCGACGCCGTCGACCAGAGCCGCTTCCGTCACCGCGGTCCAAAGCCGCAATCGCGCGAGGCTGCCATCCTTATGCTGTCCGATGGAGTCGAGGCGTCGGTGCGCTCACTCTCGAGCCGCGATGAGGCGACAATACGGGCGATGGTCAGCCAGATCATTCAGGAACGGCTCGGCGACGGCCAACTCAGCGAATGCGACCTGACAATCAGCGATCTCGAGAAGATCCACGAAGCGTTCGTCGGGCAGCTCCTGGGCATGTACCACCAGCGGATCGCCTACCCGCAGAGCAAGGTGGTAGAACTCGAATCCCGACGCGAGCGGGGCCAGCGCTAGAAGAGGAGGGCACCGGCATGTGGGTACGAGACGGCGGCCTTCGTCGGCCGAGCGTCGGCTCATGAGGCAAGCGGACGAATTGCCGATCCTCGACGCGGACCGGGTCTTCGGGGATGACGGCGCGCTTGATGAGGAACACGAAACCGCCGCGCCCGCCGACGCCGCCGAGGGGGCCACTTCGTCGATCTACCTGCCTCCGTTCCGGATCGACATCACGGTTCGACCCGGGGTTCGCAGCCCGGCATCGCGGCACCGCGTGGCGGCCGCCGTCAAGGCCGCGCTGGACGCGGCCGGAGCTCCCGGCCCGGCTTCCATCGGCGTGGTTCTATCCGCCGATTCGGAACTGGCGCAGCTCAACTCGATGCACATGGGCCACGACGGTCCAACCGACGTCCTGTCGTTCCCGTTCTTCCCTCCCGAGGCGTACCCGGCCCACGCCCGCGGCGGCGATCAGCAGCGCGACCCATGGGTGGCGGCGGCCCTGATGCAGGCGTTCGCCCTTCCGCCGGGGCTGCGGGCCCACCTCGGCGACATCATCGTTTCGGTGGAGCGAGCCATCGCCCAGGCCGAGCAGGGCCGCGGCGGTCAGACGGGTGACGTGAGGTGGGATTCGTCCGACGAGCTGCTGTTGCTGGCCGTTCACGGAACGCTGCACATCTGCGGCTGGGACCACGCCGAACCGGTCGAGGAGGCCGCTATGCGGACGCTGGAGCGTGGCGTTCTTGCGTCTCTGCCGCACCACGACGGTACACAGCCCGGCGCGAGCGACCCGGAGGATGGCTCGGTCTAGGCTTTCGGCGCCAGGATGTGCTCCAGGGCCGAGGCGAGTGCCTTTATCGAGTCGGGCGCAAAAGTCAGGGTGATCGTCAGGTCGGTTGCCAGGCCCAGGTCGCCGGCGGCCTTCTCGGTGAAGCCGAGGCTGAGGTCGTCGCCGGCAATTGCCCAGCCGGTGACGCCGCCGTAGATCGCCACGCCGGCCTCGTTGGTAATGCAGTACGTGTCCTCGCCGGCCTTTCGATCCGTGTCGGTGAACGTGGCCGATCGCTCGAAGACGAGGTTCCAGCCTGAGGAATCCTCACGTTCGGCGAGGGCGACGCCCCTGAGCGAGTCGTCTCGCCAGAGCGAAACCATTTGAGCAGTGATCTTCGACGGGCTGTTGGCACTCATGACGCGAGGATGGGTCATGGCGCACTGCGGGTCAATCGGACAAACGCTTATCTGATGCGTGCCCGCACCTCCCGGCGGCATTGGCTGCCCCGCCTGATACCATCCGTGCAGGCCCTCCGAAGGCGGACAAGGGCTAGTTTTGCGTGTCGCGCGAGAGCGTGGCGGCACATGTTGGAGCAGCGGTGAAGATCGTCGTTGGCCTGGGCAACCCCGGAGCCCAGTACGAGAAGACACGCCACAACGTCGGCTGGATGGTCCTCGACCGGCTGGCCGACCGCGCCGGCTGGGGCGGGAAGGGCCGGACTCGCGATGCCTCGGCCATCGTGAAGGGCCGGTATCGCGGCCTCGATCTCGTTCTGGTCAAGCCGCTTACCTTCATGAACGAGTCGGGTCTCGCGGTGCGCAAGGTGCTCGCTCGCGAGCACGCGCCGCTGGTAGAAATGCTGGTCGTTTGCGACGACTTCGCCCTGCCGTTCGGGAAGCTGCGATTCCGCGAGGGCGGCAGCGCCGGCGGCCACAACGGCTTGCGCTCGATCATCGAGGAGCTCGGCAACGAGCAGTTCAGCCGGCTGCGTGTTGGCATCGGCGAGCCCGGCCCGGACGCCATAGACCACGTCCTGAGCCAGTTCGGGCGGAGCGAGAAGGCCCGGCTCTCCGAGTTGCTCGATGCCGCTGCCGATGCCGTCGAGGCCTGGGCCCGCGACGGCACCAGCAAGGCCGCGAACCATTTCAACGCGTTCGAATTGCGGCCGGCCGACGATGAACGCTCGGCGCCTCCCGGCGCGATCGAAGGCCCGCCCGGCCCCGACGGAATCCGGCGCACGAAGACGGGCTGGCGCAAGAGTAAGCCCCCGGAAGGCGGCGAATGACCGCCGGCGGAGGCCGCTCGCTCCGCCGCCAGATCGAAGCTGCGCTGAGCGGCGAATCCGATCCGCTCGGCCCGGACGGGCTCGGGTTGCCCGATAGGGAAGCGGCCACGCCCGGCGCCGACCCGGACTTCCCGGCAGGGACCGAGGACGAAACCTCGCCCGTTCGCCGCGGCAAGCGCGGTCGGGAGCGGCATGTGGACGACGAGGTCAAGGCCGCGTACCAGGCCTCGCAGGCCGCCCGCGCCGCCGCCGAATCGGTCGCCGCGACCGTCGGGTCGGGTTCCGGCTCGACGGCGCGGAAGCTGCCCGACCTGCGGGTGCTGCCGCCGCTCCTGCACGCCAGCGGCGCCTTCGCGACACTCCGGGCCCGGCTCGGAGTGGACGACGCGGCACTTCCGGCCGGCGGACGGCATGCATCCGTGGCGTCCGTTCCTCACGGTGCCAAGACCTTCCTCGCGGCCGCGCTGGCTCTGGGCGACGCGCCCGGCACGGTGAAGCCGGCCGCTGCCGAGACGCCGCCGAACGCAGCCGCGGCTTCGCCCGGTGCTGCCCGGCCGTTTTCCGGCGAGCGGCTGTGCTGGGTGGCTCGCGACGCCGAGATCGGCGACCGCGTGGCCGAGGAGCTGCAGGCCTGGCTCGGTGACCCCGACGCGGTGGCCGTCCTGGAGCCCCGGACCGCGCTTGCATATGAGCGCAGCGAGCTTGTCCGGGACGAAACCGCGGCCCGCGTGGCAGCCCTGGCGGCGTGGCGCTCGGGCCGTGCGCGCGTCCTCGTCGCGAGCGTCCAGGCGCTGCTGCAACACACCCTCGACCCGGACGAACTGCCATCCGAGCCCCGACGGCTGCGGCTCGGTGGCCGCATTCATCACGATGAGCTGCTCCACGAGCTGCTCGCGCTCGGCTACGACCCGGTCGTCGAAGTCGCGGGACGGGGCGAGTTCGCGCGCCGGGGCGGCCTCATCGACGTGTTCCCATCGGCCGCGCCGCTGCCGATCCGGATCGAACTGTTCGGCGACGAGATCGATTCGATGCGCGTCTTCGACCCCACCGACCAGCGCAGTCTCCGGCCCGTCGAGGAAGTGGCTCTGCTGCCCGCCAGCGAATTCCTCGTGCCGGCCGGCGGCATGGCCGAGATCCGGGCCCGAGTCGCGCGCTTGCCCGGCCGATCCAAGTTGCCCGACCGCCTGACCGCCGATTTGGCCCGGTTCGAGGAAGGCGTCCACGCCGGCACCGGCGACCTCGGCGCCCGTTCGGGGCATGTCCACGACATCGGCGCCGCGGCCCGCGCGTTCGAGACCGGCGACGCGGCTGAAGTCTGGGCCGCCGTCCTGTGCCCTTCGACGGGACTCGACCACATTCCCGCCGGCACGCTCCTGGTTCTCGACGAGCCGGGCGACATCGCCGACGCCGCCGACTTCCTGTGGCGTCAGGCGCAGGAGCGGCGCACGGAACTCGTCGCGGCCGGCGACCTGCCCGACCAGTGGCCCGAGTCCTACCTCGGCCCGCGCGAGTGGAAGTCGCGATTGCTGAGCGGCCGGACACTCGAGCTCACCTGGGAATCCGATGCGGCCGCCCCCACCGGCGGCGGGACATCAATGGGCGACATCTTCGGCTGGCGCGAACCCGCCATCTCACCCGCCCGCACCGCCCAGTTCGCCGACTCGGTCCGCGCCTGGACTGCCGAGGGCGACCGCGTCGTTCTGGCATCGGATCAGGCGCCGCGTCTGACCGAGCTTCTTGCCGAGGGCGGACTCCCGACCGGTATCGTCGATCATCTGACCACGGCGCCGGCCGGCGGCACGCGCACGCTGATCCCGCGCAGCCTCAACGGCGGCTTCGCCGGCGGCCCCGACGGACTGATGCTGGTCACGGACCGCGAGCTCTTCGGCAACGTCCGTGTCCGCCGCCCGAAGGCTCTCCGCCGAGTCGTCCCGCGCGATGTGCTGGAGCGGCTGACGCAGGGCGACCTCGTCGTCCATATCGACCACGGCATTGCGCGCTACGAGCGGATGCTTCGCCGCGGCGCCGCCGGCGACGAACGCGACTACCTCGAGTTGAGCTTCTCCGGCACGGACAAGATCTTCCTGCCGGTCGAGCAGATCAACCGCATCAGCCGCTACTCGGGCGGCGAGAACCCCGCCCTATCCAAGCTCGGCGGCGCGGAGTGGCTCCGCACCAAGCAACGCGTCAAGAAGGCCGTCACCGACCTCGCCAAAGACCTGCTCGAGATCTACGCGGCCCGGGCCGCGGCTCCGGGCCATGCCTACGAACCCGACACTCCCTGGCAGCAAGAGCTCGAGGCCTCGTTCCCGTACGAGGAGACGCTCGACCAGCTCCGCGCAACCGCCGAGATGAAGCTCGACATGGAGGCCGGACGGCCGATGGACCGCCTGGTCGTCGGCGACGTGGGCTACGGCAAGACCGAAGTGGCCTTGCGCGGCGTATTCAAAGCCATCCAGGGCGGCAAGCAGGTGGCAATTCTGGTTCCGACGACGGTTCTGGCGGCGCAGCATTACGCCACGTTCAGCCAGCGCTTCGCCGCGTATCCGGTCACTGTTCGGCTGCTGTCGCGCTACGTGGCCGAGCGCGAGCAGGAAGCCACGATCGAGGGCCTGGCGGCAGGCTCGGTGGATCTCGTCATCGGCACGCACCGGCTGCTGAGCAAAGGCGTCCGGTTCCGCGACCTGGGTCTGGTGGTCGTTGACGAGGAGCAGCGCTTCGGCGTCGCGGCCAAGGAACGGCTCAAGCAGCTGCGCCGCGAAGTCGACGTGCTGACGCTCTCCGCGACGCCGATCCCGCGGACACTCAACCTGGCCCTGGCCGGCGTCCGCGACCTGAGCTTGATCGAGACGCCGCCCGAGGACCGGCTGCCGATCCAGACCCGCGTCGCCGAAGCGTCCACCGGCCTCGTCCGCGACGCCATCCTGCGCGAACTCGACCGCGGCGGCCAGGTCTTCTTCGTCCACAATCGCGTCGAGACGATCGAGGCCCAGGCCGAGCAGCTCCGCCAGTTGCTGCCGGGTGTGCGGATTGCCGTCGGCCACGGCCAGATGCCGGAAGGCGTGCTCGAGAAGGTCATGCTCGGCTTCGCCGGCGGCGACACCGAAGTCCTGGTCTGCACCACGATCATCGAGTCGGGCCTGGACATTCCCAACGCCAACACGATCGTCATCGATCGGGCCGACACTCTCGGCCTTGCCCAGCTCTACCAGCTCCGCGGCCGGGTCGGGCGGTCGGCTCGCCGGGCCTACGCCTACCTGCTCTACCGCCGCCGCGAGAAGCTCTCGGACGTCGCTCGAAAACGCCTTCAGGCGATCTTCAATGCCTCGGAACTTGGCGCCGGTTTCCAGATCGCGCTCTCCGACCTTGAGATCCGCGGCGCCGGCAATATCCTCGGCGCCGAGCAGCACGGCCACGTCGCCGCCGTCGGTTTCGACCTCTACACGCGGCTGCTCGCCGAGGCCGTGGAGGAGCAGAAGGCCGACTTCGAGGGGCGGCCGGCGGAGGTCGAACGGCCAGGGGCCACGGTCGACCTGCCCGTGGACGCGCACCTGCCCGACGAATACGTCCCCGAGACGCCGCAGAAGCTCGAGCTATACCGCCGTCTCGGCCGCGTTCGCACCGCCGGCGAGCTGGCCGCTTTCCGACAGGAGCTGGTGGATCGCTTTGGTCCGCTGCTCCCGCCGGTCCTGCGGCTGCTCGAGGTCGTGGAGCTGCGCATGGCCGCCGAGAGCGCCGGCATCGTCTCGATGTCGCGCGAGGAAGGTGAGCTGGTGGTTCGCCTCGGGACGCTGTCGCGGGCGGCGGCGATGCGAGCGCTGGCCCCGATGGGCCGCGACGTCGTCCGATTCGGCACGAACCAGGCCCGCATCAGGTTGCCGCGAGATCCTGCCCGTTCCTGGAGCGTGGCCCAGTCGGTGGTGGCCCGGCTTATCCCTGCGGCCGAGGAGCAGCGGCTCGGGCGTGAGAGGGCGGCCGCGGCCCAGGGCCGGCCCCAATAACGGAGCCACACTCGCCGGCTTCGGCTCGTGAGCGGCGGCCCGCCGCGCCGCCGCCGCCCGACGCTCTCGGGTAACCTATTGGCGGCCTGCGTCGGGCGTGCGGGCCGAGGCCCTCGAGGGGTGCGTCACGGGAAGCCGGTCCGTGCCGTCGCACCCGCCGGGCGACCATCGGAAGGATGTGGCGTGGATAGTTCGGAAAAGGCGATATCGGGCTTCGCGCATCAGAAGGTGAAGCGTGCCTCGGGCGAGAAGGAGGGCTTCCGCCCCGATATCGAAGGGCTGCGCGGAATCGCCGTCGCGCTCGTCGTGCTCTTCCACGCCGGGCTGCTTTCGCAAGCCTCCACGCAACTCACCGGCGGCTTCATCGGCGTGGACCTCTTCTTCGTCGTTTCCGGCTTCCTGATCACCGGCCTTCTCATCCGCGAGCGCGAGCGTGACGGCCGGATCAGCTTCTCCCGGTTCTATGCCCGTCGAGTCCGGCGAATCCTGCCCGCGGCCGCGGTGGTGCTGGTCGTGACCTTCATCGCCGCCAACGCGATCGTCACCCTGGTGGATCGGCCCTCGGTCATGGAGGACGGTGCGGCGGCCGCCCTGTCCGTCGCCAATATCCGTTTCGCCCTCACGACGGACTACTTCAACCCCGTCAGCTACTCGCCGTTCCTTCACTTCTGGTCGCTCGGCGTGGAGGAGCAGTTCTACTTCATCTGGCCTGCGCTGCTCGCCGTCGTTGCCTGGAAGTTGCCGCGGCCGGGAGCTGCGGTGGCCCTCACCGTCGTCCTGGTGGCGTCGTTCGTGGCCAGCCTGATCGTCACCGACGCGGCGCCGTCGTCGGCCTTCTACCTCCTGCCGACACGCGCCTGGCAGCTCGCCGCAGGCGGTCTGCTGGCGATCGGCGCCGGTTCGATGGACCGGTTCCCCGGCGCGGTGCGGCGCGTGTTCGGGCAACTTCTGGCGTTTGCCGGCTGGGGAGCCCTGGCGGCGCTCGTCACTGCGGCTCTGGTCATCGACTCGGCCACGATGCCGTACCCCGGCATGGCCGCGCTCGTGCCGACCATTGCCGGCGTCCTTCTGATCGCGTCGGGGCAGGAGCGGAGCGGCCCCGGCATTCTGCTGCGGCTGCCGCCGATCCGCTTCCTGGGCAAGATCAGCTACTCGCTGTACCTGTGGCACTGGCCGATCCTCGTCCTCGGCGGGCTCTACCTCAACGGCGCCGGCGATTTGACCCTCACCCAGGGGCAGGCTATTGCCCTGGCGGGGCTGGCCGTTCCGGTTGCGGCAATGAGCTGGTTCTTCGTTGAGGAGCCCTTCCGGCGCGGCCGCATTCCGCTGCCACGGCCGGGCAGGCTCGTCGCTGTCGGGGTCGCCGTCATGCTGATCGTGGCCGCCGTCGGGACGACCTTCGACTTCGGGGCCCAGTCGGCGCTGGCCGGCCTCACTGCCGATGCCTCGCCGACGGCCGACGCCACCGACCAGCCGACGGACGAGCCGACGGACCAGCCGACGCCGACGATCGATCTGCCGACGGCCACGCTATCTCCGGGCGTCACGGCCAGCCCGACTCCGGCAGTCACTCCCGCTCTGTCGCCGTCCCCGAATCCCGGCAAGCCGAGCTCGTACGCCGTCGCCGGACTGCGGCCCTCGCTGGCCAAGGTTGCCAAGGATTACGAGCAACCATGGCATGACGGTTGTCTAGGCTTCGATCCGGCGACGTCACCCAAGAGCGGCTGCGTCTACGGGAACACGAGCGGCAAATACACCGTCGTCATGCTCGGGGATTCGCATGGCTCGGCCATCTTCCCGGGCGTCAATCAGGTTGCCAAAGCCCACGGCTGGAAGCTCCTGCCATACCTGAAGATCAACTGCCCGTTCACCGACATCCGAATGATCGAGTTCAACCGCAAGAACGAGTACACCGAGTGCGAGACCTGGAACCTCAACGTCGTCAGCAAGCTGAACAAGAATCCGCCCAACTTGCTGATCATCTCGGAGAGCAGGTGGTTCTACCCGGTGAATGGCAACGACAGCGCCGGAGCCGACGGCGCTGCGCTGGCCCGTATGATCAAGAAGGTCCCGGCCGCGACCAAAGTGGTGATCCTGCAGGACCCGCCCCTGCCCGGGATCAGCGACAAGGCGCCGACCTGCCTGTCGGCGAATCCAAGCGACTACCGCAAGTGCAACTACTCGCGCTCCCGGGGCTTCTCGTCGTCAATGGGGACGCGCGAGAAGGCGGCGGGCGCCGCCCCCGGCGCCGGCGTGATAGTTCTGACGGCCACGCACAGCCCCCGAACCGGATCCT
>Ga0302322_100004328_pt1 | contig 12308 bp, 17 predicted proteins | sample Fen_T0_2_FD_203757 | JGI IMG/M metagenome (GOLD analysis project Ga0302322, IMG submission 203757) | Peat permafrost microbial communities from Stordalen Mire near Abisko, Sweden - Fen_T0_2 | ecosystem: Environmental > Terrestrial > Soil > Wetlands > Permafrost | place: Sweden: Abisko...
TGTTTAGCTTAGAAAGCTCATCCAGCAATTTAAGCCGCTTGAAGTTTCTACGGGCGCGAAGAGCAGTCGCCAAATCAGGATAGCAGCCACAATGGGACTGTTTGCCATTGAACCGCAGCTGCACCCGGAACCGTCCATTTTTCATTGGATACACGTTCTTTGTTTCCATTTTGTAACTCAATCTGGTTATTTTATGGGTATTATACACCGATTTGATACAAGTTGGTAGTTTGGTAGAGTTTAGAGCAATTGAATTAAGCTCTAGAGCCTGCGTATTTACTGAATTTTGAATTATTTGATTTTAAATATGCCCCCAAATATGCCCCCTGACAGGATTAGCTGCTGAGCACAGTTTTGTTTGCAGCTCAAGCTTCGTAATAACCACAGTTTTGATTATAGGCCGTGATTATAGGCCGTGATCCTGTCCTCTTGTGCATTGGCTCGTTGCTCAGCTGTACGCCTGTAAAGGTTATCATCTTGCAAACGCCCTTTGGCAATATCAATAGCTAGATCGCTAAAATCGTCGATGCTTTCCGCTTCAAGCTCGGGAGGTATTGTGTGTTCTGCAAGGATTGATGGTGTGGGATTAATGGCTACTAATTTCATACGTAACCTCATTTACAGTGTAAGTGTCTTTAGGCTGCGCACCCAAGGGAACACCATTTGAATCCAGCTTGCAGCCTTCCTTAAAATGCACCGGACTAGTACGCTGGATGGCGTTAATAATAACGCGCACAATGCGATTGACGTTGTCTTGCAGCGGCGGCAGTCCGTCTAAGTCGCCTTGCTGGCAGATGAATCGCTCAACGTTAGGACTGGTAAGACTCTCAATCGTCTTGCGCATTTCTGCCAGCTCAGTCTTTAACCGTTCATTACTTGCCGACATTTTGGATCATCTCTTTTAGCTCGGAAATCTCTTTTCTAAGTTCCGATGTTTCGGTTATCTGCTGCTGTATCGCCATCATCTGGAATAGCTTGGTAGCATCCTCTGTGCCGATAGAACCAGCCGTTACAGCGGTTAAGGTATCGTTAGCCATTGTTGTGGGATTGTCCGTACTGATCGGCATAGCGTAAGGAATTTGAAAGGGTTTAATGGAGGGTTGTATCTTGTCATACAGCAAGCGTATAGCTTGCATATCCCCCGCCTCAGCCAACTCAATTAGCTTGGCTCTTATCGTCGGTTCACTTTTCCGTAAAGCCGCCCTAACATCATGGATTGATAGGTCACCAATCATGGTTTTGGGCACCCCGTTTGGATTGCCACATTGTCCTTTCTGAAAGGTTGTTCTACTTCTTGCCACTCTGTTTTACCCTGTTTTTACTATTGTTATTAACAGTTTACTATACACCCTTACTATGTCATTAAAAGCCCTTAAATCGCAAATTTGAGCGGTTAATGGCGGTGTTTAACTGTTGTGTGTAAGAGTAACTGCTGTTGTGGGGTGGCGCCCGTATAACGCTCAACTTCTAAGCATTGACTTTCTAACCAAGCCCTTTCCTTTTTGGTTATTTTTCCTTTCCAAATTACGCGACGTTAGACCTAATCAGGTGGGGTTGTATTACCCTTACAGCCCCATACATAAAAAAAACATGTAAGGGTAGCTCTAGCCCATACGTACCAATGCTTACAGCGATTTACCCTCATAACCCCTCAACTTTTCGGAAACACTTTATATACGTATATATACACTTATATATTTAATAAATAGTTTTATAGTAATAGTTATAAGGGTTATGAGGGTAAAGTGCTTCAAGCCCTTGCTACCCGTGGTCTAAGCTAACCCGTACAACTCTTGAAAGTTGTGTGGGTGTTGTAATGGTTGTACGGATAACCAACACTAAAACTATTATTTCTACTAATTAAACATCTCCCCACCGATTTGCATCATCAAATTCGTATTCTCTGACCCTGTAACCTCTTACATTGTGGTCAATCTGTTTAAAACCATGTTTTCGCAAAATGGCCGCTGTTTCGTTTAGTTCAGCTTTAGTGGGCTTTTCACGTCCACAACTAAATAAAATCTCTGTGCAGGTTCGCACGGGTAGTTTTTTTTCCGGTGTTGGGATACTCAAATCAAAATGCGTTAATAAAGCATCTTCGATGTTAGATATTTGCTGATGTTGTTTTGAATAAACCTTCACCCAATTATCAAGCTTCGCGTCAGGCCACCATTGCTCGCCCTGCTGGTATAAGTGCCAAACTTCAGCCCATAACTGCTGTTTGTTAAACTGCTGTGGTAAAGGGTTTAAATTAGTCACCCTAATTGGTAAGAAGCGCCTTGACCCCGTTACATCTGCTAAAAATTCAGTGGGATTTACAGAGGCGCAAATGCTTGTACGCCTTGCATAGTTGCTGTCTATTCGGTCATAAGGCCTTCGAGCCTTATCGTAAATTTTCGATGTAAATGCTTTTTGCTCGCTGACCTCGCTTTTTTTAATAGTGCTATCAAGCTCCCCCAATTCAACAATCCAGTGAGATATAACTGTAAAAACACTGTCTTTGTTATTAGGGTTAAGGTGAGCTCCATCTAAAATATATTCATCAAGCTGTTTATCAACCAACGCCCGAACCCATTTTGTTTTACCTTTACCCTGGTCACCTTGAAATACCAATATGTATTCAAATTTACGCAAAGCATAAATGTTTGGGGTTGTTTGTCCGTTGTCTGCGGCAGCTGCACACTGTAACAACCACATGCGCATAACTGCATCGCGGTAAGGTTCCTCACCTGCCAACACTTGCACGGTGTTATAAATATCCTGCAAGCGGCTTACCCCATCCCAAGGCTCGCTATTAAAATAATCGGTTATGGGGTTATAGGGATTGTCATCTGCTATACAGGTTATCTTTTTGGCAATGCGGTCGGTTATGCCGTTAAGGGAGGCCAAGCTTTCAAGCCGCTGTAAGTTGGCCTCATCCCCCAAGTCACCGCCTTGAGCAAAACCAACGATAGATATTCGCTTATTAATTACATTGTAACGAATCTGCAACTTGTAAAATGTAAGCAATGCCAGCAAGTTGTTAAGGGTGTTTGCGGGTCTTTTATTAACTATGTCAGGAAATACAATTCCTTTCATTTGGGGCTGCGTATTTTTCACATCTCGTACTGCCCACGGGTCAGCAATCGGTTCACTTAACCCCAATGAAAAACCATTTTGAAGCGTCTTAATCTCGCCCGGACTGGTTGTTCCACCCTCGGCGACACTATCTGACAACTGCATCAATAAATCCCAAGCTTGACCGTGATCAATGCGCCCTGCTGATACATAACCGCCTGCTAAACGTGCAGCGGCGAATCTTGTTTGATGTCGGTTTCCCGGTACAGCTTCGGCAAACTTGGCCTGAATCTTTCCGTAGCAATAATTCCCATTGTTTATTTTAGGTAAATCGGCAATCTGTTTAGGTGAAAGAGTGGGCTCCTTTTCAATAACTTCAAACTCTGTCAGCTCAAACACTTCGGCCACATAATTGATATAAATAGCGGGGTCGTAGGACGCAAAACAGAGCCTCCTAACATCTTTACAAGCGGTATCAAGGACAATGCCCATACCACCAAAGAACGCCTCCACCTGCTTAAAAGCGGCTTTAAAATCAGCATCGCTTTTGATTCTTTCGGGGTCTATTCTTAATGCACCTTTCAACCCTAAACCGCTTGGACTTACAAAGGCAAACACACAGCTTGCCAATGTGCTTAGCTGTTTTTTCACCTCAAGCACTTGCGTGGGTGTTAGGTTATCAATGTCGAAATGGAATAAAGAGGAGGACTGAGTAAAACCAGCATTAGTTACCTCGCCTTCAAAACTGCCGTTAAAGGCATAGCTGAAGGATTTTGATTTTTCAATCTTGTATTTATCAGGGTCTAGCAATCTTAAATAGGATACTCGTTCGGCATAAACCGAACTTGATTGAATAGACTCTAACGTTTTACTCAAAGGTATAAGTTCAAATATATTGAATTTTTTTACATTGCGTAAAAAAGCAATCGGTTGGTTACTTAAATTCAGTTGGTTAGCACTCACACTTAAGACATTACTTAAACTTTCGTTGGTAACAATCTGATTCGTATTAGAATCATTAGTATGATTTTGAAGCGCAATCAAAGCCTTATGACTTGAATTGTGTTGTTTTTGCGTTATAATGTTTTTAGTCATTAGTAACTCCGAAAAGTACTAATGGACGGATACTAAATTAGTTTTTAAATATTTTTAAAACTGTTATAATATCTGTGCATTAGTAAGGTGAATGAGTTCAGTGTTAGCGCACTGGGTTCGAAAAAACGAAAACAAAAGCCTCGATAATCATAATTGGTTACCGGGGCTTTTTTCGTTTTCTGCTTGTTGTTTGCGGTATTCCACGTAATAAGCAATGGCAGTTTCAACGTAATTCTGCATAGTTACCTCGTCATCTGCTGCACGCTTTCTTACCAATACCTGAGTGGGCTTATTCACAATTAAGCTGGCTCTATCTGGGTTCATAATTAGCTCCTATTTGTTAAAACTTATAAAATTATACAACACATTAGCAATAATGTAAAGCGCTGTTTTAAAACCTAACTTTGAAAATCTTGTCCAGCAATCCCCTCCCGCCCTGAAACAGAACCAACGAAGGATTCAGGGATGAATTCGACCCCCCAGTGAGATCGCGTATGCTTTCCTTAGCGTCGAGCGCGAGGGCCGTGAAACTCGACCCGTACTAACTGTTAGCTTTCGCTTGGAGCGAGGCGGTCAGTTTGAAAGCGGATTCCAACTACCGTCCTGGTAATTTTACCGGAACAAAAACAAATCCAAGAAGCTCGCGACCAAGCCGAAAGCTTGGGGGTCAGTGGAGCGATAGGGGGGGGAGGTGTAAAAGTGTGGTTACCGGAGGGGTTGGTGTGACAATTTCTAAAACTGAAAAAGCTATACAAAATAACAACTTAGAGTTACTCCGTAACATTACGGAACAAAATAACTCTATCGAAAACAACAACTTACAAGAAAATAACGAACAAAAAATTGTCGCTTATACAGTAGACGACTTGGAGCCTACAGTTAAAGATGACTTCATACGTATGATTAAGCCAGATCAAGCCGAAGGTTTAAAACGCTGGAATGGGCAAGGTATTAAACCAACTAAACGTTGGTGTGACAATTATGAACAAGCCTTAATTGCTAAAAACATGAATAAAAACAATGAGTTAATCTATTCGGACATTATGTCCGAACAAAATAACTCTATCGAAAACAACAACTTACAAGAAAATAACGAACAAAAAATTGTCACCTAATCGCAGGTTTAGGCAGCAAACCCCAGATTTCAGTGGAGGGGGGGGAGGTGTAAAAGTGTGATTACCGACTTAAAGCAGCGAGATTGGCGTGACAATTATGAACAAGCCTTATTGCTAAAAACATAAATAAAAACAATGAGTTACCCTACTCCAACATTTTGTTGGAGCAAAATAACTCTATCGAAAACAACAACTTACAAGAAAATAACGAACAAAAAATTGTCACCTAATCGCAGGTTTAGGCAGCAAACCCCAGATTTCAGAGAGCATCCTGATAGCTTTAACTTTCTCAGCACCTGAGCTCTTGGGTGATTCAACTACTTGAACCAGTTCCTTCACGCAAAACCAGTTCGCGAAAAAACGCGATTCATCGGCATCAAGGCTATCCATAAAAGCCTTAATCTTGTTCTGTCGGTTGGCTTTGTTGACGAAATAATCTCCGCTGGCATCTTTTAAGCTTTCGATCTCAAACCACTCTTGGGTTATTTCAATTTCAGTTTTCATAAATCAGCATTTCCTAATATAGGTTTATTTCATCACTAATCGAACTAACACTTGTGTTAAGCTGCATCGTCTGGAATATCTACCGGCAGCTCCTGCATCACATCACCCAGGACTGTGGATTCTTTCTGTCCCCAAGCAAAGGGACGCTCAGCTTGTTCCCGCTTCTTGCGTTGGTGTGGGTATTCAAATAATCTGAACAACGGTTTTACATTCTTTCTCGTATCCATCATTAGCACCAATACATTTCATAGGGCTCAATATCAATCAACCAGGCTGTCATCTCCAGGTCAACCAGCAATTCCTTCGACCACTCCAAATACACCTGGTAGTCGAAGGACGCCAAAATCTCATCCTGCAATCTTAATATCGTCGTTTCCAAGTCGTTTCAAATCCTCTAGCAATTTGGCGATAGCGGACGGTTCTGCTTTTAAGGGTGCATTGTCCAGGGTAGGCGAAATAAAAACGCCCCTGCCGTATTTATCGCGCCCCATGGACAGGATTTGCTCATAGTCGATAACTTTTCTTGGTTTGTTGGACTTATGGTGGTGTGGCATCAAACGCCTCCCAATAATTTTGAAATTTTGTCCAGTTGGGAATTTTGGTCTTTAGAACCGAAATAACCTACATTGGAGTTGTGGTCGTAACGTTTCTTTTCTTGAGCTTCTGCCAATGAGGCCACCTTACTGGCCATTGGAGCCGGTTTGTTACGGCGTAACGATTCCCCTTTAAGCCGTTTTAATTCGGCGTCCATCTTCATCATGCGGGTGAGGAAGGGCAGTGCTTGAGGCGTTTCTGCCAGCTCTGAAATGAGCTGTCTCGGCACGCCGTTCTTCTCGGCAAAATTGTAAATGCGTTCCGCTGTTGTCGCACGGTTCTTTGCATTCCATTCATCGGGAAATTGTTTTTCAAGATTATCAATCATGCCAGCATAATGGGACTGGAGCTTGCTGACTGCCGCCTGATTAATCAATGCACCTTCACGAAGTTGTATGTCCATCACACGAGCATTAGCCACAGCTTGATTGTACTGGTCAGCATTGATCTCATTCCGTTGGAACATTTCTTCAATTTGCTGGCAGGCCGCCTGAAATTCAGCCTTATCATGCTCAAGCCGGGTAACGGCATCTTGAATTTGCTTAACCGCCGCAAACTCGCTTTGCACCTTGGTGTCTTTGGCTTTAGGCGTTGCAGGCTCATCACCGCTGCCCACCGCTTCAATAACCTCATCGGCAAGCGCAGGGTCTTCTTTTTCCATGCGCTCAAACAGTTCATCGGATGAATGGATGGGCTTGCTGGGTTCAGGCGCTGTGGTTACCTCGACAGCAGGTTCAGAATGTTCGTTTTGTTCTGGGTGTTCTATTGGTTCCATATTAATTCCTTATTTATTTATTTGGGCGGGCATCCCGTCTTGAGTACCAACGGATGGAGGCAGAGCAAGTTCACAGACACCCATAATTCATGCGACAAGTTTTGCCATGCTATCGGGCAGATTAATGCGATTAAGCTCTTCAAAAAGTGTGGCTACTAAGTCAATAGGGGCATCTGCTAAATGCGCTGCTAGCGCTGCTTTTTCAGCCTGAAACTGGTTCTTATACATAGGCGGAGCATCGGCCCCCATCCTTAACAAACTATCCTTCAAAGACAAGCAAGCCTTGTAACTAGTCAAAATATGAGCTGTGCGCTTTTCAAGCGGTTTCCGAGCTCTTTCAGCTTTCTGTCCTAGCAGTTCGATAGCGCGTTCTATAAGTTCTTGCGCCATAGCGATTGCATCAGCCTTAGAAGCCCATCCAACAACTTCTAAAGCGTCAACGCCCGCTAAAATTGCGGTAACCGGATTTTGATCAAATGCCATCTCAGACAATGATTCCAATTGAAGATGGAGCAATGTGGATTGCTCCTCAAATGGAACCTGAGTAGCATCAGCTTTCTCTTGATAGAATTTCAATAGTGTTTGAATAGTGTCCATTAAGACAGTCCTCTTCCCCAATTAATTGAAACGTAATCCCAATCATTGAGTAGGGTTGTTGCTACAGGATTGCAGGAGACAACAGTGGGTTCAGCGGGCAAGGTTAATTCCTTAGCCCCTTGTGCATCAGACAGAAAAAAATAAGTTCGTAGTTTTGCAGTCTTCAATGCAGCCTCTGCTGCTGCTGCGGTCAGGCCAATCAACGTGGGTACAGTTGCCATTTGAGTATTCCTTAGTGAGGTGTTATTACAAATTTACGGCTATGTAACCACAGCCTGTTAGGTTCGTGGGGCTCGATGTGAACATTGCCTGTGTTCATGAGTGGTGCATAATCTGCCAATGTGGGTTTAATATCGCGTGATGTGAAGACATTACTGAACACGGTTGTGTTACTATCAACACCGTGTGCAGCAGCTTTACGCTTTCTCTGCGCCAATAGGGCTCTTAGTTTCGGGCTCATTATCAACGGCCTGTCGTCAAAAACTGGTGCGAACGTTCACCATTTGCCGCACCCGTAGCACGCAATAGATTGTCTACAATGCCAGCAACATTTGAGCGTGGTACAGATGGATTAAATAGCCACGGCTTAACAATATTGTTTTGAGCCGCTCTGCTGCCTAAAGCTGTCAATCCTGCCCCTGTGGCTACGCCGGTCAACCCACCAATCCCAGTTGCTGAACCAAGTCCCATACCTCCTAACAAATTAGCCACCATAGCGCGGCCAGCTGTCCCAGAATCAGGCACGCTTGACGGTAAAACGTTACGTGCGGCATTCGCCTCAATTTGTCCGAAGCCACGGCCTCGCGCCAAGCGTTGTGCATTTCCTGTCGTGGTTCGCACAGCATTGTAAAGTGCATGTGGCGTAAAAACTCCGTTTGGACTACCTTGAACGGATGCGGCTTTGCTTACGGGAACCATACGGGCAAAGGCTTCATCCGCTTGCTTTAGGCCATTGAGCATAGGTTGAAACTGTCCATTGTTTAGCGTGCCAATGTGGGCGTTTAGATTGGTTTTAAGCTGTAATAAATGGTCAGCTACATCATGGTTTAGCGGGTCTTGCGAACTTGAGAACTTGCGTATCTTTTGATTAAGGCCACTAATGACATCTTTATAGGTTTCACCGGAAGTAGCACCAGGATTGGCATAAAGCGGGTGCAATGTTTTATCAACCGTTGATTTAAATCGGTTAAAATCGGTTAAGGGTAAATCTGCGTCAGCACCCGTGGACTTCTTAAGGGCATTGAGTTCCGTATCACTAAAGGGTAGCTTTACGCCATTTAATTGCTGGTCGTAATGCTTACTAATAGCTTCATAAGCGTCATCAATGGTATTGAAACCTGGCGTTGCATTAGGCTTTACCCTTGCCCCAGGTATGGGGCTTAAAGCCTGGTTAACCGTGTGTTTATTAAATCCGTGCAATGAATCAAGCCTACCCGCTGCAACTTGACCACCTACAAAGGGAACCGAGGTCAACTTGTCTTCAGCATCCTTTAGCCAGCCTGGGCCTGCCATTTGACCAGGTGTTAAAGGCACTCCTGCATCAACTAATTGCTGGGCATCGGGATGTATTTTAAGAGCGGGGTTTATAAGCCTGGATAATAAAGTACCCAGGACATCTCCCCCTGCTGACCCAGCAGCACCCCATCCGGCAGCTTTAGCGCGATCGATATTGTCGCCTTCCGCCGTTGCGCCTTCAGTCAAAGCAGAGGCTGCTGCCCGTGCCATCCAGGGTAGGAGCATACCAGCGCCTCTTACCAATGCGCCGGCATAGCCAGCGGGTATATTAACGCCCACATCGGTTGCGAACTTGCCGATACCTGATCCTGGCATTTGCTCGAGTTGTTGCGGACTATCGGCATACTGTTTAATAGAATTACCGGAATCGCCTTGAGTAATGAAGTTAACAAGATTTCCGGCTTTATTAATCGCCTCACTACCCACACCACGGACAATATTACCCGCGTAAGTACCCGCACTAATATCGTTATGCGTTGGAAGGTTGGCTTTACCACCTATGCCTGCCATCTTAAATAATTCTTCATCCGAATAGTCAGGTTGTTCTTGATTCGGTTGTATTAATTGTTTGGGCATTCTATCCACCACTTGCTTCGCATATTGAAAGGTATCAGGCGCATTAGGATTACGCGGGTCTGATACAGCCTTACCCTGCGCTGCTTTCTTAACAGCACTAGAGCCACCATAGTACGCCATAGCCACTTTAACCGGATCGCCATTGTATTGGGTATTAAGCCGTCCTATGAGGCGTACAGCAGCCCGTGTTGAATGGTAAGGGTTATTGATGTCCCATTCGTCTTCCGCATGTTGGTCGAATGTGCCAGGGATAATCTGCATAGGGCCATGTGCCCCTGCATTTGACGTTTTAGTATTCTTACCGCTACCCGATTCTTGCTGATAGATAGACTTCGCTAACTGTGCAATGGGATGGTCTCCACCAATGCCCTCAGCGTTTAACGCGACTTGCAAAGGGTCAGTATCCTCACCCGCTATGGCCAGCAATTCCTTATCGGAATAGGCGTCCACTACCATTGCCCCGTTGTGCCTTGGGGTTTAAGTAAGCCTCTTTCCTCAAGCATTTTTCTTGCTTGTGCGGGAGACAAGATTGGGCGTTCTTTAGTACCCAATGGCGCGGCTGTTGATGTCGGTTTTGGAGGAGGCTCATAACCGCTTATCGGAGTGACCACATTTTCAGCATTAATGCCCTGACGTTTAGCCATTGTGGAATAGCGGTCATAATATTTTTGGGCTTGCTCTGCAGAGGCTTTGTATTGTTGCCGGGAGCTGTTTAAAAAGTCAGCCCGCTGCCCAGGGGTCAACCGCTCCCCGTTCAATGCCTTGTTGTAGGCGTTGATGATGCTGGTGGGTACTGAGCCCGCGTTCTGAGCCGTGGCAAACTCACCCTCACGAACGGTTGAATTGGGATCATAACTGCGCATAGTGGCATAAATACCCGCCAAATCGTTTGCAGGTGATGGCTCCACCTTGGGATCAAATGCCGCCTGTACTTTATTGAAAGCCGACTCCATTAGCTGATGGGGTTTAGTTAATGTGTTGAACTCATCACGGTACTGATTTTCCACGCCGGTATTTGTCGCAATCCGTTTGTCAGTAACACCTTGCCGTTGAATGCTCTGGTCTTCCTGCTTTAATGCGGTGTTTTGTTCAAATTGCTGCCTGCTTTGTTCCGCTGCTTGACGCTTCATCATCTGATTTTCTTCAGAATACGGATTAAGGGAACTGATCGGCGCGCCCACATTCTCAAACTGCCGTGTCTGGGTGTTCCATATTTGCTGTTGCCGGGTGTTAGGGGAATCGCCACCGACTTGAATTGTCTTAGGTTGAAGATAGGAGGCACTATCCTGATTACCTAACATCTGTTGCAGCATGTTGTTACCAGTGGTCTGCAAGTCCTTGGTCGGGCCTTGTGCAAGATAGGACGCTTTGTCTATTGGATGTAAATCCTTAGGCATCTGCTTAAGGTAATCTTGTTGAAGTTTAAGGTCTTCACCCGCTTGCGCCTTGTCTATCTTTCCGCTGACATACTTGTGTAAAGCTCCACCTAACAGCTGACCCAGCAAACCTGTTTGATGCTCTGGCGCTTGGCCATATTGAGCACGATTCTGATTCTCTTGCTGTGTGTTTTTGTCCATCTGTGCAGCAGCCATTTGATTATTGAGCTGTCTGGTTTCAGCAGTCAACTGATTTTCTGGCGTATCAAAACTAGAGTTTGCTCCGCTATCTGCATTCCCCTGGCTCATGCCCAATAACATTTTAAGAATATCGTTGGGGTTATCTTGAGTTTGTTGCGTTGCTGTCTGTGCCATCACTTTTGTCCTTTTTGAGATTGCATAATCATATCCATGAGCGTCAAACCTAAATGCGCCGCTGGATTTATTGATTGCTGTGGATTGTTTTGCAAGTAAGATACGGGTTCTTGAGGTGCGGGCTGTGCCATCTGATTGGACTGAGCCATGTTCTGATAGTCTTGTGACGGGTCACCAGGAACCGCTTGCTTTAACTTGGCCAAAGACATCACATTGTCATAAATGCCTGACCCGCTGGCATTCGTATTGAACTTGGTTCCGGCAAAGTTATTGAATAAATCCATAAAACCGCTCATTGCAATTCCCTTTTTGCGTCACGCAGTTTAACCATTGTTTCACGTGATTTTGAAACTTTAGCTTCGTAAGCCATACGTTGTGTTACATCCATTGAGTTTACTTTTATTTGTTGGAGTTTTTCCCGCGTTTCTCGGGTTAACGGGCGGTATTCGTGTAACGCGCAAACTGTTATTGCACAAGCTTCTATTTGCTGTAGAAAAGTCCCCTTGTCCGATGGGTCGTAAGTGCAGTCTTTACAGTTCTGCTTGACGGCTGAGGTTAGGCTCATTGTAATTCCTCTTTGTTTAGCTTAGAAAGCTCATCCAGCAATTTAAGCCGCTTGAAGTTTCTACGGGCGCGAAGAGCAGTCGCCAAATCAGGATAGCAGCCACAATGGGACTGTTTGCCATTGAACCGCAGCTGCACCCTAAACCGTCCATTTTTCATTGGATA
>Ga0302322_100004329_pt1 | contig 12308 bp, 10 predicted proteins | sample Fen_T0_2_FD_203757 | JGI IMG/M metagenome (GOLD analysis project Ga0302322, IMG submission 203757) | Peat permafrost microbial communities from Stordalen Mire near Abisko, Sweden - Fen_T0_2 | ecosystem: Environmental > Terrestrial > Soil > Wetlands > Permafrost | place: Sweden: Abisko...
CCGACGGCTTCACCTATCAGTGCGGGGTAGACCGTGACCGCGCAGCTATTTTCTGCGCTTCCCTCGAGCCGGCGCAGGTCTTGCGCCAAAGCGCAATCCTTGCGCCGGAGTTGCGCTTCGACGCGACGCTACCACCGAGCTCGAAGGTCCTCCAGGCACGGGCACGCTTGTTGCGTTGGTCAGTGCCCATGACCGACTCTCAAACGGCCTCGGCCCCCGTGACGACAACCGCGGTCAAAGCACGTCTGCTGAGCGATCACCGCGAGCTGGAGGAACTCCTGGCGCAACTGACGTGTGCGGTCGAAGGCGCCAATCCACCGGAATTGTGTGAACAGTGGACTCAATTCGAGCAAAATCTCCGAGATCACCTGGACACCGAAGAGCGCTGCCTGTTCCCGCTCGTCGCTTCCGCGCATCGCGACGACGTGGAGCGACTTCGGGCCGAGCACCAACACATTCGCAGCGCACTGAGCGACCTCGGCGTGGCGGTCGATTTGCATACCTTGCGCAAGACGTCGGTCGATGAGCTGATCATTTACCTGCAACAGCACGCGCTTCGCGAGGATCATTCCCTTTACCAATGGCTCGACGATGGCGTCGCTGCACAGCGCGGCTTGCGCGCAATGTTCGAGCGGCGCGCCTCACGGGGTCGTGACATCGGATGAATGAGTGCGTGCTCCCGACCGCCGATCTTGCCGCGCCCAGCGGGGACGGCTGGCAGCAGCGCTATCGCGCGAAAGTCAGCACGCCAGCCGCTGCGATCCGCGCAATTCGACCCGGCAGGCGGATCCTGATTGGCTCCGGAGCCGCCGAACCCACTTGTTTGGTCTCTGCTTTGGTCGAACATGGCGACCATCTCGCAGACAACGAGCTCGTGCACCTACTGACGCTCGGACCCGCGCCCTACGTGCGACCGGAGTTCGCGGCGCGCTTCCGTCACCTGGCGTTCTTCATCGGTGCCAATGTTCGAGACGCGGTTCAGGCGGGCCGCGCCGACTTCATGCCCGTATTTCTTTCGGAGCTGCCGAGGCTGATACAATCCAGGCGCGTGCCGATCGACGTCGCGTTGATCCAGGTTTCTCCTCCGGACGCGCGCGGCTACGTGAGTCTCGGGGTCTCCGTCGACATCGTTCGCGCTGCAGTCGCGTCGGCCAGTCTGGTCATCGCCGAGGTGAACCCGCGGATGCCCCGCACGCATGGGGATTCATTCTTGTCCGTGAACGACATCGCCCTGCTCGTCCCAGTTGACTCGCCAGTACTCGAGATACCTCTAGTCACCCCGAATCCCGTAGCAGTGGCGATCGGGCAGCACGTCGCAGGGCTAGTTCCAAACGGGGCAACGCTGCAGACTGGCATCGGGCAGATCCCATCCGCCGTGCTGGCTGCGCTCGTCAATCATCACGACCTCGGGGTCCACACCGAGATGCTGTCGGACGCGGTGATTGACTTGGTGGAGCGCGGCGTCGTCAACGGCAAGAAGAAGACGCTTCTGCCCGGAAAAATCGTGACCTCCTTCGTCATGGGCACGCGTCGGCTTTACGATTGGGTCGACAATAACCCGGTGCTGGAACTCAGGCCGAGTGACTTCACCAACGACCCATTGATCATCGCACGCAACGAGCGAATGATCGCGATCAATTCGGCTTTGGCCGTCGACCTAACCGGACAAGTGGCTGCCGATACGATCGGAGGCCAATTCTTCTCCGGGATCGGGGGTCAGGTCGACTTCATTCGGGGCGCCGCCCGAAGTGTCGGCGGCAAACCGGTGATTGCGCTCCCCTCGACGGCACGGGGCGGTCAAGTGAGCCGCATCCAAACCACATTCGAAGCAGGTGCAGGCGTCGTCACGAGCCGGGGCGACGTTCACTACGTAGTCACCGAGTACGGAGTCGCCGATTTGTGGGGCAAGAGCGTCCGTGAGAGGGCGATGTCGTTGATCGACATCGCTCATCCGGATCATCGAGCTCAGCTCTTGAGCCAAGCCAAAGCCAAGAAATACGTATTTCAGGACCAACGAGAGCCGAAATTTTTCTCTCGCGCGCGCTCCGAGACGGTGAGTTTGCGTCAGGGGGACGTGATCCACATTCGCCCGCTGCGTGTGACGGATGAACGGCTGCTCCAGGACCTCTTCTATCGACTCTCCAAAGACAGCGTTTACGAGCGTTTTCTGGGTCACAAGAGCTGCCACCCGCACGAAGAGATCGCGATGCTCGCCGACTTCGACGATACACGGAACGCGGCTCTGGTGGCGACCAGCAATCAAGACGTCGAAGAGCTGCTGGCAATGGCTCGCTACGACATGGAGCCGGCAACTGGCCTGGCAGAGGTCGCGTTGGTGGTCCGCGACGAATGGCAGGGTCGCGGCGTCGGCAGCGCATTGTTCGTGCGCTTGATCGCCTTGGCTCGCGCACAATGCGTCCAAGGCTTCACTGCACAGGTGCTCGCGACCAACGGCCGCATGCTCAAGCTATTCAAAGCAAGTGGCTTGCCGATCGTCGATCACTTCGAGTGCGGGGTACACGAACTCACGATGAGCTTGAAAGCGTGACCGAGCACAACATCGACACGACTTCTCTCACTTAGCCACCTGCGCCGGGCAAAGAATACGCTGAGCATTGCGGTAGAACACGCGCTCCACGTCCGGTGCGCTCAATCCCGCCGAACGCAAAGACACGGCGAGCCTCGGGAAGTCCCCCGCCCCGAGAAAGTCTCGCACCGGGCCTACACCTGTTTCGAAACCCGTTCCAAGCGCGACGTGCTCCGACCCGGCGACCTGGACCAAGTACGAAATTTGCTGCACCAGATGCTGGAGGGTCGCTGGGCGGCCCTCCGCGAGAGAACCACGCACGGCAGTCACCGCGATCACCCCGCCACTGCGCGCGATGCCGCGGATCGAGGCGTCGCTCAAGTTCCGCGGGCGGTCGGCCAGCGCGCGAGCGTTGCTGTGGGTGGCGATTACGGGCGCATGCACTTTTGCCGCGAGTTCGAGCACCTCGTCGATGCTTCGCTCCGAAGCGCCGGACACGTCCACTAGGCCACCCGCGGCGAGGATGCGATCCACCACGTCCCGACCAGCTCGAGTGAGGCCGGTGTCCGGACCGTGCGCGGTACCCGTGGCTACCGTAGCCAGTTCGTTGTCGCGCTCACCGCCGATCCGAAACACGCGCACTCCGCGTTCGATCCAGAGGGGCACCGCCGAAGGCGCCTGAGCCAGCTCGTTTGGCGCTTCGAGTTCGAACCAGACCGCAATCCGGCCGGTTCTTCGGCGACAATCGCCGATCGCGAAGCGCTGCGATGAATCGAGTGCGCTGCGCAGTGTGAGGTAGTCCGAGAGGGTATTCTTCGGTCCGGAACCGGGCTCAGCCTCGGGAAGTGGCAGCAACACACCGATCGCTCCCCCCCTTTGCAACTCGACATAGCCCGCTTGCCCGACTCCTTTAGCCAAGGACGGGTCTCGAAGCATGGCGTGGGCAAGCCCGACTCGGAGATCGATGACGCGCGGCTTCCAAGCCGCCTCCAGCTCGGCGCGAGCGCCCACCGGGAGGACGAGCAAAAATATCGGCAATAAGAAGCGGCGTTTCATGGGTGCTCGTGCGGTTGCAAGCAAGCGGCGTACCGCATGAAACGACCAGCAAAATTTCGCTCGGATTGCGGAGCTCAACGCCAAAAGCGCGGCGCCTTGGCGAGATGCGCTGCAAGCTTCGGTAAGCGCGCAGTCAACGAATAGACTTCGGCGTTCTCGGCTTGGGTCAACATGCCCATTGCGAAGGCAACTCGTCGACTCGCGCGAGCGTCGCCCGGGCCGTGCTCGAGCAGGTCTGCGGCGATCCGTTGATGCAACGCGGTGTCGTGCAGCCTGCCCAGCGTATCGTGCAACGCCGAAAAACCGTGGGATAACCTCAACCGCAAGGATGCACGTTGCGGGCCATCTTCACGAGTGTACCGCTCCCGAGAACAAGACCGCGGAATCTTTGGCAGAGCGGAGAGTCCACTACCGGAGATCCCGCATCCGAGGTACAGGGGATCTCGATGGCGTTGGCACCGATACTCGATGCAAACACCGTCTCAGAACTCCCCATGGTGGACGACACTCGGGCCAGCCCGCTCCAAAGGCAACCGCTGTGAGGCTGGCATTGGCTCCTGACTTTCGCCGCCTGTTCGAGTCCGGCGCGGGCTGCTGCCTAGTGCTCGCCCCCGACCTGACAATCCTCGCGGTCACCGAGGCCTATCTGCAAGCGACGATGACGAAGCGTGCCGAAATCGTCGGATGCTTCGTGTTCGAGGTCTTTCCCGACAATCCCGACGATCCTCACGCGACCGGCACCACGAACCTCCGTACCTCGCTGGAGCGGGTGCTGACTCTGCGTCGACCGGATACCATGGCCGTCCAGAAGTACGACATCCGACGTCCGCAGGCCGCGGGCGGAGGTTTCGAAGAACGTTACTGGAGCCTGGTGAACTCCCCGGTTTTCGATGACTCCGGTCAAGTCGCGTGCATCATTCAGCGCGTCGAAGACGTAACGGATCTGACTCGACAGAAGGTAAGGGATACCGAACAGAGCAAAACGATTCGCGAGCTGTCCATCTCCACCGATCAACTGCTCGACACGGCGCCCGATGCCATGGTCGTGGTCGGAAGCGATGGACGGATCTTGCTGATCAACTTGAGGACGGAAGAGCTCTTCGGCTATCAGCGTGCTGAACTCTTGGGACAACAGCTCGAACTCTTGATCCCAACGCGCGCCCGTCCAGGACACGCTAGTCATTTCAAGAGGTTTTTCGCCGATCCGGGAGCCCGCCCCATGGGATCAGGGGTCGAGCTGTTCGCCCGCCGCAAGGACGGCACGGAGCTGCCGATTGAAGTGAGCCTGAGCCCACTGCGCACCGACCAGGGGATGACTGTCTCCGCAGCGATTCGCGATATCAGTGAGCGCAGGCGCATGGAGGCAGCAACCAAGCTCCTCGCTGATCGCCTCGCCAGCGCTGTCGAGAGTATTCAAGATGCCTTCGCGCTTTTCGACAGCGACGATCGTTTGGTGCTCTGCAACAGTGTGTATCGACGGTTGGTTGGAGATCGCTTCACCGGTCCTCTGGTCGGAAAGCCATACGCAAGTCTGATCGAGGCTTGGGCCGGTGATATCGAATTCCGGGACGAAGGCGAACGGCTGCGCTTTCGTGAAGAGCGGCTGGCGCGGCGCAGGCATGACCAGACGACGACGTTCGATGTGCGATTGCGCGACGGGCGAAGCCTGCGCGTGATCGATCGGCGGACCGCCGAGGGCGGGATCGTCAAGACCATCTGGGACCTGACCGAGGACGAGCACCGCGCGGAAGAGCTGCGAGTGGCACGCGCCGCCGCAGAGGCGGGCAGTGCTGCGAAGAGCGAATTTCTTTCTTCGATGAGCCATGAGCTTCGGACTCCACTCAACGCCATCCTCGGATTTGCAGAGCTCCTGCAACGAGACAAGAAAGAGCCCCTATCGGCTAGACATCGGCAGCGCGCCGATCAAATCCTCAAAGGCGGCGAACACCTCCTGCGCCTGATCGACGACATTCTGGATTTGTCCCGCATCGAAGCTGGTGGGGTCTCGATTTCAACGGAGCCGGTGGGCGTTGTCGAGATACTCGATGAAGTCATTGCCACCTTGCAACCAATGGCAACGTCGCAAGGGCTCGGACTGGAGCGCGCCATTCCGTCGCCCGATCTGCCGATGCTCTCGACTGATCGCACGCGATTCAAGCAAATCTTGATTAACTTCGGTTCGAATGCGATCAAGTACAATCGAGCCTCGGGCACGGTCGTATTCGCCGTTTCCTTGCCTGGTGCGGAGCGACTACGCGTCACCGTGCGGGACACGGGCGTCGGGATCCCGCTCGAAAAACAAGACAAACTCTTTCACCCCTTCCAACGGGCGGGACAGGAAACCGGACCGATCCAAGGCACTGGTATCGGGCTAGTCATTACCAAACGCCTCGCCCAGCTGATGGATGGCGATGTCGGCTTTCGCAGCGTGCCAGGCGAAGGTTCGGACTTCTGGGTCGATATGCCGGTGCATGTCTCGAGGCAGTCCAGCGTGCCACCCCCGGTGCGCGAGCTGGCCGCAGCGCGGTTCACCGGAGTCGGACACAAGCTCGTGCTGTACGTCGAGGATAACCCGGCCAACGTCACTTTCATGGCCGATCTGCTGAGTTCATTCGACAATCTCGAGCTGGTAACCGCAGCGACGGCAGAGATTGGCGTCGAGGTTGCTCACATGCAACACCCCGAGGTCATCATCATGGACATCAATCTGCCCGGGATGAGCGGAGTCGAAGCCCTTCGAGCGCTGCGCGCTGCGCCGGACACGAAAGGCATCCCGGTGATTGCCCTGACCGCGGCGGCCTCTGAACACGATCGGCGGCGCGGCCTTCAGGCTGGTTTCCACAGATATATCACCAAACCGGTGAAGGTCGAGGAGTTGCTCACCGTGCTCGAAGCGATCCTGACGCCGTTGCAGGACTAGGCTCAACCCGCGTTGGGGCGCGCAATCAGCTCAGCTCGGCGCCCGCTGAGAACGACGGTAAGACTCAGCCTGAATGCTTCTAGGTCATGGTCAGTCGGCAGCTGGAAATCGCGACCAGCTGCAGGCGGGGCATTTGCGGCAGCGTGCTTCGGACGCGGATCGGCTGTCACGCCCCACGCGCAACTCTGCGTCGACAATGGTTCGGGCGGCTTGCGCTAGCCCAGCCCAAGAAGTCATGCGTCGCGGTTCGGGCCGCGATTGGCAACACGGCGCGCGCGCTCAGCGGCATAGCACGCGATGCCAGCGAGCTCTGCGAGCAGGACGACGATCAGCCATGGGTCGACGCCACACCACTGTGAGATGGTTGCTGCCGTGTGTGCCCCGCGTGCGAGGAGCGGGAAGAGCCGTGGATAGAGCGCGCCAAATATCCAAGCGCCCGCGACGAGCCCGAGTGAGCCGGCAATCAAGTAGTCGAGGCGACCTTCGCCGATGCCGGCCGCGATCGTCCCGGGGCAGAAGCCCGAAAGTGCCATGCCGACGCCAAAGATCAGTCCGCCGACGAAGTTACCGGCCAGAAAGGTCGCCGGCACTGGCACCGAGCGCGAGAAACCCAGCGCGAGCGACGCCTGAACACCAACAGAGCCCACTACGAGTGCGCTCAGCAACAGTTTCAGCACGGTGAAGTCGCGAAACCGAAACACGTTGACGACCCGGTCGTAACGCGCAAGCCCGGCTTTCTCGAGCAGCCATCCGAAACAAAACCCGATGCCAAGCGCGGCAACGATGCTCATCGGGAATACTTCCCATAGAGCAGGCGGGCGGTCGGGATACCAGCGGCGAACATGCCCGCCATGAACGCAAACGCACCCGGCGACAGCGCGGCGCCCCCAGACAAGGCCAAACTTGCCGTGCAGCCTCCGGCAATGCCCCCACCGACGGCGGTGAGTGCGGCACCGAGGCCCGCGAGTGACCAGCGCCGAGCGATACTTGCGCCAAAGACGTCCGTCCATTGTGAATCGGGTAGCCAGCGGATGCGAAAGCGTCCGCCCAATATCGCAGCCATCGCGGAGCCGGCGACCGCGCCTGCCAGCACGACGCTGTTCCAGTGCTCGCTCGGTCGAATCACCTGTGTCCAGTAAGTCGAACTCGGGGAAAGGCCGCGCGCGAGCGGTCCGGCCAGCTCTTGATAGGCGCCGCTCCCGCTCAGCCGCCGCCCGAACACCGTCATCGATACCGTCACGACCACGCCGAGCAACGCGCCACAGGCATACGCGGACCACTCGCTGCGACGGAAGACGGCCCGTAGTCGACTCTGAAGCACTCCGGCTCCCCGTTCACACGCCGCAATGTAAGCCGCGGCGAGCAAGCCGATCACGACAATGGCTGCCAGGCAGATTGCGTTCCGGCTCCGCCCCGAGTTCGGCTGCGTGCCCGCTAGATGCGTGCTCGCGCGCGCGGTCGGACGGGGATCGTATGCCAGCACGGGAGAGCCCGCGGCCGAGCCAGGAGCTCGCGGCGGCCGAGCCAACGCCAGGTAGCTGTCGAAAATGCGCGGTCGGTTCGCGTGGCAGATGCGACAACGCTCGCCCTCGTTCGCCAACGGATCGGCGAGGCCAGCGTGGGCGCCCTCGTCCGCCGTCGTCGGTGACCCGCCGTGGCAGTTGCTGCAGAAGTCACCCAGCGCGTGGTCGGCGTGCCACCGTTCCGCCGCGACGAATAGGCCCGCCGCACGGCTCTCGTGGCAATCTCGACAACTCGAAGTCGGGACTCCACACTGCGCTTGGGCGGACGCAGCTAAACCGTATGCGAATAGCGCGACGGCTCCGGCCAGAAGCCAACGCCACATCGAGTCATTGGCTCGTCGCCCTTTCGCTACGGCTGACTCGACGACCGGCATCAAGCCTCCATACATGCCGCGAAGCGCCAACCACCGAACCCAAGCCAGCTCGACGGGGAGCACGAGCTTCGTGCGCAGCTTCGGAACCCCGCTTGGCCGATGTAGCTGCCAAGCGCAGCGTAGGCGCGGCGAAATTCGGGTGCGAGCCCAGCCAGCGGGGCTCGCAAACGTATCGACAACGTCGGCTGGGCGGTCTGGTGCTCGAGGTTGCATTCAGAGTTCATGCGCTTGTTCTCCTGCTACAGGTAAGAGCAACGTCCGTGCCCAGAACGTCGGATCGCAGTCCCAGCGTTGGCGATCCGCTGCTCCGGTGCACGACGCACTCGTTGCGCGGCGCGGGGCCCATTTGCGGCAGCATAGTGAATCAGGCCGTCCCCGGCCCCGCGGCTAACCCGTCATTGCGCTTTGGACCGCGGCCCGCGCGACGGCATGTAGCTCGCACGCATCGAGTCTGCCTGGCAGCACACCGGATGGATTGTTGCCGTGTCCGACGTTAGCCACGCCGCCCGTGCTCTGACTGCACGCCACGCGACGCGGGCGACTTCGCTACCGTCAGGATCCGAACGCAATCGTTGCGCTGGACGAGCTGAAGCGACGCAGCCCGTGCGCGTCCCTGCGCAATCACCCGGGCCGTTTGTCGAGTGTTTGCACTGGCCCGTCCGTTGCTTTCCGAGCGGCTATGAACCCCTCCAAATTTGGCCTCATCTTGCTACTGCTCGCGGCGCCCCCGGCCTGCGTTTCTCAGGGGAAGTACGATCGCGCCGTTCAAGACGCGCACCGGGCGCAACAACTTCAGCTCGAGAACGCGGGGCGAGCCCAAGCCGCGGCGGACGAGCTAGCACGCCAAAAGGACAGCGCGCTCGCGCTGGCCGCGAGCTTGGCCGAGGAACAAGCGCAGCTCAGGGCCGCCCAAGCCGACGCGGCAGGACTGCAAAAGGAACTGGACGACGGTCTCGCTCGGCGAACCCAGTTGGAAGCCGAACTGAACCGCGCGGGCAAGAGTGCGTCGACGCTAACGGCCGAAAAGGGAGCGCTCGCGCAATCGCTCGACCAAGCCAAGCGACGCCTCGAAGAGCTACGGAAGGCTCAGGCATCCGCGGAACAGCGCGCGGCCTTGTTCCGCGAACTGGCGCTCAAGCTGCGCAAAATGGTCGACGCGGGTGAACTGAAGATCTCCCTGCGAGACGGCCGAATGGTGCTCCAACTGCCGAACGAGGTGCTATTCGATTCCGGGCGCACGGATCTGAAACCCACGGGAAGGGAGGCACTGGCCAGCATTGCGCAGGTATTGAAGACCATCGAAAAGCGTCACCTTCAGGTGGCCGGACACACGGATAATGTTCCGATCCAGAACTCTCCTTTCGTTTCCAATTGGGAGCTGTCGTGCGCTCGAGCATTGGCTGTAGTGCACTTTCTGATCACGCAAGGCGTGTCCCCCGACTTCCTCTCCGCGGCCGGGTATGGGCAATTCGATCCGGCCGCGAACAACGACACGCCGACCGGTCGGCAAGGAAACCGTCGCACGGAGATCGTGCTCCTGCCCAACGTCGACGAATTGGTGGCGGTTCCAGAGCTGCCGTAGCGGTGGAAGGTGCCGTGGAGCTCGGCATTTCCAAGCGCGGGGGAGCAGCCGATCGTTCCGCTCATCGAGAACTAACGACACTCCAAACCGCCCATGTTCGGCATGTTCAGGTCGCTCAAGATCAAATCGGGAGCAACGAATTCGACGTGTTCCAGTGCGCGCTGACCGTCGCTTGCCGTCAGCACGTGGTGGCCAGCTGCCTTCAGAATAGTCGTGAGCGCAGAACAGAGCGAAGGCTCGTCGTCGACCACCAAGATCGTTGTTGACGCCATTCCGCCACGCAAAGCGAAATGTGTGCCGTTGTCTAACTTTGGTCCTGTCGCCGAATATGCCCTTTGGGCGCAATCGTTGCGCAAAGCGTGTCGATTAGGCGCAACGGTTGCGCGAGAGCGCCGAGCCGCGCGCTACTCCGCAGCCTGCGCCCGGGTCAGAGCCTCGGACGTTCATCGATAGCAGATGGGCTTCCAGCCGAGCCTCGGCCCTTGCTGTTGCCAATTCCGCGAGCGCTTCATTTTTGAACGACCTGAGTGAACCTCCGATCACACTGAGCACGTTCCGAGCCGCAACCAGGACGCGATGGCACGTCGATTGCGTTTAAAGGAGCTCATGTTGTGCAGCGAAATCATGAAGCACCATGTTCACACGGCGACCATCGACACGAGTGCGTAGCACGCTGCAAGACTGATGAGCGACAACCGGATTGGTTTCTTGCCGGTGTGCGATGTCAACCGTCGTCCCGTCGGCGTGCTCACTGACCGCGACCTCGCGTTGCGCGTTTGCGGGGGGAATCTCCCAGCGGACAGCACGTTTCTGGGCGCGATCATGAGCCACAATCCGCTGTCTTGCCGCGACGACACGTCCGTCGATAGGGCGGAAGAGTGCGGGCCGTTCGTCATCGCTGAGGACTAGTCGGCCTACGCGCCAAGCGCGCATTCGTTGCGAACGATTAGCGCAACACTTGCGTCGCCCGCACCACGTTCGGTTCGGTCGTCTGCCACGGGGCGGTGGCGCAATCCTTGCTCGGTCTTTGGGCGGAGGACGAGGACAATGACGAAGATCGAGCAGACGCAAGTGCTGATCGTGGGCGGTGGACCGGTCGGACTTCTTGCAGCTCTCTGCGCTGCGAAGCGAGGGCTGGATGTGATGGTGCTCGAGCGTAGCTTCCGCGGCACGCCACGCGGACACACTACGCTACTGCACCCGAGCTCGATGCGGCTGTTGGCCGACCTCGGACTCGCGCCGCTACTGCTCCGAGCCGGGCAATTACTCGACCAAATCGAGCTGCGCGTGAACTCCGATACGCAGCTTCTCAAGCTGCCCTTTCCCGCCCTCTCGATCACTCAGGCCGTATTCGAGGAGGCTCTACTCCAGGTACTTCGCAAGGAAGAAATCGATCTACGTGGGACCTGCGAGGTGACCGCAATTACTCAGACCGAACGGCATGTGGAAATCAAAGCGGTTCGTCGCGAGCAGATCAAATCGGTTTCGTCCCTCGAAGAGGAGCACTGGGAGTCGGCCGATTCAAGCTCGATTCACGCACAGTTCGTGATCGGCGCGGACGGTTGCAGTTCGCGCATCAGGCAGTCACTGGGGCTACGCACGGTCACCAGCCCGGCGGAACGCTACGCGATGTTCGAATTTCCGAGCGACCACCCGCCCGAGCCAAAGCTGGTCATCTCGGGGGAATTCAGTCACTTCATGGCCCCGTTGGTAAACCGGCGTGCACGCTGCAGTTTCCAGCTTGCTCCGGGTGCCCGACCGAGGGCGGATCTGGCGCTCTTGGCAACACTCCTGGGAGAGCACGCGCCGCACCGGGAAGCCCCGAGTGAGCTCTATTGGGGTGAAATCATCGACTTCGAGCCAGCGATTGCCGACGCATTCGGCCGGGGCCGCGTGTGGCTTGCGGGAGATGCCGCCCACAGGGCGGGCCCCCTCGGCGTGCAAAGCATGAACCGAGGGCTCTCCGAAACGCGGCAACTCATCGAAGCAATCGTCGCGGTGAGCGCAGGCAAGCATCAGCTCGCTACGCTCGAACTGCTGGGCAGCGCGCAGCGGAAGGATTGGCTGCGAACGCTCGCTAGTAACGCGCATTTCGAATTGCTGCCTCATGCTCCGGCTTGGCTTTCGGGGCACGTGCGGCAGGTCGTGTCAGCGCTCCCCGCATCGGGTCCCGATCTCGAAGATCTGCTTGGACAAATGGGGATAGCGTGAACTCGCGCGTGTGACATGACCGGAGCGTCGTACGACTGACTGCTTCGTGAACGAACGACGACCGGCGCCGCAATCTGAACGACGCGCCTTAGACTGTCGATACGTTCAGTCGATC
>Ga0302322_100004330_pt1 | contig 12307 bp, 8 predicted proteins | sample Fen_T0_2_FD_203757 | JGI IMG/M metagenome (GOLD analysis project Ga0302322, IMG submission 203757) | Peat permafrost microbial communities from Stordalen Mire near Abisko, Sweden - Fen_T0_2 | ecosystem: Environmental > Terrestrial > Soil > Wetlands > Permafrost | place: Sweden: Abisko...
AGTTGATCCGATCAAACACGTAATAAAAGGCGCCCTTCCTCGATGATTCCTTTTCTTTCTCTTTAAGCTTTTTCAAGACATTGATGGAAAGAATTTTTCGGGTAAAATTCCGTTTGTCCAAAGGCGTTTCGTAGATGGCTTCGTACAAATTTTGCAATTGTGGAAGTGTGAATTTCGGTGGTAATAACTCAAACCCAATTGGATGGATAGCTACTTTTTCCATGAGAGCCTCCTTTGCCCTTCTTACCATTTGCTTGTGATCAAAAATCAACGGAGGAGTTTGATTAACAGGAAACCATTTAGCTTCGTGATCCTGAGAAAGCTGCTCGCTGTAGTCGGCGATATTAATGAACGCCGAATAAGCAATAGAGATTACCCGACCTGCAGAATCACGGTTAGCTTCTCCAAAGGAATGGAGTTGCTCCATATAAATATCATTGAGTCCGGTAAGTTGTTTTAATACTCTTATGGCAGCATCGTCAACATTTTCATCTTTTCCCACAAAACCTCCCATGAGGGACCACTTTCCCTTCTCAGGTTCAAACACGCGTTTGATCAGCAACACCTTGATCTGCTTGCCATCGAATCCAAACACGATGCAATCAACAGCTACCAATATTCCTTCATGACTATTGTATTTGTTGATCCTCATTGACGAAAGGGCTTCTGATCACTAACCGGTAAAATATAGATAACCACCAATTATAACTACGATCACAAAAATGGAGGTTGCAATATCTCGCCAATCCCAACTTGCATGAGAGTCTGCCAGGTATTCATTCGTTCGGGTGCCAAAGGTTAGGTTTTTAATAGTCGCATAATCAGGCTCTTTCGTCATGTAGCTGACGGCAATCATGACGATGGCAGAAATGATGGTGATCAGAATACTAAAATATTGAAAGTTAATATTGCTCACAATCCAAAGGAACGAATCTTGTTCATAGGCTTGTATTACACCTAATGTAATTGGAGTGTCTACCAACATGCGAAACAATCCTACGGCAAACCCCACGATCATCGCCCACAAGCATCCTTGCGCATTGAGTCGTTTCCAAAATACACCAAAGAAAAAAACCACGAAGATTGGCGGAGCAAGATATCCTTGAACAGCTTGTAGGTAATTATATAAACCCGTAGCACCCTGCACAACCGGAATCCAGGCGAGGGCAATTAACACCATCACTACTGTTGCAATACGGCCCATGCGCACCATCTCCGCCTGAGTTGCCTTTGGACGGAGCTTTTCATAGATGTCAATAGTAAATAAAGTAGAGCATGCGTTGAATACACCAGCCAACGATCCCATCAGTGCAGAAAGTAATCCAGCTACAACAATACCACGAAGGCCAGTTGGCAAAAGATATTGAACCATCAATGGGAATGCTGCCTGTGCATGAGAGGTGGCTTTTCCCGTTGCAGGATCATACACGATTTCAAGACCTGGAACTTTGCCGCTTTTCGCAAGAGCAAAACATATTAAACCTGGAATGATAAAAAGATAGACAGGAAATAATTTTAGAAACGCAGCAAAGATACTTCCCCTTCGTGCGACTTGCTCGTTAGGTGCTCCCAGTGCGCGCTGAACAATATACTGATCGGTACACCAGTACCAAAGACCAATGACAGGTGCACAGATAGCCATGCCTAGCCATGGGAAATCGCCATTAAAATACCATGCTTGCTTGACGAGTTGCCCTGCAGCGTTTTTTTCTAATATTGGCGCCCAACTGCTTTCTACTCCAACAGGAGTCAACGGTTTCCAAAGATTAAACATCTCTGAACCGCAGATGGCTCTCAATTCACTCCAACCTCCTAATTTATTTAATCCATATATCGTTAACATAGTCGATCCTAAGATCAACACAATCACCTGAACGGCATCATTATAAGCTACAGCTCGCATGCCACCAAGAATGGTATATAACCCGGTCATTAAAATCACAAGCACTGAACCGATCCAAAAGCTATCGATTAATACACCGCCAATAGTGAGCTGAAGTTCGGGTAGTAGCGTAGCGAATACAACTCCACCAGCAAAAATGCCCACCGCAATTTTTGAAACAATGAATGTTATGATCGACACAATTGACAGGACATAGCGCGATGAAACAGAAAATCTTTTTTCAAGAAATTCTGGCATCGTGAAAACAAGAGAACGAGCGTAGAAAGGAACGAAAACCCAGGCTAGCACCAACAGGCACCACGCGTGAAATTCATAATGCGCCAGTGCCACACCATCCTTTGCTCCTGAACCCGCTAATCCTACGATGTGTTCTGATCCAATGTTTGATGCAAAAATAGAGGCACCAATAATCCACCAGCTTAAATTACGGCCAGCGAGAAAATAATCCGCTGATTCATTCTTCGCTCTCTTCACTACCCACCAAACAACGCCCATAAGGATGCCGAAATATGCTGCAATAACGATCCAGTCTAAAGTTTGTAGTAATCCCATCTTGATATTAATGTTTGATGATTGTTGTTTAAAAAATGCTATTTAAAAAAAAGTTACCGATAATACGAATCATTCCATCGCAACTCATTCTTAAATTGATAGAGCTCCGTCTTCTTGCCGATGAGAACACATTCTATGGCAGCAATCTCAGCAAAATCTTGCAAATATTCAGCAGTTAAATTCTGACTATAACAAGTGTGGTGGGCACCACCCGCCAAAATCCACGAAGCACAGCCCGTGTACATATCCGGATAAGGCTTCCATAATACCCTAGCGACCGGTAGCTTTGGCAAATCATGTTCAGGCTCAACCGCTTCTACTTCATTTACCAAAAGTCTGAAGCGATTACCCATATCGATCAACGACGCATTTAGTGCAGGTCCTGCAGCAGAATTAAAAACGAGACGAACCGGGTCTGCCTTACCTCCTATTCCTAATGGATGAATTTCACATGAAGGTTTTCCACCCGCAATCGACTCACATATCTCAAGCATGTGAGCGCCTAATACCATTGGGTTGGAAGGATCGAAATGATAGGTGTAATCTTCCATAAAGGAGTTTCCTCCTTTCAATCCGCTTCCCATTACTTTCATTGCACGAACGAGTGCGGCAGTTTTCCAATCTCCCTCCGCGCCAAATCCATAGCCATCGGCCATCAAACGTTGTACAGCTATGCCAGGCAATTGAACGATGCCGTGCAAGTCTTCAAATGTATCTGTAAACCCTTTGAAGTTTCCATTTACGAGAAAAGCACGCAGCCCAAGTTCTATTTTTGCAGCTTCACGCAAAGAGTCATGTTGTTCTCCACCTTTGCGAAGTGAAGCAACAACACGATACCGATCCTCATACTCAGCAACAAGTTTTGTAATTTTAGCATCGGGCACTTCGTTGATAAATTTTACAAGGTCGCCAACGCCAAAACCATTTACAGAATATCCAAATTTAATTTGCGCTTCTACCTTGTCCCCATCCGTAACAGCTACCTCACGCATGTTGTCGCCAAACCGGCAGAACTTCGCGCCTTGCCAATCATGCCAGCCTGCGGCCACACGCATCCAAACATTTAGTCGCTGCTGCACATTTGCATCTTGCCAATGACCAACGATCACTTTTCTGTTCAATCGCATACGTGACATGATGAACCCAAATTCACGATCACCATGGGCACTTTGGTTCAAGTTCATAAAATCCATGTCGATATCTTTCCATGGAATGTCTCTGTTAAACTGCGTGTGAAGATGAGCGAGAGGTTTGTTCAATATCTTCAATCCGCCAATCCACATTTTTGCCGGAGAGAAGGTATGCATCCAGGCAATGACCCCAATACAATTCTTTTCATTATTAGCTTCCTGACATAGTTGATAAATTTCCTCAGGAGTTTTTAAAACAGGTTTAAAAATTACTTTAACAGGAATATTATTTGAGGAATTCAACTCGTTCACTATTCGTTGTGAATTCACAGCTACCTGACTCAGCGTTTCCTCACCATATAAATGCTGGCTTCCTGTTACAAACCAGACTTCTAGACTCTTTAGATCAATCATCACTTTTGCTTTATTTGTTTAACTATTTTGAAAGGATATCAATGTTCTTTACTTCTTCAGGAAACCAGACTTCCATTTCTCCTTTACCGCGATGTGCCCAAGCATAGTACGGTATGGCGGTGAAATTTTGTTTAGCCGTAGTCACCGAGTTTCCTGAAATCAAAATTGCAGGAATTTCTGATTTAATAACAGTAACACCGTGAAGTAAATCGTTTTTGAATTCGGTAGAGAACAGTGCATCTTTTGGCAAAAGAATATTGCTTGTCTTGCCATTATTATCAGGCCACTCAGCACAATATATGAGAGGACCACGTTGAAGAGCTACTTTACCAATGTCGTCAGAAACCTTAGTGTTGGCTACTACCCTTCTTACTTCCATTGGTAAATTCACTGTTACCACATCACCTTTCTTCCATGTTCGTGAAAGCACAGCGTAACCATTGACTCTGGTATATTCGATTGATTTACCATTGACCGTGATGGAAACTTTTTTATCGGATAGAGATTCAAACTTGTAAAGATCGGAAGGCATTGCTTCATTATACGACCATCCTGGAAGACGAACTAATAAATTGAAAGCTATGGTTGAATTGGGATTGATGTTGAAAACTAGATTTCCATCCCATGGATAATTATTTATCTGCTCAATTTGAACCAATTTCTTATTTACAGTCAATGAAACATTTCCGCTCACGAAGAGATTTACATAAATGTCATTGTTCTTTTGAGCGTAAACATATCCGGGAACAGAAGGTATTAACCGGGTGATGTTAGTTGGGCAACAGGAGCATGTAAACCAACCAGAACGTTCGGCCTCCATATCCTTGTGTGAATACATGTTTTTAATTTCCATCGCGTTAGTATAGAAGAACGATTTTCCATCCATGCCAACACCGGAGATCAACCCATTGTATAAAGACTTCTCAAGAATGTCAATGTATTTCGATTCACCATGAAGCAAGAACATGCGATGATTCCAATATACATTAGCAATCGCCGCACACGTTTCATTATACGCTGTTGCGTTGGGTAGCTCATAATTGCCTCCAAAACGTTCACCATTGCCTATCGCTCCGATGCCGCCCTGAACATATATCTTTTTTTGCACCACATTATTCCAGATCGTATCAATGGCTTTTAAAAATTCTTTGTCTCCGGTAAGTGCGGCAACATCAGCAACAGCCGAATAGAGATAACCTGCTCGTACTGCGTGACCGATTGCTTCTTCTTGCTCTACAACAGGTTTATGATCTTGCCAATAGGCTCCATTTTTAAAAGGATCTTGACTGGTAGAATCATACCCTCCAAAGTGACCACGCTCTTCAATGAAATATTTTGCTGTCTCTAAGTATGACTTCTTCCCTGTAATGCGATACAATTTCACCAATCCCATTTCAACTACCTCATGACCTGGAGCTACATGCCTTTTATTATGGCCAAATGTGTTACAAACCAAGTCAGCATTCTTCAATGCAATGTCAAGCAAATTTCTTTTTCCAGTAGCCTGATAGTGAGCTGCCGCTGCCTCGTAAAGATGCCCCGAGTTATACAGCTCATGGCTTCCATCACGTTCCTTCTCCCAACGTTCTTTGCCAGACCATTTATGGGGTTCTAGAGGATTAATTGTTCGGGCCGTGTAGAGATATCCGTCTGGTTCTTGTGCCCTTGCAATTTTTACTATTAATGAATCAATGTATGTCTCAAGCTTCGGATCAGGGAATAAACTTAAAGAGAACGAAGCACCTTCTATTGTTTTATAAATGTCAGTATCATCAAACGGAAAGACGGTACAAAATTTTCCTGAATGTGTAGCCGCCATTTCAAAGTTCTTTACCCTCCCTGTACTTTCACATCGCTCGAAGGATGCCGGAATAGTAACTGTGTGATTGGTTTTGATTCGGGGCAGCCAGAAATTGTCTGTAAAGTGCACTTGATTGAAAGGAACAATTTGAATGGGATAATCATTTTGTTGTGCTGATAATATCACGCAGCCCAACAGCATGATAAGTGTGAATAAGAATTTCATTTGTGGTTTATTTCTTGAAGCACGATTATTACTAAAGATTGGTAACTCATTACTGTCCATAATAAGAGTCAGGACCGTGCTTTCGTTCAAAATGTTTTTTGATCAACGAATCTTTCAGTCGAGGAGCATCCGGTCTTATTTGTTTTGTGAGAAAAGCCATCTCAGCAATTGACTCTAACACCGCACTGTTATAAACTGCCTTCTCACAGGTTTTGCCCCACGTGAAAGGAGCATGATTGCCAACTAGTATCATCTCTACTTCTTCATAGCTGAGAGATTTTTGTTTCAGGCAATCCATAATCTGAAAGCCGGTTTGATATTCATAATCGCCTTGAATCATTTTGTCATCCATAGGAGGAGCACACGGTATATCAACAGTGTTATGATCAGCATGTGTAGTTCCAAAGATCGGGATATCCAATTGTGTTTGCGCCCAGGCCGTGGCGTAGGTGGAATGTGTATGTACAATACCTCCAATTTTAGGCCAGTGTTTATAAAGCACCGCATGTGTTTTAGTGTCGGATGAGGGCCTTAATTTTCCTTCAATTGTCTTTCCATCGAAATCAACAATCACCATTTTCTCCGGTGAAAGATCTTCATAAGGAACTCCACTCGGCTTGATTGCAAATGCCCCGAGTTGGTGATCAGCAGCACTCACGTTGCCGAAAGTAAAAAGTACCAATCCCAACTTAGGCAGTTTCATATTGGCTTGATAGGCTGCCTCTCGTATCTGATTGTATTTATTGCTAAGTTCTTGCATCCAGGCTCAATGTAAATAATTATTGGAGTTCAAGTTCTTCTACTTTGCCTCGATCAACTAATTTTTCATTCATCTCGCCAAATTTTTTATACATCTGATATTTCTTTGCATACAATTTACTAACCGATGGCTGAGGACTGTAATGAAGATCAAAGCCTTGCCCCATGGCATTCATCGCTTCACTTACATTCGGATAAATACCACAAACTGTAGCGGCAAACATAGCAGCACCCAACGCACAAGTCTGCTCCGATTTGTGAATCTTGATGGGCATGTTCATCACGTTAGCCATTACCTGCATAATGTACGGTGACTTTCGTGCAACTCCACCCAAACCAATGAGACCTTTTACCGGAACACCTTCGTCATTGAATCGATCTACAATTGCCTTTGCCCCAAAGCAAGTTGCCTCCACCCAAGTTTTAAAGAAACGCGGCGCATCCGTACCAAGACTAAGTCCGGTTACCGCGCCTTTCAGAAGTTGATCAGCATCCGGTGTTCTGCGGCCATTAAGCCAATCCACTGCCAGTTCGTCATTTTCTTCAAGAGGAAGTTTCGCAGCTTCTTTGCTTAATTCTGAAATGATTTTGTCGGAGATTTCATTTTTTAGTTTTACTGCAACATCAGGAGAAATCAAAGAAGAAGTATGCAACAGGTTTTGTGTTGGCCATGCCAACAAATTTTTCAACCAAGCATAAGTATCTCCAAAGGCAGATTGACCAGCTTCAAGCCCAATCATTCCTGGGATGATCGAACCATCTACCTGACCACAAATTCCTTTTACCAATTTTCCTTCCATCTCCTCGCGTGGTGCTACCATCATATCGCAAGTTGAAGTGCCCATCACTTTGCTGAGGTAGTACGGCTCGATCTGTCCGCCCACAGCACCCATGTGGCAATCAAACGCACCAACACCGATCAAAACATTAGAAGGCAATCCCAATCGTTCGGACCATTCTTTACTGATTGGTCCTGCGGACTGATCTGATGTGTACGTGTCTTTAAATAAGCGCTGAGTAAAACCTTTCAACAATGGATCAAGCGACGAGAAAAATTCATCCGGAGGCAATCCATTAAATGATTTTGCCCAAAGTGCTTTATGACCGGCAGAACAAACGCCACGTTTAAGTTGATTTATATCTTTGCCCCCAGTCAATAAAAAAGGAATCCAGTCACAATGTTCCACCCACGAGTGGCAGGCATTTCTCACTGCCTCATCTTCCCGAAGCACATGAAGCAGTTTAGCCCAGAACCATTCGGACGAATAAATACCTCCAACATATTGTAAATAGTCTACGTCAAATTTTTCTGAGTGCCTATTGATCTCAGCGGCTTCTTTCACCGAAGTGTGATCCTTCCACAACACAAACATGGCGTTGGGATTCTTTTCAAAGGCAGGTGTGAGGGCTAACGGGGTTCCTGTTTTATCAACTGCAATTGGCGTCGAACCTGTGGTATCCACGCTGATCCCTCGGATATTCTTGCCGACCGACTCCCCCGCTTCTTGAATGCACTTCTTTATGGTGAACTCAAGTCCTTCGATATAGTCTCGCGGGTGTTGCCTGAATTGATTTTTATTCGCGTCACAGAATAACCCATCTCGCCAACGCGGATAAAGAAAAACCGAAGACGCTACCTCTTGGCCGTTGCTTGCATTGACAATGATTGACCGAACGGAATCGGTTCCGTAATCCACTCCAATAACAAAAAATTCACTAGCCATTCTTCTTCAATTAAAATTCAAATATATACACTTAAATCATTCACTTAAGTGTACAATATACATTTATAAATATTTCAATGAGTTACATCTCCTCCTACTCCAGACTGAGACTTTCAAGCCAACTCGTTTTCAAGTATAACTCAGTTAGGCCTCCGCACCCTTTCATTTCGATTACTCAATCAAGGTTTATTATTTTTTCTAATGTTTTCAATTAAAGATTGGTTTGTATTAATTTGGATTTATATATTTACCTGATCCTGAGCGGATTATTTATGAACCTTAAATTGCCACTTAAGTATACTATTGACATTAAGATTGGCGTAATCGCATTGTTCTATTACCTTTTTGCAAGGCTCGGCTATTTTTTGGCTTTTGAACATACCACTGCATTACCCACGTGGCCTCCATCAGGAATTGCTTTTGCTTTGATCATTTTATTGGGAAGGTCTTCGTGGCCTGGGATCACTATCGGTGCTTTGATAGCCAACATCATGGCCTATTGGAATACACCTAACCTTCCTCCTCAAACTATTATAGTGATCAGTACTTCCATTGCTATTGGCAGCACCCTTGAGGCACTTCTTGGAAATAACCTGGTGCAAGATTGGATAAAGGACAGCTATCCATTTAAAAATACAAAGAATGCGTTTCGATTCTTGGTTGTTACTATGGTTATGTGCTTGGTTGGAACCGGAATTACAACGCTTACTCTATACTATAATAATGTTACACCTCTGAAGAATTTATTGGTGTCCGGGTTTTCGATGTGGGTGGGCAATGCAGTAGGTATATTATTATTCACACCGTTTGTGCTAGCCGTTTCACAAAAACACCTTTTCAAATATTCTTCGGAGAAAGGAATTGAGATTGGCATCTTTCTACTCATGATCATAGCGATATATGGAATGCTACATGTTGAATACCTGCGCCCGACATTAGAGCGATCGCTCCCATTTCTGGTGCTTCCGTTTTTATTGTGGCTTGCCTTCCGTTTCGATTTATTGATTGCCATTACGGGTGTTATTATCACTTCTCTATTTGCGATTTACACGACAGCCCATGGTCAAGGTCCCTTTGTGTTAGTTCAGTTGTATGACTCGATGTTATTGTTGCAGATTTTTATGGGCGTGATCAGTATTTCAACCATCATCCTTTCTGCCACAGTTAAAGAACGTTTTGAAGCCCAACTTAAGTTGAAAGAATTTAATTTTAATCTGGAAGGCATGATTCTGGAACGGACGAAAGAACTGAATGATGAAATCGGAACACGCAAGCAAGCGGAGGAAACACTGCACCGCACCAATCAAGAATTAAGCAAACGAAACACAGAGCTCGATAATTTTGTTTACAGCGTCTCTCACGATTTGCGTGCCCCCATCGCTTCTGTTTTGGGATTAATAAACCTGGCAAAGAAAGACGATGATGGGGCGATGAAAGACATGTACCTTGACATGGTACACAAGAGCGCATTACAGCAAGATAATTTTATAAAGGAAATCCTTGATCAATCCAGAAACTCACGGTTAGAGGTGAACCGCGAAGAAATTATTTTTGAGAATTTGATTGAAGAAACTTTCAGTCAATTGCCATTTGCAGCGAGCACAGGCAAGGTTGTAGAAAAAATTGTTCATGTCCATCAGGAGCGACCTTTTTTTTCTGATCGCTGGCGCTTAAAAGTTATTCTGAACAACATTATTTCCAATTCCATTCGCTACCGAAACGGAAAGGATCCCATTATTAACATTGATGTCGATATTCGGGAGCATGCCGTCACAATGGCTATAAAAGACAATGGGAAAGGAATTGAAAAAGATCACCTGCCCAATGTCTACAAAATGTTTTATCGCGCCACGGATGATGGCGCTGGCTCAGGCCTGGGGCTTTATATCGTAAAAGAGACCATCGAAAAACTTCATGGTAAGATTGACATCGAATCAGAAGTAGGAAAAGGTACTACCGTGAAAATGGAAATCCCTGAGATTGCCTAGGGCAGATTCAATTCTCAAACCTCAAAACAAAAACATTAAAGCCAATGAGCCCCTTGACTGGAAATGGGTTTGTCCATCATATAAGTTTTGAACGATAGGCAAGTATCCATTGGCTGAAATTCCAATCTTCCCACGTTGAAAATTTATGCCCGCCAATCCGCTCAACACATAACCACTGCTGCCAATTAGTTCCTGGCCTTGGTAATGGTTAGAATTGTTGGCTACTAAATTCATTCCAACGGAGGGTCTGATAATGTTGAGCCCTAAAGCCCATGAATGAAAATAAGCGGAATTTAAATAGACCCTGTTTCCAAATCGAAATTGCTGTGCGTTCGTCGAATTGATACGATAGGTAAAGTCAGTTATAATTCCGTTATCGCCAGAAAGAAAATTGTGTGTAGCATTAATCAGGAAATCCGTACTGCCTGTGCCCGGCATCGAACTGAAATCTCCAACCGTAAAAGTGGGATCAGTAACATTAGTATTACTTTGCCCCGTATGAAACTTTAAGCCACCGCCAAGTAAAAGAACATTGCTGTAAGACTTCTTAGTTTCAGAATTCGTGTGGGTAGAGGATAATACCTTATAATTTCCCATAAGAATAATATCCCCTATCCCTTTGGTGTCTACTGCTCCATCATCACTCACCTTGTGAGTGGTGATATAAGGAATAAAAGTCATCACCTGTACTTTTCCCAATTGATAACCGCCCCACAATTCGAGCGAATGAAAATAATCATGGCTAAATTGACTACCATCTTTGCTCAAGGAGTGAAATTCAGAATAGGTATAACGAGTACCAACGAAGGCATGAGTATAATTCGGTAATAGGCCAACTTGAAAGTTACTATTTCCGCATCCGCAAAACGGGCACGCAAAAATTGCTGTACAAGAGAAAATGAGAAAGCTGGCTGCCAGCAATAGTCGATTCATAGAAAGGAAAAATAAGATTTATTTATTTGTTGGAGGAAGCAATACTCCATCAACCACATACACGACACCGTTGGATGCAGGAACAGTAGCAACAATGTTTGCACCATTCACGGTATATTTTCCATCTTTAATCCCGATAACCACATCATCGAGATTAACTTGATTTATTTTTTGACCATCTTTTAAATTCTCAAGTTTATATACTCCAACAGAAACATGATATTCCAAAATATTGCGCAAGGCCTCTTTGCTCTCAGGTTTCAATAAACCATCTACTGTACCAGCAGGTAATTTATCAAACGCAGCATTGGTAGGTGCAAATACCGTGAATGGACCTGCATTTGACAAAACATCTACATAAGAAGCTGTCTTCAATGCTGTGACTAACGTGGTATGATCGGGAGAACCAACGGCAACACGAACTACATCTTTTTGCGACTCATCATCTTTTACTGATGATTGACCACCCCCTACTGGTGCTTCTGCAATCGAATCTACAGGCTGTTGGGTTTTGCCTCCACAGGAAAATAAGAATATGGTCAACGTAACTGATAGCAACATCGACAAGGCGGTTTGGTAAGTTTTCATAGGTGTAAATTTTTCAACAACATTCTTCAATTACTTCGAAATGACTTATGACTTTGATCATATTCCGATAAAATAATTGTAAGGTTTTTAAGATGATATAGCGTCAGCTTGAGGCTTTTGCAGGGATTATGATCTCACTCATAACCTTATCATTTTAATGCAAAGTAGATTTGAACTCAAATTAAAATTATTATGACAGCAACAGATCAAATCATTGAAATGACCACTGCATCCGTGGCGGATATTGCCTTACATTTTCCGCAATCCATAGCAATATTCAATCGGTATAA